>Ga0302319_10012639_pt1 | contig 15897 bp, 11 predicted proteins | sample Bog_T0_2_FD_203319 | JGI IMG/M metagenome (GOLD analysis project Ga0302319, IMG submission 203319) | Peat permafrost microbial communities from Stordalen Mire near Abisko, Sweden - Bog_T0_2 | ecosystem: Environmental > Terrestrial > Soil > Wetlands > Peat | place: Sweden: Abisko, Stordalen Mire...
ATTTGGAAGCGGGGGTGATTAAATGTGGTGCAGCCATCCTGGCTGCGGCAGGCTGGAAGCCCGCACCACAAGGCGCTGCCCTGCACCATCTTTAATCACGCCCTCGAAAGGCGGTTACTTCAGGACCGCCTGATGGAATTCAAACCAGTCGTCGAGATTGTTCAGGTTCACGGCGTCCTGCGGCTGGTCGCCGGAGATCCCATTCGCGCTGAGGATCGAACTGCGGGTGCCTTCGTCGTGAATGTAGCCGGTGACAGCCGCATTGTGTTTCGCGATGGCGTCGGCGGTCACCGTTTTCCCGTTCGCCTTCACCCAGGCTTCGAATTGCGGGTAGGTGGGCTTGCTCTCGGCGATGTAGGCCTTGGTCGCCGCTTCATCGAGGCCGAGCGCGCCCAGCGTCATCCCGTCGTATCCTTTGCCGCAGCCGGGATAACCTGCTGCGAGCTTGCCGCCGGCTTCCAGCGAAAGCTTCAGCCAAAGACGAGGGAGGTGGAGGACGCCGAGTGGGCCGGCGGTGCCGGAGCTGATGAGGGGTACGTAGGTTGTGCTCATGGATGTATTTTGCTTTTGGGTTTCTTGGGTTTGCACCCGTGTCGGGTGAAAGCTGGGAGCCGGGGGGGTGTTGAAATTTGGGTGTTTGGGGAACGTGGCAAACCGGCGCCCGCCGCGCCAGTCCGGGATTGTTATCTTTTCGTCAACTCCAGCGGGGCGAAAAGAATAGGGCGCAAGTCCCATCAACTGCAATTCCCTTTCGCCAGCCCGCGCAGAATATTTTTCGCCTCCACAAGCCTCTTTGCGCGGGCTTCATTGCGATGCGCCTCTGGCGCCGGGGTTTGCGCTGAAAACCCTGGTCTGCCAACAAAATCCCACGGAGCCGCTCCCGGCATGGCGCTACGTCAGGATTGCGCGGACCACTTCGCCATGCACGTCCGTGAGGCGGAACTGCCGGCCCTGGAATTTGTAGGTCAGCTTTGTGTGGTCGATGCCCAGGCAGCTCAAAATCGTGGCCTGGAGGTCGTGAATATGCACGCCGTTTTCGACGACATTGAAGCCGAAATCATCGGTCTTTCCATGGACGATGCCCGGACGGATGCCGCCCCCGGCCATCCAAATGGAGAATGCCTTTCCGTGGTGATCCCGCCCGTATTTCTCGCGATTCGCGTTGCCCTGCGCGTAGGGAGTGCGTCCAAATTCGCCGCCCCAGATGATGAGCGTATCATCGAGCAATCCGCGCTGTTTGAGGTCCTGCACGAGCGCCGCGGACGGTTGATCCACGTCCTGGCAGATGGAGGGCATCCGGTTCTGCAACTCGCCGTGGTGGTCCCAGTCGCGATGATAGAGCTGAATAAAACGCGTGCCCCGTTCGGCCAAGCGGCGCGCGAGCATGCAATTCCGGGCGAAGCTGCCGGGCTTGGTCACATCCGGGCCATAAAGATCGAGCGCGTGCTGGGGTTCGCCGGCGAGGTCCATCAATTCCGGCACGCTCGACTGCATGCGGTAGGCCATTTCGTACTGGCTGATGCGCGTCTCGATTTCCGGATCGCCCACGCGCTCAAACTGCATGCGATTGAGTTCATCGATCCCATCGAGCATGACCCGCCGCCGATCCCTGGTCATGCCTTCCGGGTCCGAGAGATACAGCACCGGATCGCCCGCGGCGCGGAATTGCACGCCCTGGTAGCGGCTCGGCAGAAATCCATTGCCCCAGAGCCGCGCCAGCAAGCCCTGCCCGGCGCCGCCTTTCGTCGCCACCGAGATGAGCACCACAAAAGCCGGCAGATTCTCGTTCATGCGGCCCAATCCGTAATCGATCCATGAGCCCATGCTCGGCCGGCCGGGCTGCTGGCTGCCGGTCTGGAAGAACGTGATCGCCGGGTCGTGGTTGATCGCGTCGGTGAACATCGAGTTCACCACGCAGATGTCCCCGGCGATGGCCTGGGTGTGCGGAAGCAGATCGCTGATCCACGCGCCGCCGGGCCCGGATTGCTTGAAGCTATATTTGCTCGGTTGCAAAGCGAGCCGCGCTTGCGAAGCCACCATGCCCGTGATGCGCTGCCCCTGCCGCACCGAGTCCGGCAGATCCTCGTTGAAGCGCTTGCTCAGCAGAGGCTTGTTGTCGAAGAGATCGAGGTGCGACGGGCCGCCGGACTGGAACAGGCAGATCACGCGCTTCGCTTTCGGCGCGAAGTTCGGGAAGAGCGGCGCGGCGGCAGTCGCTGCGTCGCTGGCCTTCGCTTCGGTCCCCAGCATTTGCGCGAGCGCGGCGGCGCCGATTCCAAGGCCGGTCTTCGCGAGGAAATCGCGGCGGGTGAAAGCGGATTCGTATTGGTGGCAGCTCATGGGAAACTTGGGGGTCAATTCTTGGAGATCGTTTCGTCGAGATTCAAAATCATGCCCGCCACGACCGAGCATGCCGCGAGGTCCGCCGGGGCCAGCGACGCGTCGACCGGTGAAGCGCCCACGTTTAGAAATGCGCGCGCGGAATCCGGGTCGCAGTTAAACTGATCGCGGAACCGGCACAGCGTCCGCAGGAGCACGCGGGTTTCTTCTTCAAACGGCAGGCGTCCCGTGGCGAGTTCAAAGACCATGGCCACGCGCGCCGCATCGTCCGCGCCGCCTTCCTTGAGCATGCGTTCGCCGAGCTTGCGCGATGCCTCCAAAAACGTGGGCTCGTTCATGAGCGCGAGCGCCTGGAGCGGCGTATTCGTGCTCGAGCGGCTGACCGTGCAGAATTCCCGATCCGGAGCGTCAAAAGCGATCATGACAGGGTGGGGGACGGTGCGCTTCCAAAAGGTGTAAAGACTGCGGCGATACAGATCGTCGCCTTTGCTTGGTTCCCAGTGCGTGCCGGGATAGGACGCCGCCACGACCAGCCCATCGTAGAGCTTCTCCGGCTGATAGGGGTAGACGCTGGGGCCGCCCACGCGGTTCTTCAGCAATCCGGAAATGGCGAGCGCCTGGTCGCGAATAATCTCCGCCGGCAAGCGGAAGCGAGGCCCGCGGGCCAGCAGGCGATTCTCGGGATCGCGCGCGGCCAGCGCGGCGCTGACTTTCGAGTCCTGCCGGTAGGTCGCCGACAGCACCATCGTCCGGAAGAGCGCCTTCACATTCCAGCCGCCATCGACGAACTCCCGCGCCAGCCAATCCAGCAGCTCGGGATGGCTGGGCCACTCGCCCTGCGACCCGAAATCCGCGAGCGTTTTCACGATGCCCGTGCCGAAGAGCTGCGCCCAAAAACGATTCACCACGACGCGCCCGACGAGCGGCTGATTCGGCTGCGTCAGCCAACGCGCGAGCCCGAGCCGGTTCCGCGGCGCTCCCGCCGGCCAGGGCGCCAGCAATTCTTCCGGAGCGCCGGGGCTGACGGCTTCGCCGTGCGCATCGTAATTTCCGCGCGTCAGCACGTAGGCCTGGCGCGGTTTCGCCATTTCGCTCATCACCATCACTTCGGGAAGGGATCGCCGCAGGGCGAGATACTTTTCCCATGCCTCTCCGCGCTGCTCCGCTTCCACGCGCCACGCAGGGTCGGTGGCTTCCAGGGCGCCATCGCGCAGCCATCCGCGCTCCCGAACTCCGGCGTCGCCGCTCAGAATCTGCGTCAGCGCATACGGCAGCGCGTCCCGCTCGAAGACTGCGTGAATCTCCGCGCGCGTCAGCAGGCGGTCGAAAGCGCGGATTTCATCGATGCTGCCGCGGTACTTCACCGAATCGGCAGCGCCATCGGCGCCCAGAAGGTAACCGACCGCGCTGGGAAATCCGGTGAGGCCGTCGTTCACGATCCGGGTGGCCACTTCGCATCCGTCGATAAAGATGTGCACGCCCTCCGCGCGGTTGCCTCCCGTCCAGCTTACGGTCACGTGCCGCCATGCTCCCGGGATGATCTCCGCGCCTTTGCTGACCACGCGCAGGGCGTAAGCCGGGAACCGCTGGTTGATCCGCACGTCGATCTCGCCGTCCACGAGCCGGATTTCCTGTCCGTTGCCATAGCTGGAGCCCGCGGGCACTCCGCCATAGTTCTGGTTGGAAAAGAGTGGCGCATCGTGCGGATTCTCGGCGTCGGGCCGGAGCCAGAACGCGAGTGACGATTTATCGAACTTGATCTTCTTTCCCTCGATCCTGGCCAGCGCCGAAGTTCCGTCCGAATGCCACGCGCGCCCGGCCACTCCCGCCGCCGAAAGCGGCGCCACATCCACCGCCGACCAGGCATCGCGCACGGGCTGCGCGTTTTCACAGGGCAAATACAGCGACTGCTTCTTTTCCGGCGTCTTCGCGGCGGCCTCCGCGGCCAGCTTCTTGATCGGCTCAACGTCGGCGTCGCTCCAATCCCGCGCGGCGCGCATTTTCTCCAGCTTCGCGTCAAACGCCGCGATTCCCTGCTCGGCGCGCCGCAGCTCGGCGGATTGCTCGCGGGTTGGCGCGGGCATGATCGGCGCAGCATTCCCATTGCGGCCATCCTCGCCAAACTCCGGCACATTGTTGAAGAAGGAGAACAGCCGGTAATAGTCGCGCTGCGTCACCGGGTCGTATTTGTGATCGTGGCATCGGCAGCACTCCATCGTCAGGCCCATCCATGCCATACTCATGGTCCGGACGCGATCCGACACATACTCGACACGGTATTCCTCGTCGATGATGCCGCCTTCGGAGTTGATGACGTGATTCCGGCAGAACCCGGTCGCGAGCCGTTGATCGAGAGTCGCCTGCGGGAGAAGATCGCCGGCAAGCTGCTCTGTGATGAATCGGTCGTACGGCTTGTTTGAATTGAAGGCATCGATCACCCAGTCCCGCCAGCGCCACATCGTGCGGCCGGAGTCGTTGTTGAATCCGTGCGTGTCGCCATAGCGCGCGGCATCCAGCCAGTCAATTGCCAGGCGCTCTCCAAAATGCGGCGAGGCCAGCAGCCGGTCCGACGCGGCTTCGTAGGCAGCCTCGCCTCGCGCCGTTACATCGGACATGAAATCATCGATCTCTCGCGGCGTGGGCGGAAGTCCTGTCAAATCCAGGCTGACGCGCCGGAGCCACGCATTCGGGGCGGCTTCCGGCGAAGGCGCCAGCCCTTCCGTTTCCAGGCGCGCGAGGACAAAGCGATCAATCGGATTGCGGACGCGCGCCGAGTTCTCCGCGCTCAATTCGGGCAAAGCTGGACGCGCCGGGGGAATGAATGCCCAATGCTTCTGATACTCCGCGCCCTCGGCGATCCAGCGCCGCAGCAGCGCCGCCTGTTCGGGGGTCACCCGCCGGTTCGACTTCGGCGGCGGCATGACCTCGTCTTTGTCCGTGGAGGCGAGGCGCGTGATCAAATCGCTCGACTCGGGTTTGCCCGGCACGATCGCGGTCCCGTCGTCATGCGGCGCCAGCGCGTCTTCACGCACGTCCAGGCGCAGGCCCGCCTTTCGGTTCTTCGGGTCCTGGCCGTGGCAATAGAGGCAATTCTCGGAAAGGATCGGCCGGATATCGCGATTGAATTCCACGCGCTTCGGGGACGGCGCCGCCGCCGCGCGCAGGGCAAGCGCGGTGAGAAGGAACAGCAGAGCTGCATGGGAGGCGAGTTTCCGAGTCATCGCGCCGAGCATGCCATGCCTGTGCAACAGATGCTTTGACGAACACCGCATCTTTTTGTATTAATGCCGCATGGGGAAAACACCTCCCGCGGCGGGTTCGCAACCCTTTGACCGCGATTTGCTCCGCCGGCTCAGTGATCCGCGCGTGCCGTTCGAACTCTTCGACCATCTGCCCGGCGTCTATCTCTTCATCAAGGATCGTGAGCATCGCTTCGTCAAAGTCAACCGCGGCACCCTGCAACTTCACGCCTGCCAGAGGGAGGACGAGATGCTGGGCCGCACGGACTTCGATTTTCATCCGCCGGCATTCGCGTCGCAATACACGGAGGAAGATCGGCGCGTCATGGACTCGCGCCGCACATTGTCCGACCAGGTATGGCTGGTCACGGGCGCCGACGGCATGCCGCACTGGTATTTAAGCACCAAAATTCCGCTGATCGGAATCGATGGCGAGGTCATCGGAATCGCCGGGGCCATGCGGCCGTTCAATCACACCGGCGAGGCGCCCGGCGAATACCGCCGCCTGACTCCGGCGCTCGAATTCGTCCTGGAGCGCTTCGGAGACCGCATCACCGTCGCGGATATCGCCAAAAAGGCGCATCTTTCCGTGAGCCATTTGCAGCGGGAATTCCAGCGGATCTTCGGGATGACGCCCAGCGATTATCTGCTGCGCGTCCGGCTGCTGATGGCCCGCCGGCGCCTTGAGCAAACCAACGAACCCATCGGCAAACTCGCCCTCGACTGCGGCTTCTACGATCAGAGCCATTTCACGCGCGCCTTCCGCCGGGCGATGGGGCTGAGCCCCCTGGACTACCGGCGCCGCTTCAGTCCAAAGCCGAGGGGCTCCGAGGCATAACCGTTGCCACTCAGTCACAATTCCAGGGAAGCCTTGCTAATGGCGTCATAAAGCCGTCTGCGGATTTCATGCTGCGCGCGCATTTCCTCCTGAAAATACGAGTAATGCAGGCCCGGCTCCAAATCGAGCACGTCAGACGCCACGATCACCTTCAATACGCGCAGGAAATTCTCGGTGACGGCGCGACGGCCATTCATGGTCAGGCGCTGGTTTCTCAGGGCTTTCATCCACTCCCCGGCCGGGCCGCGGAGCGTGTCCGTCTCGAAATCCGGAGGCTGCCTGGTCCGGAGCGCGTTGAGAAAGTTAATCACGTCGTCGGTCAGCGCCGAGACTTCCTTCACGCCGTCGGCTTCCTCCTGGAAGGTGTCCCAGTCCACGCGCTCCCATGTGGCCGCTGTATCAATGCGGTAGCCGAAATGACGCACGGCAACGGCGCGACTTTTCGTTGGGTCTTCGTTGCGCATGGTCAGGTAGGTCGCGATTCCAATGACCTTTCCGGTTTTGACGTGGATGATAGGACTTCCACTGTTTCCGGGAACGAACGGCGCGGAGACCTCGACCCGATCCGGACCGATTCCCACCACCGCGCCTTTGATCATGGTCGCGACACCGCCGCCGCCGCTGTTGCCGGGAACGACCACTTGATCGCCGATGTGAACGCTGTCATTGAAATCAGTGGAGATCTCCAAGGCGCTGTTTGGAGGGTTCTTCACCTCGAAACGCGCAATATCGCGTCCCGCTGCAAGGTCCGCCGCGCCGGTCGAAACGGTGACTCCGTCCAGCCGGGTGAACGTGGGTGTGTCCAGGTCCGCCAGCACGTGAACGTTCGTGAACAGCAATGTGGACTGGCCGCTCTTGCCGATGAATCCGCTGGCCGCGCCTTCATCGGCTTTGACGATAATCAGTGCCGCGTTGTGATCATGGATGAAATCGTCCGCTGGCTTATCCGGGTCCTCGTGGCTCATTCTCTGCGCGGAAACATGATCTCCGTAGATATTCTTTCCAACACCGGAAAGGCGGGTTTCGTCATTTTCCAAGATGAGGATATCGATCGCTTTTATCTTTGGCCACGTAACTTCGTACCTGCACGGCACTTCACCTGGATTCAGGCGCCTCCAGGTCGCCTTGGCTTTACTGCTCCCGTCGGCTGCAGTTTGCGTGAGGCGGCCGTCCGCATGGATGACCATGGTATCTTTGGTGAACCACTTCCATTCACCCACGACCGGATCGGGCTTCTTCGAGTCAGCGCCGGAAGCCGTGTTGAACACGCCAATCACGACGATGAACAATGCCTGGAGGATTTTCGAGGACAGCATGGCTCCAATACAGCGAATTATTTTCGACTCACAATCGCAAAATCATAGTGGCTGGCAGGTCAAATTCCAATTACTCGTCCAGGCCAAGAAAGCGGCCTTTCGGGGACACGCTGAAATCGAAAGGTTTTCCATCCTTCACGCTGACCACCTTGAAAGGCAGGACATTTTCGCGCTTCTCAAAGGATTTCCAGACTGAGACGATCCTGCCATTGCCAACCTTCTCCAGGATGGTTTGTTGAGCGGCGGCGGTGGTTTCGGCGAGGGAGATTTTCACGCTGAGCAGGGCGCCGTTGCTCGCGATAGTCACAGCTCTGTCTTTCCCATCCTTGGTAAAGTCGGCGTCATAGGTGATCTTCTCGCCGAAGATCTTGACGAGCATGGTGAGCGTGCCATTTCCGATTTGGGCGGCCACGGTCTTCTGAACCGGCGCGGGCGCCTGGCTGAGCGCGATCTCCTCTTCGAGAAGTTCGCCGTCGTCGGCAATCGTAACCTGGCTTTCGCGCCCATCTTTGGTCGTGATCTCCACGACATAGGTGGTTTCATCGCTGTCGAGGGTTTTCTCAATCGCGTCCAGCGTATTTCCCCCGAGTTTCGCCTGGATCGCTTTCTGGACCGCGGGGGGAATCTCGGCGAAGGTCATCCGGATGCTGAGCAATCTGCCGTCTTCACCCACACGGAGATCGCGGGGCTGTCCATCTCTCGTAAAATTGACCTCATAGCTGACCACGCCTTCTTCATCGTCCTTCGCTCCCTTCGAAATCGAGGTGACTTGTCCATTTCCGATGATTGCCTGGACGGCTTTTTGGACGGCCGGAGGCAACTGCGAGAAAGCGATCGGCTCGGCGTGGACCGGCGCGGGCTTCGCAGGCGCGCTGGGCGCGATCTTCGAGTCCGCGGGAGCCGGCGGTGGGGTCGGGCTTGCTGGCGGTGGTGGTGTCGGCGCCGGGCTTGCTGGGGCCGTTGGTGGCTTTGGGCTTGATTGCGCCGGCGTTGACGTCGGGACTGTTGGCGCTGGAAGTGGCTTCGGGATTGATGGCGCTGGCGTTGGCGTAGCGCCTGCTGGCGGCGATGTTTGCGCGGGCGTTGGCGCCGCTGGCACGCTCGCGATCTTCGGCTCCTTGCGTTCGCCGGACGCAGTGGGCCTTTTCGGATCGGGAACATCGATGCCGAGGTAATACTTCAAATCGTCACTAAAAGTGAGGTCCATTCCCGCTTTTAAGTTAGCGGTCGGGGGCGATCCAGGCTCCCGATGAAATTGGACATGCACGGTCTTGTTGTCCATCGCCCACCAATACCAGGTGTGATGGTCCGTAGGGTTGGTGATTGTCCCGTCTTCATGAAAGGTCAGAATCGTCTTCCAGGTGTGTCCCTTTCCATCGCCCCGCGCCCATGACCATTTGTTCGCGACCAGTGTTTGCCCCAAGAGGGAGGCTGGCGCGGGCTTCGCCGGCGCGCTGGGCGCGATCTTCGAATTCGCCGGCGCCGGCGGTAGCGACGGGCTTGCAGGAGGCGGCGCTGCCGGCGGCGTTGGCGCCGGAGTTGACGGCGCAGGATTGGGACCCACGGGTTCGGCGGGCACGGCGGCTATCTTCGGCTCCTTGCGCTCGCCGGACGCCGTTGGGCGTCCCGGATCGGGAACATCGATGCCGAGGTAATATTTCAAATCCTCACTGAAAGTGAGGTTCATTCCCGCTTTTAGATTAGCGGTCGGGGGCGATCCAGGCTCCCGATGAAATTGGACGTGCACGGTCTTGTTGTCGATCACCCACCAAAACCATGTGTGATGGTCCGTGGGGTTGGTGATTGTGCCGTCCTCATGAAAGGTCAGAGTCGTCTTCCAGGTGTGTCCCTTTCCATCGCCCCGCGCCCACGACCATTTGTTTGCGAGCAATGCTTGCCCCAAGGCCGTGCCAGCGGGGTTGGCCGGATCGGAAAACGCGGCAAGCGTGAGGAGGATCAACGCGAGCGCGCCGACGGCGGCGCGAGGACCAAGGGGTCGGATGGATTTCATCGGGGGGCGGGGGGATGACAAGGTGAATGGGTGAATGGGTGACAAGGTGATCCCGCGCCTGCGGGATGAGACAAAATGGGCGCCACGGCGGATGTGGGAGGGTGAATCCGACTGAATCCAACTGGATTGGCCGGAGTTTATCGCCGCAAAAGAACGCAAGGAACACAAAGAAAGGAGGGCGCCCAAATGCCCCGGTCTTTCGTGTTCCTTGCGTTCTTTTGTGGCGAAATTGCCTTTGCCAGTCTGGGTGAATCCGGGTGGATCCGACTGAATCCACCACGCGGCAGCGCCTTTGAGCCGTCGCGGCAGCGCCAACTGCATGGAGGCCGGAGCCTCAATCAAACCATATTGGCGGGATTGGGTGGGACGTGGCTGGGAGGCTTCGGCGGGTGCAGGCGAAGGGGCTTCGGCGTCATCGGCGACGATCTTCCCATTGCGCAAGAGTGTGGGCTTTCTTTTCACGACGACGGCCCATGCCAAAACGGATTTGTATGTCCAGCACGAAGTTTGGAAAACGGTCGAATTCTCGCTTTTCCCGCTTTGTCGGAGTATTGGGGTGGCTTGAATTGGTCACGGCCAGGTTGGGCGTCCGATTCTGGCGCGCCACAACCTCCTTCGGGGTTGGCGGATCTCGTTTGCAGACCCAAGGTAGCCAGAGGAACTGGCAACCTTGGGCTGGTTTGCCTCAACGCCGTCGGCGTTGGAAGACGGGATGGGAGGAAATAGGACGAATGGGACGGATGCGACGTATGGCAACCGAGAATCGGATGGGAGCTTACGGGCGGAGTTTCGGCCTGGACCACATTTACCTAAGATTCCGTAGCGGTCTCGCCATTCAACGCAGCCCGCAGACACCCCGTCTGCGAAGTGCAAGTTGAGGCTCCTGCCTCCATGCAGTTGGCGCTCCGCGACGGTCCAAGAGGCGCTGCCGCGCGGTGCATTCGCTCCGCACGGGCATTCTCAAGTAGAACTTGGGAATGAGGGCTGGGAGGGCGCGGAGGGCGCGTGGGCGCCGACGCTAGACGTTGAAGCGAAACTCCATCACGTCGCCGTCTTTGACGACGTATTCCTTTCCTTCGATCCGGAGCTTTCCGGCTTCGCGGGCCTTGGCGAATGAACCGAGGCGGATCAAGTCGTCGAAATGCACGGTCTCGGCGGCGATGAATCCGCGCTCGAAATCGCTGTGAATGACGCCGGCCGCGGCGGGCGCCTTGTCGCCGGCGCGGATCGTCCAGGCGCGGGTTTCCTGTTCACCCGTAGTCAGGTAAGTGCGCAGGCCGAGCAGATGATACACGGCCCGGATGAGCGAGCCGACACCGCTGGAAGTCACGCCGATTCCGGCCAGGTATTCCGCGGCTTCCTCCTCCGTGAGGCCGGCAAGTTCACTTTCGATTTGCGCGCTGATGACCACGGCTTCCGTGCCGAAGTGCGCGCGCGCGTACTCCTGCACAGCCATGACGAATTTCGCGGCTGGCGTGAGTTCCACAGTCCCCGGAGTCTTCGCGCCTTCGTCGTCCCGGCCAGCTTCGATAATCGCCATCACGTTGGCGAGATCCGCCTCAGCCACGTTGCAGGCGAAAATGGTCGGCTTGCCCGAGAGCAGGAAAAACTCCTTCAGCACCTTTTGCTCGTCGTCGCTGAGTTCGAGGGTGGTCGCGGGCTTTCCGGCATCGAGGTGCGGCACGAGTTTTTCGCAGAGGGCCACCTCGGCCTTCGCCGCTTTATCCCCGCTGCGCGCCGCCTTGGTCTGGCGATCGGAGCGCTTCTGGACGGAGGCAAGGTCGGCCAGGATCAGCTCCGTATTGATCACCTCGATATCGCGCACCGGATCCACCGTGCCGGCGACGTGGTGAATATCGCCATCCTCAAAGCAGCGCACGACCTGAACGATGGCGTTCACTTCCCGGATGTGGCTGAGAAACTGGTTGCCGAGCCCTTCCCCCGCGCTGGCGCCTTTCACGAGACCCGCGATATCCACAAACTCGATCGCCGCCGGGACGAGTTTCTTCGAACTGGAGAGCTTGCTGAGAACGCCGAGCCGGTGGTCGGGGACCGTCACCACACCCACATTCGGGTCGATCGTGCAAAACGGATAATTGGCCGCCTGCGCCTTTTGGGTGCGCGTGACGGCGTTGAACAAGGTGGATTTGCCGACGTTGGGAAGACCGACGATGCCTGCGGAGAGCATGAGATTTGGAAAAGGTGGGAGCGGATATTAAGGAGAACGCGCGCGGGCGCCAGCCAATGGGAAGCGCGCGAATTCAGCGCAATGCGAGGGAGTCAGCAATGAAAAAGGAGAGAATGGCCGGATTGCGAATTGGCGGAGTTCCGAGACGCGGTGGCGATTTTCATTGCGGATCGCCGGATTGCTCGGGCGCCCGCCGCCAGCCGTTCGATGCGCTTCGCTCGCCGGTCCGACAAACTCAAGGCCCTGAGGCTGTCGAAGGACACCTCCTCAAGAAGGCTCGGGGGATTGATGGAGTTCGGGGAAATTCCGTTTCGTGGAGGGCGGTGAGGCCCCATATACGCTAGCAAGTCACCGGGATTTGAGGCAGTTTGACACCAAAGGCCAGGCAAAGCCGTTTCCGTTTGGAAGGAGAACCTCTATGCGCCTCCCCCCGCCATGAAACGGAGTTTCCCCGAAGATGCCCATTCCCAAACCCTCAAGTTTGGGAAAGAGGCGCGCAAGCGACGCTCCTTCAGAGCTGGAATTGGGATCCCCTTTTCCCGGCCCGTTGGGCCGGGCTGTCACCTTTTGCGTCTTTGGCGCACCGGACGCCGTTGAGAGAGCGCTTTGGCCGTTTTGTTTTTGCCCTATCGCCCTCAGGAGGGTTTGGGCGGAGGCGTGATGCCTTTGTCTTCGAGCCAATAGACCTGAAGCATGATCGCCACCCAATAGACAGGGAGCAGCATCATCCCAAATCCGGCGGTGAAGGTGGCGGCGACGGAACAGGCCAGGAAGGCGAACACGGCGCCGACCATATAAATGGCTCCGGTCATTTTGTAGCCCTTATAGATATGGCCGAGTCCGGGGACGATGCTCAGCGCCACGGCGGCCCGGTCCCGGAAAGTGACCGGATGCGCATGCGCAAGCGGGGCTGGCTTGGCGACCCAATCGCATTTCGTGCATTCATTGGGATGCTCCGGATTTAGCGGCGTGTCGCAAAGCGGACAGGTGGAAGCGACGGCTGCGTCGCGTGTGAGCGCGACGGCTGTGTCGCGTGGAGAAGTGGCTTCGATTGTTGGCATGAGGAATTTAGCGTAAAAGTTTCACAAGAACTCCCGATCACCCTGCCGTAAAATTAGCGGGATTTATGAAGTTCTGCAATCCATACTTTTCTGCTTATGCCAAAAAGCGAGATTCAATGGGCGGGGCAGAAACCACGGATGACCCAGCGCGGCGGAGTCGCAACCAAAAGGCATTTGAAAACGCAGAGGCCGCAAAGACGCAAAGGACAGAAAGGATTTTGAACCACGGATTGCACAGATTGACACAGATGTTCCGGAGGGTTTTATCTGCGATCTCTGAGTAATCTGTGGTTCATTCTCCTCCAGACTCCAGGCAGCACCTTTAAATCGCCCTCATGCCAAAACTCGCTCCAAACCTCGCCAAAATCGTCGCATATCTCGATCAATATCTGAAAATCGCGGAGGTCGCCGATTATCCGGGCGCCTGGAATGGCCTGCAGGTCGAAAACGATGGCGCCGTCCTCAAATTGGGCGCCGCCGTGGATGCCTGCGGATGGACGATCGATGCCGCCATGGAGCAGGGGATCTCGCTTCTGCTCGTGCATCACGGCCTGTTTTGGGGCGGCGTGCAGCCGCTCACCGGCGCGACCCGCAAAAAATTCAAGACCGCCCTGGACGGAAATCTGGCCATTTACAGTTCGCACCTGCCGCTCGACCGGCATCCGGTGGTGGGAAATAACATCCTCCTGGCCAAAGCCCTGGGTTTTACGAAGTGCGAGCCGTTTTTCACGAACAAAGGCCAGACGATCGGATTGCGGACCGAAGCGGCGCTCACGATGGAGGAGTTGGCGCGCCGGATGGAACGGGCGCTTGGCTCCGCGCCGCATCTTTGCCCGGGTGGCCCGGCCAAAACCGCGCGCATCGGGATCGTCACGGGGGGCGCCGGCGGCGAGGTGGCCCGGGCCGCGGCGGAAGGCGTGGATACGTTCATCACCGGCGAGGGGCCGCACCATTCGTTTACGGCGGCGGAAGAACTGGGGGTGAACCTTCTTTACGGCGGCCACTACGCGACCGAGGTGTTTGGCGTGAAGGCGCTGGCCGCGCATTTGTCGAAGAAGTTCCGGATTCCGTGGCAATTCATCGATCATCCCACGGGGCTGTGAGCCGATAAGGGAAGGCATTTTTCAACCGCGAATGGACCGAGCCTTTCGGGAGAGGCGCTGGCGGCGGTCATGGGAAGAGGCGAGAACGAATCGACGCGAATTACAGAAATGAGTTCGGATTGGGTTTCTCCCTTTTCGCGTCCCTTCGCGTCCCTTCGCGTTCATTGGCGGTTCAATCCCTTCTGGTTCAACCGCGAATAGACCGTCACGAATCGACGGCTAATTACTGCCACCGGTGCAAGCGTTATGCGTTATGGAAATTCGACGAAGTTTGCTTGCAGTTCCGCCGAGCCGAGCCTCTTTGTGGTTATTCCTCATCAACCTTCACCTTGAACCAGCCAATCCAGGATCATGCCGTCAGCCGTAGGATAGAGCGCGGATTCTTTCAGCGCGATCCGCTGACGTGCTCGCGGGAGCTGATCGGCTGCACGCTGGCGTGGAAGCACTGCGCCGGCATCATCGTCGAGACGGAAGCTTATTCCACGATCAACGACGAAGCTTCCCATACGTTCGTGCGGCCATCGGCGAGGGCTTTTGTCGCCAAACATCGGCCAGGCGCCGCCTACGTCTATTTTAATTATGGCGTGCACTGGATGTTGAACGTCCTGGTCAAAGGCGGATCGGAGGACGGGTTCGTCCTGTTCCGAGCCATCGAACCCACGCGGGGGCTCCATTTGATGACCCGCCGGCGGTTTCCGGAATCGGCGCCCGCGATCCGTCCGATTCAGGCGCTTTGTTCCGGGCCGGGCAAACTCGCGGCGGCGCTGGGGGTGGACAGCCGCGACCACGGCCGCGATTTGTGCCGCGGCGGGAGCATCGGCTTTTTCCTGCCCGAGCAACCCGCCAGCGTCGTGGCCGACGTTCGCATCGGGATCAGCAAAGCCGCGCATCTGCCGTGGCGGTTCCTGGCGGCGGGCAGTCCGTTTGTCAGCGTCAAACCGCGGCCAGCGGTCTCGTAAACCGCCGGTCAAATTCGTGGAATCACACCCGAAAACGATGCCGTTTTTCGGAAAGGGGTGTGAACAACTTCGCCGCAAACGGCTTCGGAACAGGGGCCACCGGAGTTCCTCACAAGTTATTCACAACCCCAAAACCTGCTGAACCCCACGCCCTTAAGTATAACATCATACAATATATGTCATATAAAATGAAGAAATGTTGGTGCCGATGCGCGGTATGGAAATTATAAATGAGCGCTGATCCCCTTACGGCTTGGGCGTTCCCGCTGGCGTGGCTGGCGGTGGCGTCACTACTGGCAGCAGCTTGGGTGTGGCTGGCGCGATATTCGCAGGGATTCCGGGGCTGAACCTTGGCGACGTGGTACTGGACGGTTTTACCGTCATTGCTAGCGCTGCTTTTGACGTGGCAGGCGCAGATCGTTTATTCGGATTTCCTTCGAGTACAGAAACTCGAACTTCGAGCGCATTTACTCGGGATTGAAGCCGAACATCCAAATATCCAAGAATCGCCGCCAAAGTAGCAAAAAATGTCGATATGGCGATTCCTGTAGTTTGAATTTTGTTCGCCTTCTCGGATACCGCGATTCCCCTTTTGGAAATCGCCACAATCTCGAAGCCTCTTGAATCATCAGCCTCTTCGGACGCCATGACGGATTCCAGTTCAGCGACGGCGCTATCCAGAATCCTCTGCATCGAAACATACCCGTCTTCCCAAAATCCATTGGTGGTGTGGACATTTTTTATTCTTCCGTAAATTTCTTTTAAACTAGAAGAAAGGGGCGCGTTAAATGTCAGTAAATGCTCCACTTTTTTATACCATTCGTCGAAGTCCCGCCAATAAG
>Ga0302319_10012640_pt1 | contig 15896 bp, 11 predicted proteins | sample Bog_T0_2_FD_203319 | JGI IMG/M metagenome (GOLD analysis project Ga0302319, IMG submission 203319) | Peat permafrost microbial communities from Stordalen Mire near Abisko, Sweden - Bog_T0_2 | ecosystem: Environmental > Terrestrial > Soil > Wetlands > Peat | place: Sweden: Abisko, Stordalen Mire...
GGGTGGGCCGAGCGAAAACTGCGAAACGCCGCCATCACGCACGGATTGAAGGTGGCCGATTCCGTGAAGCCCACCCGCACCGGGCCGGCGGTGCCGCGCGCTGCGCGTTTGGCGACCAGCACGGCCGCCCGCACGTCGCCGAGAATGCGCGCCACCTCGGCCATGAATGCCCGCCCCGCCGGGGTGAGCTCGATCCGGTATGCCGAGCGGTCGAACAGGGTGACGCCGATCTCCCGCTCCAAGGCCTTGATCTGCTGGGTGAGCGGCGGCTGGGCCATGTTCAAGCGTTTCGCGGCGCGGGTGAAGTTCAGCTCTTCGGCGGTGGCGAGGAAATACCGTAGATGCCGTAGCTCCATCTCGATACTTTTCTCATATGAAGATGGGATTTTCAACGTATTTCCATGCCGGTGCCCGGGGGGTCTAGAATCCGCTGCCATGACAACAATGAACGAAGCGGCCGCCGCGGGTGCATCGGTCGGATCCGCCGGACCCGCAGGACCCAAGCCAAAAAAATCGGTCGCCCTCTCCGGCGTGGTGGCTGGCAATACGGCGCTCTGCAGCGTCGGGCGCACCGGCAACGACCTGCACTATCGCGGATATGACATTCTCGACGTCGCTGGCACCTGCGAATTCGAGGAGATCGCCCACCTCTTGATCCACGAAAAGCTGCCGAACCGGGCACAGCTCGCCGCCTACAAGGCCAAACTGAAGTCGCTGCGCGGCCTGCCGGTGACGGTGCGGACGGCGCTCGAGGCATTGCCGGCCGCGGCGCACCCCATGGACGTGCTGCGCACCGGCGCCTCCGTGCTCGGCTGCACCCTGCCCGAAAAGGAGGATCACGGCACGGCCGGAGCGCGCGAGATCGCGGACCGCCTGATCGCCTCGTTCGGCTCGATGCTGGTGTACTGGTATCACTTCAGCCAACACGGACGGCGTATCGAGGTCGAAACCGACGACGATTCGATCGGGGGGCATTTTCTGCACCTGCTGCACGCTCGCGTGCCGTCGACCGCATGGGTCCGTGCCATGCACACGTCGCTGAATCTCTACGCCGAACACGAGTTCAATGCCTCGACGTTCACGGCCCGCGTCATCGCCGGCACCGGTGCCGACATTTATTCGTGCATCACCGGCGCCATAGGTGCGCTGCGCGGACCGAAGCACGGCGGCGCCAACGAGGTCGCCTTCGAGATCCAGCAGCGCTACGCCGATCCGGACAGCGCCGAATCCGATATCCGGGCCCGCGTCGCCAACAAAGAGGTCATCATCGGCTTCGGCCATCCGGTTTACACCATCGCCGATCCCCGCAACCAGGTGATCAAGGAAGTCGCGCGGCACCTCTCCGAGCTCGGCGGCGATTCCGGCATGTTCGCGGTGGCGGCGCGGATCGAAGCGGTGATGCGGGACGCCAAGAACATGTTTCCGAACCTCGACTGGTACTCCGCCGTGTCGTACAACGCCATGGGCGTACCCACCGCCATGTTCACGCCGCTGTTCGTCATCTCGCGCACCACCGGCTGGGCGGCGCACGTGATCGAACAGCGCATCGATGGCAAGATCATCCGCCCGGCGGCGAATTACATCGGCCCGGACGGCGCGGCGTTCGTGCCGCTCGCGCAGCGCCCGTAACAATCCGCCGAGGCCACCCCGTGCACGCCGCGAACAACGCCCTGCGACCCAAACCCGATGCGGTGCTCACTGACATCGTCGACTACGTCCTGAACCACGAGATCGCCGGCGACCTCGCCTATGATACGGCGCGCCATTGCCTGATCGACACGCTCGGCTGCGGTCTCGAAGCGCTCGAATATCCCGCCTGCACCAAGCTGCTGGGGCCGATCGTCCCGGGCACCGTCGTGCCGCACGGCGCGAAGGTCCCGGGGACTCAGTTCCAGCTCGACCCGGTGCAGGCTGCGTTCAACATCGGCGCGATGATCCGCTGGCTCGATTTCAACGACACGTGGCTCGCGGCCGAATGGGGTCACCCGTCCGACAATCTCGGCGGGATTCTCGCGACTGCCGACTGGATCGCGCGAAATCGCGTCGCGGCCGGCGGCAAGCCGCCCGTGATGAAGGACGTGCTGACGGCGATGATCAAGGCACATGAGATCCAGGGCGTGATCGCACTCGATAACAGCTTCAACCGGGTCGGCCTCGATCACGTCGTGCTCGTCAAGGTCGCCTCGACCGCCGTCGTCTCGCACCTGCTCGGATTGACGCGCGAGGAGATGGTGAACGCGGTCTCGCTCGCGTGGGTGGACGGCCAGAGCCTGCGTACCTACCGCCATGCGCCGAACACCGGTTCGCGCAAGAGCTGGGCGGCCGGGGACGCGACGAGCCGCGCCGTACGACTTGCACTCATCGCAAAAACCGGCGAGATGGGGTACCCGTCGGTGCTCACGGCCAAGACCTGGGGCTTCTACGACGTGCTGTTCAAGGGTCAGCCGTTCAAGCTGCAGCGCCCTTATGGCTCGTACGTGATGGAGAACGTGCTCTTCAAGATCTCCTTCCCGGCGGAATTCCACTCGCAGACGGCGGTGGAAGCCGCGATGACCCTGCACGAGCGCCTGCGCGCGCTCGGCAAGAGCGCCGCGGACATCGCCCGCATCACCATCCGCACCCACGAGGCCTGCATCCGCATCATCGACAAGAAGGGACCGCTCGCGAACCCGGCCGACCGTGATCATTGCATCCAGTACATGGTGGCCGTGCCCCTGATCTTCGGCCGCCTCACGGCCGGCGACTACGAGGACGCGCTCGCGGCCGATCCGCGCATCGATGCGCTGCGGGAAAAGATCGCCTGTGTCGAGGACCCGGCGTTCACGCGCGACTATCACGACCCGGCGAAGCGCTCCATCGCCAACGCCCTCACGGTCGAACTCGCCGACGGCACCACACTCGACGAGGTCGTCGTGGAATATCCCATCGGCCATCGGCGCCGCCGCACGGACGGCATTCCTTTGCTCGTCGAGAAATTTCGCACGAACCTTGCGCGGCGTTTTCCCGAGAAGCAGCAGCGCGCCATCCTCGATGCATCGCTCGAGCGAGCGCGGCTCGAGTCGATGCCGGTGCACGAATACGTCGATCTCTACGTGATCTGACGACGGTGAGCTAGATGACCTATCTGATCGCCGACGATCTGCCCACAGTGCCCGCCGGCGAGCGGTTCGCCGCGCTGCTGCGGGAGAAACCCATATTGCAGATCCCTGGCACCCACAACGGCCTCGCGGCGCTGCAGGCGAAATCGCACGGCTTTCAGGCCCTGTACATCTCCGGAGCCGCGATGACCGCCTCGATGGGCCTGCCGGATCTCGGCATGATCACCGTCGATGAGGTGTGTTTCTTCGTGCGCCAGGTGACGCGCGCCTCGGGACTGCCCGTGCTCGTCGATGGCGACACCGGCTACGGCGAGGCGCTGAACGTGATGCACATGGTGCGGTCGTTCGAGGATGCCGGAGCCGCCGCCGTGCACATCGAGGACCAATTGCTGCCGAAGAAATGCGGCCATCTCAACGACAAGCGGCTGGCGAGCCCGCAGGACATGGCGGCGAAAATCGCCGCGGCCGTGCGCGCCCGCCGGCATCTCTATGTGATTGCGCGCACCGATGCGGCATCGTCCGAGGGCATCGACGGCGCCGTCGCCCGTGCGAACCTGTACATCGAAGCGGGAGCGGATGCGATCTTCCCCGAAGCGCTGACGACAGCCGGCATGTTCCGCGAGTTCGCGAGCCGCGTGCAGGCGCCGCTGCTCGCGAACATGACCGAGTTCGGCCGCACCCCCTTCTTCACGGCGGCCGAGTTCGAGGCGATGGGCTACCGCATGGTGATCTGGCCGGTGAGCGCGCTGCGCATGGCGGCCAAGGCCCAGGATGCGCTGTACGCCGCACTCCGCCGCGACGGCGTCGTCAAGAGCGTCGTCTCCCAGATGCTCACCCGCCAGGAGCTCTACAAACTCATCGGCTACGCCGACTACGAGGCGCTCGACTCCTCGATCGTCAAGACCATGCTTCCCGAGGCGGGGAAGAATCCGGCATAGATGCGCGCACGACCGCCGTCGCCAGAGTCACTGGAGAAGACGTCGGCGCAGCGCATCGAATACGGCCGCGTCGAGACGCAGGTCGTCCGCGAGATAGGCGTCGATGGAACCACTGCGGCGCGTGACCGACTCGCGCATCGCTTCCAGGTAGGCACGCTTCACGGTAAACAGGGGCGCGACGACCTGTGGATCGATGCGCTCGAGCACCCCGCTCCATTTGGAGCCCTGCAGTGACCGCAGAATCGCGGGCACGCTGTGCTCCGACAGCAGATATTCCGCGACGATGTCCTCCCATGCCACTTCGAGCGCACCGAGCAGCAGCGCGGCGGCGACTCCTGTCCGATCCTTGCCCGCGGTGCAATTGAACACCAGCGGCAGCGGCCCGAACGCGATGGCGCGCAGCAGCGACCCGAAAACCTCCGCGAATTGATAGGGAAGATCCCGGTAGAGCGCGAGCATCGCCGCTTCCATGTGCACGGCCTCGAGTCGTGGATCATCGAGCATCTTCACGAGATCACCGGCGCCGTGGTGGTGGTCGTAGGCGTTGTATTCGACTTCGCCGTGTGCCTTCAACCCGTGGGGATGTTCGTCTCGCTCGCGTACCGATCGCAAATCCACCACCGCGCGTATCCCCAGGGCGGCGAGGCGCCCGCGGTCGGCGTTGCTCAGCGCATGCGTGTTTCCGGAGCGGAACAGCCGACGCCAGCGAACGCGCGCCCCGGTCGCGGTTTCGTAACCGCCGAGGTCGCGGAAATTGACGCCGCCGTCCAACACGATGTTGCGGGTTTGCTGATCGGGTTCCTGCATCGGAATGAGCTTAATCCAATCACTTGACGCTAACATGTCTGGGCCATGAAAGTCATGAAGCAAGCGACGCTCCTGCTCTTCGGCTGCGCGGTCGCCGTCCTTGCGCCGCGGCCGCGGACCGCTCACGCCCAGGCCGGACCGCCGTTTCTCACCAACGACCCAGGCACGCCAGGCAATGCGAACTGGGAGATCAACCTGGCCTCGATGCAGACCATCACGCGCGGCGCCTCCGCATACCAGGCGCCCCAGATCGACTTGAACTTCGGCGTGGGGGATCGGGTTCAGCTGACCTACGAGATTCCCTACGTCGTCGGGACGAGCAGCGGTGAACCGGTGCAGCGCGCTTGGAGCAATGCATTTCCCGGATTGAAATGGCGCTTCCTGGACCTCGGCGAAACGGGCTGGCAAGCGTCCGTTTTTCCGCAGGTCGAGACGGCTTCCCGCGGCGCCGAACGGGCCGGCATCGCGGAGGCCGGCCCGCGGTATCTGCTGCCGGTCGAAGCGTCCCGCAACTTCGGCCCGATCGCCATCGACTTCGAAGCGGGCTATTACCTGCCCGGGCATGGGCCCCGGGAGCGGATATTCGGTTTCGCTGCGGGCCGGTCATTCACCGCACGGCTCGAACTCGACGCGGAGCTCTACGACGATCGGGCATGGGACGCGCCACCGCGTTCGGTCACGCTGGATCTTGGCGGTCGCTACAAAGTGGCCACCGGCGTGATCGCGCTCTTCATGGCCGGGCGCAGCGTCAACGGCTTTGCGCACGGGCAGCCCGAATACATGGGCTATCTCGGAGTCCAGCTTCTGCTCAGCGATTACGGCCGGCGCTTCACCGCGGAGCCTTAATGCGCGGAGGCCTGATGCAAGCTCTCGACAATGCGGTCCGCCAGCTGCGCGAGCAGCACGGACAGCGCATCGGCCGTGGCCGCCGCGCCTTGACCGGTGTCACCCGGGCTCCCGCTGCCCCCCGTGCTCGCGGTGCCCGCTGTGGTCAGCATCGCCGTGCCGCGCTGCCGCTCGGACGGTGCAGCGGATTCGATGATCCAGCTCGCCTGCGCCGAGGCGGCCGCGCCGTCTGAATGGAAGGCGAGCAGGTCGACGCTGATGCCGAGCGCGCCTGCGGGCTTTGCGAGGTGCGGGAAGAGCACACGACCAGCCGGCAGGCGCTCAATCAGATCCGCGGTGAGGGCCTGGCGCGCCAGTTCGCCGAGCGGCGCCGACCATTGGTCGAGGTCGCGGATCCGGATCTCGCCCGGCGCCACGTCCTCCACGAGCTCCATCCGGTCGAGCGCGGCCGGCACGTGCACCACATCGACGCGGATCGGCGGACCCGTCGGTGCGGGGGCTGCCGAGCCTGCCGCGACTGCCGGGGCTGCCTGCGCGCGCGCGGCGATCGAGTCGGTATTCGGTGCAATCGACTGCAGCGTGTAAATGCGGGTGGGCGCGCTGGCGCACGCGCCGAGCAGCAGCGTCCACACGAGCACGGTCGGACGGTTGAGATGGGTCAACGATCAGGCCTCTTGCCGCGGATCAGCGCCTCGGGATGCCGGTCGAGAAAATCGGCCAGAGAACGTATCGAGCGCGCCGCTTCGTTGAGCTGCCCGATCGCTTCGGGCAGGCCGCCGTCCTGTCCGGCGCCCTGCCCGGCGAGCAGCTGGCGCGCAGCCGCCGCGACGCCCACGATCTGGTCCGCCGCTTGATTGAGCTTGGTCATCAGTGGTCCGATTTGCGGCTGCACCTGGGCGAGACTCTGATCGACCTCGGCCAATGTGCTCGCGAGATGCGCAATGCTCGTATCGAGCTTGGGCGAGGTGACCACACTGCGCAGGCGGCTGGTGATCACGTGCAGGTCCGCGCCGATCGCCTCGATCGGGATGCCGTTCACCTTCGCGAGCAACTGGTCGGTCTTGGCGGTGATGTCATCGAGATCCGTGGCTCCCGGCGCGCTTGGAATACGCGGATTCGGCCCGTCGAAAGCCAGTTCCGCGCGGGGCGCCCCGCTCACCAGGACCAAGGCGATGGACCGCGCGCCCACCAGCGCCGGCGTCTGCTTGAGCCGTGCGCGGTAGCCGAAGCCGATGAGTTTGCGCAGGGTGGCATCCGCCGCCTGCCTCATGTCGGGCGCGTCCGCCGGCATCGACGCGGCCGGATCGAGTTCTTTGGGGTAGAGAAGCGCAGTGACGGCCGTGAACGGCAGGCCGGAACGCGGGTCATACGCGAGCCGCACTCGTTCAACTTCTCCGACCTGAAAGCCGAGCAGTGTCACCTCGGCGCCCTCGGCCAGATCACCCGCCGCGGCGGGAAAGCGCAAGTCGTAGCGCACGCCCGGACCCGCCATGTTCTGGCGGGCCGCGTTTTCACTGCGATACAACGTGAATTCCGCCCCGGCCGCGCTCTGCGGCGCGCCCTCGTTTCCCGAAGGAATTTCCAAATCGATGCCGCCGGAGAGGATGGTCGCCGCCGGGGCTAGATTGGCATCGACGCCGCCGCCGACGAACGAAAGCCGCACGGGACTCGATTTCCAGAAAAGATCCCCCGGTTTGACCAGCGCGTCGTACGGTTGGAAGATGAAGACGTCCAGGCGAAATCCCGCGGTACCGTTGAACTTGACGTCCATCACCTTGCCGATGGACTGCCCGCGAAACAGCACCTCCGAGCCCACCTGGATCGGGCCGAGCGCGTGCGCATACAGCACGTAGCGGGTGCCGCGATCGCCGGGAAGCACCTGCGGCGCCGTATCGAGGCCCTCGAAGGTGCGCGTGGGAGTACCTGTCTCGTTGGGGGCGAAGCCGACGGCGACGCCTTCGACCACGGCCTTCAGCGAGTTGATGTCGAGATTGGGAGTGGCGCCGATCAGCCAGAAGCGCGCATTCGTGGTGAGTCCGCGCTTCGCCGCCGGCACCATGCGCAGCTTGAAATCGATGCGCCGCCCATCCTTGTTTGGCAGGATGTCGATCAAGTGGCCGGCCACCGCGCCTTGGTAGAGGACCTTGGTGTCGCCGGGCTGGGCTTCTCCGGCGCGATCGAACGTGACCGTGACGACCTCGCCGCGCTGTGCGAGCGCTTGGATGCCAAGGTACGCGACGATCAACAACGCGGCCATTGGAACCGCCCACACCAGCCCGGGCCACCGCGAGCGGCGCCGCCGCGCCCGGGGCAGGCCGGGAGTCGCTGTACGGCTCGGGGACTCGACGCTCATGACGGTCGGCCGCTTGAATGTCGGCCGCTGCGCGAGTCCCACAGGAGCCGCGGATCGAACAGTTTGACGGCGAGGGTCGTGAGAATGACCACCGCCGCAAAGGGCGTCGCGGCCGCCTCCGCACGCCCGTCGATCAGGCTGTTGAAATGCACGACGGGGACGAAGCAGCCGATCGTGAACGGATCGACCATGGACCAACGGCCGATCTCCTCGAGAACGCGGTAGGCGCGTGTCTTGCCGACCAGACGCCGGTTCGATCCCCGCGCCGCCGACGCGGCGCACCAGGCGAGGCCGGCGATCTTCAGCATCGGGACCGCGAAGCTCGCACAGAAGACGAGCAGCGCGAGACCGACGAGGTGTGACTTCGTCAGGTCGATGATGCCGCCGAAGACCGTGTAAGAGGTCGGCGTGAGACCGATCGGAATCGTGGCGATCGGATAGAGATTCGCGGGCAGATATAGCAACAGCGACGCCACGAGCAGCGCGCTCGCCCGCATCACGCTGCGCGGCTGGCGCTGCTTGAGCACGGCCGCGCAGCGCGGGCAGCGCTGGCCCGTGCGGCTCGCCGCTGCGAGCAGTCCGCACCCACCGCAGGCGATCGCGAACTCCCCAGGCTCGGTTTCGGCTTCCGGTGCGATCTGGCGCCAGACGACGCGTGCATCGAGCGTTGCACGCGTGATCAGCGACAGGATGGCAGCTGCCACGAAGCAGACGCCGCCGCTCTCCAGGTTGACGGGGATGGTCGCATGCAGGCGTGCGTAGGCCACCGTCAGGCCGAGGAGGAAGACGTCCAGCATCGCCCATGCCTCGAGCGCCATGGCAATGCGAAACGCCACGCCCGCCCAGGGCGCCCGCCAGCCGCAGCGCAGCGCGCCCAGCACTGCCGAGAGCAGCCCGAAGCGCAGCAACGGAAACACCAGCACAAAAAGCACCACCGCGATACAGAGCAGCGGCCAGCCTTCGCTCCAAAAATCGACCGCGCTCGAGGGCAGCACGCTCGTGCGCGTCACGCCGAAGGCGGCGGTGGAAAGAAACGGTTCCAGCCAAGCTGGCACGAGCAGCAGCAGGGTGGCGGCCGCACAAGCGAGCGCGAGATCGAGGTTCTTGCCCCAGGTGCGCCGCAACGTCGAGCCACAGCGCCGGCAGACGGCGACGTCCGGCACTCCTTGTCCTGGCTGAGAGTGCCGCAGGCCCCCGGACAGGGACTGTCTCAGGCCACAAAATGGACACTCGATGGGAAGGCGCCGCTCGATCATGTGCGCCAACCATTATTGACATCGACCACCTGCCGTCAATCGGACGTTGTTGCATTCTGCGGTTGGATCGTGCGAGTCAGAGGCGGACTACAGGTTGGTGCGGCATCCCGGAGACGGCGCCGGTTGCATGCTCACGCGGCACCTGATATCACGGCTGATATCACGGCTGATATCACGGCACAATTCCTCAGTAGGATCCTCCGTACGGACCTTGCATGGCTGCACCACCGTTGACGCATCACGAAATCCTCGAGCTGGCGGCTCCCTTTGCGCGGCGGGGACGGCATGTCGACTTGAGCGCGAGCAATCGCATCGATCGGCGCATCCTCTTCAAGCCGATCGAGCACCCCGCTGGCATGGGGTTGCCGGGCCTGCGTGAATCACTGGAGTTGCACAGCCACGGCACGGGCACGTGTGTGCTCACCCGTGTGCTCTCACCGAACAGCGGACCGCAGGCGCGATTGCTCGCCATGGGAAGCCGGCCGGATGGCCTTCTCGCACGGATCGAGAGTGTTGCGCCGCGGCAGCAATTCGGCGCCGGTTCTGGTTACCTGGTGTCCCGCAGCTACGAAGTGGACTCGGCCGGAGGGCTGCTGCTCACCGGTGCGGTGGCGCAGGTCGACGGGCTGCGCGTGACGATGACCATGGCGGCGGTGCGCGGCAGCGCCGCCGAAATCACTTTGGTGCCGATGCCTGCAGACGCACTCGAATTACCCGAAGATCTGCTTGCCGTACTCGGTTGGGATTGGGCGCGCCTGATCCGCACCCAGGAGGGCTGGCGGACAAAATTACGGCTGCGAGGGAATCTCGAAAAGCGCAGCCGCAAGGCCTCGAGCGCCATCGACCGGGTCGCTGAGCATCTCGCGGAGGTGCTGGCGGAGCCACCGGGTCGCTTTCACGATCGCTGGACGCTCGCACGCTGGGGCGTGGTCTTGCGCCGCGCGATTCCCATGCTCACCTTCGTTGCGCTGGTGGCGACGGTGATCTTCATGCCGCACATCGCTGCGGCGGAGGGATCCGAGCTGTGGATGCTGCTGTTCCAAGTTCCGACCGCGCTCATCGCGCTGAGCTTCTGCCTGCAGGAACTGCCCACCTACGAAATACCGCCGCTGCCGCGGCGTTCAGCGGAACCGGGCTGGCGGCGTTCATCGGAACGCATTTTTGGATGAACACCGCTCTTTGATCGCTTGACGCCCTGATGGCGGGCGGTGATATATGTCTGCGGGTCGGCAACTGCTGCCGTGTGCACATTGAAAAGACGGACTTCGCTGGAACATCCCGAACTCGCCGACCATTGCTCCAGAACTCTGGCGTGAGGGTTGCTGCACGGCAAGCCGCGACCGCCGGAGTGGACCGGGTCTTTTTTGCCGCAGTTGTCCCGGGCGCGGGTTGCCTGGCCCGTGATCGGGCTCTCAGACGGCGGGCAGCCGCCCGCTCTTGATCACCCCGGCGTAGAACCGCGCGCTCTCCTTCGGGGTGCGGTGCTGGGTGGCGAAATCGACATGAACGATGCCGAAGCGCTTCGAATAGCCGTAAGCCCATTCGAAATTGTCGAGGAGCGACCAGACGAAGTAGCCGCGCACATCGACGCCTTTGGCCATGGCGTCGCGGACCGCGCCGAGATGGGCGCACAGGTAGGCGACGCGCAAGGGATCCTGGATGGCTCCGTGGGCGGCGACCGGCGGATCATAAAAGGCGGCGCCGTTTTCCGTGATGTACAGGGGCGGATTGCCGTAGTCGGCGGCGACGCGGACGAGCAGAGCGGCGAGCGCGGCCGGGTACACCTCCCATCCCATTTCCGTATACGACGAACCCGGCTGCCTCACCGACGATGCGGCGATGGGCCAATTCCGCTCATCGTGCCGCGTGACGCTGCGGGTATAGTAGTTGATGCCGAGAAAATCGATGGCCTGGCCGATCGACGCAAAGTCGGCGGCCGGCCAATCCGGCCATGCCTCGCCGAAGATCTCACGCAGAAGCGGCGGATAGCGGCCGTGGAATACGGGATCGAGGAACTGGCGATTCATGTAAGCGTCCGCGCGCGCGGTGGCGGCCAGATCGGCCGCGGCATCCGAAGCGGCGACTTTCGGTTCCAGATTGACGACGAGACCGATCTCGTGCCGGCCTGCCGCGCGGTAGGCCGCGACGGCGGCGCCATGGGCGCGCAACAATTGATGGGCGGCGAGCGGTGCCTCGAACCGATTGCGGTGCCCCGGCGCCAGCGTGCCGCGCAGGTAGCCGTTGTCGGCGATCACCCAGGGCTCATTGATCGTCACCCACTTGCGCACGCGGTCGTCGAACCGGCGGAATAGCAGTGTGGCGTAGTCGGCGAACCAGCCCGCGATGTCAGGATTCAGCCAGCCGCCGCGATCGTCCAGCGCGGCCGGCAGATCCCAGTGATAAAGCGTCACCATGGGTTCGATGCCGCGCGCGAGGAGTCCGTCGATCAGGCGTTCGTAGAATCCGATGCCGGCGGCGTTCGCCGCGCCGCGTCCCTCCGGCAGCACCCGACCCCACGCGACGCTGAATCGATAGGCTTGGAGGCCCAAGGATTGCATCAGGTCAAGATCGTCCCGCGCGCGCCGGTAATGATCGCAGGCGACATCGCCGGTGGCGCCATCCAGGATGTTGCCCGGTGTGTGCGCAAAGCGCTGCCAGATACTGGCTCCCGCGCCGTCGGCGACCGGCGAGCCCTCGATCTGGTACGCGGCGGTGGCGGCGCCCCAGACAAAGCCCGCGGGAAATTCCCGGGACGCGGGCATATCAACCGAGGACGACACGAATCGTGTGGACGCGGCGATCGTGCTCGAGCTTGATGCGCAGGCCTCCCGTCACGAGCGCGACCTCGCTGCCGTCGATCGAGGCGCTGCGCAGCTTGAGCGCGGAGCGCTGCGGATTCTCCACCTCGATGTCGTAGCGCGTACCGTCCGGGCGGCGATGCGAGAGCCTGAATCCGGGCCATTCGTCCGGAATGCGGGGCGCCAGCGTGAGCCACTCACCCGCCTCGATGCCGAACCCGAGGATGGATTCGATGGCCACGCGCAGCATCCAGCCCGCCGAGCCCGTGTACCAGGTCCACCCGCCGCGCCCGACATGCGGCGCGACACCGTATACGTCGGCGGCGATGACATATGGCTCCACTTGATAGCGCGCGACGCCCGCTGCATCGGCAGTGTGGGACACCGGACTCAGCCGTTCGAGCAGCGCCGCGGCCCGCGAGCGGCGTCCCGCTTCGGCCATCGCGCGCACCACCCAGAGCGCGGCATGGGTGTACTGGCCCCCGTTCTCGCGCACGCCGGCGACGTAGCCCTTGATGTAACCCGGATCCTGAGGAGTGTCGACGAAGGGCGGTGTGAGCAGCCGGATCAGCCCATCGTCATCGTTGATCAGGTGCTTCTCGAGTGAGTCGAGTGCGACCGATGCACGTTCGGGGGCGGCGACCTCCGCAATGACAGACCAGGCCTGGGCGAGCGCATCGATCCGGCACTCGTCGCTCGCGCTGGAGCCGAGCGGCTCCCCGTTGTCGTAGTAGCCGCGCCGGTACCACTCCCCGTCCCAGCCCGGGCCGTTCAAAGCCGTCAGAAGTTGCGTGCGATATGCCTCGAACTGTGCCGCCCGGATGTAATCGCCGAGGTGGCGGCACAACGGCAGGAAATCGCCGAGGGTGCGATACAGGAAAAATCCCATCCACACGCTCTCGCCCCGGCCTTCGCGCCCCACCCGATTCATGCCGTCGTTCCAGTCGCCGCCTCCGAAGAGCGGCAGTCCGTGCGCGCCGCTCGTCATCGCGCGCTCCAACGCCTTCACGCAATGCGCATAGAGGCTGCCCTCGGCATGCGCGACACCGGGCAGAAAGTACCGATCCTCCTCGTTCTTGGCGAGTTCCGGGCCGGAGACGAACGAGCGCGGCACTTGCAGCACATCATGGTCGCCCGTGACCCGCACGTAATGCGCGGTGAGATACGGCAGCCAAACCAGATCGTCGGCGAAATGCGTGCGCACCCCCCGCCCTTCCGGCGGATGCCACCAATGCAGAACGTCACCTTCGGCAAACTGATGCGAGGCGCTGCGCAGCAGATGCTCGCGCAGCATCTCCGGGCAGCTCATCACCAGTGCGGCCGAATCCTGCAATTGGTCGCGAAAACCGAATGCGCCCCCGGACTGATAGTAGGCGCTGCGCGCCCACAAGCGGCAGACGAGCACTTGGTAGCCGAGCCAGCCGTTTACCATGAGATCGATGGCGGGCACTGGCGTCGTAATCTGGATCTGGGAATGCGTGGATTCCCAGAAAGCATGCACCGCGTTGAGCGCGCGCTGTATTGCGCCCGGCTCCCGATACCGCGCAAGCAGCAGGTCGAGTTCCTCGTACGAAGCGGCCGCGCCTAGCAGCGCAGCCACACTGGTCTCGGCGCCCGGGGCGATGGTGATCTCGATGCGCAACGCCGCGCACGGGTCCGAGCCCGCCGCCGGCGACAGCGAACCGCCCGTCACCAGCGCCGCGGGCGCGCTCGCCGAACCCGGTACACCGAGGAAGCGCGCGCGGTCGGTGCAAGCGTCGAGGCCCGCTGGATCGACGCCCGGTGGATCGAGGCCGGCAAAGGCGCTGAAGGCGACCATGTCGCTGAAAGGCCCGGCGGCGGGATTGCGGGCAATGACCGCGCGGCGCGGCGCGTCGGTGTCGACCCGCACCTGCCCCAGGGTTTGCGCCGGCGTCGTGCCGAGTACCCAGCGATTGAATACGTACAGCGACAGCCGCCGTGCGGCGGTGCCTCGATTGCGAATGCGGATGTCGGCGATGCGCAGCGGATCGTGACACGGCGTGAACACGACCACCTTGGCCGCGAGTCCGGAGTGTTCGTGCTGCCAACGCGAATAGCCGAAGCCATGAGCGACATCGTAGCGGCGCGCCGCGGGTGCTGGACCGGGCAGCAGCGACCAGAATTCGCCGCTGGTCTCGTCGCGCAGATAAAACGCTTCGTCATGCGGATCGACGATCGGATCGTTGTTCCATGGCGTCAGGCGAAACCGCTGGCTGTTGCCGGCGAAACTCGTCATTGAACCCTTTTCGCTCGCGATCAGGCCGAAACGCTCGTTGGCGATCACGTTCGACCAGGGCATCGGCGGGAGGCACAGCGAACCGTCGGCACTCCGCGCGATGCAGATGCAATACTCGCGGCCGTCCGCGGAGAAGGCGCCAAAACCATTTCCGGCGCCGCCATCGGCGTCCGGCGCGTGTGCCCCGCCCGGGGGCTCAGCGCCGTTCGCATGCGGGGCGTCTTCCGCATGCGCGGCGTCGCTGGTTTCGTCGCCGGCCGCCGGCGGGCGCTTCGGTGCCACGTCAACCGCAGCGGCGTCATCGGCACCGACGAGGGCAGCCGCACTGAACCGGCGTGCCAGCAATTGCCGTACGAGCGGTGTTTCCCCTGGCCTCGACGACTGGCGATTGAGGCGGTGGGCCGGCGCAAGCGCGGCTCGCGGAGCGGCGCCGGCATCGGAGGCGCCGGCATCGGAGGCGCCGGCATCGGAAGCGGCGGCACCGGAAGCTGCGGGCGCCGAAGCGGAGGCGTCCGCAGCCGTTGCTGCGCGGAAATGCGGGACAAGCTGATCGGCCTCGTCGGCCGCCGCCGTGACGAAAGTGATCGTGAGCGTTGCGGACGGCGCGAGGCGCAGCTTGGTGCGCAGCGCGAGCACCGGATCGAGCACGTTACCGACCGTGCCGCTCAAGGGTTCGTGCAGGGCGCGGGCTTGGCTGAGCCGGCGGCCGCGTCCGCAAAAACGCGCGCGGTCAGTCTCCCATTCGGTCGTGGGCGCGCCCGACAATCCGAGCGCCATCGCGATATGCGTCTCGCCATTGGCGCGTGGACGACGTGTGGCACTCAACAGCGACTCGCCCGGGTGACGGTGCGTTTGCACGAAGAGTTTGCTGAATGCCGGGTGCCCCGCATGTGCTCCCGCATCATTCAGGACAACCTCGAGCACACCCGTGATCTCGAGCTCGCGCACCTGCGTGCCGTGATTGGTGAGGGTGAGCTGCCGCCGCTCCACCGGCAGGTCCTGCAGCACCGAAAGCTGCAATCGGGAACTGATATCGGCACGGCGCCGGCTGAGGACGACGCCCGCCGCATCCGCCACGAGCACGCCCGGATCGCAGCCCGGCAGGGACGCGCCGCACGCGGTCCACACGGCTCCGGCCGAAAGGTCGCGCACGAAAATGGTGAAACCGAGATCATCCTCGCAGGGATCATCCAGCCAGGCGGTGAGCAGTCGATCGCGGTACACGGAGAATCCGGTGCCGCCGGCTGTCAGCAGGGCGCCGTATGCGCCGTTCGACACCCATACGGGTCCGGTCGTTTCATTGTCGAGAGGTGATACCTGCATCGTGTCTCTTCTTGCAAAACCGGATCATGCCGTGCCACGCGCGGCGCGGCTACGGCACACGGATGGCGAGGCTTCCATAAAGTGCCCCGGGCCGGAATCGAACCGGCGACCTAACGCTTAGGAGGCATTCGCTCTATCCACTGAGCTACCGGGGCGGAGGGGGCCATGCGATCAACCGTGAGTCCGGCCGAAGCGCGGGCTTCGGCCGGGTGTCTGGTGG
>Ga0302319_10012641_pt1 | contig 15896 bp, 10 predicted proteins | sample Bog_T0_2_FD_203319 | JGI IMG/M metagenome (GOLD analysis project Ga0302319, IMG submission 203319) | Peat permafrost microbial communities from Stordalen Mire near Abisko, Sweden - Bog_T0_2 | ecosystem: Environmental > Terrestrial > Soil > Wetlands > Peat | place: Sweden: Abisko, Stordalen Mire...
AGATGCCCGCGGGAAAGAACTGCCGCGAACACTACGTCCCCTCAGGCACGGGGCAATCCACGTTTTGGTGCAGTTAGGATCGACGACCTGATCGGGGCCGGATCGATCTCTTGATCCAAAGGGACCGCAGCTATAAATGCGCTTCCTCTTGACAATCTACAAGAAGGTGCGGTACCCTTCTTGTAGATTGTCAAGAGGAGGGCTATGGCCAAACCGAAGAGCGACCTGCTGCAGGGCACACTGGATTTGCTGGTCTTAAAAACTTTGGCGCTGGAACCCATGCACGGCTGGGGTATTGCGCAGCGTATCCAGCAGATCTCCGATAGCGTGCTCCAGGTCAATCAGGGATCTCTATATCCAGCTCTCCACCGCCTTGAGGAGCAAGGTCTAATTCGCGCCAAATGGGGCAATTCCGACAACAACCGGCAAGCGAAATACTATGAGCTAACCGTCCGGGGAGGCAAACAGCTAACTGAAGAGACCGAGAATTGGGAACGGCTGTCGTCGGCCGTGGCCCGTATTCTCGGCGCCGCCTGAGGTACCTAGCCATGATGCATAGAATACTCTCCGCCGCCCGGTATCTCTTTCGCCGCAACAAGGTGGAACACGACATTGATGTCGAGCTACAGTACCACTACGACCGGCAGACCGAGGAAAATATCCGCAAAGGTATGCCGCCTGCCGAAGCGCGTCTGGAGGCCCGCCGCCTGATCGGCGGCATGGAACAAGTCAAAGAGGAATGCCGCGATGCCCGCGTGGGGCGGGCGATCGAGTCGACGATACAGGATATTCGCTATGGCATCCGAGTGCTGCTGAAGAATCCGGGATTCACTTCAATGGCGATTGTTACGCTGGCTCTCGGCATTGGAGTGAACACGGCAGTGTTCAGCGTGGTGTATGGAATCCTGCTGCGTCCGCTACCTTATCACCAGGGCGGCCAGTTGGTGGTGCTGCATCAGCAGGCGAACCAGCTGCACGTCCCCGACTTTCCCTTCTCGGCAAAGGAAATCTTCGACTACCGCGATCAGAACCATACTCTGGATGCCGTGGTGGAGCATCACACCATGACATTCCTGCTGTTAAGCAAAGATAGAGCAGAGCGCGTGGACACCGCCGTAGTTTCCGCCAACTTCTTCGACGTGCTGGGAGTGAAGCCGCAATTGGGGCGGACCTTCGTCGCCGGTGACGAAGCGCACGGCGCGGACGCGGTGCTGGTGCTCAGCGATAAGTATTGGCGGACCCGCCATGGCGCGGACCCCAATATTATCGGCAAAGTATTCCAGATGAACAACAGGCCGCACACGGTGATCGGCGTTCTGCCTCCCATACCGCAATATCCGGTGGAAAGCGACGTCTACATGCCGACGTCGCAATGCCCCACGCGGTCGTCGCCCGAGTTCATCGCGAACCGTCAAGCGCGCATGATGACAGCCTTTGGGCGGCTGAAGCCGGGGGTGCCGCTAGAACAGGCGCAGGCCGACCTATCGCTGATCGCCAACCATCTGGAACACTCCTATCCCGACGCGTATCCAAAGCAGGCCGGTTATGGAATCGCCGCTGCGCCTCTGCGGGACGACCTTACGCGCCGTGGCCGCCCTACCTTCCTGATTCTGCTGGGCGCCGCCGGCTTCGTCCTGCTGATCGCCTGCGCCAATGTCGCCAATCTTTTTCTCGCTCGGCTGCTGCGCCTGGGACGCGAGATGGCGGTCCGGGCAGCCCTGGGCGCCAGCCGTCTCCGGCTGATGCGTCAAGTATTAACCGAGAGTCTGCTGCTGGCCATCGGCGGCGCGGGACTGGGGCTGGCACTCGCGCCACCCACGGTGCGCTTGCTGGCTTCCTTCGCGGAGCGCTTCACCACTCGCGCCGCCGAGATTAAGATCGATGGGCCGGTGCTGTTGTTCACGCTGGTGGTGTCGGTTGCCACGGCGCTGCTGTTCGGCCTCGCGCCGGCATTTGCGTCCAGCCGGCAGAAAGGCGAGGCTTTGAAGCTCGCTACCGGACGGGCGACTTCCAGCCTTGGACGCCAGCGTCTGCGGGCGGCGTTAGTGTTAGCCCAAGTCACTGTTTCGTTTATATTGCTGATCGGCGCGGGTCTGATGTTCCGTAGTTTCCTCAAGCTGGAACAGGTGAATCCCGGCTTCCGCGGCGATAGCCTGCTAACGGCTCGATTCACTCTCGATTTCACTCACTACCACCAACCCCAACAGTTCCAAGCCCTCTGGTCGAACGTGCTGGCGCGGGTTCGATCGCTCGGGGGGGTTGAGTCTGCCGCGCTGGCTACCAACTTTCCGTTCAATCCAGGCGGAATCGCCGCCGGGCCCAGTGCTATAGAATTTCAAATCGAAGGGAAGACTGTCGCCCACGGTGAACTAAGCGCCGTGGTGGACGTAACAGTAGTCAGTTCGCGTTATTTCGAAACGCTCGGCCAGCCTATCTCGAGCGGGCGGAGCTTTACCGATCACGACGACGACAAATCGGAAAAGATCGTGGTCATCAATCAATCGCTGGCGCGGCATCGCTGGCCTAACGCCAACCCCATAGGCCAGCGCGTCAGCCTGCATCAGGGCCGGGATTGGCTTAAGATCGTGGGCATTGTGGCGGATGTCCGCGAGTATGGGCTGGACCGTCCCGCCGGGGATGAACTCTACGTTCCGCTTCTTCAGGATCAGTTTGCCGATCACCTGGTGGTACGGACGTCCCGAGACCCCATGACCGTGTGGCCGGAAATCCGTGCCGCGATCCGGCAGATCGATCCGCAGTTGGCCATTGACCGCGTGAATACCATCGATCGTTACCGCGAGGATTCCGTCGCATCGCCGCGGGTCACTACGCTGCTGCTGGGCATTTTCGCGGCGCTCGCGTTAGTGGTCAGCGCCAGTGGCATCGCCGCCGTTATGGCGTTATCGGTCGGCCAGCGAACCAATGAGCTCGGTATTCGCATGGCTCTGGGCGCGCCTCGCGGATCGGTCCTATTGATGATCGTTCGCCAAGGTTTAGCTCTGGCGGCCGGCGGAACAATCCTGGGGATCCTAGGCGCGTTGGTGTTGACTCGTTTACTCGCATCACTGCTCTACGCCACCAGTCCCACGGATGCAGTCACCTTTGCGGCGGTTTGCCTGCTGTTTTTGGTGGTGGCCGCGATAGCAAGCTTCATCCCCGCTCGCCGCGGCACCGCCATTGATCCGTCAGTAGCCTTAAGACAGGAGTAGACTATGAAATCCGCCATTGCAATAATCCTGCTTCTGCCCGCGTTAGCTGGAAACGATCCGCGATTTACGCCGGACGGCGCGGTGATTCGTCCTACGAATTACCGTGAGTGGATTTATCTGACTTCCGGGCTTGGGATGAGCTATGGCATGCGCATGCCTATGGGAGACAAGCCGAACTTCGATACCGTCTTCGTCGAGCCGACCGCTTACAAGGCGTTCATGGCCACCGCCAAGTGGCCCGATAAGGCCATGTTTATCCTGGAAGTGCGCTCGTCGGAGTCGCACGGGTCGATCAATAAGGCCGGGCATTTTCAAAGTAATCTCCTGGCGATCGAGGCTGCCGTGAAGGACGAATCGCGATTCAAAGAGAAGTGGGCTTATGTCGATTTCAGCGACGGCGGTTCGCTGCACGATACGGCCAAACCGTTCGCGGGCGACAGCGCCTGCAATGTCTGCCATGCCAAGAACGCCGCCGTGGAAAATACGTTCGTTCAGTTCTACCCGACGTTGCTGGAAGTGGCGAAGGCGAAACACACGTTGAATCCTAGCTATAACCCCAACGAATAACTCGAGCCCCACCGAATCGCCGTTCACCAAGTGAGACAATGAAGATGTTCCATGCCGTTTCAGGTCTTTGAGGCCGAGTCGCGCAGCATACTGAGTACCACTTCCGGATTTATCGCGCAGGCAGGTTTCACCCATTCCCTCACCCCGGCTCGCAATTGCACCTTCGGATGCACCTACTGCTACGTACCCACCATGGGACTTTACGGTGGCCTCAAGCCAGCCGACTGGGAGCATTGGGGACAGTTCACCACATTCAAATCGAACGCGCCGGAATTACTGCTGAAGACGCTGCGTCCGGACCAAGCGATTTATTGTTCGCCGCTGGTGGATCCTTATCAGCCGGTTGAAGCGGAACGGCAGCTTATGCCGCGGATTCTCGACGCCGTGATGAAGCATCCTCCACGCGTGTTCGTGCTGCAAACCCGCGGACCGCTCATCATTCGCGATCTGCCGCGTCTGGTCGAATTGTCCCGCCGTACCAACTTGCGCGTTAGCTTCTCATTAACGACGGACAACGAGAAGATCCGCCGGCTGTATGAGCCGCGTTGCGCTGCTATCGCCGACCGCGTGGATGCCATCCAGCGCCTCCGCGAAGCCGGCATCTCGACGTTTGCCACACTGGCCCCGCTACTCCCCTGCAATCCGGAAAAGCTAGCGGCGCTTGCTTTGTCATGCACGGACAACGACGTAGTGGCCGACCCGTTGCACGTTCGAGCGGTTAAGCAGCAAGGCGCCACCACGCGCCGCCAAGGGATTCGCCTCAGCATAATGAACGGATACCGCGACTGGCTGGATCCGGTGTTTCAGGCTGAGGTCCTAGCCATCATTCAAGATTCAGTTGCAAAGGCCGGCCGCCGTTGCGCCGCCGGCACGGAGGGTTTTTCATGGTTAGCGAAATAACTACCCCGGTCCTCGATCGGCTCGGCCTTTCCGCGGTGAATTCCGGAGTCTGCGGCCGCGATTGGATCGCTTCGCCCGGTGGAGCGGAAATCGTTTCGCTCAATCCCGCGAATGGTCGGGAACTGGCGCGTGTCAGGCTGGCTTCGCTGTCCGATTATGAATCCGTCCTGGCGGATTCAGTCGAACTCTTCGAGCAATGGCGCATGGTGCCCGCCCCCAAACGAGGCCAAATCGTCCGCGAGATCGGTGACGCATTACGCGCCCATAAGCATGACCTCGGCATGCTTGTAACCCTCGAAATGGGCAAGATCCTCCCCGAAGGTCTGGGCGAGGTCCAGGAGATGATCGATATCGCCGATTTCGCGGTCGGCCTCTCTCGCCAGCTTTACGGACTCACCATGCACAGCGAACGCCCGGAGCATCGGATGTACGAGCACTGGCATCCGCTCGGCGTGGTGGGCGTCATCTCCGCCTTTAATTTTCCAGTCGCGGTGTGGTCTTGGAACGCGCTGCTCGCGGCCGTTTGCGGCGATACCGTGGTTTGGAAGCCGTCGCTGAAGACGCCACTCACAGCCATCGCCGTTCAGAAAATCTGCAACTGCGTGCTGGAGCGGCACGGCTGGAGGGGGGTGTTCAGCCTGGTCATTGGTGAGGACGCAAGTGTCGGCGAGCGCCTTTTGAACGATCGCCGCGTACCGTTAATCAGCGCCACTGGTTCCACCCGCATGGGGCGCATCGTTGCCGAAACCGTCGGCCGCCGTCTGGGCCGCACCCTGCTTGAACTGGGCGGCAACAACGGCATCATCGTCATGAACGATGCCAATCTCGACCTCGCTCTGCGAGCTGTTCTGTTCGGAGCGGTCGGCACCGCCGGGCAGCGCTGTACCAGTCTCCGGCGCTTGTTCCTGCAGCGCGGGATCGCCGCCCGCTTTACCGAAATGCTGAAGGCCGCCTACGCCCAGGTCCGCGTGGGCGACCCGCTTGACGAAAGCACGCTGATGGGTCCGCTGATCGATCGGGACGCAGTCGCGAACATGGTCCGCGCCTTTGATCGGATCACGAAGCAAGGGGGCGAGATTATCCACGGAGGCGACGAATTGGGCGGGTGTTTCGTTGACCCAGCCATCGTTAAAGCGCATCCGCAGATGCCCATCCTGCAGGAAGAAGTCTTTGCGCCCATCCTTTACGTGCTGGAATTCGAATCGCTGGAGGAAGTGATCGCGTGGCACAACAACGTACCCCAGGGGCTGTCGTCGGCCATGTTCACCACCAATCTGATCTCGGCAGAAAGCTTCCTCAGTGCTCGTGGCAGCGACTGCGGCATTGCCAACATCAACATCGGCACTAGTGGAGCGGAAATCGGCGGCGCCTTCGGCGGCGAGAAAGATACCGGTGGAGGACGGGAATCCGGGAGCGACTCCTGGAAAGCCTATATGCGCCGCCAAACCGTTACGATAAACTGGTCCGACGAACTGCCGCTGGCGCAAGGAATCAAATTCACCATCTGATTCGATTTGACATCAGCTGTGAGTGTTCAGGTACTACTCTCTGAAATAGCGAGACGTCCGATAAGCGTAAGATAGAGCGGCCCCCAGGGTCACGCTACACCGCATGCCATGATGGCTTACACTCGGACTGTCGATTTTCGAAACCTCCCGATCGCTTGGCTGGTGTTCCTGACGTCAGGCTTCGTTTTTGCGCAACCTGCCCCCACCCTGCCTGTACTTCGGGAGATCGGTGCAATTCACCAGCTTAATGACGTGCAAGCAGCGCGCGGATATCCGATCCATGTGCGAGGCGTAGTCACCTATTTCGACTTGACTGGCAACCTGTTCGTTCAAGACAAGACCGGCGGAGTTTTTATCACCTGGACCAAGGATTTGCCGCAGCCAGTGCCCGGACAGGTGATCGATGTTGAGGGCGTGTCGATCCAGACTCCTTATGCGGCTGACATCGGGAAGGTGCGGTTCCATCCTGTGGGTTTTGCCCCCCTGCCGAGACCGGATCGCCCTAGCTACCTCGAAATGGTCAGTACGCAAGAAGATTCAAAGTGGGTGGAAATAGAGGGGCTGGTCCGCTGGGCCGCACATCAGAATCACGGGCCTTCCGACGACTTTCTCAGGATGTCTTTATCCGTCCCGGGCGGCGAAGTGACGGTTGAGACTTATTGGCGGAAGGGCTTAAGGCCCGATTCGTATGTGGGATCCAAAGTGCGACTGCAAGCGGTCTGCGGGGCTAAATTCACACCCGCCGGCAAGCTTACTGGTGTCCTGCTTTATTTGCCCAATGCGGCCTTTCTCAAGGTTTTGGATCAGTCGCCTGGTGAAGAAATTCCCTGGCGGGAGATCGGATCTCTTCAACGCTTCTCCTCTGGCCGCACTGTCGGCCAAAGTGTGAGAGCGAGGGGCGTCGTTACTGCAAACTTTCCAAATGTTGGACTGTATGTCCAGGATTCCACTGGCGGCATCCTCTTGCCTGGAGGTTTCCAAGACTCCTGGAGGGTGGGTGAATACGTTGAAGTGCTTGGCGTTCCCACATTACTAAGCTATCGTTTGGTACTGGATCGTGCAGTGATTCGGAAGCTCAATGCGGGACCCGTTATCTTGCCTAAGAAGACGAGCATGGCCGAAGCAATGACCGGCGACCACGACTCGGAGCTAACGGTATTTGAAGGAACCGTGCTCTATGTGGCGCCGAATGACACTCAGCAGGTGCTTTCCATTCGAGCCGCGGACGGTCAGTTTCTCGCTAGTTTGCCTGCTTCCAGCGGACGGCTGGATGCAATGGCCGTAGGAAGCATGGTACGGCTTACTGGTATTTGCGCCGGGGGAACCGACGCGGTCGGAACCCACGTTGCGGTTTATCTCTTTCTGCGAGGGCCCGAGGATTTAGTGATTCTGCGAGGGCCGCCTTTTTGGTCCCTGGGACGCGCTCTCGGCTTGCTGGCGATCCTGTCCGGGGTCGCTTTCTGCGTCTTCGCCTGGGCGGCTACCTTGCGCCGCCGCGTGGGCGCGCAGACCGCCATCATCCGCGGTGCGTTGGAATCTACGGTCGATGGCATTCTCATTGTCAACGAACGGCATGAGGTGATCACGTTCAATGGCAAGTTTTGTCTGCTATGGGATATGCCAACGGTTCTCTTGACCTCACACAAGGGCGCCAAAGCAATCGCCGCTATGTTCGACAAGCTGGAAGACCCGGTTGTCTTTCGCCGGACCTTGGACGTGATCCATTCGAATCCGGGCCAAGCCACTGGACTAACGCTGGTTCTGAAGAACGGCCGGACTCTCGAATGGCATACCGAGGCCCTTATCAAGGGACACCGTTGCGATGGCTGGGTCTGGGGTTTTCGCGATGTATCGGACCGGATCCATTTCGAGGAAAGCTTATTCGAACGGAACAAGCGCCAAGCCGCTCTCGCCGCTTTGGCCCAATTCGCTCTAGCCGAAAAAGACCTGGACCAGGTGCTCGAAAAGGCTACCGCCGAGTTGGCCGCCCAACTGCATTTGGACGCTGTTGCGGTGATCACCCGGCAGCTGCCCGGCGGCCCGCATGTATGTCGCGCCGGTCTCGGGGCAGCGGAGGACTTAGCGAAACTGGCTGCATTGTGCGGCGAACCGGATCGAACGGCCGGCTTGAGTTCGGCGATGTTTGTTACGGTCCCCGCGCCGGAAGCGGATCTCTGGTCAGTGGGCGGATACTCTCGCCGTCCGCGTGAATTCACCGCTGGGGAGATGCTACTCCTTAACAGCATAGCAGGGATCCTGGGCGTTGCTATCCACCGTAACCGGATTGAAGCCGAGTTGGAACGGGCCCGGATGACGGCAGAATCGGCCAGCCGGGCCAAGAGCGAATTCCTGGCCAATATGAGTCACGAGATTCGGACGCCGATCAATGGCATTCTGGGCATGACCGCACTCACCCTGGACACCCATCTCAATTCCGAGCAGCGCGAATATCTCGGCTTAGTGAAAAATTCGGCTGAGGCTCTCCTGACCATCCTCAATGACATTCTCGACTTCTCTAAGGTCGAGGCCGGCAAACTCGATTTGGAAAACATTCCCTTCGATTTTCCGGGTCTTATGCACGAGGTCCTGATGCTGTTTTCACTCCTGGCTCGCGAAAAGCAGCTTTCCCTTGTCCTAGAAAGCGATCCGCGGATTCCGCCAGAGCTGACTGGCGATCCGGTACGGTTCCGACAGGTGCTTACCAACTTGATCGGCAATGCATTGAAGTTCACTGCGCAAGGAGAAGTGCGCATATCCGCCGCCTTAGAGCAGATAGACACGTCGCATGCCCTGCTACATTTCCGTGTCTCCGATACCGGCATAGGCATCGATCCTTCCCAGTTCCAGGCCATCTTCGAAGCGTTCGCTCAGGCCGATTCTTCCAACACCAGGAGGTTCGGTGGTACCGGGCTCGGCCTCACGATTTCCTCGCGGCTTATCAAAATGATGGGCGGACGCATTTGGGTGGAAAGCCAACCGGGAAGCGGTAGTTGCTTCCACTTCACCGTTCGTTTCGAGGTCGTGCAACCCATCGACCCCGCCCTGTCCTCTGCCCTTTCCCAACAGCAAAGCGAGACGGTTACGATATAACTAAGATTCATGTATTGGCTAGGCTTGGACGTTGGCACCGGGGGAACCCGAGCCCTCCTCGTTGACCGCAACGGAACGGTCCGGTTCTCGTTTACATCTCCTCACGAGGAGATGCGCATGGAGCGCCCGCTATGGGCCGAGCAGCGTCCGGAGAACTGGTGGGAAGCCTCTCAGCTCGCCGTCCGTGGCGTGCTCAACACAGCCAATGCTAAGGGGGCCGACGTACAGGGTGTCGGACTCTCCGGCCAGATGCACGGCCTGGTCCTGCTTGATAAGACCGGCCACGTCATCCGGCCCGCGCTCATCTGGTGCGATCAGCGCAGTCAGAAACAGGTGGACGCCATCAACGCCCAGGTTGGAAAAGAAACCGTCCTGCGTTGTATCGCCAACCCAGTGCTCACCGGATTCACGCTGCCGAAACTATTGTGGGTGCGTGACAACGAGCCGCGCCACTTCGAGCGCGTTCGCCAAGTCCTGCTTCCCAAGGATTATGTCCGCTTCCAACTCACCGGCGATTACGCCAGTGATGTATCGGACGCCTCCGGCACCGCGCTGTTCGACGTCGTGCGCCGGACTTGGTCGTACGAACTGGCCGACCTTCTTGGCCTCGACCGCGCTATCCTGCCTAAGACCTATGAGTCTAGCGACGTCACCGGCGTAGTCTCGAAGGCCGCAGCCGAGCGCACCGGCTTGCGCGAGGGCACTCCTGTGGTCGGCGGCGCCGGCGATCAAGCGGCCAGTGCGGTCGGCAATGGAATCGTCGAGCCTGGCATTGTATCCTGCACCATCGGAACATCCGGTGTGGTGTTCGCATATATGCAGCAGCCGCACTACGATCCACTGGGGCGCGTTCATACGTTCTGCCATGCCGTGAAGAACGCCTGGCACGTGATGGGCGTAACTCAAGGCGCGGGCCTTAGCTTGCAATGGTTCCGCAATCAACTGGCCCCCAAACTGGACTACGATGCCCTGACCGCCGAAGCTGCCCAAGCTCCCGCTGGATCGGAAGGTCTATTCTGGCTTCCATACTTGATGGGGGAGCGCACGCCCCATCTGGATGCCGTTGCTCGCGGCGGCTGGATCGGACTCACCGCCAGTCACACCCGCGCACACCTGATTCGGTCTCTGCTCGAGGGTGTCTCCTATAGTCAGAAAGACTGCCTTGATATTATCGAGCAGATGGGCGTCTCGGTCGAATCGGTGCGGCTATCGGGTGGAGGCGCCCGTAGTGCCTTTTGGCGTCAGATGTTCGCCGACGTCTTCGCCAAACGCACCGTGGTGCTCGACACGCAGGAAGGCTCGGCGTATGGCGTCGCGCTGCTGGCGATGGTGGGCACGGGCGAGTTCGCCTCCGTTACTGAAATTTCAAAGGCCTTAGTACACGAAGTAGGTTCGACTTTACCCGATCCCGATTCGGCACTTAAGTACGCTCGCGGACATCGTACCTATCAAGGGCTTTACCTAAAGCTGAAGCCTTTTTATGACGAACTAGCAACTATGGGGATTTCGTCGGTTCATGGTGCTTAGCTCCGTTGTGGCAGTTCTCGAGAGTGGCCGCAACACGCGCGGTATCTCCGGCCAAGTGGCTGCAATCGTGGCTCAGGAACCGGATCTTTTTCCGGAGCTGATGTTCGGACTCTGGCACGTCGAAGCGCGAATTCGCGGTTTGGCGGCCGACGCCGTCGCCAAAGTGGCCGAAGAAAATCCCGGTTTACTGCAGCCTTTCAAGACTGAGATTCTTGGGCTCATGACAGAAGCCAGGCCCGCGATCGTCCGCTGGCATTTGGCTCAACTTGTGCCTCGCTTAAATCTCAACAGGAACGAGCGCCCGCGCGCTATTGGATTGCTCCGGGACTACCTGGAGGACCGGAGCGCCATCGTTCAGGTGTGCGCCCTAACCAGCCTGGTAGAACTCGCGGCAGGGGATCGCGCCATGCTCGAAGGACTCGCCGAGGAGATGCGCGGTCTTGCCAAGACCGGCTCCCCCGCCGTCAAAGCCCGCGCACGCATTCTGCTATCGAAATTGAACACCTAACCGCTGCCGCTACAGAATTTCCAATAGCGGACAGGCTCTTAGCTGTTCTCTCCCGCGAAGGATCAATCCTTCAGTCACTTACACACTGTCGGGAACGGACCTTCACTTGCACGTCTTTCGTCGAGATGCTTACGCTCCTGAACGACTTCCGCTACTCTCTGCGCGCGCTGCGCAAGATGCCGGGCTTCAGCCTTGTGTCTGTGTTAGTGCTCGCGCTGGGCATCGGAGCCAACACCGCGATCTTCAGTGTGGTCAACTCGGTTGTGCTTCGCCCGCTCCCGTATGCGGACGCCGATCGCCTGGCTCTAATCTGGGAAACAGATTTAAAGGACGGCATCAAACGCGAGGGGCCCTCCGCGCCTAATTTCCTCGACTGGAAGGAGCAGAACCGCTCATTTGAGGACATGGAGTTGCTTGAGGTGGGTACTGGCACCATCACCGGGGGAGGGGAGCCCGAGCAAGTCACCGGTCTCCGCGTCACCACGAATTTCCTGTCCATGCTGGGTGCTCGAACCATTCTCGGACGCACCTTCACGCTAGCAGAGGGAGCAGGTCAGGCGCGTTATCCGGTCGCGGTTCTTTCGAACGGTTTTTGGAAGCGCCGTTTTGGATCGGACCCTCATGTGATTGGCCGAAACTTCACTATGAATAGCGAGCCGTACACTGTCATCGGCGTGCTCTCCGCGGACTTCTGGCATCCTTTGCCCACCGACCTCTACGTCCCATGGCCGGTCGCCCAACTGCGCTCGAAGAGCCGCGTGGATCACGACTTCGGCGTCATTGGGCGCCTGAAGCCGGGCGTGACTATCGCCCAGGCACAGTCCGAATTGAGCGGCATCGCCCGCCGCATCGATGCGCAAACGCCGCGGTTGGCGGGTTGGGATGTGACGGTCGTTGCTATGAAGCAGGCGCTCTTCGAAAACATCCGCCCGGCTTTGCTGATGCTATTGGGTGCGGTCGGACTGCTGCTGCTGCTGGCCTGCGTGAACGTGTCCAGTCTGATGCTGGCCCGGGTCACCAGCCGCCGCAAAGAGATGGGGATTCGTGTGGCCTTAGGCGCGGGGCGCCGCCGTGTAATCCTGCAGATCCTGAGTGAAAGCTTACTGCTCAGCCTCATCGGAGGGGTGCTCGGAGTGTTCTTTGCCTTGTGGGGTGTCGACCTGCTGAGTTCCGTACTTCCGAACACGATTCCGATGGCCGAGGCGGGCGCCGAGATCGTGCGGCCCGCGATTGCCGTGGATGCCAGCGCCCTCTTTTTCGCTTTGTTGATCTCGACTGGCGCCGCCTTGATCTTCGGCATTATCCCGGCGCTCCATGCTGCCGGCGCGGACGTCAACGACGCCCTAAAAGAGGGCGGTCGAACTTCTGCGTCCTCAGTGCGGCAAACCGGCGTGTGGGGTTTCCTGGTGGCCGGCGAGATTGCTATTGCCAGCATGTTGCTGATCGGCGCCGGACTCGCCATGAAGAGCTTCGTCAATCTGCAACACATCGACGCGGGCATACAACCGGACCATGTTTTGACCTTCCGTATGCGCCTGCCCACCGACAATCTTTATAAGACTGACCGCGAACAGGCCGCCTTCTACCATCGTGTCATCGAACGGGTGAACCAGATCCCGGGTATCCAATCCGCTGGCTTGACCGACGTACTTCCGCTCGGTGAGCAGAACGATCGTGAGTACTTCACCATCGAAAACCGCCCCATGCCGGCGGGGCAGACCTTCGTCGCCGACTTTCGCCGGATCAGTCCAGGATATTTAAAGACGATGGGCATCCCTCTGCTGCAAGGCAGGCTTCTTACCGAGCGCGATGGACCCGGCGCTCCACACGTTATCCTGATCGATGAAACACTGGCCCGCCAGTATTGGCCGCGCGAGAATCCCATCGGCCGTCGCCTGCGCTTGTGGGGCCAGTTCCGCGAGGTCGCGGGGATCGTCGGCCAGGTGCATCATTACGGCCTGGAGAAACAGCCTGAGCCGACCATTTACGCGCCGTTCGAGCAGATGACGGATAAGTCAATGGCTTTAGCTATCCGCACGAATATGGAAACTCAATCCGTTGTGCGTGCGGTGAAGCGGGCCATATGGTCTGTCGATCGTGGCCAGCCTGTGTTCCAGATCCGCGGCATGGACGACTATCTTTCCCTGGCCAATACGGCGCCTCGCATTTCGACGGACTTACTGGCGATCTTCGCGGCCGTCTCGGTGCTGTTGGCTGCGCTCGGCATTCATGGTGTCGTGTCCTATGGTGTCGCGCAGCGAACCCACGAGTTTGGGCTGCGCATGGCGTTAGGATCCACGGCTCGCCAGGTGGAAGCGCGCGTGATCGCGAGCGGTTTAAAAATTGCGCTCATCGGTCTGTTGGCCGGAATGGCGTGCGCCGCCGCCATGGCTTCAGCTCTCCGAGCCATGCTGTTCGGCGTGCTGCCGCTCGATCCCGCGGTAATGGCTGGAGTCGCCGCTCTGCTACTGACGGTCGCGCTGATAGCCAACTACATTCCAGCGCGCCGCGCCGCGCACCTCGATCCCATGCAGGCGCTGCATCACGAGTAGTCAACGCCTGTCTTCGTTAGACGCCACATCACACCGTGGGACGAAACAACAGTAGATCCAGACTGAACGTGACCCGCATCGCCTCCACCGGTTGCGACCGCATCGGGCGATAAATCGAAAGCAACACATCGGATACGGCTCCCGCATCGAGATCGGCCATAGTGGTCGCTCGCCGCCGGTCGCTCAGAATAAACCCGTGGGAGAACAACTCCACGGTGCGGTCCACGCGATCGCGGCCCACGCCGCGCAATTCGACCAGATCGTCGGGAGCGGGCAGCGCCACCAGCAAACGGCCGTCGCGGCGAAGGACTCGCCGGAATTCAGCGGCATTCATTCGGGCCGTGATCGAAAGCACAATCGAGAAAGAATCATCCGCATAGGGCAGAAAGCGATCGGCATTGGCCACGATCCACTGGCAGCCGCGATAACGCCGGGCGGCAGCATCCACGGCCGGAATCGAGATGTCGACGCCGTGCCCTTCGAAGCCTGCCGCCCGAGCCATCGAACCAAGGAAGAAGCCGTCGCCGCAACCCGCATCGAGCACAGCATCACCGGGCGACGCGTTTACCATGTCGCAAATCGATGACAAGAAAGGCCTTGTAACGCCGCGATCATGCAGTCTCCGGCGCGCCGCGACGGCTGCATTCGAGTCGCCTGGCTCTTTAGATCGCCGGTCCTGCGGCTGCAGCAGATTGACGTAGCCGCTACGGGCGACGTCGACGGAGTGTCCGCGCGCGCAGAAAACCCGCCCTTCCTCGCGGACCAACGGCAACCGGCAGCCGCGCACCGGGCAGAGCAGTATCCGTGAATGACACATAGAGTTGAGCGCGGCGTACAGTACACTAGCAAAGTCGATGGACATTGCGGCGCGCACTCAAGGCCACATTACTCGCCGGTTGATCCCGTTCCTCTTCCTCCTGTATATAGTTGCATTTCTCGATCGCGTGAACATCAGCTATGCCGGGCTCGAGATGACTCGTGAATTGCGGTTCTCAAACCAGGTGTTCGGGTTGGGTACGGGCATTTTCTTCATTGGTTATGTGCTGCTGGAGATTCCGGGAACGATGCTGGTAGAGTTGTGGAGCGCCCGAAAGTGGATCGCGCGCATCATGATCAGTTGGGGACTGATCGCCGCGCTCACCGGGTTGATTCATACCGCGCAGGAGTTCTACTGGGCGCGCTTTCTGTTGGGTGTCGCGGAAGCCGGCTTCTTTCCGGGAGTGCTGGTCTACCTGACGCATTGGTATCGGGCCGAAGATCGTGCCAAAGCGGTCGCGATGTTCATGTCCGCCATTCCCGTATCGCAGATCCTGGGGTCGCCGATCTCAGCTGGCTTAATGAAGCTGCACTGGCTCGGCTATTCCGGTTGGCGCTGGCTGCTGATTCTCGAAGGGCTGCCCGCGGTAGTGCTGGGCATTGTAACGCTGTTCTATTTGACGGATCGCCCGCGGGACGCTCCCTGGCTGACGCGGGAAGAACGCGATTGGATCACCGGCGAACTGGAACGGGAGCGTAGCGCCGTGACTGCCGCCAACAAGAACTTCAGCGTGCTCCAAGCGTTTCTGCATCCGGAAGTCATTTTGCTGACCGTCGTTTATTTCCTTGGGGCGAATGTACAGTACGGGTTCACGCTGTGGCTGCCGAAGATGCTCCAGGCGCTTTCCGGGTACAGTCCGTTCGTGGTGACTCTGCTGTCGGCGATTCCGTTTCTGGTCACATGGCCGTTCATGGTGCTGGTGGGGTGGAACTCCGATCGTACGCGGGAAAGGCGCTGGCACATTGCGTTGTGTTTGCTGCTGGCGGCCGCGGGTTTGCTGCTGACGCGCATGAGCGGCAGTATAGCCGTCGGGTTGCTCGGTTTCTCGCTGGCTGCAATGGGAGTGAATGGGCGCATTCCCCCATTTTGGGCGCTACCAAATACTTTCCTTGCTGGAGCTTCGGCGGCGGCCGTGGTCGGCATGATTAATTGCGTCGGCAACACGGGCGGATTTGTCGGGCCTTGGGCGATTGGATTCCTGACCGATAAGACCGAGTC
>Ga0302319_10012642_pt1 | contig 15896 bp, 16 predicted proteins | sample Bog_T0_2_FD_203319 | JGI IMG/M metagenome (GOLD analysis project Ga0302319, IMG submission 203319) | Peat permafrost microbial communities from Stordalen Mire near Abisko, Sweden - Bog_T0_2 | ecosystem: Environmental > Terrestrial > Soil > Wetlands > Peat | place: Sweden: Abisko, Stordalen Mire...
ACGCCGCCGCCGTCGAGCATATGCTGCACGAACTGCTCGATCAAATCTCGCGCGAAGAGCAGTCGTTGAACCTGGAAAAGATTCGCGGCCGCATCGCCGCCTCCATCGCCTGCCACGCCGCCATCACGGTCAACATGCCGCTCGAGCAAAACAAAATGGACTGGCTGCTCGCCGAACTGGCGAAAACCGACCACCCCATGTCCTGCCCGCACGGCCGCCCGGTCGTTCTGCGGTATTCTGTAAAGGACATTCAGAAGGCGTTTAAGAGAATCTAGCCTTCAGCCGTCAGCTATCAGCTCACAGCAAAACTGCGGAGAAGTGATTGCTGCCATGCTTGGCTGAAAGCTGATAGCTGATAGCGGACAGCTTGCCCATGACCGAATCCGAGCTCCAGCAACTCCGCCGCGAGAAGTGGCGGCTCGATGGCAAGCCCATCCGCACCATCGAGGAGGCGCGCGCCTTCGTCGAAGCCGTGGGGTTCTGCCTGATGTATCCCATGCGACCGAGCATGCCTGTGCCCACATTCATCGGCGCGTTCGCCGGGTCGGACAATCGTCTGCCAACGTGGCAGCACGCCTACTCCGATCCGCGAGCTCTGGCGGCGACAGGCCTCATGGTTCGCCTGCTGCGCGAGCGGTCGGCCTATGAAGCCAACCTGGTCGAGGAGAACAATGCCTTCCTGGTCGCCGCGTCAGCGTTCCCGTTCTTCTACGCGCTGGTGGGCGAGCGCAATCCCAAGCTCGCGCCGAAGGCGGGACCACGCTCCGCCTACTCGCCGCTGGCCTGCGATGCGTTTGCTCTGATCGTGCGCGACGGGCCAATCTCGAAGCAGAAGTTGCAGGAGGCGCTGGGCGGAAGCGTTTCGCTGGCTGCGCTCGACAAGGCTCTCGGCGAGTTGCTGGCCAAGCTGCGTATCGCGCGCGTCGACTACAAAGCGGAAGCAGGCGGCTCATTCTGGGACGTGCTCTACCGCTGGGCGCCGGACGCGGTGAAAGAAGGCGTGGGACTGTCGGTGCAGCAGGCGCTCTCGGCGCTGCTCTCGAAATATCTGGATTGCGTGGTCGCCGCCGAGCAGACCGAACTTGAAACCTTCTTCGGAAACTTCGTGGCCCGCTCGCGCGTGAAAGAAGCGGTGAACGCGCTGCTGGCGGCGCGCGAGTTGAGTTTCGTCCACGTGAGCGGACGGTCGATGCTGCACATCACGCCGGAGAAGGAAGCAGCCGGGCCGAGAGTCATCCAGGCGCCTCGATCGTTTCCGCGGCCGCGTCCAGCTGGGCGCACGCGCCCGCGCCCCAAAAGCGGAGGGCCGCATTAAACGCTTACCCTGCGTTCCCCCGTGCCGTATGCGGTGAAGGTTTAAGGCTCGGCCCGTGTACAATGCTGGATCGCAGATGACCAACTCCACCCCACACAAACTGATCATCGCCATCGACGGCCCGGCCGGCGCGGGCAAGAGCACGATTGCTTCGCGGCTGGCGCGCAAGCTGGGGTATGTGAACCTGGAGAGCGGCGCGATGTACCGCGCGCTGGCGCTGAAGGCCATTGACCACGACGCGTCGCTCGACGATGAAGCCGCGCTGGTCAAGATTGCGGAAGACTCGCACATTCAGCTTGAGCCCACCATCGGCGGAAACCGCACGCTGCTCGATGGTCACGATGTTTCCGCGCGCATTCGGGAGCGCGACGTTACGGAGGCGGCCTCGCGCGTGTCAGTGCATCCCGGGGTGCGGGCGTGGATGGTGGCGCATCAGCGGGCGATGGGCGCGGGCGGCGGCGTGGTGATGGAAGGCCGCGACATTGGAACCAAAGTTTTTCCTGACGCCGACCTGAAAATTTTTCTCGATGCCGACCCGGTGGTGCGCGAGCAGAGGCGCATGGAGCAGCACAAGATCAAAGGTGAAGTGGCCGCGAGCGTGGCCGCCGACCTGCGCGAACGCGACCATCGTGACCGCACGCGGGCGGCATCGCCGCTCCAGGCGGCGGACGATGCGGTGGTCATCGACTCCACCAATTTGGGTGAGGATGAAGTGCTGGCGCGGGTTGAGGAGTTGGCGCTTTCCCGCCTCAAAAAATAGTTCGAGCCGGTTGGGCGTCCGACCTTGCCAGCAGTCCAGATCCAGATCAAAAAAAAATCAGATCGAATCTGTAAATTCTCTGGAATCAGCAACTTGCGGGCTTCGATCTGGGTTGAATCTGGCTAAAATATTGAATCGAAATAACTTATCCGCAAAATATTGGATTGATTGGAGTTAACTGCGTCTATTTGGTTGTCAAAGAGCGCGTAGATATTTGGTTTGATTCTGAAATAAATCGGCGGTGGAGCGCAAGGTCAGATGCACAAGGGGGCTGTGGAAATCTTGGCAGGAAGCGGATCCCTCCTGCCTCGCTTCCGCTCGCGGGTCGGAATGACAAGGCTAACCAGCGAGCCTTCATTCTTTAGTTTTGCGGATTGCAATGCCCAACTCCTTCAACTGCTTCTCGCTCACCGGCGTCGGTGCGTCCACCATTAAATCCACGGCCCGCGCGGTCTTGGGGAACGGAATCACTTCGCGCAAGCTCTCCGCGCCGGCGAGGATCATCACGATGCGGTCGAGGCCGAGAGCGATGCCGCCGTGCGGAGGCGTGCCGTATTCGAGGGCTTCGAGAAAGAATCCGAAGCGGGCGCGGGCTTCTTCGTCGGTCATGCCCAGGGCGCGGAAGATCCGGCTCTGCACGTCCTGACGGTGAATACGAATGGATCCCGATCCCAGCTCGGTGCCGTTGAGCACGACATCGTAAGCCAGCGCGCGCACGGCGCTCAGCGGCGAGAGGGGATCGTGCAAGGCTTCCACGCCCGACTCCAGCTTCGCCATGTCTTCTTCATGCGGCGAGGTGAAGGGATGATGCGCGGCGTTCCAGATTTTCTCGCCTTCGTCCCACTCGAACATGGGGAAGTTCGTGACCCATAGGAAGCGATAGTCTTTAGCGGCGTCACCAGATTTCTTGAAGATTCCGTGACGGTCAGCATACTTTTGCGCCAACGCCAGACGCAACGTCCCCGCCGACGCGTAGATGGCCAGTTCCTGGGGCGTGACTTTGCTGTTCGCAGCCGGCGAGTGCCCAGCGCCGGCTTGCGCGGAACCGGTTTGTGCAGAACTGGTTTGTGCAGAGCCAGTTTGTGCAGAGCCAGTTTGCGCAGAACCAGTCTGTGCAGACCCGGCTACCAGCACAATCAGATCGCTTTCCTCCATGCCGGTCTTCTTGGCAATCGCGGCTGCGGCTTCAGCGAATTTGTTGGCAATGCGTTTGAAGTCTTCGAAAATCTTCGCGCCGCCCCTGGCGTGGAACATGGGCTTGATGTCATCGCGCTCTTTGCGCGAGAGCTCGCCCACCTTCGGCGTGCGGATCGCGATCACCGGGAGATTCGCGTTGATCGCCAGTTCCTGCAGATTTTCCGCGGTAAAGCATTCGCGCACATCGGTGAAGGCGGGCAGGCGCAGGTCCGGTTTGTCGATGCCATACAGGCGGATGGCTTCGTCGTAATCCATGCGCGGAAACGGCGTCTTGATTTCATAGCCCGCGGCGGCGAACGCGGCGGTGAGAAATCCCTCGACTACTTCCCAGACGCGCTCCGGCTGGGGGTAGGTCATTTCCAAATCGATCTGGGTGAACTCGGGCTGGCGGTCGGCGCGCAGGTCTTCGTCGCGGAAGCAGCGCACGATCTGAAAATATTTATCGAAGCCGGAGATCATCAAAATTTGCTTGAACATCTGCGGCGACTGCGGCAGCGCATAGAACGTCCCCGGCTGCACGCGGCTGGGCACCAGATAATCGCGCGCGCCCTCGGGCGTGGAGCGGGTCATGAACGGGGTTTCGATTTCGAAGAATCCCTGGTCGGATAAGTAATCGCGGATGGCTTTCGCCACCTTGTGCCGCAGCTCGATGTTGAACTGCATGACCTCGCGGCGCAGGTCGATGTAGCGATATTTCAGCCGCGTCTCTTCATTGGTAAGAGCCGTGTCGGAGGGCAAAAATGGCGGCAGCTTCGACTCGTTCAGAATGCGCAACTCTTCGGCTACAAGTTCCACTTCGCCGGTTGCGATGTTCTTGTTCACCGTGCTGGCATCGCGCAGCTTTACCGTGCCGGTCACGGCAATGACGTATTCGTTGCGCAGGGCTTCGGCCTTTTCGTGGATGGCCGCGTCGCGCTCGGCGTTGATCACCACTTGGGTGACGCCGGTGCGATCACGCAAGTCGACAAAAATCAGGCTGCCGAGGTCGCGGCGCTTGTTCACCCAGCCCATGAGCGTGGCCTTCTTGCCGGCGTCGGAGGCGCGGAGCGCTCCGCACATATGCGTTCGTCGTAGATCGCCTAAAAAGTCGAGCAAGCTGTGTCCTTACAGTGAGAATTGCGGCAGAGTGCCGGATTGAGGATTATAAACGGTAGGAAGTATGGAGGATGTGAGGTCGATCACATAGGTAGCGCCCAATCTGCCAAACCATCCACCACGAAGGACACGAAGGTACACGAAGGAAATCCGCAAGAACCTTCGTGTACCTTCGTGTCCTTGGTGGTTGACGGGTTTCGACGGTGCACGCAACCCCTGTGGAAAACTTTCGCATTTGATGTGACGGATAACCTTTACTCCAAATTTTTTCTGCCCTACTCTGAAAACGTTGGCCAGGATGTTGTGCCGCGCAGTTCCGGACACCTCGCGGCCCCGCCCAAATCCCACGCGAGACTGCGGGCGGGACATCCGAAGGCGGGCGTTCATGTGGCTTTCCTGGTAGGCCCAGGGCTGACGCTCGTGGTGGGGTGATCACTCCGCAGCTAAATCGCCGATAAACAGATCGGTTTAGGCTGGAAAGGACAACCGAAGGAAAGAAACGAGAACTTATCGAAGAAGTTTCAAGACGAGGCGGCGGAAACGGGCGCCAAGGCAGATTCCAGCCGGGCACCGCGGGCAATTTCGTGTGTCAAAAAGTTTTTCGGCGCGGCAGCCAACTCGAAAGCAGCGGCCTCCTGGCGCGTTCCCGATCTAGCGCCGCACCCGGCCTTGTCGGTGGCTGGGCCTCCGAGTGATCGCGAGAACTCGCATCCCTCGCTTTGCGATTCGGGGTCGTCTTGTCGTCGTCTTGTAGAACAACGTTGAGCAGCGAGCTGTTGATCCGTACGTTGTCCCCGGGCTTGTAGTTAATAAATCCGAGCTGCCGGAATTTATTCATGAAGAAGCTGACCCGGGACCGCGTAGTCCCGACCATCTCTGCCAGGGTCTCCTGGCTTAGGCGGGGAATCGACATTTCCGACACCCCCTCGTCGCCGAAGTGCGCCATCAACAACAGCACACGGGCCAGCCGCTTCTCGCTGGAATTGAACAACTGGTCGACCAGGTCATCCTGATACCGGATGTTGCGATTCAGCAGGTACTTCAGAAAAAGAGCCGACAACTTTGGTTCCGCCGCAAGCGCGCGCAGCATGACATTCTTGCCGATATGCAGAAGGATGCAGTCTGTCGCCGCCACCGCCGAGGACATGCGCAGCGGCTGGTCGGCCAGTCCGCCCTCTCCAAAGAAATCTCCTTCGCCCAAAATTCCAAGGGTGGCTTCTTTTCCACGTTCGGATACAACCGTGAGCTGCACCTTTCCCTTCTGAATGAAAAATAATCCATCGGTGGAATCCCCCTGCGAAAAGATCGTGCTCTTCTTATTGAGCGACAGCATCTCCCTTCCCGCTCCCATGCTGGAGAGAAAGGTTTGGGGATTGAAGCTGCGTGTATTCTTTGCGACAGTCATTTCCTGTTCCGGGCCCAGCTTAACTTTGAAGGGAGATTGTCAGTTCCGATTATGCCGCTAGAGATGAGATAGTTCTGAGCAATAACGCTCATGCGCAGCGGATGCTGCGAAATTCGACATTCAATTCGCAGGTGAGCAATCTTGCACAGCCGGAGAGAGCGTCAGCAGGGTTCAAGCTGGTCTGGCCCAGCTTGGAGGAGATGTGTCCGCAATCGATTTCCGGTGCGAGAAGGCGGACGATTCTGGTGGTCGAATTAGTCAGCGGGCATAGGGGCAGGCCGCGCCACCCGAGGTCGTGCTTTGCCTGGCACTGGCGTGACTGCCGGAATCTCCATCCACCTGCGGACTTCCGGCATCGCCTGCCGCATGGCCAACTCGCCAGCCGTGATCAACTCACCCGCGCGCTTGAAGTCGTCATAGGCAAACCCCGCCACGTCCGGCTCGACAATCACATCGGCCGCGCCTCGCCACAAATGGCTCATCTGGTCCTGGGCGATGGCGAAGGATTGTCCGATCACATCGAAAAGATGGCGCGGCGCGCCGTTCTTCGTCCACTGCCCCCGCAGATGCACTGCGATGACGCGGTCTGCGCCCATTTCGTGCAGCGGCGCAGCAGGTACGGGATGCGAGAGCATGCCATCGACCAGGTAGCGACCGCGAATCTCAACCGGCAAAAACATTCCCGGATAAGCGCAACTGGCGCGCACCGGATCGATGATCGAACCGGAATGAAAGACCACGCCTTCGCCGCTGTTGAAATCGGTGGCGGTGACTCCGAGAGGAATGCGCAGCTCTTCGAAGTTCTTCACCTTCAACGTGCGGCTCAGAAACGACACCATGCGGTCATTCGAGGCGAAGCCGTAACGTGAAACCGTCCAGCGGGCAAAGGTGGTGAAGCGGCAGGAGTGCGCGACTTTTTCGAGTTCGTCGAGAGAAAGCCCGCTGCAATAGGCAGCGCCGATCAGCGCGCCCACGCTGGTTCCTGTGACCACGCGAACCGGAATGCCCTCTTCTTCGAGAACTTTGAGCACTCCGATGTGGGCCATGCCGCGCGCGAAGCCGCCGCCCAGAGCCAGGCCGATGGCGGGCATACGAGTCTCGGCTCCAGCGCCTTTGCGGGATAACTCCCTGCCAAAAGCCTGCACCGACCGGATAATCTTGCCCAAACTCTTCACTGCAACCCCTTTTACCGCATCCCCATGTTCCCGGCCTCGCGGGAACCCACAAGCTCGCGTTAGGATGCCATTATTCCGGGGAAATTTGCAGGGCACGTTGGTGCCATCTCAGTTACGCCAGAACCTGACCGGTGTTACCCCAGTGTTACCCTCGTCCTGCTGTGGATGACTAACTCCCGTAATCCTGCTAACTTGCCGCTATGGTGCGGGAGATTTCGGCGGGCGGAGTGGTGATCCGGAAGCGCGGGGGAATCTGGTGGATGGCTGTCATCGAGCCGCCTACGAAAGGCGGCGCTGCGGTAGTGGGTCCATCCAGCCCATCCAGCCCCGGATCGAAACCAGATCGCCCCAGGCACTCGGTGGCGCGGCGAAAACGCGTGCTCGCCCTGCCCAAGGGCCTGGTGGATGCGGGCGAGAAACCGCTGGAAAGCGCGCTCCGGGAAGTTTACGAAGAAACCGGAGTGACGGCTGAGCTGGTCACCAAGCTGGGCGACAGCAAGTACGTCTACACCCGCGCCTGGGGCGACGGCGCGCGCGTTTTCAAGATTGTCAGTTTCTATCTGATGCGCTATCGCTCCGGCCGCATTAACGACATCGAGCCAGAAATGCGCATCGAAGTCGCGCGGGCGCGATGGGTGAGGCTGGATGAAGCTGCCAAGCTGCTTGCCTATGGCGGCGAGAAGCAGATGGCGCGGCACGCGCTGGAGTATGTGAAGGAACACGCCGAACTTTGAGCGCGTCGCGCCGCTGAATTTCGTCTATGGCACGCTCATCCCGCATAATGCTTCCATGCCCGTTCACGACTCTGCATGTCAAGTAGCGCCGCATCCGGTAGCGCGGGCGTCCCGCCGGCTGTCGGGAATGCCTGCCCCGAGCTTGGCGAAGGGGCGGCCCGCCTTGCCCTACCGTTCCTTGCCACTTATTCTCGTCGTTCTTTTCCTGCTGCAGGTTTCTTCCGCAAAAGCCAAGCCCGCGCCTACTCTGGGTCCCGGCTACCTCCCCGCGCTGGCTGCCGCCGATCGATTGTTGCAGGCGTGGCAATCTGGCGACGTGGAGAATGGCATGGTTTTGCTCACTCGTCATGGCAAGGATGTGGCGACGGCGGACGTAATCGAGAATTTCTTTTCTAAGGAACGCCCCTCCGCCTATGAGATAGGACGGGGCAAGCTGTTGAAGCGCGGCCGTTATGAGTTTCCCGTCGTGCTGGTTACGGCCAATGCGAAGAATCTTCACCTTCGCCGGCGGTTTTCCAGCGTTGTCGTGGTCAACACTGGCAACCATGACTGGGCGGTGGATAAACTGCCATAGGAATTTGGTTTACCCTGTGTAACCCCGTGTACCCTGTGTTGAAGGTTTTTTCCTGAGGCCAATTCATGAAGCGCATTAATAAAGTTGCCATTCTGGGCGCCGGAACCATGGGCGCCCGCATCGCCGCACACTTCGCCAACGCCGGCGTCCCCAGCTACCTGCTCGATATCGTTCCGCCGGATGTTGCACCTGGCGCAGCCGCGGCCGCGCGGAACAAGATCGCCGCTGCCGGTCTCGATGCCGCGAAGAAATCCAAGCCCGCGGCTTTCATGGATGCTTCGCTCGCCCGCTTCGTTACCGTGGGCAACTTTGACGATGATCTGAAGAAGCTGGCGGAGGTGGACTGGATCATCGAAGCTGTGGTCGAGAATCTGGATCTCAAGCGCGCGCTGCTGCGCAAAGTGGAAGCCATTCGTAAACCGGGAACAATCGTCACCACTAACACCAGCGGCCTGCCCGTAGGAAAAATTGCCGAGGGCTTCTCCGACGACTTTCGGCGCTCGTGGTTCGGCACGCACTTCTTCAACCCCCCGCGCTATATGCGGCTGCTTGAACTCATTCCCACGCCGGAAGCGGACCCCGCACTGATCGACGCCGTTTCGCACTTCGGCGACGTGCGCCTGGGCAAGGGCGTGGTGCTGGCGAAAGACACGCCCAACTTCATCGCCAACCGCATCGGCACGTTTTCGGTGTTGAACGTGATGCGGCTGATGCAGGAAATGGATTTGTCGATTGAAGATGTGGACGCGCTCACCGGGCAAGCCGTGGGCTGGCCGAAGTCAGCGACGTTCCGCACGATTGATCTGGTTGGGCTCGACATTCTGGGGCACGTAGTTGGCAACATGACCACGAACGTTCACGACGAACGCAGCGATTTGCGCCTGCCTGGCTTCTTCACGAAGATGATCGAGCACAAATGGCTGGGCGACAAAACCAAGGGCGGCTTCTACAAGAAACTGAAAGGCGGCGAGGGCAAAGACGACGAGCGCATGGCCCTCGACTGGAAGACGCTGGAATATCGTCCGCGGCAGAAGCCGAAGTTTGCCGCGCTCGATATGGCGAAGAACGTCGAAGATACGGGCGCGCGCGTGCGCATGTTGCTTGGGATCGAAGGCGCTCCGCAGAAAGGCGACAAGGCTGGGGCATTTCTGTGGTCGGCGTTGTCTGATTTGTGGAATTACTCCGCCAACCGCGTGCCCGAGATTTCCGACTCGATTGTCGAGATCGACCGCGCCATGCGGCTGGGCTTCAATTGGGAACTGGGACCGTTCGAACTCTGGGACGCCGCCGGAGTGGCAGCCACCGTGGCCCGCATGCAGAAAGAAGGCAAGCCGGTGGCGGCGAATGTGGAGAAGTTGCTGGCGTCAGGACAGAAATGCTGGTATGCCGATGAGCCTGCAACTTCGTCAGGACGCACTTACTTCGATCTGGCAAGCGGCAGATCGAAACCGGTGGACGTTCCTGCGGGAGTGTGGTCGGTGACGGTCGCGAAGAAATCCAACGGCGTGGTGAAGAAAAATTCCGGCGCGTCGCTGGTGGATCTGGGCGACGGCGTAGGCTGCATCGAGTTTCACAGCAAGATGAACTCACTGGGCGCCGACATCGTCGGTTTGATCTTGCAAACGCTCAAACCCGGCGGACCCGGCGACAACTTTGACGCGTTTGTCATCACCAATGACGCCACGAATTTTTCCGTCGGCGCGAACCTGATGCTGCTGTTGATGAGCGTGCAGGAAGATGAATGGGACGATGTGGACCTGGCCATCCGCCAGTTTCAGGGGATGACGCAAGCCATCAAGTTTTCGCCCAAGCCGGTGGTCTCTGCCCCATTTGGCCTGTGCCTGGGCGGCGGCACGGAGATTTCTTTGCACGCGGCGGCGCGCCAGCCTCATGCCGAGCTGTACACCGGGCTGGTGGAAGTCGGCGTGGGCCTGTTGCCCGGCGGTGGTGGCTGCAAGGAAATGCTGCTGCGCGCCGTCGACGGTGCCGCGGCTGCGCATGGCAAGGCTTCGGGCGATGCCCTTGCCGGCTCGATCGAAATGTTGGAAGCCATGAAGCGCGCGTTTGAAACCATCGCCACGGCCAAAGTGGCAACCTCGGCGCACGAAGCCCGCGGCCTCGGCTTCCTCAACGACGGCGACCGCATCACCATGAACCGCGAGCGCGTGCTCAGCGACGCCAAGGCCCGAGCCCTTGAATTGGTGCGCGCCGGATACGAGCCGCCCGTACCGCGCATCGACATCCCCGCACCGGGAGAGAATCTGCTGGCGACGCTGAAGATGGGCGTTCACCTGATGCGGCAGGGCGACTACATCACAGACTATGAAGTGAAGCTTGGAGCGAAGATCGCCGAAGTGCTGTGCGGGGGCAACGTCACCCCGGGCACGCCGGTGAGCGAGCAGTACATCCTTGATTTGGAGCGCGAGGGCTTCAAGTCTTTGTGTGGCGAGAGGAAGACGCAGGAGCGGATTCAGTACACGCTGAAGACGGGGAAGACGCTGAGGAACTAGGACTCGCCATTGTTTCAGACCCTGCCGTATGATCGTGCGTGAGGTGCGTTGAGATGCTACCTGAACCCGCGGACTGTGAACCGGAACAGAAGCGACTGGAAGAGGAGTACCGCGAGATGGCAGCCGATGCCGAGCACGAACGCGAGGCGCTAGAGTGGTGCGAAGCGCTCGTAGGCGACGCAATCGAGTGATCGTGCTCGCTCGCCTCCGAGTATATATCTTTGGTATATATTTAGTTCAGCATCCGAGGTTCCGCCATGCCCAAAACCAACATCGCCAAGCTGTTCCTGAACGGCCGCAGCCAAGCGGTTCGTCTGCCCCGCGAATTCCGCTTTGAGGGCGACCGTGTGCGAATTCGGCGCGTGGGCCGGGGTGTGTTGCTGGAACCGATCATCGACGATACCAAGGAATGGTTTCGGAAGCTCGATGAGTTCAATTCCGAACCATTTATGCCCGAAGGCCGCAAACAGCCGAAGACTCCCAAGCGGCGCATATTCGAGTAGATCGTGGATTACCTTCTCGATACCAACGTCTGTATCGCTCTCATCAAGAACACAGATTCGTTGGTTCGCGGACGTTTTCAGAAGGTTTCGCGTGCCGGCGGAGCCGTGTATGTTCCGTCTATTGTTACCTTCGAATTGTGGTACGGAGTCGCGAATAGCAACCGAATTGCATTCAACACGGACCGGCTCGAAGCGTTTCTATCAGGGCGGGTCAACGTTGTTCCCTTCGATGACGGTGATGCTCGCGCGGCAGGCGCGATCCGGGCCAATCTAGAGGTCTCGGGCAGGATCATCGGGCCCTACGATCTGTTGATCGCAGGCCAGGCCCTGGCGCGCCAACTCACGCTGGTGACGGCGAACGTCTCCGAGTTTTCGCGCGTGCAGGGGCTTTCGTGGCAGGACTGGGCGAAGCCGTAGAATGATTCCGATCAGACCTTTGTGATCTTTATTCGTCTATGTCAGGTGGCGGCGTCGGTAAAACTGTCTGCGAGAGGAAAAATCGAATGAACTTTGGAAAGCTGCGGTTGCCCTTACTGATTCTCTTGAGCCTGACCCTGGCCCATGCTGACGATGTCCGCACCGGCGACGACGTATTGCGCGTGATGCATGATCGCTACGCGAAGACGTGGTATGAAACTTTAACCTTCACGCAGAAGAGCACCACCTACAACGCCGATGGAACCAGCAAGGCGGAGATCTGGCATGAAGCGCTGGACGCGCCCGCGAAGCTGCGCATCGATATTGGAACTCCCGCGGATAACAACGGATACCTCATGGTCGATGGAACGCTGACGATCTTGAAGGCGGGCCAGGTGGCGGGAACGCGCCCGCGGCAGAATATGCTTCTGGTTTTGGGATTTGACGTGTACCGGCAAACGCCGGAAGCCACGGCCAAAGTTGCGAAGGAGGAAGGCTACGATCTTTCCAAAGTTCATGAGGAGACTTGGGAGGGGCAGCCGGTTTATGTGGTCGGCGCGGAGAAGGGCGACTTGAAGTCCAAACAGTTCTGGGTGGATAAGAATCGGCTGCTGTTTGTGCGGCTGTTGGAGCCGACGCAGAGCGATCCGGCGAAGTTTCAGGACATTCGATTTGAGGATTACCACGAGATGGCTGGCGGCTGGGTGGCGGCGCGGGTGGAAGTGCATGTGGACGAGAAGCTGGTTTTCAGCGAGGACTATACGGATATCGTGTGCAATGCGAAGCTCGATCCGGGCACGTTCGATCCCAAGCAATTTAGCGCGACGCACTGGGAAAAACCGTGAGGACGAGTGAATTGTCGCCTGCTACAATCGGCATCATGCGAGAACTTTTGCGAGGTGCTTTCGTGATCGTCGGGCTGAGCGTCATGGTTCTTGGGACGTCATTTGCGGCCGCCCAAGCTAAGGATGCTCCGGTTAACGAAGAGCCGCCGGACGTGCCGGATGCGATCCAGGCTCCCGCGGGTGAAGAAGTTGTGCTGGTTGCGCACGCGACGGGATCGCAGATCTATGCCTGCCAGGCCTCTGCCGAGGGCAAATTTAGTTGGACGCTCAAAGCACCCGACGCCGAACTGCATGATCGAAAAGATAAGGTGATCGGGCAACATTCTGCCGGGCCTTCCTGGAAGCTGAAAGACGGCAGCGAGGTCAAGGGGAAAGCGGCCGCGAAAGTGGATGCGCTTGATCCCGCTTCGGTTCCGTGGCTGCTGGTGAAGGTTGTGAGTCATTCGGGCAACGGCCAGCTCAGCAATGTGACTACTATTCAGCGTGTGCACACGCACGGCGGGATGGCTCCGGCGGAAGGCTGCGATGCGGCCCACAAGGATGCCGAAACCAAGAGCAGTTACACAGCGGACTACTATTTTTACGCTCCGACAGCGAAGTGAGTTGAGGCGCCCTTCCGATGAAGGTCCGAGACGTGGTCAAGCGTCTGGAAGAAGATGGCTGGCGCTTGGCGCGGACTAAGGGCAGCCACCGGCAGTCATCATCCGAGGAAGCCGGGGACAGTTACAGTTGCGGGACATCCGTCAGTAGACATTCCGCCCGGAACGTTGAACAATATCCTGAAGCAAGCAGGGTTGAAATGAAATATCTCGTCATCTATGAGAAATCGGCTACAGGCTGGGGTGCGTATGCGCCCGATCTTCCGGGCCTGGGCGTAGGCGGTACGACGCTGGACGAGGTGAAAGAACTCATCCGCGAAGCCATGGAGTTCCACCTGGAAGGCATGCGCGAGCATGGCGATCCGATTCCCGCGCCCAGCGCTACCACGGAATACATCACCGTTTGATTCCTGGCCACGGGCCTGGCAGTGTGGACGTTGACGGATTTGTTGCGCGGGAGATCCCTCGCCCCGCTGGAGAAAACGCGGGGCTTCGGGATGACGCATCATAGTAGGTTGCAGGCTCCGTGCATGCCTGACGCTGAAGCGCCCGATCATTGGTGTGCATCAAACTAGAGCGTTAGAACCGAGAACTCTTATGCGAGAAGTAATCATTGCCTCTTCCGTGCGCACGCCCGTGGGACGCGCCTACAAGGGCACGCTCCGCGCCACTCGTCCCGATGAACTGGCGGCCATCGCCATTAAGGGCGCGCTGGAGCGCGTGCCGCAACTTGATGCCAAGGAGATCGAGGACGTCATCCTGGGCTGCGCCATGCCGGAGGCCGAGCAGGGGATGAACGTGGCCCGCATCGCGTCGCTGCGCGCCGGGTTGCCCGTGGAAGTCTCGGCGCTCACGATTAACCGTTTCTGCTCGTCGGGCCTGCAGGCGATTGCCATGGCCGCGGAACGCATTATGAGCGGTGGGGCGGAGGCGATCGTCGCAGGCGGCACGGAATCGATGACCATGATTCCGATGAGCGGCCACAAAGTTTCGCCGAATCCCTGGCTGGTCAACCACTATCCAGACGCTTACCTCAACATGGGACTTACTGCGGAGCGCGTCGGCCAGCGCTTCGGCATTACTCGCGAGGCGGCGGATGAGTTCTCGCTGCGCAGCCACCAGAAGGCGCTGGCGGCGATCCAGGCGGGCAAGTCCGACGAGGAAGTTGTGCCTGTGCCGGTGAGCTTTACCACGCCGAATGGCTCGAAGCCCAAGCGGCAGGAGATTATTTTCAAGATGGACGAAGGTCCGCGCGCCGACACTTCGCTCGAAGCGCTGCTGGCGCTGAAGCCTGCATTCCACGCGAAGGGCACGGTGACCGCGGGAAATTCTTCGCAAATGTCTGATGGCGCGGCGGTCGCGGTGGTGATGTCGGCCGAGCGCGCGCAGGCGCTGGGCATCAAGCCGCTGGCGCGCTACGTTTCTTTTGCCACGGCAGGTTACAAACCCGAAGAAATGGGAATTGGCCCGGTATTCGCCATTCCGAAGGCTTTGAAGATGGCGGGACTCAAGCTTTCCGACATCGACGTGATCGAGTTGAACGAAGCTTTTGCCGCGCAAGCGCTGGCGGTGATCAAAGAAGGCGGTCTCGACCCGGAAAAAGTAAATCCCAACGGCGGGGCGATTGCGCTGGGACATCCGCTGGGCTGCACCGGAGCCAAGCTGACGGCGAGCCTCATCCGCGAGCTCAAGCGCCGCAACGGACGTTACGGCATGGTTACCATGTGCGTGGGCGGAGGCATGGGGGCGGCGGGGATTTTCGAGAATCTGAATTAGGGCGAGACAATTCTCTACGGGATTTTTACGCTCGTTGACACGATTTTGAGTTACTGTTTCCGTGGACGGCAACGTCCGAAAAAATAGAGCGCTTGGACGCTCACTTGGTTCGGTTGGTGGAGGTGCATTATGCGGCTCTCCGGCCTGGTAGTAGCGATGGTCTTGCTGTTCTCTTCTGCAGTATTCGCCCAACATTCTTCAAGCGGCAGTGCGCCTAGCAGTCCACCACCGGCTACTCCCGCGCCGGCTCCTGCTGCCAGTGCGGCGCCGAGTTCTTCGTCAGGGAGTGCGTCGTCGAGCGCTTCGAGCGCGGCCAGCGCTTCGCATGCCAGTGCCCCGAGCAGTCCCAGCCCCGCGAGCATGCCCCAGAGCCATGTAAGCGCGACGCCCAGCGCCTCGAGTAGCCATGCCACAGGCTCGCAGTCTTCGGCGGGGAATGCAGGCAGAACTATGTCTACGGCGCGCTCGACCAACTCCGACGCCGGACGGGTGATCCCGAATGAAAAATTGTCGGGCGAAGAGAGAATTGTTGGCGCTCCGCGCATCGGGGAATCAGCCGCAGGCAAAGAGAAAGACGGCAAGACTTCGGAATCGGATCTGCGGCGGCGGGCCTGCCCCGACGGCGATTGCAAAGAGCCCGAAGCGAAGCCAGTCGAGGCCGACCTGCGGCGCCGAGTCTGCAAAGATGGCCCCTGCGTGGAGTGCCCTCCGGGAAAATCGGCGGGGAAGAACGGAGGCTGCGTGACCACGACCGCGGAAGTGCAGCCAGCCTCGGATTGCCAGCCTAACGAAACCTGGAATGGCAGCACCTGCGCCCCCATCAGCCAGTGCCAGCCGGGTGAATTCTTGAATGGCTCCAGGTGCGCGGCCCGCTTGGATGCGTGTACCTCGATCAATGCTCGGGCAGCGGCGCTGGGCGACGAAGTGAGAGGCGCCAGAACGCAGATGCAATCCGAGTGTCTGGGAAACCCCTCCGGGCAACAGTGCGACG
>Ga0302319_10012644_pt1 | contig 15894 bp, 18 predicted proteins | sample Bog_T0_2_FD_203319 | JGI IMG/M metagenome (GOLD analysis project Ga0302319, IMG submission 203319) | Peat permafrost microbial communities from Stordalen Mire near Abisko, Sweden - Bog_T0_2 | ecosystem: Environmental > Terrestrial > Soil > Wetlands > Peat | place: Sweden: Abisko, Stordalen Mire...
CAGTTGCAGCGCGGTAAAAAGCTGCAGGCCCTCACTCAGGTCCAGGCGGTAGTCGCGCTGCGAGTGGATGACCAGCGTCGGCGTCTTCGCATTCTTGATCGCCAGCATCGGCGACCACTTGCGGAAAGGGTCTTCGCTCGCGGGCTTGTCATAGAAGTCCCACGGATGCGCGGGCTTGGTCTGCTCCACGACGGCATCCGGCCCAGTGCCGGCGAGCGGCCGAAACTCCCACTCGTTGAACCACAGCTCCTCGGTCGTGCCGAACGCCGACTGCGGGTTGTACATCCCGTCATGCGTCACGATGCACTTGAAGCGATCCGTATGCGTGAGCACCCAGTTCGCCATGTATCCGCCGTAGCTGGCACCCAGCGCGCACTCGCGCGTCTTGTCTATAAACGGAAACTTCGTTTCTGCATAATCTAACCCCTTCATCAGGTCGATGTAAGGCCGCCCGCCCCAGTCACCCGAGACCTCATCGACGAACTGCTGCCCATACCCCGTCGACCCGCGCGGATTGATCATCACCACCACATAGCCGTTCGCCGCAAACAGCTCAGGGTTCCAGCGATAGCTCCACGCGTCTCCCCACGCCCCCTGCGGCCCGCCGTGGATCAGGAACTTCAGTGGATACTTCTTCGCGGGGTCGAAGTTCGGCGGCTTGATGAGAAAGCCTTCAACCTTGGTGCCGTTCGCGCCGGGGAAGCCGAATGTCTCCATTGGATTGAGCTGTAGTCCCGATAACAACGCATCGTTTTGGTGCGAAAGAACCGCCATCGATTCGGGCTCATGGGTCTTGATCGCGAGCACAGTTGATGGCGCGACGACCTTCATGCCAGTTGCAACGAGCACATTACCATCGGGCGAAATTGTCAGGCTCCCGTATTCGCCGAATTGAATGATCCCTGAGACGGTCCCTGCCAAGGAGCCTCGCACATCAGTCACATAAACCGGCTCCTCACCAGCGACACCACTTGCGAAATATATGGAGTTCGAATTTGGTGCCCATGCAAACTCGTCCACCCAACCGTCCCACTTCGGTGCAACATCTTTGATTGCCCCACTCTCCCGATACATCGCAACCAGTCGAAACTTATCCGACTCAAACCCCGCCCTTGCCTGCGAGCGCCACGCCAGCCACTTACCGTCGGGCGAGTACTGCGGGCCATCGTCGCTGCCCGGAGACGTGCTGACCTTCTTCGCCGTCTGCGGCGGCGCGCCAACCTGCAGCACAAAGATGTCGTTGTTGGTCGACTCCGCCGGCACCTTGTCGAGGTTCACCACATAGGCAATCTCTTTTCCGTCCGGCGAGATGGCATAGCCCAGCGGACCGCCCAGCGAAAACGTCGGAGCCTCATGGTCGCTGACCACGCTCGCCGGAGTGATGTCCTCCGGCACGCCGCCATCCACGCTCGCGTAGAAGATGTGCGTGTGCTTGCCGCCGAAGTACTGGTTCCAGTGCCGGTAGAGCAGATCGTCAAAGATCTGCGCCTTCACCGGCGACTTCTCGGCAGCGGCGTCCTTGTCGGCATTGCACTTCGCCTCCTCCGCGAACCGCGCCGCGCTGGCCGCGTGGCTCTCGCACTCCGGGTACACGCTGGAGACAAACAGAAAGTGCCGCGAGTCCGGCGACCAGAGCCCGCCATCCGCACCGGTCTCCAGCGAGGTCACCGCGTGCCCCGCGCCGAGCGCACCAGCAGCGTCATCCCACGGTGCCACCGCAATCTGTCCATCGGCCGAGTACATCACCGACTTGCCGTCGGGCGAGAACCTGCCGTTGCTCTCGCCGGGCCCGGTCGTCACCTGCCGCTCTTTTGCGGAGCCGTCAAGCGGCACCATCCACAGATGGTTGGTCTTGATGTTCTTTTCGAGCGACACATCGGTCACCGAGAACAGCACCCACTTCCCGCTGGGCGAGATCTGCGGGTCGCTCACCCGCTTCATCGCCATCAGGTCGGCAAAGGTCATCGGGCGCTTGGCGGGCGTTTGCGCGGCCAGAGGCAGCGCGGCGAGCAGGGTCAGCATCAGGAGGTTACGGAGTCTCATCGCGCCAGTTTACGCCGCACACCGCTCATTTCCCACCACCGTCATCCTGAGCGCAGGCACTCGCAGCTTCATCGCGAGGGCCGGAGCCGAAGGACCCCGAGGGTGCTCCTTGGGACGATACTGATCGCCGCTGTCCGGCAACGTGGTGCGTGGATGCCGTCGGCGGCATCGGTAATGCGTGCATCATCGGGGTCCTTCGACTTCGCAGTCCGCGAAAAGGCCGCGAACTGCTCCGCTCAGGATGACAGACGTAGGCGGCGCTCAACCATTTTCACGTAAACACCGTCTATCCTGTGGAAGCACCATGAAGCGCACCCTCCTCATCCTCGCCTTTGCTCTCGCCGCTACCGCCCATGCCCAGCAGGGCTTCGGCCCGCTGGACCCCGCGCCGCCCAGCGGCATCACCGTCGCCCAGATCATCCAGAAGATGGGCGCGCAGGAGTCTGCCTTCTCCGCCGCGCGCAACGACTACACCTTCCGCCAGGATGTCCGCTTCAACACCATCTCCGACGACACCAACCGCCCCGACGGCGAGTACCACCAGGTCACCGACATCACCTTCGCCAAGGACGGCCGCCGCGAAGAGCACGTCGTCTTCGCCCCGCAGAACACCATCCAGCGCGTCATCATGACCGAGAGCGACTTCCAGGATATTGAGAAGCGCCTGCCCTTCATCCTCACCGCGCCCGAGCTGCCGGACTACAACATCACCTACCTCGGCCGCCAGAAGGTCGACGACCTGGACACCTACGTCTTTGACGTCGCTCCCAAGGTGCTGGTCAAAGGCAAGCGCTACTTCCAGGGCAAGGCCTGGGTGGACCAGCAGGACAACGAGATCGTCCTGGTCAACGGCCTCAGCGTCCCGCAGGACACCCGCCCCGGCCACGCCGACCTTTCGCCGCCCTTCACCACCTACTACCAGCAGATCGACGGCAAGTACTGGTTCCCCACCTACACCAAGGCCGAAGGCACACTGCACTTCCCGCCCCAGAACGGCGCCATCAGTGAGGACATCCACGTGCGCACCGTAGTCAAGTACACCGACTACAAGCGCTACCACACATCCGTGACCATCCTCTTCAACGGCCAGGAGGTCGAGAAGGAACCCAACACGACGCAGCCGCCGCAGACCACCACTCCACCGAAGCCTTAGCTTCTACTCACTGCCTTCAGGCCGCCTGCTCGCCCGACTCAAAGTACAGATACTTCCGCCAGTTCGCATCCGCGCTGCCAATCATCCGCATAATGTGGCGCGACGTATGCAGCGAAAACGGCCGCGGCTCGCGCAGCAGACGCATCTCAGACAGTTCATGCAGCATCTGGTTGCCCTTGCGGCGGTTGCAATCGCGGCAGCAGGCGACGAGGTTCTCCCATGTGGACAAGCCCCCGCGCGAGCGCGGCAGCACATGGTCCAGCGTCAGCTCGGCCGCGGTCAGCACCGTCTGGCAGTACTGGCAGGTGTTGCGGTCGCGCAGCAGGATGTTCTTCCGGCTCAGCGCGCGTGTCTGGTGCGGAATGCGCCGGTACTCCAGCAGGCGGATCACGCTGGGCATCTGCAGGTTCAGCCGGTGGCTGTGCAGCACCGTGCCCTGCTCTTCTTCTGTCCGGGCTACGCCTTTGAGCACCAGCACCAGCGCCCGCCGCGCGCCGCAGATGTTGATCGGCTCATAGCTGGCGTTCAGCACCAGCACGGGCGTCTGCATCGCCGGCTGGCGAAACACGCCCATGCGGATGTCAATGGCCTCCGCACGCGCCGTGCCCGCCACTGGATGCGTGGTGTGGTGCCGGCTGCCCGTCCGCTTCGTCTTCATCTTGCTCGACTGCATCACTGCCCTCCGAGTAGCTGTGTTGTCGCCCGCTGAAGAACTGGTAATTGGAAACTGACAAACTGGAAACTGAACGCCTAAAAACTCACTCTTCGACTGCTGTCCGGCTCGACTAAATTCATCTTCGCGCCCCACATCGCCACGTCCGCGCGCTCAATCGCGCGCGTGCTCTCGGGTTGCGCCTTCGCCACGGTCGCGACCCATACCTTCACCGCGCCCGCGCGCCTCAACACCCGCGCACATTCGCGGGCCGTCGCGCCGGTGGTCATGATGTCGTCGATCAAAAGAACCTCGCGCCCGCGCACCGCCTGTTTATCCGCAACGCGAAACGCTCCGCTCAGGTTGCGCCGCCGCTCCCCTGGGTTCAGCGTGAACAGCGCATGGGTGTCGCGCACCCGACGCATCGCATCGGGGAGCAGCCGCAGCCTCCACTCCCGCCGCAGCTTCTTCAGGCTCTTCACCGCAGCCTCCGCCAGCAGCCGCGCCTGGTTGAAGCCCCGCTGCCGCTCCCGCGCTGGAAACAGCGGCACCGGCACCACCAGCAACTCACGGCCGCAAACCTCATCCAGCTTCAGCACCGCCGCCGCCAGCCGCTCGCCCAGCACGTACTCCGCCATGCGTCGCTGCCCGCCGAACTTCAGCAAGTGCAGCATCTCGCGCATCTCATTGTCGTAGGTGGCAAAGGCCACGGCCCGCTCAAACTCCGGCGGCGTCATCCGGCACAGCGAGCACTCGGTCACGCCCATCGCCGCTGCAAACCGCGCCGACTCCATCCCCAGCGCATCGCCGCACCGCGCGCACAGCACGTCGGTCTCCGGCTGCTCGGCCGCGCGCAGCAGGCACAGGTCACAGACCCGCACCTTGCCCAGGGCCACCATCGGAGCGCCGCACACGCGGCAATCGGTCGGCAAAACTACGTTGGTCACATCCGCGACGGCCCACACCATCGCACTCTTCACAGGAGCCAACCCCGCCCCACAGCGGGTCCCATAACTTCGGAGCACGCGCGTCACCGCACGCCATCCGGTCTCGCTCTGGCCTTCACCAGGCGGACCACCCATCCCGAGTTGGACTTTCTTCACGCTTTCGCTGAAGACGGACCTCACCCGCGGCGCAAGCAAAAGAAGCTCCAGCTGCACCGATGCCCAAAGTATAACCGCGCGCCGGAATCGCCGCAATCGCGAAAGACGGCTATCTGTCTTGTTAAGGGTACGGCTTCAGCCGTGCCGTAGAGTCTCCCGAAAGACTCTGGGCTTTAGCCCCGGAGGAAAGCCGGTGGCGCAGACTCGCGCTATCCTTTAACCAGCGTGTCCACCACCGCCACTACCGCCGCAACCCCGGTCCGCAGCTCCACGCTGCTGGCCGACTACGCCGTGCTCTTCAAGCCGCGCGTCTCGCTGATGGTCATCATCACCGCCGCTGCGGGCTTCTATCTCGGCTCGCTGGCCTCCGGGATTCCTCCCTTCAACCTGCTGCTGGTGAAGGCACTCTTCGGTATCGCTCTGGTCACGGCAGGCTCCAGCGCGCTGAACCAGGCGCTCGAACGCTCCACCGACCTGAGGATGGCAAGAACGGCAAATCGTCCCATGGCGCAGCACCGCATCGGGCTGGCCCACGGACTGCTGCTGGGCTTCGCTCTGGTGGTCTTCGGCTCGCTGTACCTGGCATGGGCCACCAACCCGCTCACCGGCACGCTCACCCTGCTCACCGCCGTGGGCTACGTGGCCGTCTACACGCCGCTCAAGCGCATCACCACGCTCAATACGTTTCTCGGCGCGTTTCCAGGCGCGCTGCCGCCGCTCATCGGCTGGACAGCCGCGCGCGGCCTCATCGAGTGGCCCGGCATCGCGCTCTTTGCCATCCTCTTCGTCTGGCAGTTCCCGCACTTCATGGCCATCGGCTGGATGTACCGCGCGGACTACGCCGCCGCCGGAATCCGCGTCACCGCCACGCAACAGCCGCTGCGCTGGGCCGCGCGCTCCTCCGTCGCGCAGGCGCTCTTCTACGCCGTACTGATGATCCCCGTAAGCCTGTGGCCGTACTGGCTGCATATCACCGGTTGGCCTTATGCGATCACCGCAATCCTACTCGGCCTCGGCTACCTGGCCGCGACCGTCCGCTTCACTGCCATCGCTCGCCACCCGGAGGCCCCGACTAACCGCGCGCTCGCCCGCACGCTGCTCAAGACCTCGGTCCTCTACCTGCCTCTGCTGCTCGCCGCCATGATGCTTGACGCGCGCGGCCGTTTACTCTTCTGACCCGAAGTTTTACGTCGCAAAACTCAGCTTCCGTCGCGAACTTGGCGCGAGCGCCTTTCGCCTCCGCCACCACTACACTGAAAGGAACCATGACCACCGTCACCAGCAACAACCCGAACTACCGCACACCGCCCGCCATCATCGCCGCCATCCTTGGAGTCAGCGTCGTCGCCTCGCTCTTCCTCGTCTGGCTGGTCTACTACCATCCGCCCATCGACGCCGCCGGCGCGCACCTAGCCTTTCTGCCCGCGCTGGACGCCGTGCTGAACGCTCTCTGCGCCATCTTCCTGCTCAATGGCTTCCGACACATCCGCGCCCGGCAGATTATCCCGCACCGCAACAGCATGTTCGCGGCGTTCATCGTCTCCAGCGCCTTCCTGGTGGCCTACATCGCCAATCACCTGCTGCACGGCGACCTGCTCTTCCCAACCACGCATCCGGTGGCCCGCTTCGTCTACCTGTGGCTGCTGCTCACGCCGCACATCCTGCTGGCCGTGGTCGCTCTGCCGATGATCCTGATTACGTTCTTCCTCTCGCTCACCGGCCGCTTTCCGGCGCACCGCAGGCTCGCCCGCTGGACGTTCCCCATCTGGCTCTACGTCTCGGTCTCCGGCGTGGTGGTCTACGCGATGCTCGCGTCCTACCGCTGACCTGAGAAATTTGTCATCCTGAGCGGAGTCCGGCGCGCTCTTTGCGCCGGACGCAGTCGAAGGATCTGCTTCTGTCTTTCTCTACCCTCTACGCTCTACCCTCCGCCCTATGCAGCCTGACACCCGCAAGCTCCTCACCACCGGCTCAGCGATCTTCCTCACAGGAGCCGTCGCGGCCCTGCTGCTGTACGCTGCTTTTGGCGGCGTCTCCGCGCAGGGTCCGCACAACAACCCCGGCTGGCTCAGCCTGATGATCGCCATGGGCTGCCTGCCCACCGGCACCCTGACGCTGGCGCTCGGCCTCGCCAAGTGGGTCGGCGACCGCCGCCGTTAGCGCCCTCATCGCGAATCTCCGGTCTCTCTGCTATCCTCGTCTCCTGAACGAACACCATCCGGAGAGCACCAATGGCAAAGGGCGTCAACAAAGTTTTCCTTCTCGGCAACGTCGGCAAAGACCCCGAGATCCGCACCACCGCCGGCGGCATGACCGTCGCCACCTTTTCGCTCGCCACCGCCGACCGCGCCAAGGACGCCCAGGGCAACTGGGCCGATAAGACCGAGTGGCACAACCTGGTCGCCTTCCAGCGCACCGCGGAGATCATCCGCGACTACGTCAAGAAGGGCTCGCAGATCTTCATCGAAGGCAAGATCCAGACCCGCTCCTGGGACGACAAGGAGACCAACGTGAAGAAGTACCGCACCGAGATCCTGGTCAATGAGCTTTCCCTTCTCGGTGGCCGCGGCGGTGCCGAGGGCGGCAGCTCCTCCGGCGGTTATTCGTCGCGCTCCTCAGCTTCTTCCTCCAGCGCCTCGTCTGCGCCCGCATCCGACTACGCCGACCAGCAGATTACCGACGACGACATCCCTTTCTAGCACCTAAGGTTGCTCCGCTCCGCCTTCATGCGCCCCTTCCCCACTGCACTCGCCATGGCCGCCATCGCGCTCTGCGCGCAGACCACGGCGGTCGCGCAGCGCCACAACGCCGGCTCGTCGCCGCCCACCGCGCCGCCGGTCAGCCGCAACACACCGCAGCCCATCGTGGCCGTCAGCTCCGGCATGGGAGCCCTGCAGTTCGTCGCGGTGAACTACGGTGTTCCCGCGCCACAGGCGCTCACCCGCCAGTTGGAGGTCGACGACGACCGCACCCGCGCAGCCTCGCTCTCCGCCATCGGCGCTCCGGGGCAGTACCTGGTGCATGGACACATCCCGTATCCGCGCTCCATCCAGCTCAACTTCGTCGCGCTCGGCAACAGCGACGAACTGGACGCCATCCTCACCGTGGAGCTGGACCAGCACATCGTCAGCGCCATCCTCTTTCCGCAGGACGGCAACTGGCGCCGCGTCGCCACCGTGCTCTACGCCACGCCCTTCAACGATCCCCGCACCACGCCCGCAACCTTCCTGCGCCTGGACCGCTCCCTGCAGCAGCCGGACCGCTACCGCGCCGTCTTCCACGCCCTCACGCCGCTGCCCAAGGGAGACTTCGCTGAGAACGAAGCCGACCTGCGCATTCTGAACGACCGCGCCGTCATCACCATCAGCTTTGTCAACCGCTCCCGCGCCTGCGCCGCCGATCCCGCCCATCCTGGCTGCGACCTGACCCGGCGCTGGATGCAGTCCGACTCCACCGACCCCGCGCACCGTATGCTTCTGGTCACCGCTACAGGCCACCTGTCCACCCACGAGGCCACCGGCCCGCTGGCCGCCTCCACCCAGTTCCAGGACGCCCACCTGCGCGGCTTCTCCTGCCAGCCGTTCGTCTTCTCTGACGCTACCCTGCACTACGATCCGGTGTCCAACTCCGCGCCCTGCCCCACCACCCACTGAGCGCCAGCAGGTACACTGGGGCTTGCATGATGGACGAAACCACCTTCCGCCGCGAATCCGACACCGCCCTCGAGGCCCTGGAGCAGTCCCTGATCCACGCCGAGGAAGAAGGCGGCTTTGAGACCGAAAAGAAGAACGGCGTCCTGAACGTCCTCTTTGAGGACGGCGCCGCCAAGTTCGTCTTCACGCCCAACACCCCCGTCCGCCAGGTCTGGATCTCCGCTCTCTCCACTAGCTTCAAGCTCGAATGGAACGAGTCCGCGCACGCCTTCACCCTCGCAAAGACCGGCGAAGACCTCCGCACCCTCACCGAACGCCTGCTCCGCGAGCAACTCTCCGACCCCTCGATTACTCTCACCTGAGCGCTCTGTGTACCCTGTGTGATGTGTCATCTCGACCGGAGCATCGCTCTGTTCGATCTGTATCTTGGATGATGTGTCATCTCGACCGGAGCATCGCAGTCGTATCGCGATGCGGAGTGGAGAGACCTGCAGTTCGAACCGCCCCCACCCTATGCCACTCTCCGTCGCCATCATCACCCACAACGAAGAAGCCAACATCGCCCGTACGCTGGCCAGCGTCGCGTGGGCACAGCAGATCATCGTCGTGGACTCCCACTCCACCGACCGAACTGCGGAGATCGCGCGCAGCTTCGGAGCCACCGTCCTCCAGCGCGACTGGCCCGGCTTCTCCGCGCAGAAGAACTTCGCCATCACCCAATGCAGCGCGGACTGGATCCTCTCCCTCGACGCCGATGAAGAACTCTCGCCCGAGCTACAGCAGCAGATCCAGACCGCGCTCGCCTCCGCCCCTGCGGTAGATGCCTTCTACCTCAAGCGCCGCAACTACTTCCTCGGCCGCTGGATGCGCCGCGGCGGCTTCTACCCCGACGCCAAGCTGCGCCTCTTCCGCCGCGGCACCACACCCGGCTTCCAGGCCCGCGCCGTGCATGAGGTTATCGCCTTTGAAAGCCCCACGGCCACGCTCTCCGGCGATCTCCTCCACCACGCCTACCCCACGCTCTCCGGCTACATCGCCCACATGGACCGCTACAGCACGCTCGGCGCAGAGGTGCTGATCGAGCGCGGTCGAACCAGCGCCTCGCTGCCGGTCTTCGTGGCGCGCGTCTGGCTCTTTCCCTGGCTCAACTTCGTGTGGAACTACGTCTTCCGCCTCGGCATCCTCGACGGCCGCGAGGGCCTGCTGCTGCACCTCTACCACGCCACCTACGCGAGCTGGAAGCACGCCAAAGCGTGGGAGAGGCAGGGGAGAGCAGGGAGAGACAGGGAGTAGCAGGGAAAAGACGAGGAGTAGCGGAAAATACCACTCTTCCCTATTCCCTGCTACTCCCTGTCTCTTCCTGCCTCTTCTCACCAGGCAAGCGCCTGCCCCATATGGAAGAACCCGCCCGTCGGCCCGTCCTCGCCGAGCGTCGCCAGCTCCACCTCGGTCTTCGCGCCGTCCACCACATTCATCGGCGCGGCATCGCCGCCCAGGTCCGTCTTCACCCAGCCGGGATGCGCCGAGTTCACCTTGATCTTGGTGCTGCGCAGCTCATGCGCCAGTGAGATGGTAAACACATTCAGCGCCGCCTTGGACGCGTTGTACGCAAACAGCTTGGTGCTGTACGTCGGCGAGCCCTTCGTCGCCTGCAAACTCACCGAGCCCAGAATGCTGGACACATTCACAATCCGCGCGGCCGCAGCCTTCTTCAGCGCCGGCAGCAGCGCCTTGGTCACCGCCAGCACCGCAAACACGTTCGCCTCAAACGTGGCCCGCAGGTTTTCGAGTGTCGTCTCGCTGGTGGTGTTCTTGGTCCAGCCCTTCTCAATCATCACGCCGGCGTTGTTCACCAGTACGTCCAGCTTGCCGAACTCGCTCTCCACCATCGCCGCCGCCGCGTCGATGTCATGCTGCTTGTTCACATCCAGCTTCACCACGCGGGCATCGATGCCGTCCTCGCGCAGCAGCCGCGCCGCCACCTCGCCCCTCAACGCATCGCGCGAACCCAGCAGAACCGTGTAGCCCAGCTTGCCCAACTGCCGCGCCGTCTCCAGCCCCAGCCCCTTGTTCGCGCCCGTAATCAGCGCCACCATCTTCTCACTCATCTTGTTCTTCCCTTCTCAACTCAGCGGCCGGGTGGCCCATCCTTTCGGAGTTTCATCCCGAAAGGGTGGGGTACCGGGTGCCCCATCCTCGCGCGGTTTCATCGCGCAGGGTGGGGTGCCTTACTCTGCCTTCACCATCCTATGCATCAACGCCGCAAACCGCTCTACATATTTCTCCGGCATCTCGCGCCGTTTCATGTCCCGTCCAACAACCATGTGCACTGTTTCACCCTCGCACAACAACATCTCATCCTCTGCCCGCAGCACCGCATAGCGGAACCGCACAATCGGCCCGCGCACGCCGGCCAGTGACGTCCTCACCAACAGCTCGTCATCATAGCGCGCCGGAGCCTTGTAGCGCGCGCTCGCCTCCACCACGGCAATCAGCGCACCCTCCTCCTGCTCCATCGTCTTGTAGTCCAGCCCCATCTGCCGGATGAACTCCACCCTTCCCACCTCAAACCAGATGAAGTAGTTCGCGTGATACACCACGCCCATCTGATCGGTCTCCGCGTAGCGCACCCGCACCTGCGCCTCCGCATAGCCCTGTTCGCGCAGCTTCTCCATCTGGTTCATGTACCCAGTCTAGAAGAACAGCGGGTAATAGACCTGCGCACCAAAGAGGTGTCATCCCGAGCGGACCCCCGAGAGAGCCTGAACGAAGTGAAGGGGAACCGAGGGGGAAGCCGAGGGACCTGCAGTTGGTCCTGTCTACTGCACTCCCGCCCCAAACCGCCGCTCAATCTCCCGGCTGGCTGCAATCAGCCGGTCCAGCGGCTCGATCTCCGGCAATGCCGCGCCCAGTTCCTTCAGCGTGGCCAGCAGCAGCTCCGTCGGCAGATTCCCCACCAGCGCGTCCGGCTGAAACAGCCCCGGCAGAACCTCTCCCACGCCACCGATCGTTGCATCGAACCGCCGGCAGCCCGCCTCGAACGCCGCGCGCACCTTCGCCGCAGCCTCATCCGCGCGCGAGCGCAGATGCACGCCCACCTCCAGCCCCTCATGCACACCCAGCACGCACGCCACCACATCGCGCACCTGCGCCGCCGAGGCCGTCCCCGCCGTGTCCGACAGCGACACCTGCGCCACGCCAAGGTCCACCAGCAGGTCCACCCCGCTCACAACTTCATCAATATCCCACGCATCCCCAAATGGGTTGCCAAACGCCATCGCCAACGTCGCCACCACGTCCTGCCCGCCCTTGTAGGCGATCTCACCAATCTGCTCCAACTGCTCCAGCGCCTCCTCCGGCGTCTGCCGCTGGTTGCGCTCCAGAAACTGCGGCGAGATCGAGTAGGGAAACGCCAGAGTCGTCACCCGCCCCGACTCCACCGCCCGCTCCGCGCCCTTCGCATTCGCCACCACGCCGATGATCTCCACCTCTTCCGGCGCGTCCAGGTACTCCAGCACAAACTCCGAGTCGGCCATCTGCGGGACCGCCTCTTTCGAGACGAAGCTCGCCGCATCGATATGCAAAAAACCCGCCGCGATCACCGAGCGCAGAAACTCCGCCTTCACCTCCGGTGGTATCACCTTCGGCAAACCCTGCCACGCACTGCGCGGAGACTCGATGATCTTGACTACCGACATCGTTGCTTCCTTACCTCGACTTCTCTCGCAACATTACACTCGTCATCTCGACCGGAGCGCAGCGGAGTGGAGAGACCCCTGTATTCTTTCATTGCGGTGCGAATCTCCTCCGGATCCATATCAAAACGTCGCGAATAAAGTTCACGACAACACCGACAACCGATATCAACCAGCCAATCGAGCAGAGCTTAACCCAGAGAGGCATCGCCTCCCACATGACCGTGCAGGGATTAAAATCTGCTGCGAAACTCTCATCTGGACCCACCGTCAATGCGCTGGCTTGCTTGGGATCTTGAGTTGGATGTGCCGCTTTCCATGCACGGCAGGGTTGCTGCTCTTCATAGTTATGTATTTCTAGCGCACCCGTGAACGCGACGAGCAGGATGAACCATATGATCGTCGCCCGCGAGATCATGCCCGCCTCCTACTGCCTCGGATCAATCACCTTCATCCCCGACGCCTCATCCGGCCGCTTCTTCAGTGGCACTGAGTTTACCGTGACAAACACCTCCAGCGTGGGATTCACATTCAGCTCAAAGACGTGCCCTCCCGTCGTCGTGCCGTCTTGGTGCCCCAGCACGGCGTGCATATGCACCACCGGCTTGCCGTTGAAGGTCGCCACATCGCCGATCAGCGACAGCACCTCCACCTGCTCCGGCACGGAGATGCGGCGGTAGATCTTGTTCGGCTGGTCCAGCCACGCGACGGTCGCGCTGCTCACCGCCCCGATGCCCGTAAAGTGCGCATCGCCCACACCATACTTCAGTGCAAAGTCCGTCAGCCCGCTCAGCGCCTCGTCGCCCTTGTAGAACACCACCGCGTAGACCTTCTCTTCGGGCGTGTCCTTCACCACCTTCACCTGCATCCCCGGCGCCTTGCCCACCGGCACCGGCCGCGCGGGCGAGATCAAACGGTCCTCTGGCAACTGGGAACTGGCAGACTGGGAACTGCCTGCCTGAGAGACCTGCGCAGCAACAAGCGCAGGCAGCGCGGTGCATCCCATGCAGGCCGTCGCGAGCAGAAGAAACTTCGTCATCACGTTTGTACCTCCATCTACTGCTCAACACTGTATGCCAAATTGTTGCTCGACAGGCGGAGAAACCGTTGGATGAATGGCGTCCGCGAGTCGCGTATTCCGCTTGCCCGGCGGCACCGAAAGTGGCATCCTAATTTCATATGGCGTCCACACTGAACATCTCGCTGACCGCGCCACTCATAGATTTCGTTGATGCGCAGACGGAAGCAGGCGACTACGCTTCGCCAGACCAGTACATCGGCGGCCTCATCCAGCTGGAGGCCGACCGTCAGCACAGAATAGAAGAACTCCTGTTGGAATCCTTGAATGATCCTCGCGAATCCCTCGTGATCTCAGACGAGGATTGGCAGCACGGGGACATCGCTGCGCTGATGATGGAACATGCGAAAAAGCTTTCGTGAGCTCTTCTCGATTACACGGTGGAGATTCGGCCAATCGCAACTCTTGAAGTTGCCGCACAGGCCGACTTCTATCGCGTCAAGGCAACAGAATCCTTAGCAAATCGTTGGCTTGCCGCTGTTACCGCCACAACTCGCACCCTTCGTACATCGCCCGGACGCGGCAATCTATTCCCCTCCACCAGACCAACCCTCCAAGGAATCCGCCGCATCTCTGTTGAAGGCTTTCCCAACCATTTCCTCTTCTACAGAGTCACCGCGGCGACCCGCACCGTCATCGTGATGCGTATGCTCCATGGCGTACGCGATCTTGAATCTCTTCTCTAAGCGTACCTCGCGTGCCTACGGCCCCTTCGGCACCTTCGGCGTCAGGTGCTTCAGCAGAAACTCCTGCACCACGTTCCCCGCACCGTCAAACAGAATGCTCAGGCCGCCGTTCTCAAAGGTCAGCGCAGCTCCGTTGCGGCTGCCTGCGGGGTAGTAGAGGTTCGACAGCGCGCCCGCCCCCACATCGCCCAGCACGCTGGCATACGCCGGCTGCCACTTGCCGTTGTCCCCCTTGGCAATCACAGCGGTCGCCATCGCATACCCAAACCGCGACCACACGCTGCCCGTGCCCTTATAGAAGTAGCGCGGGTCCTGATGGAAGACCACCGGCAGCACCGCCCCGCCCAGGAGTGTTCCGCTCACAAAGTCTGCCATCCCCGCGCCGAAGCGTTTGCCGTAGGCGCCTGGGCCGCTGCCGTAGCCGGCGAGCGAGTTCGTCGCCTGCTCCACACCCGCCTGCGCCCCCACGATGACGATGTTCACAGGATCGATCAGCGTCTTGTCCGTCAGCTCGAACTTCTGCTTCGCCGTCAGCGGCACGGCGTTGCGGTCATACACCACAAAGTAATTCGGAATCGCGCCCAGGATCCGCTGCTTCTCTTCCTGATGGATTTGCAGCTCGGCCATCTCGCGCTGCGAGATCGCGTCCACATCAAAGTGCGCAGTCGCAATCCCGAGCGCGAAGGCCGGCACCACGCGCACCTCCCCTGCCGCCAGCTTGCCAGTCACCGTCGCCGGGGCCAGCCCCTCCGCCGCAGCGGTCACGCGGAACGCTCCCGCCGGTACGCCTGCAAACTGAAAGCTACCGTCTTGATCAGCGACCGTCTTGCGCTGCCCGCCCACGCTGCTCAGCACCACCTGCGCCCCGGCCACCGGCGTTCCACCCACATCGTTCACCACACCGCTGATGGTTCCCGTCGTTGCAGGAAGCGCGGCCGGCTGCTGCGCGCCCAGCGCCCCCGCCAGCCCCAGCAGGACCAGCAGCATCGCGACCCACAGCCGCCCCAGCCTGGGCCGCGCGCCTGCTTCAGGAACTCTCCGCAATCGTTTCAGTCGCACACCCCCAGCATAGATGCTTCTCGCCAACGCCGCCCTCCCGCGCCTCGTACAATCAATGCCATGAGCATCTTTCCGCGCTCAACCGACGCGCTCCTGGTCCCCGGCCTCGCAGACGCGCTTTTGGTGATCGACATGCAGTTGGACTTCCTGCCCAGCACTTCGGGCATCGGCGGCGCGCTGGCCGTCGCGGACGGCAACGCCATCCTTCCCGGCATCAACGCCCTCGCCGCCAAGTTCCCCCACGTCATCCTCACCCAGGACTGGCACCCCCGCGGCCACATCTCCTTCGCCAGCACCCACGGCCTCCAACCCTTCACCGACACCGTCGAAGCCGCCTACGGCACCCAGACCCTCTGGCCCGACCACTGCATCCAGGGCTCGCCCGGCGCGCAACTGCACCCGGACCTCGACATCCCCCACGCCGAACTCATCCTGCGCAAAGGCTTCCGCCGCGACATCGACAGCTACTCCGCCTTCACCGAAAACGACGCCGCCACCCCCACCGGCCTCGCCGGCTACCTGCGCGAGCGAGGCCTCACCCGGCTCTTCTTCACCGGCCTCGCCTACGACTTCTGCGTCGGCTTCTCCGCCCTCGCCGCCGCCCGCCTCGGCTTCGAATCCCTCGTCGTCGAAGATCTCTCCCGCGCCGTAAATCTGCCCGGCACCGTCGAGAAGACCAATAACGCCTTCGCCGCCGCCAACGTCCAGCGCATCCTGACTACCGACATATTCTAAGAATTGTCATCCTGAGCGAAGCATCCACCCCCCAAAG
>Ga0302319_10012645_pt1 | contig 15893 bp, 17 predicted proteins | sample Bog_T0_2_FD_203319 | JGI IMG/M metagenome (GOLD analysis project Ga0302319, IMG submission 203319) | Peat permafrost microbial communities from Stordalen Mire near Abisko, Sweden - Bog_T0_2 | ecosystem: Environmental > Terrestrial > Soil > Wetlands > Peat | place: Sweden: Abisko, Stordalen Mire...
CAGCTTCGTCAGGCGCGACCCCAACTTAGCTGTGCGAACATACCATGTGGGTTTCCGAGAGACCTGCCAATTAGGAACTTTCTACTTGGCTGGCGTTAGGAACTTTCTATTTGGCTCCGACACCGTAACTGGGTGCCCATAGTTCTTGGAGAATCGTCCCCGCCAAATCAACAACCTACGCCAAAATCCGCCTTCCCGAGCGAACTTCACCTGCTATTCCTTGGTGGAGGAAGCAAGGGTGGAGGAAGCAAGCGTATGAACGCCCCCGAACAACAAACCCAAAGCCACCCCAAAAGCGGCTCCGGTCGAAATTGTAACTCCCCCGGAATCAACAACATCGCCCACCCTCTTGTTTTGCAAATCAGGGGTCCACGCACCTTCGCCGTCCGGGGCCATGCTACTGTCCGGTAATGCCCGATCTCGGCGCGGTGCGCGAGTTGGCCCGGTCCATTACCGCGCTCGAAAACAACCAGTCCGAAGCGCTCCTGGCTTTGCATGAGGCGATGCGCGACACGTCCGCAAAAGGCCGCGTCATCGGCATCACCGGACCTCCCGGCGCGGGCAAGAGTTCCCTGGTAGACGCCCTCGCGCGCCAGCTCCGCACCTGCGAAAAAACCGTCGCCATTCTGGCCGTCGATCCCTCCAGTCGCTCCACCGGCGGCGCGATCCTGGGCGACCGCATCCGCATGCGCGACCACTACGCCGATCCCGGCATCTTCATCCGCTCCATGGCCACCCGCGGCCATTCCGGCGGCCTCGCCGCCACCACCCACAATGTCGCCGAATGGCTTCGGATTAAAGGATTCGATTACGTTCTCATCGAAACGGTCGGCGTCGGACAGGATGAAATCGCCATCGCCGGCGTGGCCGACATCGTCGCCGTCGTACTCGTCCCTGGCATGGGCGACGACGTTCAGGCCATCAAAGCCGGTTTGATGGAAATCGCCGATCTCTACGTCGTCAACAAGGCCGATTACGAAGGCGCGGACCGCACCGTCAACGAAATCGAGGCCATGCTGAATCTCGGCCATGGTCCCAAACCGCCCATCCTCAAGACCATCGCCACCGCTCCCAGCGGAATTCCTGAGCTCATTCAACAGCTCGATTCCCTGCCCCGCCGCCAGCACGATGCGCCAACCGCGCGCTTCCCGATCGACCACATTGGCATCGCCGTTCGCTCGCTGGACGCAGCCGCTTGTTTTTACGCACTGCTGGGCCTCGACACTTCCGCGCGTGAAACCGTCCCGCCCGAAAAGGTCCGCGTCGCAATGCTGGCCGCCGGTGAATCGCGCATCGAACTCCTGGAATCTCTGGACCCGGATTCGCCCATCGCCAAATTCATCGAGAAACGCGGCGAGGGCCTGCATCACGTCGCCCTGCGCGTGCCGGATTTAAACCGGGCTATCGAGAAACTCACCGCGGCCGGCGCCCGCGTGCTCCATGAACCCCGCCGTGGAGCGGGCGGCCATCTTTACACGTTCGTCCATCCCTCCAGCGCGGGTGGCGTACTATGGGAACTTATTCAAGCATGATTGGAATCATTGGCGGCAGCGGGCTCTATTCCATCCCCGGGTTCACCGATAAGCGGGAAATCGAAGTTGAAACACCCTTCGGCAGCCCTTCGGACAGGTATGTCGTCGGCACGCTGGCCGGGCAGCACGTGGCTTTTCTCGCCAGGCATGGCACGGGCCACCGCATCTCCCCTTCGGAGCTGAACTTCCGCGCGAATATTTTTGGGATGAAGAAGCTGGGAGTGGAGCGGATCATCTCCATGAGCGCCGTTGGCTCTCTGAAAGAAGAGCACCGCCCGCTCGATTTCGTCATTCCCGATCAGTTCTTCGATCGCACGCGCGGCCGCATCTCCACCTTCTTCGGCGACGGGCTGGTCGCGCACATCAGTTTCGCCGATCCCGTCTGCCCCGTCCTGTCGGCAGTCGCCGAAGCCGCCGGCAAAGCCGTGGGCGTCAATGCGAAACGCGGCGGCACCTATCTTTGTATGGAGGGTCCCGCTTTCTCGACGCGCGCCGAATCGAACGTCTATCGAAGCTGGGGCATGGATGTCATTGGGATGACCAACCTTCAGGAAGCCAAACTCGCCCGCGAAGCCGAACTCTGCTATGTCAGCGTCGCCATGGTAACTGATTATGACTGTTGGCATGCCGATCATGACGCAGTCACCGTAACCGATATCATCGCCAATCTCACGAAGAACGCGGAGAACGCGGCGAAGCTGATTGTGGAGGCCCTGACCAACATCCCCGCGACGCGAGATTGTAAGTGCGGCTCCGCCCTGCGGCACGCGCTCATGACCGCGCCCGACCGCATCCCCGCCGCAACCCGCGAGAAACTGGACCTGCTGGTTGGTAAGTATCTCGTGTGAACAAGCCGCCGGAGAACTGCTCCGGCAGTGTGTCGACGGCGAGCCGTGGGATCGCGACTTAGCCCGGACGCTCGCCCAGCCGGAGTGCGCCGACGCCCTCTTCCGCATCCTCATCGAGGGCCTCGCCGACCGTTTTGAAGCGAGGCTTTGCGAGGATTACCGGGCCATCTTCTCCCTCATCCTGCAACTCGCAGGAAGACCAACCGACGCGGGCGCTTTCGCCTGCCAGTTCGAGCCCCGGCGCATTGCCGTCCTTTCCCGCGTCACCCTGGGCGCGGATATTGCCATCACCAGCGTCCTCGTCGATGCCGCCCACAAACGCTTCCCCAAAGCGGAAATCTGGTTCGCCGGCAGCGCCAAATCCGCTGAACTCTTCGCCGGCTTCCCGTGGATCAGGCACCTCGACGTAACCTACAGGCGCGGCGCAATCCCGCAGCGCCTCGAAGCGTGGCGGCATCTTTCCGGGCAATTCCACGACGAGGACTGGCTGGTGATCGACCCGGATTCGCGCCTCACCCAACTCGGCTTGCTTCCCGTCGTCGATGATCGCCGCTACCTGTTTTTCAACAGTCGATCTTACGGTGAAGATAGCGACGCCAGCCTCTCCGCCCTGGCAAAGCTTTGGGCGCACGAAACGCTGGGCGTCGAAGGCGCACGGGGCCTGATCGCGCCGCCGGCCATCACGCCTCCGGTCCACACTCCCTACGCCGCTGTCAGTCTCGGCACTGCCGACAACCCATCCAAGCAGATGCCCCCCGCATTTGAAGCCGGCCTGATTCGCGAGCTCTGCGCCCACTTCCCCAACGTGATCGTGGACCGCGGCTTCGGCGCGGACGAATCCGCGCGTGTCGAACGCGCCGTCGCCGGAACCAACGCCACCACATGGTCGGGAAGCTTCGCGGGCTTTGCTTCGCTCATCGGCGCAGCCTCCTGTTATGTCGGTTACGATAGCGCCGGCCAGCACGCGGCCGCCGCATTCGGAACGCCCCTCGTCACCCTGTTCAAGGGCTATGTGAATGAGCGCATGTTCGCGCGATGGCAGCCTGCCGCCCCGAATCCCGGGCGCGCTGTAATCCTCCGGGAACCGAACATCACCATCCCCGCCGTCAAGGCTGCTTTGGCTTCTTTTTCCCGCCTCTGACCTGAATCCGCTCGAACTTGCGGGGGTTCTCGCGGAACTCCCGCGCAAAGTCTCGCGCGCTCGCGGCCTGCCGGTTGACCGAATCGTATAGCTCCCGCGATTGAAGCAACTTCGGGAACTCGCCCTTTCCCTCCGTCAGTTGGTCCACCGTCTTGTTGATGGATTGGAGGCGGTCGCGCAGATCCCGGTACTTCGCGTCGCTCACCAGCCACGCGCCCGCTTTCCCCTTCCCGGCATTGGCGTCCGCCAGCGATTGGTGCAGATTCCGCGCCTGCGCCACCGCCTGGTCGTACTGTGCCGGATTGTTCAGAAACACGGCGCTCTGCGCCTTTTCGAGAGACGCGTCCACGTCCGCGATCGTTTTCGTGATCTTCTGATAATCCGCATCGCTGTAGAGGAACTGGCCTTGTGGAGTCTTGCGGTCCGCGTAGCCGGCGATGCTCTCTTGCAGCACCCCGACTTGATGCTCCATCGACTTGTACAAAGCGTCCCCATGCACCACCTTCGCCAGCGGAGATTGGCCCTGTTGAATGTCCGTGAGCACGAAGTCGATGCTGCTCATCGTATCCCGCAGGGAAGCCACCAGATCCGATGGATTGAAAGTTCCGCTCTGGATCAGACTCGCGATCTCCGCTCCTTCACCCACATGCTCAGTGGCGCGCCCCAGTGAAATATCCACGAACTCATCCCCGCCGATCAGGTTCGTCGCCGTTATGGCCGCAATGGAATCCACCGGAATATTCGCCATATACCGCCTCTGTATCGCCATCCGGACCTCGACGATGCGGTTCGGGTCGAGTGTGGAAGTCAGCGAAACCTTGTCGACGCGTCCAATGACCACTCCATTCAGCATCACAAAAGCGCCCTTCTGCAGACCGGCGGCGTCGCGTAAATAGGTGCGCAGCGGGAACTTCGAGCGGAAAAACTCCGCGCCGCCGCCCGAGAGCAGCCACGCCAGAAACAATGCGATGGCAAGGGCGGTAAGAAAGAGCGCACCCACCCGGATCCCGGTCCCCGGTGGCATCGCGTTGAGATCGTCCTGGCCTTCTTCTGGTGGTTTGTCGGGCATGCCGCCTGACGGCCAGTCTACCAGTCCCCCTATCCTTTTGTCCGCTCCCTGTCTCTTGTCCTAATGCGGGCAGCGTGTGCATTCTGATACACTGCCCGAACGGAGAAGGAGCAAACCACCAAATGGCAGCACTGATCGAGATTTTCTACAGCCCCAAAAAGGTTTTTGAATACGTCCGCGACCAACGCGCCTGGGCCATTGCGCTGATCGCCAACCTGTTGCTGATGACCGCGTTTCTGACCGGAGTTCAGCACGCCATCGGCCTCGAAAACATCGCCCGCCAGCAGATGGAGAGCAACAGCTTCACCAAGAACATGACTCCTGAACAAAAGGAGACGGCGATTTCTCAGGCCTCGACGCCCTCGCGGCAGATCATCGGTCTCGTGGCAACACCGGTCGTGATCGCCGTGATCATGGCGTTTTTCGCGGTGCTCTACATGGCCATCGCGGCCATGTCCGGAGGCCCGATCAAGTTCTCGCAGGCTTTCGGCGCAGCCAACTATTCGGCATGGCCGTTCAACGTCGTCACCGCGATCCTCTCCTGCATCGTCGTTTTCATCTCCGCCGATCGCTCGGAACTCGACCCGCAGCATCTGCTCGCCTTCAACGCCGGAGCCTTCATGGACAAGGCCACCGCGTCGAAACCTCTCTACGCCCTGGCTTCCTCATTCGACATCCTGATCCTGGCGCAAATGGCTTTCGCCGCCTGGGCGCTTTCCATCGTCGCCAGAATTTCCCTCGGCAAGGCGCTCGCCGGCCTGATCGTCATCTGGGTCTTCATGACCGCCATCCGGATGGGTTTCTCGCTCGTATTCTAGTCTTTAGTGAATCGCTCTTTGAACCGGCGCGACCTGCTCGCTCTCCTCACCGCCGCGCCGCTCGCGGCCCAGGGTGTTTCCACGCGCAACGTGCGCGCGCTGCCGCGTGGAAAACCCTCCGGGCTCCCCTTTAACGCCCGCTTCACCGACGTCGCCAAGCCGGCCGGACTGGCTCATCCCGTCATCTACGGCGATCTTGAAACCAAGAAGTATATCCTCGAAACCACGGGATGCGGTTGCGCTTTCTTCGATTACGATAACGACGGCTGGATGGATATTCTGGTGCTGAACGGCACGCGCCTCGATGGGCCGCCCGAAGGCGCGACCAATCGCCTCTACAAGAACAGGCGCGACGGCACGTTCGCCGATGTCACGTCCGATGCCGGTCTGATAAAGACTGGATGGGCCTCCGCCGTTTGCGTCGGTGACTACAATAACGATGGTTTTGAAGACCTCTTCATCACCTATTACGGCCAGAACGTCCTCTACCGCAATAACGGCAACGGCACCTTTACCGATGTCACCGCGCCCGCCGGACTCAAGAGCCGCGTCAAGCGCTGGGGCTCCGGCTGCACCTGGGTGGATTACAATCGCGATGGCCTGCTCGATCTTTTCGTGGCGCATTACATGGATTTCGATCCGGCCCGCGCCCCGGTGGCCGGGTCCAATAGTAACTGCACCTGGAAAGGGCTTCCAGTGATGTGCGGACCGCGCGGCTTCCCCACCGTTCCCCCGCTGCTTTATCGCAACAATGGCGATGGCACGTTCACGGATGTTTCGGCCGAATCCGGAATCGGGAAAGTGCGCGGCAGCTACGCTTTGACCGCGGTTGCGGCGGACTTCGATAACGACGGCTGGCCCGATATCTATGTCGCCTGCGATTCCACGCCCAGTTGGATGTTCCGCAATCGTCACGACGGCACCTTCCGCGAGGTCGGCCTCGAAACCGGCGTGGCCCTGAATGACGATGGCATCGAGCAGGCCGGCATGGGTTTGGGAATCGGCGATTACAATCTCGATGGCTCTCTGGACATCCTCAAAACGCATTTCGCCGACGATACCAGCGTGCTCTATAAGAACGACGGTCACGGCATGTTCGACGACGTGACCAATCAGAGCGGACTTGCCGTCGAAACGCGCTACATCAGTTGGGGCGCGGGCATTGTGGATCTCGACAATGATGGACTCCCCGACCTGTTCATCGTCACCGGAAACGTCTACCCCGAAATCGAGGCGAAGTTACCCAGCTACCCCATGAAAAGTCCCCGTCTGCTGTTCCGCAACCTGGGCCAGGGTAAGTTCGAAGAGCTGCTCGATCAGGCCGGACCCGCCGTCGCCGCACCTCATTGCAGCCGCGGCTGCGCATTCGGCGACTTCGATAACGATGGCGACATCGATATCCTGATCGTCAACCTCGACGAGCCGCCATCGCTTCTGCGCAATGATGTTTCGGGCGTCAACCACTGGCTCAAGGTCAAACTCGTCGGCACGCATTCCAACCGCAGCGCGATCGGTGCGCGTGTGACGGCGCGCTACGGCGGCAGGCAGCAGGCTCAGGAGGTACTCAGCCAGTCGAGCTATTACTCGTCAAACGACCCGAGGCTGCACTTCGGCCTGGGCACTGCCGCGACGGCCGACCTCGAAATCCGCTGGCCGGACGGAAACCGGCAGATTGTCAAAGCCGTCGCTGCCAATCAGATCCTGACCATCCGGGAACCTCACTTGAAAAGTATCCCCGCGTCCCGGTAGTCGATCGTGATCGATCCGAACGTCGCCAGCACCGGCATTCCAAGAATGCCGCTCACTTCCACTCCGGCGCTGCTGCTGATATTCGGCAGGTCGAACGCCGCCAGGCGCGTAAACTCCTCGCGGAAACCGGCAAACCGCAGCACCACCCGCTCCGCTTCGTACAGCATCTTCACCTTTCCGGATACCCCTTGAACGGACATGTGGTGGTTGTAGCGAACCGTCGTGATGGACCGCGCCAGATTCGTCGCGAGGCTGTTGAAGCCGGCGCCCGTGTCGATGAGGAATAATCCACTCCCCGCATCGGATTTCTCCGCCTCGCTGACAGTCGTGGGAATCAGCAGGTAGTGGCGAAATTCCAGGATGGGAGTGAAGGGCTTGGTTTCTGTACCCGTATAAGCGTCAACTGGAGTGTAGCCGTCCCAGGGCGGTCCGAACAAAGGGTCGAGGGCAATCGAGTGGTTGCTGAAATCCACCTTGACGAGGAATCGCTTGAACAGGTCGCTTCCCAACAGTCCGCTGAATTGACCGAGCGACCGCTTCTCCACCACATTGACGGTCACGTTCTTGAACGCCAGATCGCCAATATGCAGTTCATCCGCGTATCCCAGCCACGCTTTGGTTTCGCGGTCGCTGCCGATGCCCCAACTCCGGGAGCGGCCGACGCTTTGGATGCGTGCCTTCAGGGCGAACTCGGTGGAGACGGTCACTCCGCCGGCCCCTGTGTCAAAGCGCAATTCAGACTTCACGCCGTGAACGGAAATAGCCAGCCCTGCTCCGAACGACCCTTTCCCGTCGGGCCGAATTCGATAGGGCAATTGATAATGGCGGTACGGGGACTCCAGTTCCGCTTCGTGCCGTTCTTCCAGCGCGTCGACGGCACGGCCGATCTCCTCATCATCGGGGGCCAGTGCGTGCGCCGTGCGCACCAGCGCCGCGCGGCGGGCTCGAAATCCCTTCGCGCCCAGAATGCGCGCGCTCCCGTAAATCGCCAGGGCATTCCTTTGATCGAGGTCTATCGCGGCACGGTATTCCGCGTCAGCTTCCAGAACGTGGCCTTCGCGAAACAGCAGATCCGCGTGAACCCGGCGCACATCGGATGCACGCGAATCCGGGGCGCCCGCGCCAAGCGGCAGAGTGGCAAGGAAAAACGTCGCAACGCTAACGAGGCTTGTAATCGAAATTGATCTTCGCATCACGGTAATCAATCGTGAACGATTGAAACATGGAAAGCACTGGCAGTCCTAAGGTGCCGCTCACTTCCAATCCCGCAGCCCGGCTCGGTCGCGTTTCGTCGAGCGATGTCAAGCCGAGATTCGTCTGACGGAAACTCCCAAACTGCAAGACTACGCGGTCTGCCTGGTACACCATCTTCACTCTTCCCGATACGCCTGACACGGCCATCGAGTGGTTGCTCCGAACCTTCGTCACTCCTGGAGCCAGGTTTGTCGAAATATCGTTGAATTCCGCGCCGGTGTCGATCAGGAATAAACAGTTCGTTTGCTCGCTTTGGAGCTTCTCGCTCACCAGCGTCGGGATCAGCAGAAGATGGCCGGCTTCGAAAATCTGGGTGAACTGCGCCAGTTCCCGGCCCTCATAGCGGTCCACCGGCGTAAACCCGTCCCATGCCGGACCTGGTAAGGGATCCAGATCGATTCGGCCCTGGTAGATGTTCACATCAACCAGGAATCGTTTGAAGATGTCCGTGCCGATCAGACCGTCCGACTCGCCCACAGAGCCCTTCTCTTTCACCTTGACAATGATGTTCCTGAACTCGATGTTGCCGACGCGCATGCTGTCCGCGTATCCGACCCAGGCATCCGCATCCCCGGCATTCCCGAGGCCACCGATTTTGGAGCCGCCGATTCGCTGAATGCCGGCCTTTGCCGCAAAACCGCTCGATACAAGCAGGCCGCCCGCGCCGGTGTCCACCAGCAACTCCGACTTCACGCCCTTGATGACGATCGTCAAGCCCATCCCAGTGGCGCGCTTCCCGTTATAAAGGACCCGGTAGGGAAGCTGGTAAGGCTGATAAGGGGAAGCCAGTTCGAACTCGTGCCTGCCGTTGAGAACCTTTGCCTTCGCAAGCTCTGTTTGAACAAAGCTCTTGGCGGCCGGATCAGTCGTCACCGCCGGGTCGAGTGCCATTCGTTCCCATCGCCCGACCGAATTTTCCAGAGAGAAATATGCGCTGCTGATCACTGGATCTGTAGGCGCGAGTTCGTGAGCGGCTCGAATCAGGCTGGCCGCTTTGCCATTTAAACCTGCGATCCGGAAGGTTCGCGCAATGCCGTAAAGCGCTCGAGGATTCTGCTTATCCAGGTGGAAGGCCGCTTTGTATTCGGCGTCCGCCTCCGGAACGTGGCCTTCGCGAAACAGCAGATCGCCGTGAATGCGGTGCAGATCCGAGGCTTGCGCGTTCGCCTTCAGCGCCGTCTGGACCGCCTCATCGGCTTCGTCGAAACGCTCTTCGTGTAGCAGCAGATCCACCAGCCGCACATTCGGTTCGACGGCCTCCGGATGGGCCGCGATGTCCTTCTTGAGTCCGGCAACATCTGTGTCGCCGCCCAGTAGGAAAACGGCAGCCAGCATGACCGCCGTCGCACGCAGAGAGAGTGGCATCCATATAACTTGCCACAAATGGCAAACCAACGTCGCGCAAATAGTATCCTAAGGCTTGATATGGCGACAGCTCCCCACCCCGTTTTTTGCGTGAAATTGCAGAAAGAAGCCGAAGGTCTGGCCGAGGTGCCCTTCGATGGACACCCGCTCGGCCAGCGCATCTATGAGAATGTATCGAAGGAAGCCTGGGGCCAGTGGGTCGAGCATATGAAAATGCTCATGAACGAATACCGGCTGAATCTGGGGCAGCCGGAAGCCCAGGAATTCCTGATCCAACAGATGGAGCAGTACTTCTTCGGCCAAGGCGCGGCTCCGCCCCCCGACTATGTCCCGCCCCCCGCCCATTAGGCACCCCCAGCCATGCTGACCGACGGCTTTGGACGAGTTCACGACAGCCTGCGCATCAGCGTCACCGACCGCTGTAACATCCGCTGTTTTTACTGCATGCCCGATGGCCTCGTCGCGTTTGAGCCGCGCGAAAACCTGCTCAGCTTTGAACAGATCGAGCGCTTCGTCCAGATCGCGGCGTCCCTTGGTGTCACCAAGATACGCCTGACCGGCGGTGAGCCTTTGGTACGGCGGGACTTGCCGGTTCTGGTGCGGAAACTCGCCGGAATCCCCGGCATCCGCGACCTCGCGCTCACCACCAACGCCGTCCTACTCGCCGCCCACGCCCAGACGCTTTACGATGCGGGATTGCATCGCCTCAACGTGCATCTCGACACGCTCGATCGCGCGAAGTTCCAGCACATCACCCGGCGGGACGATCTACCGCGCGTTCTCGAGGGGCTCCAGGTCGCAAAACAGACCGGCTTCAAAATCAAGATCAACGTGGTCGCCGTGAAAAACCTGATCGAGCCCGACCTCGTCCCCATGGCGCACTTCTGCCGGGATCAAGGCTTTGAGCCAAGGTTCATCGAGTTCATGCCCCTCGATTCGCAGCACCTCTGGGACCGGTCCAAAGTCCTCACGGCCGATGAGATCGTCCGCACCTTGTCGCAGCAAGTCGCCCCGCTCGAGGAGGTGCCCGATCGCGACCGGCGCGCCCCGGCCACCGAATACCGCTGGGCCGATGGCCGTGGCCGCATCGGATTGATCGCCTCGGTAACCCGGCCTTTTTGCCTGAACTGCAACCGCTTGCGCCTCACGTCCGATGGAAAACTCCGCTACTGCCTTTTCGCGGTCGAGGAGACCGACGTGCGACAACTGCTCCGCAGCGGTTCGGATGCCGAAATCGCCGCCGCCCTGCGCTCCAATGTGGCCGCCAAGTGGCTCGGCCACGAAATCAACAGCCAGCGTTTTGTTCCTCCGCCGCGTCCCATGTACTCTATCGGGGGATAATGAACAAAAGTACGCCAGTCCGCGTACATATCCAAGGGTGAAAACCATCTATGGCCGAAACTGCAACAACTAACGAATCCGCGCAGATTCATATCCTCCTTGCCGAACATGGCTATGAGGTTACCGATACCGCGCCCAACGTGCTTTCCATCAAGCAGCTCGACAGCGGCATCAGCATCCAGGCCGTGATTGAGGGGGAGATCGTCTATTTCTCGCTCATGTGCCAAACCGTGCCGGAGTCTCAATTGACGCCGCAGATCCTGAGGCGGATGCTCGCGTCGGATAATGGCATCTCGACATCGTATTTCCAGCTATACGACTTCGGGGAAGGCCAAACCACCATCGCTCTCTGCAATTTTTGCAAACTGGCTCTGCTGGGCGCGGAAGACGCGGATGATATTCTTTCCTGCGTGCATTTTCTATTTGCCGATGTGCTGACCGCGCGCGACCTGTTGCTGGGACTCGGCAAAGCGGAAAAGACTGGGGGATTTTGAGACATGGGATTTCTAAACGAACTATTCGGCCGTACCGGGCGCGTCGCGCGCGGCCAGGCCTCCGACGCCGTCAGCGCCTACGAGAACGCCAACTTTGAATCCACCGTTCGGCAGACCATCGCCGACATGAAGAGCGAATTGAATAACGTAGTGCGCGCATCGGCCGTGGCCATGAGCAACTACAACCGGCTGGATGCCGAATACCAGAAGTACGTGCGCCAGTCCGATGAATGGAAGGCCCGCGCCAATCAGGCCCTCGACGCCAACAACGAAGACCTGGCGAAGAAAGCACTGGCCAAGAAAGCGGAATCCGACCGCCAGGTCGCTTCCATGCAGACTTCCATGCAGCAGGCCCAGCAGGCCAGCGATAGTTTGAAATCGCAAGTCCTGGAGCTGAAGCGCAAGATCGACGAAGGCGAGCGCACCGCAACTACTCTGGTGGCCCGCAAGAATGCCGCGCAAGCCCAGCGCAAAGTGGCCGAAGCCATGGCGGGCGTGGCCAAGAGCGACAACGCGTTCGCCCAGCTTTCGCGCTTTGAAGAAAGCGTTTCGAAAGAAGAAGCCACCGCCAAGGCCTTCCAGCAACTCGGTTCCATCGGCAAGGACGACGATCTGGAGAAGCAGTTCCTGCAGCTTGGCGATCACTCCGTGGATGCCGAGCTCGAAGCACTGAAACGCGAGCGTTCACTGCCTGCCGCCCCAACGGCGACGGTATCGGTGCCCCTCAGCATCGCGGCGCCGGCCGAACAACCGGCGGAACCGGCCAAGCAATAGCGCATGTTCTTCAAACACACGAACGGATCGACGCGGCACGTCGATCCGTCTCAATTAGAAGATCTGGCGCATCTGAAGATCACTGATGCCAAGCCGGGGGACACGCTGTCGATTTCTGGCGCGGGGGATGAGTTCGCGGATCTGGATTTCACGATTGATCGCAGGGCCATGGTGGAGTTCGCCGAGAAGCGCTGGGTGGAACTGAGCGGGTTGTATCGCGACCACCGCGTGGTGCTGGAAGTGCACAATGACGACGAAGTGCAGGTGTTCGGATCGTTCGACGGGAAGCACCTGACGCTCGATCAGATCGGCCTGTCCGAGCAGGATATGGCGGACCTGGACTCGCGCCAGAACCCCGCCGACAATTTCGAGTTCGACGGCAAGGTCTGGCTGTACCGCTGGAGCCGCGAAATCGGCATCTTCGGCGATGATCAGATGCAGGGCGCGGGCTGCTACGCGTGGCGGTTTCAGGAAGAGAATGGGGACCGTTATCTGACTGTCCGCAAGTCCGAGGGTCAGCCGTTTGAGGGCGTGGTTTCCCAAAAAGTAGATCCTGGGGATATCACGGTTTACCGGGGGTAAATGGCGGGAGGAGAAGCCTCGTATGACGGGAATCCAGTTTGTGACCGATGAGAAGGGCCGTAAGGTCGCGGTTCAGATCGATCTGAAGAAATATGGGTCGATCTGGGAGGATTTCTGGGACAGACTCGTTTCCGAATCACGTCGAAAGGAAAAAGGCGTTCCGTTCGATGAGTACAGGGCCAGTCGGCTAAAGCGTACGGCACCGCGTGCCTAACCAGGCGTGTGAGTATCACACGCGTTGCTCGACGGTAGATCCGAAAGGCACTTCAAAATGAATCGAATCACAGGTTGGGTTTTGTTCCTCGGCGTCGCTGGCCTCATCGGCTGGGGAGTTGTCAAAGCGAGCCGTCTGCCCGCTGAACTCATCAACCAGATTCAGGAAGAAAAGACTCTCCTGGCGACCGCCCACGGGACGCTGGATGGAGACCGCAGCACAATTTCAAAGCAAGCCGGCGCCGACCCGGAACTGTTTGCAGTCCAGGGATTCGATCATGAATGGCCCGCGCGCCTGGGTGAAGCGGGCGCCGCGTTGACCGAAGCCGATCGTTATGACGTTCGCCTGGAAGCGCTCCGCCAGAAAAACCAAAAGAGCACCCGCGTGGAAGTGGAAGACCTGCTGCGCCGTGAACGGGAGCGCATCGGGATGGCCCTCACCGCCGCCGGCGCCGTAGTCACCGAAGCCCGCAAGCGAGCCGACTTAAAGCTGCACTTCCCACAAGCGCTGGATCAGATCGAAACGCAGGCGAAGTCGCTGGAGAGCGCGGATTTGACCGAAGTCACCGCGAAGGTTCACAAAGCCGAACTGGATTGGCCCAGCCGCAGGGAAGATCTGGAAACGCGGCTGAACGCGGTTGTCAACGCGAAAAAGCAGGCTGTGGAGTGGGAGCACGAAGCCGAATCCCTAAAGGTGAAACCGGCCCCGCAACTCACCGCCAAAGACTATGCGCAGGCTTTAGACGCCGAGGAATCTCTCGACCGTTCTCAGGGTGAAGCCGCCGGCCGGAACCTCGCCGGCATGTCGCAGCAGCTCTACACGTCCTGGGACAACGTGCTGGAAGATCTCGACCAGGAACACGGCGTTTATCGCGAGCGCATCAAGCACATTTCGACTACCGTAACGGCCCCTGGCGCAAAGGGAGTCACGTCGTCCTCCACAAGTTGGAAGGATGTTCCCACCGAGCAGTGGCGGCTGGTGGAGAACGACGTGGGCATGACGATCGCCCACAAACCGCTCGGCAGGTTCGACAGCGAGGCGGACCTGACGGCCGAGCCCCCTGGCTTCGCTTACATGGCGTCGCCGCAGGAAGGGCGAAACCAGTACGGCTATTGGGAGAACAGCGGCGGCGGCTCATTCTGGCACTGGCTTCCCGAATATCTGATCCTCCGGGAACTGCTTTGGAACCACTCTTACCAGCCCATCCCCAGCTATGAATGGAATCGCTATAGCCAGGCGCGGAGTTCCGGCCAAACCTGGTATGGGCGCGATGAATCCGGCGCGCCCAGGTACGGCTCGCACGGAACATTCACTGCCCAGCATTATGGGAATAGCCGTTACGTGCAATCCGGCGGCTTCGGCAGTTCCCGATTCGCGTCGGGAGCGCGGCCCTCGTCGCCCTCGTCGGGACAGAGATTTGGAGCGCCGAGCGGCGACGCCGCGGGCAAGCGGTTTGGTGGCGGATCACCGGGAAGATCCTTCGGCGCCGGAGCCCGCCCTGCGGGACGCAGTTTCGGCCGCCATCATTAGGCCTACTGGTTTGGGTTGGCCGATATGCGCCGCCAGGCGCCAGTCCCGAGTTTTCCGGTCATTACCAGCGTCCCCGGGGTCTGGTACTTGTACGTCCCAGTATCGTCCCACGTTAACGTCGTTGCGTGCATGATGTAGCGTCCATTGCTGGCCGTAAACGTCCCCATAGTCGGCGCCCCGCCATCCGGCGCTTCGCTATGGAATGTGTAGGTACCGTTCGGTCCGATCTCCAACACCCAGTAGCCGGGATTTATCAAATGCTCCCACAATCCCACCAGGTGAGAATCGACCGATCCTGGTTGGTTCCCGGGCGGCAGCGGTAGAGGGGAAGGCCATCGCACATCGTCGCCCGCGCACGGCGTCACCCGCACGAAGCACCCTTGGCCGCCACGGGAGATACATTGGGCAAGAGCGGCGGTGGCGGCGCCGGAGCGATCCGGTGCAGACGCCGCGCCATATGGGCCGGGCGTTCTGGCCGAGGTCGCAAGCGCCAGGCAGGTGTTTCTGGCCCAATACGCAACCACGCAGTCCTTGCTTCCGCTACTCCGGCACGATCGCAGTGCCTGCTGTTCAGCATCCCTCTGCGAGACTTGCCCATGCGACCCTGCCGTGCTTAACATGGAGGGGGAGATCGCCACTGCGCCATAATGAACCGGTTGCCGTCGCGGGCTTCCGCAAGGCCCCAGATTGATCATGTTCCCGTCCGGGCCATAGGTGATTCCACATGTCACGCCATCCTGCGCCGCTGCTGGCCTTCCGCCGATTGCCGCCGCCATCAGCCAGACTCCTGCCCACGTCACCAGGCGTGTTCTTCGAACGGCCGCGATCGCCCCCGGCATATCTTCCTTCCTCCCTCCGTTTCCTCGGAGACCCCAGAATACAACTAAAGGGGATCAAGCGCGCGGCAGGGGACGTAGCGAAAATTGACAATCCTTGTTATTGGGGCTAGAGTGAACGGGAGCCGCATCCGGCGACAATCCCTCATCGAGAAAAGCGTCGTAATTTCCAGTGATGGCGTCGACCGGCAAGCGGGTATTGTTGAGCAGCGGGGCACGGCTGACCTTGCCGGGGATTACCTCAACCAATGGGCAATCGGACGAATCTACAGTTCCCATATTCCCCACCTGTCTTCATGGTAGCCTTTCCAACGATGTTATTCTGACGGTACCGTGGATCTTAATC
>Ga0302319_10012646_pt1 | contig 15893 bp, 15 predicted proteins | sample Bog_T0_2_FD_203319 | JGI IMG/M metagenome (GOLD analysis project Ga0302319, IMG submission 203319) | Peat permafrost microbial communities from Stordalen Mire near Abisko, Sweden - Bog_T0_2 | ecosystem: Environmental > Terrestrial > Soil > Wetlands > Peat | place: Sweden: Abisko, Stordalen Mire...
TTATTTTGCCGCCTGAAGCGCGGCGGTTTTCGACTTGATTTGACCGAGCAGATCGTTCCATGATGCGACAAATGAATCCGCGCCTTCGCGCTGTAGATCGGCAGCGAGCTTCTTATCGTCAATACCGGCGCTGCCGAACGCGGCTATTACGCTCTCCGCATCTCCGCCATCGACGGGAAGGACGTCGCCCACTTCGCCGTGATCGCCAAACGCGAGCAGCGTCTTTTCGGGAATCGTATTGATGGTATCCGGTGCAGCGAGCGCTTTCACGTAGAGGATGTCGGACGCTTTGGGGTCTTTGGTGCCTGTACTCGCCCAAAGCAGGCGCTGCGCTTGAGCACCCACGTCGAAAGCCTTTTGCCAGCGCGGCGAAGCGAGCAGATCGCGGTAGGCTTTGTAGGTACGCCTGGCGACGGCAATGCCCAGACGATCCTGAAGATTCTTCGGGACCTTCCCCATCACCGCTTTATCCCAGCGGCTAATGAACATCGATGCCACCGAGCGTACCTTTGGATCGAGGCCAGCGGCAATTCGGCGCTCAATCCCGCGCAGGTACGCCTCGGCGGCGGCGACATATTGTTCGCTGGAGAACAGCAGTGTAACATTCACGGGCACGCCGGCGAAGATGGCCTCCTCAATCGCTGAAATACCTTCGCTGGTTCCGGGAATTTTGATGAAGAGATTGCGGCAGTGTGACTGGGCGTGAAGGTGCGCGGCAGCCTGGATCGTAGCAATTGCATCAAAGGCAAGCAATGGAGACACCTCCAGAGACACCCAGCCGTCCATGCCGGCAGTGGCGTCATGAATCGGGCGAAACAGATCGGCGGCTTGCGTCAGATCCTCGATCGCAAGCTCGAAGAACAGCTTTTCACCAGACTTACCTTCGTCGGTTTTCCGGCGTATAGCATCGTCATAGAAGGTGGAATCCTTAATGGCAAGGTCGAAAATTGACGGATTCGACGTCAGCCCGGAAACCGAAAGATCGTCGATGTAGTGGCTGAGTGTTCCGCTGGTCAACAGTCCCCGCGTAATATTGTCAAGCCAGAGGCTTTGCCCGAGGTCGTGTAATTTTTGCGTTGGCTTCATATTTTACCGGGAGAGAATCGTCAAAGTTCAGTGTAAGGCAGGAAATGTCAAGACGCCGTCAAAAGGCCGGGCTTGCCGGTCGGCCCAGAAATCGAATCGATTCATGGTCTCAACTGGTTTACCGGATTCGTTGTTTGGCCACTCGCTTGCGTCACGCAGAGCGATGAACAAAACGATTCTGCTTTTGGTTTCAGACTCGGGTATCCGCGGGGCTATCTGCGAAGCACTGGAATCCGAAGGATACTTCGTTCTGGCGGCAAGCGAAATAGATCGGGCCGCCAGGTGGGTGAAGGAATGTACGCCCGATTTGTTGATGGTACGTCACTATACAGAGAACATCTCGGGGCACGATGCTGCGATGTACCTGCGCAGGTTGTGCCCCGGAATTCCCGTTCTCTTAGTGGGCGGCATTCTCAATGATCCCGACCTTCAGAACCGTGAGGCCCTTCTAAACTTTGAGGTTTTCCCCAAGCCATATGAGGCGGTCGAATTACTGGACAAGGTGGGGGAAGTGCTGAGTAAGCACTCGCATCGTAGCAAAGAAACCAGTTCGGTGTAGCACGGCCTCGGGACTGCGAAAGCATCAACATTCCATTTTTCCGAAGCGAGCGGACGGATCGTAAAGCGCGTCGCGCCCCTCGACCCGCACGTGCCGCGTTGGGACAGGTGTTGTGCCTATGGCAGCCACGATCTGGAGTTACTCGGTCAATTATGTTACCGGTTCTGCGCTCGCGACTTCCGTCTGCGCTCAGGCACACCGTTGGGATGAAGCGCTTCGGCACGAGGGGAACGGTTTACGAGCGAGGTTCGGGACCCGGCGTCTTGCACTGCCATGGTGGTCAGGCATTTCTACATCCGCCCGGCCCGCTTTGCGCACTACCGTTGACGGGCTCGGCCAAGCGGTTTGCAATAATGGATGTCTGGAAATGAATCCCACGGAATACAAAGGCTCACAGATCGAACTGTACCTCCAGGGATCGGGCGACGGGGGCTGGACAGCGAACTGTATCGTCACAAATCAGGCTGGGGAGAAAGTGACGCTGGACCCGACTGAGGTGTTCGCCACTAAAGAACTCGCAGGGCAATCGGCGTTTACCGTCGCATGTGCGCATGTAGACGCGCAAGGACGTCACCGGGCCGAAACTTCCCGGCGTCGATCGGCCTAACGGTTGTCGCCGCCGCGCCATCAACCACAATTTAGCGCCCCAACCCTACATCGGGTGGCCGATTTCCGGCAGCGGAAAATCGTAACGGGGCGAATGTCTGACGCGCCCTCTTTGATGGAACAAGGTTCCTACTCGGACGATTTGTCGTCACGCTCGACTCGCAGGACGTAATGCCCTGTGGCTGCGCGGGGCCGTTGGTCGCCGCCGTTTTTGGAGCGGCGGGTTGTCCGGCGCTGGGAACTTGTTCCTGGCACTTCGATTGCTAGTGGATTGCCCACAAGCACAGCGGGAATACCTGCCAGGCGTGACCATCCGCCGGTGGAATTACGTTTCTGCTGTCATTCCCGCCCCTTAATCGCCGGAGCAGGAATGCCACGGCGCCGGGCCTGTAGTCAAGGCCCGGCGCAAAAATGACCGTATGTCGTCGCGATTGACTGCGGAACGTCACGAGGGGCAGCATGACAATCGACCCAACAGTACTCGCGCCTGAAACGGAGCTTATGACGGCCACGGAGACGCCACTGAAGCTGACGGCGACGACCGAAGGCACGGACGATATGCCGGACGTCGTCATGGACGATTGCCCGGAATACTGGATCGGATGAGCTCTTGGCCGCCGAACCTGCTTTTTCGTCGTCCTGTCTGAAAAACGTTCTGGTGACGCGCGTGCACCGTACCGCAGGAGTGCCGGACAGATGCACGATGCCGATGCAAATCGCGGGAGATAGAAAATGTCTGAACGAAACGCAGTGGTAGCTGTATATGACACCCATGTGGGAGCGGAAGAAGGGGTTAAAGAGCTTCAGCGCGGGGGAATCGACATGCGCACCTTGTCTATCATTGGCAAGGATACCCACACCGATGAGCACGCGGTCGGCTATTACAATAGCGGCGACCGGATGAAGTATTGGGGCAAGATCGGCGCTTTTTGGGGAGGTTTCTGGGGATTGTTATTCGGGTCGGCGTTCTTCGCCATTCCGGGTATCGGTCCAATTCTGGTGGCAGGCCCTGTAATTGGCTGGATTGTGGCAGGACTGGAAGGCGCCGCCGTAGTTGGGGGTGTGAGCGCCATCGGTGCGGGGCTCTATGGCATGGGTATTCCGAAGGACAGTGTCGTTGAGTACGAAACGGCGCTCAAGACGGACAAGTTCCTGTTGATGGTCCATGGCACCGCCGGGGATGTGGAAAAGGCAAAAACGATTATCGAAGACACTCACCCACTCAAAGTGGCTCTGCACTCGGACGAACTCGTGGGCGCGTCCGCAAGATAGCGCGCCTGATGAATACGCCGAGTCCATGCCCCGGGGTCACCCGCCACTATGAACGCTGGCTCCACCTGCACTACGGCCAGCCGCCATATTGGCTGCACGAGGCGGGACACAGATCTTCTCTATGTATTGAGTGGAGTTTAAGTCGGGGCTGCGCGTACGCTGAAACGGATGCCCGCCCTTTTCGCCGGCGGAAGTCGGCGACGCGCAGGAAGCAAAGCGCTAACGCAGTATGGCCAACGCGGCTCCACAAACTTCCGCTAACCGTGCACCGTCGTCCACTGGCCTCACAAGCGACGAAGCCCGCCGCCGTCTCGACAAGTTCGGGCCGAACGCAGTTCCCGACACAGCTGAGCATCCACTGCGCAGGGCGCTGACCAAGTTCTGGGAGCCGGTCCCATGGATGCTCGAGGCGTCGATCCTGCTCGAAATTGTTCTCGGTAAGCACGCCGAGGCCGTGGTCATCGGGGCTCTCCTGGTCTTCAACGCCGCTCTGGGTTTCTTCCAGGAATCGCGCGCACAGGCGACTCTTGCCGCGCTGAAGTCGCGTCTGGCCCTGAACGCGTCCGTTCGCCGCGATAATGTCTGGGCGACGGTTCCCGCCGCCGCGTTAGTGCCGGGCGACGTTGTGAAGCTATCGGTCGGCGCCGTGGTTGCCGCCGACGTGCGACTGACTGAAGGCGAGGTGCTGCTCGACCAGTCCATGCTCACCGGAGAATCCGTACCCATCGAGGCCGGGCCCGGCCTGCAAACGTACGCGGGGGCGCTGGTGAGGCGGGGTGAAGCAATTGCGGAGATAACGGCAACTGGCGCACGCACGAAGTTTGGGCGTACCGCGGAACTGGTGCGTACGGCGCACATCGAAAGCTCACAGCAGAAAGCCGTTCTGCGCATAGTGCGCAATCTCGCTATGGTCAACGGCATCATCATCGTAATGCTGGTAGGGTATGCCTGTGCTCTCAGGATGCCGGGCAAAGAGATCATTCCCCTGGTACTCACCGCGATCCTGGCGTCGATTCCGGTAGCGTTGCCGGCTACATTTACCCTCGCTGCGGCGCTCGGTGCACGGGCACTGGCCCGTCTGGGAGTCCTGCCAACGCGACTCTCCGCTGTGGATGAGGCGGCGAGCATTGAGGTCCTGTGCTCGGATAAGACGGGTACGCTCACGAAGAACGAGCTCAAAGTGTCCGCCGTCCGTCCGATGCCCGGCTTTGACAAATCGCACGTTCTGGGCATCGCTGCGCTCGCCAGTTCGGAGGGCGGTCAGGATCCCGTAGACGCCGCCATTCGCTCCGCCGCCTCGCAGTCCGCCGCCTCCGATCTGCCGAAACTCACTAAATTTGTACCTTTCGATTCCGCCACGAAGATGTCCGGAGCCACGGCGGTCGATTCCGGCGGCGTGACGGTGCGTGCCGTGAAGGGAGCGTTTGCCGAGGTTGCCAGCCTCACACAACCGCCGCCCGATGCGTCCGCTATAGCTGCTCAACTGGAGGCACAAGGCTTCCGGGTGCTGGCGGTCGCGGCAGGTCCGCCGCAGGCAATGAAGCTCGCGGGCATCGTTGCCCTCAGCGATCCACCCAGAGAGGATTCGGCGGCGCTTATTATGGAGTTGCACGCGTTGGGCGTCCGCACCGTAATGGTGACGGGCGACGCCTCTGCGACGGCCGCGATCGTGGCTCACGCGGTGGGTCTCGAAGGAGCGGTCTGTCCACCCGGACCGATCCCGGATAGTGTGCGTCCCGAGCAATTTGCTGTCTTTGCCGGCACCCTTCCGGAGGGCAAGTACAACCTCGTTAAATCGTTCCAGAAGAGTGGCTACACGGTTGGGATGTGCGGCGACGGAGCCAACGACGCGCCGGCGCTGCGCCAGGCGCAGATGGGCATTGCGGTGTCGACCGCGACCGACGTTGCCAAATCGGCGGCCGGCATCGTGCTGACGAAACCAGGACTCGGCGGCATCGTCGCTTCAGTAAAAGAAGGCCGCTTGACGTTTCAGCGCATCCTCACGTATACGCTGAACTCCGTGACCAAAAAGATCGTGCAGGTGCTTTTTCTTGCGGTCGGCCTGATCATGACAGGGCACGCGATCCTGACCCCCATGCTGATGGTCATCCTGCTGATCACCGGCGATTTCCTCGCAATGTCGCTGACGACGGATAATGTACGTCCGTCCGCGACTCCCAATGTCTGGCGAATCGGCTCGTTAACCATCGCGGGCGTCGTGATGGGAATTGGCGATCTGATCTTCTGTGTCGCCGTTTTGGCCGTCGGCAAATTTCGGATGGATTTGGGAATCGAAGCGCTGAGAACTCTGGCGTTTGTGTCGGTCGTGTTCGGCGGTGAGGCGACGCTGTACGCGGTTCGCGAACGCCGGCGGCTCTGGAGTTCCCGTCCTGGACTCTGGGTGATCGTGTCATCGGTCTTCGATGTTTTCATTGTTGTGGTCCTGGCCACTCGCGGGATCGCCATGACTTCGCTTCCCCTGTTAGCGGTGGGAGAGATACTCGTGGGGGCAGCGATGTTTTCAGTTATTCTGGACTTTGTCAAAGCCCCGCTCTTCCATCGTCTCAGGATCGGTGGCGAGTCGGGGAACGCTTCCGGTGCTGTGCTGCCCGACACGCGGAGCGGATCGCCGCCGCCGGGAACACCGATGGAGCTGAAGCCTGAGATCGCGACACGAGCCTATGAACTCTTTGAGAAACGAGGTCGCGCCGATGGCCAGGCAGGCCAGGACTGGAGCGAAGCGGAGCGCGAGATTCAGAAAGAGCACAACGGAGGGTAGGCCTGCGGCGGCAAGCGGGAAAACATGAAAACCACTTCAAAACGATTCAGTCGAAGTCTTCAGACGCTCAGGACCGGAATGCGCGATTGGCGAATGATTCCATAGCCGTTGCCGTTGTCCCCCAAATGGCTTCGACCGGGAATGTGCCCGAGGACCATAACGTCAGCGTGCGTTTGCTCCGCGGCCCGGTTCAGCGCCTCCGGGACATTACCACTGTCGATGATGACGTCAAAGTTCGTGCCCAGATCCCGCTGAAGTTCGGCGATCTCTTTTGCGGCAAAGCCGAACACCTGTTCTTTCCATTCGGCGTTGACGTGATATCCGCCGGGGCCATAGTCTTCCACGCTGACCGTGATGTGGACGAGCGTAAGCGTCGCACCGGCGGACGCGGCCATTTCAGCGGCCAGCGACACTGTGTGGCGGCTGTGCGGGTTCAACTCCACCGAACAGAGGACGCGACGAACCGAGAACTCGCTCGCCAGGGACTCTTCGCCGTGAGCGCCTGTCCAGACCGGGCATTGGGTTTCGTGCAGGACTTTTGCGGTCACCGATCCCAGCAGAAATTGGTAAAAGGCTCCATAATCATTCGCCGACAACGCGATCAGATCGACGTTCCGGTTGCCGGCTGTTTCGACGATTTCGCGGGCCGGATCGCCCCTGAGAAGAACCTTCGTGACAGCAATCCCGTCGAACTCCGGCAGCGGCATCCGGTCCAGATCGCTCTGTGCCCGCTGAATGACGTGAGCGTGTAAGTCCCGAGCGGTAATCTCGTGCCCGCTCTCAAGCATGCCGTAGGGATAGCTGAAAGGAGGTACCACGTGCAGCAGGATGATCTCCGCCTGAAAGCGGCGCGCCAACCATGCCGCCTGGCACAACAGGTGCCGGGGAGTAGCGGCGGCCGTTTCCCCTAACTCTACGGGAACAAGGATCTTATGAATCGCCAGCACTACTTTACCTTCTTTCGCGCCAGCAATATCGCGCTGCACCGGGCTTCGATGCTGTAAGGCTTAGAACTATCCACTATTGGTTCCTCTCCCTCCGCGAACGGCGCAACGCGGAAGGTATCGACCGCCAGGCGCCAGTTTACCGCTTTTGGCAGTGGCGGCAGACTAAAAGCGATGCCATTCGTGCCGGCATTGAAGATCATCAGCAGCGCGTCTTGCCCGTTTTCCTGTATTACGCAGGCGAAAGCCTTTTCTTTATGATCAAACCAGTTCGGCAATCCGCCGGACGGGCCGAGCCACTGGATATCGGTGCCTGTATAGAATTGTTCCTTGCTCAGCACCGGGTGCGCGCGGCGAAAGGCGATCATTCCGCGGACAAAACAGTGAATCTCTTTGTGCCGTTCAAGCCAGTTCCAGTCGAACCAGCTCATATCGTTGTCCTGACACCAGGCGTTGTTGTTTCCGCGCTGAGTTCGTCGGATTTCGTCGCCGCCGAGCAACATGGGCACGCCGCGCGAGACCAGCAGCGACAGAAGAAGGTTCTTGATCTGGCGTTTCCGAAGGTCCTCGATCCCGGTGTCAGCAGTCTCGCCTTCGGCGCCGTAGTTCTCACTGAAGTTAGCGCTCGTGCCGTCACGGTTGTTTTCTCCGTTCGCTTCGTTGTGTTTGAAGCGATAGCTGACCAGATCGTTCAGAGTGAAACCATCGTGGCAGGTGATGAAGTTGACGCTGCCTTCCGGGCACTTGCCGGATCGCGTATAGATGTCGGCACTCCCGCAGATGCGACTGGCGAACCAGCCGAGCATTCCGCCATCACCACGCCAGAAACGCCGGACATCGTCCCGGTAGCGGCCGTTCCACTCCGCCCAGCGCCGCTTTGAAAAACTACCTACCTCGTATGCGCCGGCGGCATCCCAAGCCTCCGCAATGAGCTTTACATCTCTCAGGATCGGATCCTCGGCGATCCGTTCGAGGAGGGGGGCATCGGCCAGCAGCTTGCCGCTTTCGTCCCGTCCGAGAACGGAAGCCAGGTCAAAGCGGAATCCGTCTACGTGCATTTCGACCACCCAGTAACGGAGCGCGGCCAGAATGTGGTCCCGGACAACGGGGTGGTTGGCATTGATGGTGTTGCCCGTGCCCGTGAAGTCCCGGTAGTAGCGCTTGTCGCCCGCCAGTGTGTAGAAGATTGCGTTTCCTTCACCGGTGTGATTGAAGACGACATCCAGAATCACTTCGATGCCCGCTTTGTGAAAGGCCTGGACCATTTCCTTGAACTCGAGCTCTTGCTGTCCTGCACCGCCCGAACTGCTGTAGGACGCTTTGGGCGCAAAGAAGACCACCGGATTGTATCCCCAGTAATCTCCGAACGGATTACCCGTCTGCGAATGCGCGAGAGTTCCCGCGTTTTCGTTGAATTCCAGTACGGGCATCAATTCGACGGCAGTCACCCCCAGATCTTTGAGGTAGGGAATTTTTTCCATCAGTCCGCTATACGTGCCGGGATTCTGTACTCCGGAACTCGGATGAAACGTAAAACCTCGAATGTGGGTTTCATAGATGACCGTCTTCGACCAGGGATGTCTGGGCGGTTGGTCGCCGCTCCAGTGAAAGTGCTCGTGGGTGAACACGCACTTTGGCATGGCCGCTGAGTCGTCTTCGTCCGAGCGTACCAGATCCCGCTCCGGCGCAGACGGATCGTATCCAAGAGCCTTTCCGAAATCCCAGTTGACCAACCGCGAGATTGCCGTGGCAAATGGATCCAGCAAGAGCCTCGAAAAGTTGAAACGCTGGCCTTCGCCTGGCACGTAGGGGCCGTCAACGCGGTAAGCATAAAGCTGACCGGGCCGGATACCATCCACCCAGACATGCCACACGTCGCCGGTCCTGTTGCACGCCGGATCGAGATCGATCCGTCTCGATGCAGGCTGGTCGGAGCGGTCGAATAATTCCAGACGAACGCGGGTTGCGTGGCGGCTGAAGAAAGCAAAATTCGCGCCGGTTTCCTGCTGAGAGGTGCCGACGGGAAGGGCGGAACCCACTTGAACGCCGGTGTGGTCGGATACTTCTTTCAGGTAATCGTGCAGCGGGCGTTCGTGCGGCGTTACGGCGGGTGCCACTGAGGGTGTCGGGCTTGTCATCGGCGCTGCCAAAGGATTTGAGCGGCTTCCAGCGGTACCGCTGCACCGGGGAAATAAGGTATGACCCGCACTGTATAGTCGGTGGAAGTGCGCGCCATTGGCACCTGCGTTGCATAGACGCAGCCATCTCCTTCCAGTTGACGGACGCGGTTCATCTCCTGCACCTCCGGAGTGCCGCCGCTGACTCCTTCGGCGTAAAGCTCGACCCGAACCGCATTCGGGTCCAGTTCACCCGTGTAGACCGGTATCTCGAATTCGTGATGCTCCCGATCGGTCCTGACGCTGACTTCACCCAGACGCAACCTGGCCCATCGATCTGCCAATCCTTGCTCCCAGTCGACCATCTGTTTGCCGACTGCTCCTTTGTCTGCTGCCCGAACTGCGTACGCTGCCGCAGCCGGAATATAGTACTTCTCCGCGTATTCGCAAACCGCGCGATTCGCGGAAAAGCGAGGTGTCAGTCGCGCCATGCTTTCGCGCATTCGCGTAACCCACGCGCGGGGAATGCCCTGCGCATCACGGTTATAAAATTCAGGAATCACCTCGCGTTCAAGGAGACTATACAACGCTTCTGCCTCATAGGCGTCCCACGCGGGGTCGTCGCCATGTTCATGACCGTCCCCCAGCGCCCACCCGACTTCTGGAGCCCAGGCTTCCGCCCACCAGCCATCCAACTCCGAAATATTGATACCGCCATTTACGAGAACCTTCATACCGCTTGTCCCGCATGCCTCCCAGGGACGCCGCGGCGTGTTGATCCAGACATCCACCCCCTGCACGAGGTTTTCGGTCAGAAGCATGTCATAATCGACGAGAAAAATCGCGTGCGGACGCGCTTCGGGCCGCCGAATGAAACGCACCCACTTCTGAATCAGATCCTGACCCGCCTGGTCGGCCGGATGAGCTTTTCCAGCTATGACGAGTTGCACGGGATGCTGCGAGTTGCTCAACAGACGAAGCAACCGCTCCGGGTCGTGCAGCAGCAGGTCCGGTCTCTTGTATGTGGCGAAGCGGCGCGCAAAGCCCAGCGTCAGGGTGTCGGGGTCAAAAAGATGCTTCGCGTCTTCCACCGCTTCCGGCGCCGAGCCTAAGAGGGCCAATTCCAGGGACTGGCGTTCGCGAGCGTATTCAACAAGAGACTTACTGGCGTCTGTCCGAAACTGCCAGAGCTTTTCGTCGGAGATGCTGCGAATTTGCGGCTCCAGATTTTCCACCGATCCGAGCCAGCGGTCTTTGCCACAGGCATCGGTCCAGAGGTTGTCGGCCGGGGCCGAGTCCCACGTCGGCACGTGAACGCCGTTCGTGACGTATCCGACAGGGACTTCTTCTTCCGGCCACTGAGGGAAAAGAGGTTGAAAAATTTGCCGGCTTACTTTCCCATGGAGCCAGCTCACACCGCTGACTGCCCTACAGCCGCGGATTGCCAGCCACGCCATGTTGAATTTTTCCGAAGAATCTCCTGGATTCTGGCGGCCAAGAGCGAGCAGATCCTCAAGCGAAATGCCAAGCTTCCGCTGCGCATATCCGCCGAGGTATTGTCCGATGAGGTCCGGAGCGAACCGGTCAAAGCCGGCTGCCACCGCCGTGTGAGTCGTGAAGAGATTGCCTGGGCGAGTTGCCGCCAACGCCACTTTGAAGGATTGGCCGGTCTCTTCCATGAAATCGCGCGCGCGTTCGAGAACCGCGAATGCCGCATGTCCTTCATTCAGATGACAGACTTCCGGTCGTAAACCTACCGCGCGGAGCAAGCGCCATCCGCCGATTCCCAGCAGCATTTCCTGCTGGAGGCGCAGTTCCGGTCCTCCGCCGTAGAGTTCGCTCGTGATTCCGCGATGCGCGGGATAATTTGCCGCGTCATTACTGTCGAGGAGGTAAAGCTTCACTCTGCCAACCTGAACCTGCCATGTGCGCAGCCAGACAGAATATCCTGGCAGCGCGATTTCCAGCCGCAGCCATTCTCCATTTGGCTGGCGCAGTGGCGTGATCGGCAACTGCCCGGGGTCGTTATACGGATAGAGCGCCTGTGGCGCGCCGTTCTTATCGATTACCTGGCGGAAATAGCCCTGCTGATAAAGCAGGCCAACAGCCGCTACGGGTACGCCCAGATCGCTCGCCGCCTTCAGTTGATCGCCCGCCACATTGCCAAGACCACCGGAGTAGATGGGCAGCGCTTCGCTCAACATAAATTCCATGCTGAAATAAGCCGCGCAGGTGAGGGAAGTATTCGAATGGTTCTTCTGAAACCACGCGGGGACCTCCGACGCACGGCGGTTTGCCGCTACCAGATCATCGATGTTTTTGCGGAAAACAGGGTCGGCCAGAACCTGTTCGATCTTGTCCCGTGACGCCGTCTGCAAGAACCACCCAGGGATTATTGGTGATCGCCCAGAGTTTTGGATCAAGCTCCCGCCATACCTTGTCGGTAGCGTGATTCCATGACCAGCGCAGATTCAGTGCAAGGTCGGCCAGGGAATCGAACCCGTCGATTCCAGCGGCCTGATGAGTGTAGGGAGACGGCAATGCCTTCGTTTCTTTGCTCATGCCATGATCCGGTTATCGCCGCGAAATAAGCGGGGCATCTGCGGTTCCGGACCGGTGGTCTCTTCGACCTCCACCGCGCCGTGCCGGTTCATTGTGTCCGCGGCAGAGACCACTTTCTCGTCCGAACCCGTCGCGAAAACGAGTGAACCACCGTGCCGTAGATCTTCGAGGTAAGCCCCCACATCCGCTCCGGCCGCCCTGATCCTTGTCAGCGCCCGAATCAGGTCGGCTTCAAAACCGATGCGTGGAAAGCTCATCACGCCGGTGAGGTCAGAAGTCGTTGGTTCCTCCGCCGCGCGAACCGGCTTTCGGGCAAACCCGAGGGCCTCAATATCGCGAACAACGTCATCCACATGATCTGGATTCTCAAACAATCCAACTACAGTCTTTGGCATATAAGACTCCATCGAAACTCAGCTTCAGTATGAAGTGATCGGCGTCAAATTGCCGTCAAAAGGCGGCCACGGAGTCAGGGTGGACCGCAGCATCGGCTTCGCCCCCGCACTTGAAGGCGTCTTGATGTCTGGTGCGCCAGGAGTCCGTCCGGGAATTCGCTCTTGCGCCTGATTTGAATTACGATTGAACCAGGGACTGAAATGGGCAGACAGGTAGCTAGCGTGCTTTACGTGGTGGCGATGGCAGCCGTCATAGTCGGTGTAGATTTCGTGTTTTTCAGAAACCGATTCTGGGAACGGCTGACAGTGAATATTGGAATCGTCCTGGTGTTCGCAGCGTTCTATTTGAGATTCCTGAGGCGTCGATGAACAAGGGGCAACAGCGCCCTTTCGCTGCGATTGTGCAGACGCACTTCGACGAAGCACTCGCTGCAGACGGGTGATCTGTTGCTGTTCTTGAATCACCAGGCTCTGCGTTGCCCCTGGAACCAGCCTCATAAACGCCGGAGGAGGATTTTGCCGCAGGCTAACTGCACCATGCCGATATAAATCTGATCTTCTGTGCCATGAGTATGCGCCCGGGCCACCAGGAACTCCCGCTGCCGCCGAGCCTGCGGCCGAGAACCAACCCAACTTCCGAGCCATCTCGGATTTCCCAAAGATCCATCTTAAAACACTCGAAGGCTTGTTTGAGAGTTCAGTACGATGCGATCAGTTTCAAAATGCCGTGGAACGGCAGTCAGGAGTCAGAGCGAACCGCCGCATCGGCTTCAGCTCATTTTTGACGGCGTTTTGATGCCTGGTGCGCTAGCTTTCAGTGGTGATCGCAAACGAATATATTTGCGCCGATTCACAACCGGCGCTGCCATGACGCGGAGTTTTGAATGCTAAGAGAGCCCGACAAGATGAGTTTCCGGGAAAGCATCTCGCGCGAACACCGTTGGGGAGCGATTCTGGCCGGAGGCGATGGAACGCGGTTGCTCTCGCTGACACGAAGAATCACTGGCGACGATCGCCCCAAGCAGTTTTGCTCCGTAACGGGTAATGAGACACTTCTCCACCAGACTCAGCGCAGGATTTCCGGGCTGGTGCCAAAGCGCCGGACTTTGCTGATATTGACAAGAGCTCACGAGGCCTTTTACGCCGATCAGGTCGATGGAATCAGGCCTTCGGAAATACTGGTCCAGCCTCGCAATCGCGGAACGGCGCCCGCAATTATCTACAGTCTGCTGCACCTCCGTGAAATGGACCAAGAGGCTATCGTCGCATTTTTTCCCTCCGATCACCATTTTTCCGATGATGAAGCCTTCCTCGGCCATATGGAGTCCGCTTACGCCGCGGCCGCTTCCCGACCCGAACAGGTGATCCTTTTGGGTATTCCGCCCGACTCTCCGGAAGTGGAGTATGGGTGGATCGAACCTGGAGACGCTTTGGATGGAGCCGTGCCGAGTCCCGTTTCCCCCGTGAGCCGATTCTGGGAGAAACCCCCCAGGAAACTTGCCTCAGATTTGATGGCGCGAGGTTGTTTGTGGAACAGCTTCATCATGGTTGGCTCTGTTAACGCTTTCCTGAACCCCATTCGGCACACGCTGCCCGGGTTGCTTGACGCATTTGAATCCGTCGGCACGCCATTTTCGACTGAGTCCGCAGAAACGGGCTTGTCCGATCGTTACTCCAGTATTCGCCCCACCAGTTTCTCTCAGCACGTCATGTCAGCGCGGCCCAGGGATCTCGCGGTGCTATGCGCCAGAGGTCTTGGCTGGAGCGATCTGGGAGAACCCGGCCGTGTCCTCACCGTGCTCGAGCGAAAAGGTGTCGAGACGGAGTGGGGATTTAAACCGGGCTCCCGGCATGGCCTCGACACGGTCCGCACGGCAGGGGCAGCCTAGCCAATGCAGCACTCAGGAAAGGATCATTAGCACCGTGACCCAAACGCAGCTGGGAAGTATCACGCGGATGCCGCGAGCCAGCCTTCAGTATCCGGAAATGTGTCCAGGTCAGACAAGCATCTTAAGCGCGGCGCTGGGCCGAATTTCGGTCGGAACCTATGGCATTTGTCTTATGTGCCACGGCGACATCGGCGCGGTCAGGTTGAACGCGGTACCTCACGCCCGTTTTTGTATTCCATGCCAGGAAAAATGGGAGTCAGGCAACGTCTGGCGCCGAAGGGTTTCTGAGGAAGGCGAACACAATGTGTGACTACTCACTGATGGCGTTCCCAAGCCGCCTCGCGGTTTCCGGCGATGAACTGGTTGTCCACAGATTTGACGCAAAATCGATGGGGCTCGCGGCAGCGTTTGAAGTTCGAAGAGCGGCGGAGTTGAACAACGCTGGGAACAAAGGATTCCGGGCGAGGCTCCAAAACTTTTTTCGTCCCGCGAACACGCCGATCCGGACGGTCTGCATTCCGCCCGGTGCCCGCGTGCTGATCAGGGACATTCCCGCACAGCTACAGCATGCGGCTTTATGGAGAAGGCCGGGGAGGCGATTTTTACTCAGATTTCTGCCGTCGAAGACACTTTTCGGGACGCAGTCCGATTTCAAAACGGCGTTGTGGTTCTGTTGCAGCGGCTGCACCAGGGTCAGAGCGTGCGTGTTTTGGATCTCTCTTCGGATGAGCAGCAAGTGGCGGCGCCAAGGGGACGCGAACGCGTGACGATGCGAGCGGATTGAAGGAGTGCCCATGGCCCTGCGGCCCACCGAAGCGGATGAAGAACCTGTCTGCGTTGGAATTGGACTGGTTTCGCCATTCTTTCGCAGGTTCTTCAGCAGAGCGGGAAACGCATTCCCCGGTATCAACGTTCGAGGATCTCTGCCAGGTGCCTGAGGTTTCAGATACTCCAACTGTGCCAGAACGTTTTCCACGCTTTGCGATTCTTTTTGGTGCCGATTGGCGCTTCGGGACGCGCATAATGGCGGCATCAATGATTTCAATCGATATGCCGTTCCAGTCAAACGGCACGGGGTTCGCTACCGGCTGGAGACGCCGGCAAGCTCGTCTTCCCAGTAAAAATCGCGGTTGTAGTGGCGGTGTAATTTCGCTTCATGATCACGCGTGATCAGCGTCTCATCCGTAAATTCAGGCGCCTGTTTGATGGCTTCACGAGTCAAATTGATGAAGATCCTGGCCTCGTCCCAGCTGATACGGTCGATCCATCGTGTTGAAATCAGGACCTTCTTTCCCGGCCACCAGTTTTGCGTAGCGACGATCAGGTAACGAATATCCCACGTCTCGTCATCGATAACGAAATCGTGGGTGTGACCGATCTCTCCGTCCAGCGCCTGGATGTCGCGGCCAGTCACATCCGCGGTGCTGCGGAGATGGGGATCGTCGTTGTCCAGACGCAAAGCTTCGGACCATCTTGCCCGGCCGCGCGTGGGATAGGCACTTGGCCCCCATGAGTACGGGCCACCCCAATACGCCGGCCACCCGTAATAGGAATAATATCTCCCTCGTACTGCCGGGAAACCGGCCTGTGGGTCGCGAGGGACGGGGCTTTCTCTATCTGTGTCAGCGCCAGTGAGAAACGCCCGCAATTCCGCCGGTGTTGGCGCTGGACCATTGGCGGGGAC
>Ga0302319_10012650_pt1 | contig 15891 bp, 11 predicted proteins | sample Bog_T0_2_FD_203319 | JGI IMG/M metagenome (GOLD analysis project Ga0302319, IMG submission 203319) | Peat permafrost microbial communities from Stordalen Mire near Abisko, Sweden - Bog_T0_2 | ecosystem: Environmental > Terrestrial > Soil > Wetlands > Peat | place: Sweden: Abisko, Stordalen Mire...
TCGAAGGACGTTCCAGCCTGGACGAACGGACGCGCCACAAGCTGCCGTAACCGCGAACGCCTTGGGATATCAGCTGCTTGCACGACCCGCGGCGCCTCCGGGAGCGTCCTTCGACAAGCTCAGGACGAGGGTCGTGGTGACGCGACGGGAACTCCGATACCGTGGCGCCTTCGCGGGGATGACAGGGCCTTTCCAAGCCTTACCTACGTCCCAAACCCCTCCGCCAGCAGCTCATAGGACCTGACTCTCGCCCGGTGATCGTAGATCGCCGCGGCGACGATCGCCTCGTCCGCTCCCGTTCGCTCGAAGAACGCCGACAACTCATCCGCGACGCGCGCTTTTTCGCCGACGAAAGAGCAGGCGAGCATGCGAGAGGCGTTGGCCTTCTCCTGCGGCGTCCAATAGCTCTCGATGTCGTCGATCGGCGGGCGCAGTTTTCCGCGCGCGCCCCGGAAGATGTTGGTGAAGCTCTGCTGCGGCGATGTGAACAGGCGTTTGGCTTCGGCGTCCGTGTCGGCGGCAATCACGTTGCAGCCGACCATCAGATAGGGGCGGTCGAGTTGCTCCGAAGGCTCAAAGCGGGTGCGGTAGACTTCGATCGCCACATCCAGCGCTTCCGGCGCGAAATGCGAGGCAAAGGCGTAGGGCAGTCCGAGCGCGGCGGCGAGCTGAGCTCCGAACAGGCTGGAGCCGAGAATCCACAGCGGCGTCTTCGCCCCCGATCCGGGAACCGCGACAATTCGCTGGCCGGGCTGCGGATCGGCGAGCAGCGCCCGCAATTCGACGACGTCATTGGGGAAATGCTCGGCCGCTTCGGGCGCGCGGCGCAGCGCTCGCAGCGTGAGCCCGTCGGTCCCCGGCGCGCGGCCGAGCCCGAGGTCGATGCGGCCGGGAAACAGCGCCTCCAGCGTGCCGAACTGCTCGGCGATGACGAGCGGCGAATGATTGGGAAGCATGATCCCGCCGGAGCCGACGCGGATCGTTTTGGTGCCCGCCGCGACATGGCCGATAACCACGGAGGTGGCTGCGCTGGCGATGCCGGCGATGTTGTGGTGCTCGGCGAGCCAGAAGCGTCGGAAACCCAGAGATTCTGTATGTTGCGCGAGATCGAGCGAATTCTTTAGCGCGTCGGCGGCGGTCGCGCCTTCGGTGATCGGGGCGAGGTCGAGGACAGAGAGGGCGCGCTTCGTCATGGGTTACGAATTGAGGTTGCGCAACGACGACCGAAGCCGAGCGTGCTAGGGAGCCGCGTTCAGCGCATCATAGACGTGCGCGGAAGCATGCGGCAAATCAGCGCGCAAAAACGTCGACTTTGAAATGTTTGTGCAGTGCGAAAGTCGAGTTGTGTAGTTTCGGATTAATCTCGATAGTGCGGCCAGCCGCTGGAATTCCAAGGGCGGCGCAACGCGGGTGGAGACGTCATGCTGCGCAACAACGGCTATCAGTATCACTTTTTTGAATTGGCCCATTTCGCTCTAGCCCCGGCCCGAGCGGTGTCCGACGCCGCGCATTTCATGTTCCGCAACCCGCTCAATCCGTTGTCGATGACGCCCGTCGGCCGCAACATCGCGGCAGGCGCCGAATTGTTCGAGCGGATGACGCGCCGCTACGGCAAGCCGGTGTTCGGCCTCGACTCCACCTTCGTCGACGGCGTCGAGCATGAAGTGCTCGAAGAGATCGTCTGGGCCAAGCCGTTCTGCAGCCTGTTGCATTTCGTACGTCCGACGGTTCCCGACCATGAGAACCAACCCAAGCTGCTCATCGTCGCGCCGCTGTCCGGCCACTATGCGACGCTGCTGCGCGGCACGGTCGAAGCCTTCCTGCCGACGCACCGCGTCTTCATCACCGATTGGGCGGACGCGCGCATGATCCCGCTCGCGGCCGGCCGCTTCGACCTCGAAGACTACGTCGATTATCTCAAGGAGATGCTCGAATTCCTCGGCCCGGGCGTGCACGCGCTCGGCGTCTGCCAGCCGGGCGTGCCGTTGCTCGCCGCCGTCTCTGTGATGGAAGCCGCGAACGACCCGAATGCGCCCGCCAGCATGACGTTGATGGGCTCGCCGATCGACACCCGCCGCAGCCCGACGGAAGTCAACAAGCTCGCCGAGAAACGCGGCGTCGACTGGTTCAAGCACAACGTCATTCAAACGGCTCCGTTCCCCTACCCAGGCATGGGTCGCCGCGTCTATCCGGGCTATCTGCAATTGTCCGGCTTCATGGCGATGAACCTCGACCGCCACGTCAACGCCCATCTCGAGATGTTCAATCATCTCGTCGTCGGCGACGGCGACTCGGCGGTCAAACACCGCGAGTTCTATGACGAATATCTCGCCGTGATGGATCTCTCCGGCGAATATTACATGCAGACGATCGAGAACGTGTTCGTGCGACATCTGCTGCCGAAAGGCGAGCTCACGCATCGCGGCGTCAAGGTCGATCCGACCGCGATCCGCAGGACCGGCCTGATGACCGTCGAAGGCGAGAAGGACGACATCACCGGCAAGGGCCAGACCCAGGCGGCGCAGGACTTGTGCGTGAATATCCCCGCCGACATCCGGCTGCACTACGAGCAGGAGGGCGTCGGCCACTACGGCGTGTTCAACGGCTCCAAGTTCCGCGCCCAGATCTACCCGCGCGTCGTCGATTTCCACGCCAAGATCGACGCCCGGCGCAAGGTCAAGAAGGGCAACGGGAAGAAGAAGGCTTAGCGGGAGCCGAATGCGGTCTTCGCCATGATAAGGAGCGCCCGGCCGCGAGGTCAGGCGCTCTCATTTTTCTCAGTTGTCGTCGCCGCCGTCCGACCCGCCGTCATTGCCGCCGTTGTCGGCGGCGTCCTGCGCGTCGTCCTGGTCCTGGTCCTGGTCCTGCAACACGTCCTCAGCGTGCTGACCGGCCGGATCGGGAGCGTTGTTATAGTAATTGTTGACGGTCTCGCGCCCGCCGCCGAAGCCCTGGTCGGTAAATTCCCGCGCGCCGAAAACGCTGCCGCCGTGGCCGCCGAACAGGCTGCCCACCGCGTTGGCGAGCACCATGCCGCCGGCCACGCCGGCCGCGGTGTGCAGCGCGTTGGACAGGAAGCCGCCGCTCTGCGCCGCCGCCGGGGCGCCCCACGGTCCGGCCTGCGGCGGCGCATATTGTTGCGGGGGCGCATAGGGCTGCTGGGGCGGATATGCCTGTGGCGGCGGCGGCGGAGGCGCGCTGGCGCCGCGCTGATAGGCGCTGGCGTCGTAGGAGCTCGCCGGCCGGGGCGGCGGCGGGGGGGCGGAACTGCCGCCGAACAATCCGCCCAGGAAGCTCGTTGGCGCCGGCGGCGGCGCGGCGGCGGCCTTGGCTTGCGCTTCGAGTTCGCCGACGCGCTGCTGCAGAATTTCCAGCGCGTGCTGCTGAACCAGCACGGTCTGCGCGAGCATATAGGGCGCCTGCGGAACGGCGCGCACGGCGTCGTTGATGAAAGCCTCCGCCTGCGGATCCCTCGGTCCGGCGCTGGTCGAGCGTATCCGCTCGAACAGGTCGGCGAGCATCTGGCGTTCTTCGGGAGTCATCGAAATCTCCTACTGGGGGCTCTCGCGCCCCGCGCGCCGCGCATATGGGCGCGCTTTGCGACCGCGCCAAGACCCCAGCTCTGACGCGCGAACGAAAATCGCGCGGTTACGCCGCCTTTACTCTGCCGCGCGTTTCGCGTAGGCCATTTTACCTGCCAGTCCCCGGCGTCGCCAAAGCGGCGGACCCGGGGTTTTTCATGATGTGCGGTTCAGGCGGGACACAATGGCGAATGTGGTGGTCGTGGGCGCCCAGTGGGGCGACGAAGGCAAGGGCAAGATCGTCGATTGGCTGTCGGTGTCGGCCGATGTGATCGTTCGATTCCAGGGCGGCCATAACGCCGGCCATACGCTGGTCATCGGCGGCAAGGTGTTCAAGCTCGCCCTGCTGCCCTCGGGCATCGTGCGCCCCGGCAAGCTCGCCGTGATCGGCAACGGCGTCGTGCTCGATCCCTACCATCTGATCAAAGAGATCGAGCAGGTGCGCGCGCAGGGCGTCGAAGTGTCTCCCGCGAACCTCAAGATCGCCGAGAATGTTCCGCTCATCCTGTCGATCTACCGTGACCTCGATGGCCATCGCGAGGGCGGCGGAACCGGCGGCCTCGCCATCGGCACCACCAAGCGCGGCATCGGCCCGGCCTACGAAGATAAGGTTGGCCGACGCGCCATCCGTCTGATGGATCTCACCGAACCCGACGCGCTCGACGACAAGATCGCCCGCCTGCTCGCCCATCATACGCCGTTGTGGCGCGGCATGGGGCTGGAGCCGCCGAACGCCGAAGCCATCAAGCAGGAACTGTTAGAGATCGCGCCCAAAGTTCTGCCCTATATGGCGCCGACGTTCGATCTGCTCGACGCCGCCCGTCGATCGGGCAAGCGTATCCTGTTCGAAGGCGCGCAGGGCGCGTTGCTCGACATCGACCACGGCACCTATCCTTATGTGACGTCGTCGAACACCGTCGCGGCCAACGCGGCGACCGGCTCGGGGCTCGGCCCCCGCGCCATCGGCTATGTGCTCGGCATCGCCAAGGCCTATACGACGCGCGTCGGCGGCGGACCGTTCCCCAGCGAACTGCACGACGAGATCGGCGCCGAAATCGGCAAGCGCGGTCGCGAATTCGGCACCAACACCGGGCGCCCGCGCCGTTGCGGCTGGTTCGACGCGGTGCTGACTCGGCAGACCGTGAAGACCAGCGGCATCGACGGCATAGCGCTGACCAAGCTCGACGTGCTCGACGGCTTCGATGAAATCAAGGTCGCCGTCCGCTATCGGCTCGACGGCCGCGAGATCGACTACATGCCGGCTTCGCCGACCTTGCAGGCGCGCATCGAGCCGATCTACGAGACGATCGACGGCTGGAAGGACACGACCGCCGGGGCGCGCTCTTGGGTCGACCTGCCCGCGCAGGCGATCAAATACGTCCGCCGCATCGAAGAACTCATCGGCGCCCCGGTCGCCTTGCTATCGACGAGCCCGGAAAGAGACGATACGATTCTGGTGCACGATCCTTTTCAAGATTGAACCGTCGTATCGGACGACTTGAGCGGATAAAGAATGGCTGACTATTATTCATTGCTCGCCCGGGCCGTCGCCAATTTGCCCAAGCCGGCGCCGCCAACGGCGCGCAAGGCGATATACGACCGTGCGCGCAAGGCGCTGAACAACCAGTTGCGCGCGCTGAAGCCACCGCTGCCGGAAAGCGATATATTGCGCGAAGAATCCGCGCTCGAAGCCGCTGTGAACCGGCTCGAAGACGAACACGGCGGCGCACAAGCGACGGAGCCGGAGCCGCGCGCGCCTGTTGCGCGGTCGCCCGTGCGCCCAACGCCGCCGCCGACAAAGCCCGCGACGGCGGTCGCCCCGCCGCCGCGCCCCTTCGTTCCGCCGGAACCGATCGCCCGGCCTGCCGCACCACCGCCGATCCGCCCGGCCGCGCCTGTCCCAACGCAAGACGCCCAGACCCCGCCCGTCGTCGGCCGCGCCGCCGCGCCGCCTCGGCCGCCCGCGCGTCCCCCGCTGCCTGCGCGCCCGACGCGGGCGCCCAAGATCGGGGCGGCCGACGAACCCGTCGGCGGCGTCCTCGGAGCGGCGCCCGCGGTCTATGCGCCGCTCGGCGAGGGCGAGTCCGCCGATCGTCCAACCGCCCCGCTGTTGGCTGCCGAGTCCGCGTCCCCCGCCCCGCACCGATCCGATCCGAACGCCGCCCGACCGACTGCGCCGCGCGCCGAAGAGCCGAGCGGCGGACGCCCATGGCTGTGGGTGACGCTGGCCCTATTGGTCGGACTGGTCGGCGCCATCGCCGTCGCCGCTTTCCTGCTGCGCTCGCAGAAGCCCCAGGATCTCGCGCTCAAAGAACCGCCGGCGGCGGTGGCGCCGGCCGTCGACAATGGCCCGAAGATGAACCAGCGCGCCGGCGGCGAGTCGCCGCCGGCGCCGCTTTCCGCGACGCCCACGCCGACGACTTCCTCCCCTGCGCCCGCGCCGACGCCGACTGCAACCCCTGCCGCGGCGGCTACGCCGACGCCGGTGGCCAGCGCCGCGGCGGCGTCCCCCGCGCCCACGGCCAGCCCGACGGCGCCAGCCCCGCCTTCCTCCCCGCCCCCGGCGCAGATCCAGCCAGCCACCGCCCGCGCGGCGATGCTCATTGCTACCCCGCAGGACACGCAGAAGCCGAGCGTCAACATCGGTACGGCCCTCTGGTCGTCCGTGCCGCCCAACCCCGGTCAGAGCGGCGGGCCTGGCGTCAAGGCGGAGGTGCAGATTCCCGAACTGAAGATGCGCGCCTCGATGATCCTGCGACGCAACGTCGATTCGACCTTGCCGGCCTCGCACACCATCGACCTGCGCATTACCTTTGAGGACGGCTCGACGATAACGGGCGTCAAGGACATCGGCCTGCCGCAGATGCGCCGCGACGACCCGCCGCAGGTGACCCCGCTCCTCGGCGTCCGCGTGAAGATCAATGAGACCTATTTCCTTATCGGCCTCAACCGCGGCGACTCGGACATTCAGCGCAACCTCGACGCCGTCGGCGCCAGCGGCTGGTTCGATTTCCCGATGCTGCTCAACGACGGCCGGATCGCCAAGCTCACCTTCGAAAAGGGCGGCGACGGCGACAAGATCGTCGCCGCCGCGCTCGACGCGTGGAAGTGACCGTCGACGTCGCCTCGTAGAGCCGCGCGACCCCACCGATTGCGCATGTCGGCGGGCGTGGTAAGAGAACCAAGAAAACGATACGGCGAGACGCCGACGCCGGAGGGAACGCTTTGGGCCGCGCGCCGCGAGCCAATTCGGAAAACAGCCCCGTGCGGGTCGCCTCGGTCAACGGCGAAACGCCGGAGCGCGCCGCAGAATCCTTGCGCGCCCAACTCCCGCGCGACGACTACAGCGCCATTCTCGTGTTCTTCACGCCCGAATACGATCCGCACATTTTCGCGGCCGAATTGGCGCAGCGCTTTCCCGACGCGCCGCTGTTCGGCTGCACGACCGCCGGAGAACTGGGACCGGAGGGGATCGGCGACGGCGGCGTCGTTGCGGTCGCCTTCCGCGCCGCCGATTTCACCATCGTCGCCCGCCCGATCCTCGATATCAACGTCACCGCTTTCGAGCGCATTCGCGATCGCCTCGGCGAGACTCGCGCGGCGCTCGCGGCGGCCGAATCGTCCGCCGAAGAAGCCAACCGCTTCGGCCTGCTGCTGGTCGACGGGCTCTGTCTCTACGAGGAACCGTTGATCTCGACGATCGGGGCCTGCCTCGACGACATCCAGGTCGTTGGCGGTTCGGCCGGCGACGGCAGCCAATTCGGCTCGACCTGGGTGGTGTTCGACGGCAAGGCCCATCGCAACGCCGCGGTGCTGCTGCTCGTCAGCACGCCGCTGCCGGTGCGGCTGTTCAAGTGCAACAATTTCGAGCCGACGACGACCAAACTGGTCGTCACCGAGGCCGACATCGAGCGGCGAATCGTGCGCGAACTCAATGCGGAACCGGCGGCGCGCGAATATGCGCGCATCATCGGCGTGCACGAATCCGAGCTGAACGGCCATGTGTTCGCCGCCCATCCCGTGATCGTGCGGGTCGGGGGCGACTATTATGCGCGCTCGATCCAGCGCGCCAACGAGGACGGCTCGCTCACCTTCTTCTGCGCCATCGACGAAGGCATCGTGCTCACCACCGCCGGGCGGCTCGACACGCTCGGCGTCGTCGAGCAAATGTTCCGCGACACCGAGAAGGAGCTCGGCGAAGTCTCCGCCTATATTGGCTTCGATTGCCTGCTGCGCCGCCTCGACGCCGAACAGCGGCAGATCCTGCGCGACATGGACGAACTCTATCGCCGCCACAACGTGGTCGGCTTCAACACCTACGGCGAACAATTCGCCTCGATGCATCTCAACCAGACGTTCTCCGGCGTCGCGCTCGGCAAGCGGCCGTCGTCATGAACGACGAACTGGAGCGGCTGCGCAACGAGAACCGCAAGCTCGCCAAGATCAACGCGGCGCTGATGTCGCGCGTCGAGCGCGGCATGGATCAGCCGCAGAATGCCTTCGGCCTGTTCGAGGTCGCCATTTCGCTCGACAAGACGGTGCGCCGGCGCACCGTCGAATTGCAGGCGGCGTTGCGCTCGGTCGAGCGCACGAACGAGGCGCTCAAGCGCGCCAAGGCGCAGGCCGAGCAGGCGAATTCCTTCAAGTCGACCTTCCTCGCCTTCGTCAGCCACGACCTGCTGCAGCCGCTCAACGCCGCCAAATTGAGCCTTTCCGGGCTCATGGAATTGCAGGAAGATCCCGATTACGCGCCGTTCCTGCGCCAGGTCGATCTCGCGCTCGGCAATCTCGAAGACCTCATTCGTGCGCTGCTCGACATCTACCGGCTCGACGCCGGCGTGCTCAAGCCCGACGCGTCGCTGTTCGCCATCGAGCGCATTCTGGAGCCGCTGCGCCGCGATTTCGCGCCCGTAGCGGCCTCGCGCGGCCTCAAGTTCAAGGTGCTCGGGTCCGACGCTTACGTGCGCTCCGACGCGCTGATGCTCAAACGCATCCTGCAGAACCTCGTCAGCAACGCGCTGCGCTATACCCGGCGCGGCGGCGTACTGGTCGGCTGCCGCCCACTCGGCGATGGGCTGCGCATCGACGTCAGCGACACCGGACCGGGCATCGCCGACGAACGGCGCGAGGCGATCTTCGAGGAATTCCAGCGCGGCTCGGCGCCGGGCGCGGAGACCATCGGCTTCGGCCTGGGGCTGTCGATCGTGCGCCGCTTCGCCCAGGCGCTGGAGCATCGCGTCGACCTGTCCTCACGCGTCGGCCACGGCTCCACCTTCTCGATTTGCCTGCCGCGGGAGCCCGCGCCGATCCGCATCGCCGGTCGAGAAGCCGAGCGGGCGCCGAGCCTCGTCTATGGCCTCAGCGGCGCGCAAGTGCTGCTGATCGAGAACGAGCCAGTCGTCGCGGTGGCGATGCAGCGGCTGCTGGAGGGCTGGGGCTGCCATGTCGCCATCGCCCGCTCCGGCGGGGAGGCCCGTGAAGGCCTTCGCGCCGCCGCCCGCGGCCCCGACCTCATCATCGCCGACATGCACCTCGACCACGGCGAACGCGGCCTCGACGCGATCGACCAGATCCAGGAAGACATCGACATCCCCGTCCCCGCCCTGCTGGTCACCGCCGACCATTCCGAAGCCGTAACCAAGGCGGCGGCGGAGCGCGGGTTGGAGATTTTGAGGAAGCCCGTGAAGCCCGCGGAGCTGCGCTCGCTGATGGCGTATCTGCTGGCGTGAAGCGAGGCTTCGCGATCAAAACAACCATTCGGCCTTCGTTTCCCGCCGTTTCTGCGGCATTTTGCCTTCGCTCCGTTCGCCTTCATCGCCGCGTCGCCTTCGGCTGACACTCCGAAAACAGCGAAATCGATCAGGATCTGACGCCCATGCGCATCGCCCCGTTCTCGACGCCCGGCCGGTTCTGGCGCGGCAATCTGCACGGCCATTGCACGGCCTCCGACGGCGTGCTGACGGCGGAAGCCGTCGTCGCCGCCTATAAGCGCGCGGGCTACGACTTCATCCAGATCTCCGACCACTTCCTCGACCGTTTCGGCTTCCCCGTCACCGACACGCGGGCGTTGCGCGGCAACGACTTCACCACGCTGATCGGCGCGGAGCTGCACGCCCCGAGCACCGAGGTCGGCGAGCTCTGGCATATCCTCGCCGTCGGCCTTCCCCTCGATTTCGCCCCACCGACGCGCGACGAGACCGGGCCGCAGCTCGCCGAGCGCGCCCGCGCCGCCGGAGCCTTCGTCGTCATCGCCCATCCCGCGTGGTCGCAACTGCGCATCGGCGACGGCCGGGCGCTGACGGCGGCGCATGCGGTCGAGATCTACAATCACGGCTCTGCGGTGGAAACGGACCGCGGCGACGGTTTTTATCTGCTCGACGAACTGAATTCGGAGGGACGGCGGCTCACGGGCGTCGCCGTCGACGACTCCCATTTCAAACACGGCGACCTCGACGCGTTCGGCGGCTTCGTCGAGGTGAAGGCGGAAAGCCTCGACCCCGACGCGCTGCTCGCCGCGCTCAAGGCCGGGCAGTTCTATTCGAGCCAGGGGCCGCGTATCCTCGACGTCGACGTTACCCCAGGCGAAGTGCGGGTCGACTGCTCGCCGGTCCATGCGGTCTCGCTGCTGACCGGGACCTCGCGCGCGGTCTCCGAAATCGGCCGCCATATCACCTCGGCGACGTTCGACATCGCGGCGGCGATGAAGAAGGACTGGCAACCGGGCGCGCCGGGGTCGAAATGGTTCCGCGTCGTCGTCATCGACGCCGCCGGGCGGCGCGCCTGGACCAATCCGATCTGGCTCGACGCGCTGGTGTGAGCGCCGCCTTGCGCAGGTTACGGTTTGGACCGCTGTGCAACCCATGCCCTCGTCTTGACCCTTCGACAGGCTCAGAACTCGAAGGCCGTTCCAGGAGAAACCGCAAGTCGTGCAAGCAGCCGGACTCGCCCGGCGTTTGCGGTTTTGGCCGTGTCTTGCGCGCGCCTCACTCCTGGCTGGAGCGTCCTTCGACAAGCTCAGGACGAGGTCGTGTGTGGCGGGGTCGAGATCCGTGCATAGCGTAGCTTGCGCCGGGCGAACGGCGGACCTACATGCGCACCAGCGTTTTCGCGGCGAAAGTGGTTTTCATGAGCGATCCCGATTCCGGCTTTCCCGGCTGGCATGCGACGACCATTCTGATGGTGCGCAAGGGCGATAAGGTGGTGATCGGCGGCGACGGGCAGGTCAGCGTCGGGCCGACCATCATGAAGGCCAATGCGCGCAAGGTTCGCCGCCTTTCCAAGGGCTCGGTGATCGCCGGATTTGCCGGCTCGACCGCCGACGCGCTAACGCTGTTCGAGCGGCTCGAAGCCAAGCTCGACCAGTTCCCGGGGCAATTGCCGCGCGCCTGCGTCGAACTCGGCAAGGACTGGCGCACCGACCGCTATCTGCGCCGGCTGGAGGCGATGCTGCTGGTCGCCGACAAGACCACGGGCTTCGTGCTCAGCGGCTCCGGCGACGTGCTGGAGCCGGAGGCGGACGAATACGGCTCGGCGACCGCGATCGGCTCGGGCGGCAATTACGCGCTCTCGGCGGCGCGCGCGCTGCTGCCGATGGGGCTGGAGGCGGAAGACATCGTGCGCCGCGCTATGCGCATCGCCTCTGAAATCTGCGTCTACACCAATACGAATCTCATTCTCGAAAGCCTGTAATGTCCGACCTGTCGCCGCGCGAAATCGTCTCCGAACTCGATCGCTATATCGTCGGCCAGAACGACGCCAAGCGCGCCGTCGCCATCGCCTTGCGCAACCGCTGGCGCCGCCTGCGGCTGGAGTCGCCGATGCGCGAAGAGGTGATGCCGAAGAACATTCTGATGATCGGCCCGACCGGCTGCGGCAAGACCGAGATTGCCCGCCGCCTCGCCAAACTCGCCGGCGCGCCGTTCCTCAAGGTCGAAGCCACCAAATTCACCGAGGTCGGCTATGTCGGGCGCGACGTCGAGCAGATCATCCGCGATCTCGTCGAGATCGGCATCGGGCTCGCCAAGGCGCGCAAGCGGCGGGAAGTCGAGGCCAAGGCCGACTTGGCCGCGGAAGAGCGCGTGCTCGACGCGCTGGTCGGGACGTCCGCGGCCGCCGCCACCCGCGACTCGTTCCGCCGCAAACTGCGCGCGGGCGAGCTCAACGACAAGGAAATCGAGGTCGAGCTGCCGCAGGGCCAGACGGGCCTGCCGATGTTCGAACTGCCCAACATGCCCGGCGCCTCGATGAGCGCGATCAACCTCTCCGACCTGTTCGGCAAGGGGTTCGGCGGGCGCACCAAGGCGAAGAAGACCACGGTCGCCGACGCCCACGAGCCGCTGGTGGCGGCGGAAGTCGACAAGTTGCTCGATCAGGACGCCATCATCCGCGAGGCCATCGCCGAAGTGGAGAGCAACGGCATCGTGTTCCTCGACGAGATCGACAAGATCTGCGCCCGCGAGGGCCGCGGCGGCGCCGACGTGTCGCGCGAGGGCGTGCAGCGCGACCTGCTGCCGCTGATCGAAGGCACGACGGTGTCGACCAAGCACGGCGCTGTCAACACCGACCACATCCTGTTCATCGCCTCCGGCGCGTTCCACATCTCCCGCCCCTCCGACCTCCTCCCCGAATTGCAGGGGCGGCTGCCGATCCGCGTCGAGTTGCAATCGCTCACCGAAGACGATTTCCGCCGCATCCTCACCGAGACCGAGGCGTGCCTGATCAAGCAATATGAGGCGCTGCTGAAGGCCGAAGGCGTCGACCTCAAGTTCGCCGACAGCGCCATCCTGGCGATCGCCCGCGTCGCCGCCAAGGTCAACGCCCACGTCGAAAACATCGGCGCGCGGCGGTTGCAGACGGTGATGGAGCGGGTGCTCGACGAAGTCAGCTTCACCGCGCCGGATCGCTCGGGCGAGACGATCGAGATCGACGGCGATTATGTGGAGGCGCATGTTGGGGAACTGGCGGAGAATTCGGATTTGAGTCGGTTTATTTTGTAGGGGCGGTTGCCCGCTACGCGGAGCGAAGTTGGCGTAGGGGTAAAGTCTGGCGTTTGGTTCCCCCGACGGGAAGCTGACGAGAAACACGGCATTAGAGACGCCTGTTGAGTGCTGCGCGATTCTGGGAAATAGATAGGCGCCGTGTGCTCACGCGCTTGGCTTTTCACGCTGTCTGTGGATCACGAATGACCATTCTTGAGCTAAAGGCTCAGCAAGACGCGCTACAAAAGATTGCGACGACTCGCGATCCCGTCCGCGCGCTCGCGGAGTTTGTTTGGAACGCCCTCGACGCTGACGCGACGCACGTATTTGTGACGCTCGACCGCAACGCACTTGGAGGTTTGGACGCAATAACAATTCGAGACGACGGTATAGGTATCAGCCGCGAACGGGCGCTCGCGGATTTCGAGAACCTTGGCGCATCGTGGAAGCGTACGCGGCAGCGCACCCATTTGAACCGCGTCTTGCACGGCAAGGAAGGCCAGGGCCGTCTCCGCTTTTTCTCCTTGGCGCAGAGTGGTCGCTGGATAAGCGTTTTCCAGAATGGAAGCGGCCTCAGGAAGATCAACATTGAGATCGTCGCAGGCTCACTTCACAAATCGGAAGTGACCGACATCGAGCTCGCGGAAAGCGATATCGCCACCGGCACGTTGGTTGTGCTCAGCCCGCTCAAGGAATCGTTTGACTGGCTAACTAGCGAAGAGGCGCGGGCGGATTTCTCGGCCGTCTTCGCTCCTTACATATTGCAATATCCTGACGTGATCATCAGCTTTGACGGCCACATCGTAGATCCGAATGCGACCATCGCACATTCGAAGGAGTTCCTAACACATTCGGTAATCTGCCCAACGCGGGTCGTCCAAGGCCTGTCAATTAGAGTGATCGAATGGAAGCACAGTGTAGGCGGTAGGCGAATACACTTTGGGGGACAGAGTGGAGTGGTACTCGGCTCGCTCCCTGCCAATGTGACGGCTCCTGGCTTTGAATTCTCGGCTTACGCGTATGCGCCCTTTTTTCAGGAGATTGCGGACGCGAACCTTCTCGAATTTGAGGGGCTAAACGATGTGGACTTCATCAAGGTCGTCGAACACATTCGCGATGAACTCGGAGACTATTTTCGAGCGCGTCAGGCCGAGAAATCCGGTGAGTTGATCCAGGAACTTATAGATGCCGGTGTTTACCCCTACGAGGGGGACCCCAAGACTGAGGTCGAAAAACGCGAGCGCCAAGTTCTTGATATCGCCATTCACGCAGTTTCGTCATATTCGCGTGACTTCAAACGCGCCGAGAATCCGCTTAAGAAAATCACTCTGAGCCTTCTGCGCGAGGCGGTGAGACATAACCCTGAGGCGATCCACAATATCTTGCATCACGTCTTTAATCTGCCGAAAAATAGGCAAGATGAATTTTCTAATCTTCTACAAAAGACCAAACTCGGAAACATAATCTCCGCGTCTACGCTGATCGCGGACCGCATCGTCTCGCTAGAGGTCCTGAAGGGCATCGTCTTCAATCCGGCGCACCGCAGTACTGTCAAGGAGCGAGGTGAACTTGATGTCCTGGTCCAAGCGAACACCTGGATCTTTGGCGAGAATTTCCACATCACGTTGGCGGAGACCGGTCTGAGTCGCATTATGCAACGTGTTTCGGAAGAGCTCTCGGGCAATAAATCGCGCCGGAAGGTCACAAAACCGGACGGCTCAATTGGCAGAGTAGATTCATTTCTCGGTCGCGTGGTGCCGCATCAGGATCGGCTACATCGCGAGTTCTTATTGATAGAGTTGAAGCGTCCTTCGCTAAAGATTACGCGAAAAGAGACAGACCAACTAGAAAATTACGTGAATGCCATACGCCAGCAACCTGAGTTTATAGACACTTCTACATATTGGAATTTCTATATTGTTACTGGTGAATATGATGATGATACCAGGGAGAAAATAACTCAACAAGGCCGACCGTCTGGTGTTCTATTACTCAAAGATAAATATGTTGTCTGGGTTAAGACGTGGTCTCAGCTTATTCGCGAGTGTGAAGCGCGATTGCATTTCATCGCGGAGAAACTTCAGGTCGAGGTGAGCGCTGAGGAAATCGAGCAGCGAATTGCGCAGCTGAAAGCGTCGATTCTTAGGGAAGAGCCTAAGTTGACTGTCGACACGACGCAGGAGAGGTTTGATCCGGACTCCAACCGTTTTGGGACCCCGATACCCGCAGGAGTGAGCGGCTCAGACGTGCGCCCTCAACTCCCGCCCCATTCGCACCCCTAGCATCAGCCCCCTACCCCCCATCCCGAATCACCCGGCACGACTCGATATCGAACGTCACCTCGCCGAGCGTCGGCGCGGAGCGGTCGAGGAAGGAGGCGGCGAATTGCAGGAAGCGCTCGACGTCGGCGAAATTGCTGACGAGCCCGAGCGAAACGCGGATCGCGCCGGCGCTCTTGCCGCGATGCTGGGCGATTTGCAGGAAGCGCGGCAGCGTCATGTCGAGGCCTTGCGAGAAGCCCACGAGCATGTCGTCTTCGCTCAATCCCTCGGCCGATTCGCCGGCGCCGGGATTGCAGAAGCAGCCGGTGCGCAGCGAAATCCCCTGCAACCCCGCGAGTTCGTCGATGCGGCGGTAATCGAGCAGATGTCCCTCGGGATCGTAGAAATTCATCGTCACCGTGCCCCCGCGCATGACCATTGAGGCCGGCCCGTAGAGCCGCGCGAGCGGGCGTCCGTTGGCGTGGCGAAGCTCGAGCAGGGTCTTCAACAGCCAGTCGGTGAGGCAGGCGACGCGGGTTTGGATCGTCTCGACGCCGAGGCGCTGCAAATGGCGCAGGCCGATCTCCACCGCGGGAATGGCGAGGAAATTGAGGGTTCCGTCCTCGAAGCCGGCCTCGCCCGGCGCCAACACATGGCGGCGTCCCTGCACCGTGACGAAATTCACCGTGCCCCCGGCGAACCACGGGCGACGCAACTCAGCCAGCGTCGAATTGCGGATCAGCAGGCAGCCGACGCCGGTCGGATAGCCGAACATCTTGTAGAACGAGACAGCGACGAAATCCGGCTTCACGGCCTGCAGGTCGAGACGGTTGGTCGGGACGAATGCGGCGGCGTCGAGCAGCACCCGCCAGCCGCGCTCCTGCGCCCGCGCGATCCAAGCGAGCGGATGCTTCACCCCGGAAAAATTGGACTGCGCGGGAAACGCGAACAGATTGGCCCGCGAGCGATCGGCTTTGTCGAGCCGCGCGTCGAGTTCCGCCTCGTCGAAGCGCAACTCCGGGAAGGTCAGCGGCGCGTAGTCGACTTGCGCGCCGCGGGCGCGAGCGAATT
>Ga0302319_10012651_pt1 | contig 15890 bp, 14 predicted proteins | sample Bog_T0_2_FD_203319 | JGI IMG/M metagenome (GOLD analysis project Ga0302319, IMG submission 203319) | Peat permafrost microbial communities from Stordalen Mire near Abisko, Sweden - Bog_T0_2 | ecosystem: Environmental > Terrestrial > Soil > Wetlands > Peat | place: Sweden: Abisko, Stordalen Mire...
TCGCGGCGGGGAGTGGCCTGCGCATCTTCCTGACCGGAGGAAAGCCACTCGACCAACTCCTTGCGAAAGGCCTCGGCCTCCTCCTCGCGTTCCTGCTGCTCAAAATCAGGCCGGTCGAGATAGGGCTGCAGCGACGAGGGAATCTTGCCCTTGTTGCGGCGCGAAATTTCCCGCGCCAGGCGCCACGCCAGCTTTTCGCTGTTCGGCTCACGGCAGATTGTTGCGCCAATGTTGGAATCAAAAAAATCGGGCAGATCAATCTGCGTTTCCTTCAGCAGGGTGCTGAGCTGCGCGAGGCGGTCCCATTCGCTGCGGGCCTGAAACAGGCGGGTGAGAGTCTGGCTTTCCGGACCGGGACGCGTGGATGAATGGGAAACGGGGCGAGGCGGCATGGACAATCGCTCAGTATGCCGTCTTCATCGGGATGAGCAATAACCAAAGGTGAAGCCGTGCTTTACAACCGGCGGGTGAGAGTCAAAGTTGGTTGACCGTGAGTCCAATAATCTTCGTCCTTGGCGTGATGGGCTTCGGTTTTGCCGCCGCCGTGCCGAGCAACCCCGTCCAAACTGTCCCCGCCAGGCTGCCTGAACCGCTTTCGTCCACGACGCCTGACAATACGCGCTATCTTAATGAGCCCAGCCTGCTGGAGGGGTGCCAGGCGCAATTGGCCTCGTTCAAGAACCAGCCGTGCGACATCATCTTCATTGGCGATTCCATCACCGCGCGCTGGCTTGAAGCGGGCCGGGAGGTCTGGAACAAATATTACGCGCCGCGCCACTCGCTCGACTTCGGCATTGGCGGCGACAAGACCCAAAATGTGCTCTGGCGGCTCGACAACCTGGCGATCCAGGGCCTGAGGCCGAAAGTTGCCGTGGTGATGATTGGCACAAACAATCTCGCGAACCGTCCCGGTGAAATCGCCGACGGCGTCAAGGCGGTCCTGGCCAAAGCCCGGGCAGTTTTTCCCGGCGTCAAAATCATCCTCGTCAGCATCATGCCCAACGCGCGCGCCAATGACAAAATGATGCAGGTCAATTCGCTCATCAAAAAGCTGGCCGATAATGACACTCTCTTCTATCTCGACCTGGTTCCGCTCATGCCGGAAGTCACGACCATCGGCCCCGACGGCCAGACCGATAGAAACTGGAAAGGCATGAGCTACGACCGCCTTCATCCCGATGCCACCGGCTACCAAATCTGGGCCGACGCCATGGAGCCGCTGCTGGCGAAGCTGCTGGCGGGTGGAAAATAAACGCTATGCTTCAAAGGCTTCTGGGTGGCCCGGGTGAGCGAGCTCGGCATCGCGAGCGCACAGGAGGTCACTTGAACATTCGCAAATCAAGGGCGGCTCTTGTTCGCGCGAAATGACTCCGCGCGAACCCGGACAATAAATTGTCCGGGCCACCCGAAGAATTATCCCGGCAACAATTCCTGCCCCTTGGCCGTGTCCTTGACTTTCCAACCGAGCGCTTCGATCGCTTTGCGCAACTCGTCGCTTCTGGCGAAATCCTTCGCTTTGCGGGCCTCGGCGCGCTGATCGAGCAGAGTCTGAACTTCAGCGGGAACCGAGACGCTCGCATCGCCGAGACCGAGGATGGAGTCCAGTTGATCCCAAATCACATTGAAGGCCCTCGCATCTGTGGCACTTAATAGCCCGCTATCGAGGGCCTTGTTAGTCTCGCGAATCCATTGAAAAAGCTCTCCAAGTAAGTCGGCGACATTCAGGTTATCATCAAGGGCCAGATCAATATCGGAAGCCAGTTTCAGGACTAACCCGCTCTCCCGACCGGGATCGGAAGCATCTGTCTGAGCTGCTTTAATCCGCTTCCTCCACTCATCAATCCGCGAAAGCGCCGTCTTGGCGTCGTCCATCCCCTGCCAGGTAAAGTTCAGGTTCTTGCCGTAGTTCGCGCCGGAGAGAAGCGCATACCGCAGTTCCCTTCCGGTGTAACCGCGCGCCAGCACATCGCGCACGGTGTACATATTCCCCAGCGACTTCGACATCTTCTGGCCGTCGACGAGCAGGTGCTCGATGTGAAACCAGTGCCCGACAAACGGCAGGCCCGTCGCGGCCTCGCTCTGCGCAATCTCATTTTCGTGGTGCGGAAAGCGTAAGTCCGTGCCTCCGCCGTGAATGTCAATCTGCTCGCCGAGATGCTCCATGCTCAGCGCGGAACACTCGATGTGCCAACCCGGCCGGCCCTTGCCCCAGGGCGAATCCCAGCCCACCTCGCCATCGGCGGCCACCCACTTTTTCCAGAGGACGAAGTCGCCGACGCCCTCCTTTTCGTATTCATCCTGGTTCACCCGCGCGCCGGAAATCAGGCTGCTCAAATCGAGATGGCATAGGCAGCCATACTTCGGAAACGACGCGATGCGAAAATAGACCGAGCCGTCGTCGGAAACGTAGGCCGACTTCTTGTCGATGAGCTTTTGGATCAGCGCAATCATCGACGGGATATGGTCCGTCGCGTCCGGCGTCCGCTCGGGAATCTCGATGTTCAGCGTCTTCGCGTCATCGAGGAAGGCCTTCCGATAAATGCCGGTGAATTCCTTCAACGGCAGCTTCATCTCGCGCGCGCCGCGGATGGTCTTGTCGTCGACATCGGTGAATTGCATGACGTGATCGACCTGATAACCGAAATGCTTCAACGCGCGCCGCAGCAGGTCGACCGCGACATAGGTGCGGAAGTTGCCGATATGACCGTAATTATAAATCGTCGGCCCGCAGACATAGAGGCTGACGCGCTTGCCGGTGGGATCGAGCGGCTGCAATGGCTCGACCGCGCGGGTCATCGAATTGTAAAGCTGAAAAGTCGGGCGGGGCATGGAGGGATCAACTTGTGGAATGAAATATCATGGGTAAGGATGTTTGAAACGCAACCAGAGAAGTGGCAATGTACGAATACAAATAAACGCTGGAAATTCGGGAGAAACCTTTAAGAGTACTGGATGGCCTTCCGAAAGATGTCCGCCAACAGATCGGATATCAGCTGGATTTGCTTCAACGTAATTTCAGCGGTGACGTCAAAAAGCTCTAAGGGTACAAGGATGAATATCGTTTGAGAATAGGGTCCTACCGGGTTCTCTTTAGATTGATTGGGAGCCATCTTATTGTTACCAGTATATATTGTTACCAGTATAGGAGATCGAAAGGAAATCCATGGCCGTTAAAACACTCACTCGAAGCAAAAAAATCAAATCTGTCAACAGTTTGGCTTATGGCCGACAACTTCGTGACCTAATTGACGATCAGCGTGCTTTGGCAAAACGTCTGGTCAAGCTCGTCGAGCATCTGGAAGACGAAGAAGATCATCGGGCCATTGTGGAAGCGGAGAAAGAAAACGCTGGCAAACCGGGCATCCCCTGGGCCGTGGCCAAAAAACGTCTTGGTCTTGATTAACCGCTTTCCGGCAGCGTCACGCACGCCACGGCCATCGCCGCGATCCCCTCGCCGCGACCGGCAAAGCCGAGCTTCTCGTTGGTCGTCGCCTTCAAATTGACCCGCTCCGCGGGAATGCCCAGCGCCGCCCCCAGCTTCGCCTTCATCTTTTCCAAATGCGGCGCGATCTTCGGCGCTTCGGCAATGACCGAGGCGTCGATGTTTTCCAGCACCGCGCCGCGCGTGGCCAGCAGATCGCGGATTTGTTCCAGAAAAACGAGGCTGCTTACGCCACGCCAACGCTCGTCGGTATTCGGGAAGTGATGGCCGATGTCGCCCGCGCCGAGCGCGCCCAGAATGGCGTCCGCCAGCGCGTGGATCAGAACATCCGCGTCCGAGTGCCCTTCCAGTCCCTTGTCGTGCGCCAATTCAATACCGCCGAGAAAAAGTTTGCGGCCCTCAACGAGGGGGTGAACGTCATAACCAATGCCAACGCGATTCATATATGAATCGACTACAATGCCTGAAAGCCGCCCAACCACCAACCGGTTTTTCATGGCTGCCGTCGTAAGACGGTGGAGGCCGCGCTCAAGCCAGTCGGCTAGGGCTGAGGTCCCTGCAACAACTTTTCCAGGCGGGCGTCCTTGCCGATCCCCAGTTCCAGCGCGCGGTTGTATTCGCGGCGCGCCAGTTCCAGCGACGGCGGTTTCGAGGTGGCATAAACCAGCGCGAGATTGAAGTGCGCGTCGCCGAAATTGGGATCGAGCTCGATCGCCTTGCGGAATTCCTTCTCCGCCACTTCCTGCCAGCCTTTTTGCGAGCAGGCGCAACCGAGATAATTATGGGTCTTCGGATCGTTGGGATCGAGCGCCTTGGCCGAGTTCAACGCATCGATGGCGTTCTCATACTGGTTCAACTGGTAGTAAACGATGCCAAGGTTCGAATAGGAAAAGGCATCGGTCGGCGAAAGCTTCACCGCCTGCTGCAGCGCCCTCAGCGCCTCGTCAAATTTACCCTGCTGGAAACGGACCACGCCGAGATTGCTCCAGGCGTAGAGCGACTCGGGATATTTATCGATGATGCTCTGATATTTCGCCGCCGACTCGTCGTATTTCTGGTTCTTGAAAAGGTCCGCCGCGTCCTGCGCCGTCTCGCGCATATCATCGGGCAAACGCGCCTGGGTTGAATATTGGGTCGGATCACTATGCGTCGTTGCGCCAGCCCCATTATTGATCGTCGTATCCTGGTAGACGGTCGTGCCCTGTGGAACCTGGTTAGGGGCCGAAGGCGTCGAAGCAGGCAGAGCGGAAGTCCCGTCCGACGTTGGGATCGACGTGATCGACGCGGCCTGACCGTTGGGCGGCAGCGGCTCACTCGCAGTGGGGACATTCGTCGTCGCGGGCGCGCTTACTTGGGCTGCCGGATCAAGCGCTTGGGAGGAGGAAGTCGTTGTCGTGGACGATGTCGACGCATTGGTCGAGGTGGGGTCGGGTGCCGGGGAACCGCTGCCCTGGGTTGACGGCGGATCATTCGCGACAACGGTGACCGGCGGCGTGTTCGTCGAGGCATCGGGTGGAGTTGCGCCGGTCAGGCTGTTGGTTGCGGGGGGCGTGACCGAAGATGCGCTTCCATCAGGCGTGGGCGGCGTGGGAGCCACCGCTGAAGTCGTATTCGTCGTCGAAGGATCGCTGGGGGGCTGACTTCCGGTGACATTCGCGGTAAAACCAGTGTCGCCGGTCGGCGGCGTGACATCCGGCCCCGGCACTTTCAAACTCGCCAGCAATTGTTTTTCCTGGTCATTGGTCGGCGGAGTCATCGGCGAGCCGAGAATATCGAGCTGTTCCTGGAGGACTTTCGACTTGAGCTTGAGATTATCAAATTCCTCCTGGGCCAGCCGCTTGGCCATGTCGCGATGGGCCTGCTCCTGCAGTTCGCGGGTGAGAATGTCGCGCATGACTTCATTCTCGCGTTTCAGCGTCTCATACTCGGCGCTGCCGGGTCCGGCTTCGGCCAGCTTTTGGTTCGCCGCCACCAGATCGGCCTGGGCCTGGTCGAGCTGATTCTTCAACGTCGTCGTAGTGTCCTGCAGCGCCTTGTTGGCCGCCTGGGATTCGTCATACTGATCCTGCAGATTTTTTAGCTGGGCCTGGGCCAGCGCGAGCTTCGATTTTGGATTCGACTTGATATCATCGAGTTCTTTTTGCGTTGAAGCCAGCTTGTCTGTCAGCGATTTATTTTCGCTCAAAAGCTTGCCCATCCTGTCATCCGCCGTCGGCTGGCTCTTCGCCGCGGCCAGTTGTTGGTTCACCGTTTCGAGCTGGGTCCGGTAGGTCTCAAGCTGCGCCAGCGAATCGGCCAACTTTTCCTTAGTCAAATGCAACTCATCCTCCACCGCCTGTAACCGGAGCTTCAGCGCAGCCACTTGATCGGCATTCGCCGCCTCTCCCGTGGGTCCAGGCTGGACGGACGGCGGAGGATTGGTATTGGAATTATCCGCCGTCGGCGTGGGCGAAGGCTCGGTGGGACTCGGGGGCGCGGGTGGTGCCTGCGCTGCCGCTTTGGGTTCCAGGTCGAGGATCTTCGCCTTGCAATCGTCCATCCGGTGGACCACCAAGGCCGTTTCCCAATTCGGATCCGAATCGTGAATCTTCGCCAGGTTATTATAGCAATCCTGGAAGTCGTTCAACGCGCTGCGATAATCACCCTGCTTTTCCAAATGTTCCGCGTCATTGATCTTCAGGTAAATATCCAAATACCTCTGCTGAAGGGTCGGCTCGGCGTGGGCAAGAGAGAACGGTGCCGTCAAAAGCCACGCTGTTATTAGGACCAAATAAGCACCCCGACGCATGTAGTAAGATTTAATGTGTTTATCAGTAAAAAGTCAACTATCTCTTAGATTACAAGTAATCTACGAGTTAGCATCCGAACGTATTGCAGGCACTACCGAGGACCAAAAAACCTACCCCCGTTCAGGCGGGAAAGCGATTTCCAGAAGGGGCAGCTTCCCACCCTTCAACTATCGATCCATTTGAACTTATTCCTAGTTTGACCCCAACTTGCGGAATCCGTTCATTACCGTTGCAAATTAGCTGCGCTCCAACTCCTTCACCGCATCCGCCACCCGCCAGCCCCTTTTTTCCAGGGCCGCTTGCGCCTGCGCGGCGTTGCCTGAGGTCAAGGCTTGAACCAAGCGGACCGCGCGCGCGCGAAGCTTATCGTTTGTCGCCTGGACATTGATCATCAGGTTGTCGCGAACCCGGCCCAATCGCACCATGGCGATGGTGCTGAGCATATTCAGGACGAGCTTCGTCGCCGTGCCCGCTTTCATCCTCGTCGACCCGGTCACGATCTCCGGCCCGGTGGGAAGATCAATCTCCACATCGACCGGCACGCGAATAGCCCGCTTCGGATTGCAGGTAAGCAGGATCGTTCCCGCGCCCCGCTCGCGCGAGAAGTCGAGCGCTCCCAACACAAAGGGCGTCTGGCCGCTCGCCGCAATGCCGCAGACCACGTCGCGCTTCGTCAGGCCACGCGCCTTAAGTTCTGCCGCTCCGGTATCGCGCGCATCCTCGGCCCCTTCCTGGCTGCGAAAAACCGCCGCCGCGCCACCGGCGATGATCGCCTGCACCTGTTCCGGAGGCGCATTGAAAGTCGGCGGCATTTCGCTCGCATCGACCACGCCAAGACGCCCGCTTGTTCCCGCGCCCACGTAAAAAAGGCGTCCTCCGCCGGAAAGCTTCCGTGCCACCAGCGTCGCCGCCTTCGCAATCGGAACACGCTGAGCCGCGAGCGCTTTTTCGACGTAGCGTTCCTCGCGGATAAAAAGATCGACCAATCCCGAAATCGAGCGCTTGTCCAATCCGCGCGAACGGGGGTTGCGCTGCTCGGTGGAAGCGCTGGCGAAAGCTTTGAGGCGGGCAGGATCGGGTAGACTGCGATCTCCATGCGACGATGCTCTGCCTGGAGGGACCTCCCGGTCGGCCGCAGCCCGGCGGGAGCCGGGCCCTCCAAAACCGTCTCCTGGCAATTTCTCCAAACCCGCCAACTTTGCCGCGCCGAATACCCCCGGCACGGTGAGAAGAAACGACTTCGCGCCCGGCCGGACACGCTTCAAGGCGCGTTGAAAGCGCGCGACGTAGTCGGATTGATTTTCGAAAAGCCCGCCCGTCAACGCAATGTCCACCCGACGCAAACCAAGCCGTCGCGACACATATTCCACGCGATCGGCCAACTCCGCTGCGCCTTGATCGAGCACCATCGACGCAATGCGGTCGCCTTTCCTGGCCGCGCTGAAAACGCAGTGCGCCCAGCCCGCCACCGTCGTCTTGCTCGTGTCCCGCAACAGAAAGGGCACCAATTCCTCCAGCGATCCCTTGCCTGCCGCCGCAAGGAATTCACGACCGAGCACCTCCACTTTTTGCGTCGCATCGTATTGGGTGAAGACGCATTGCAGGCCCAGCCGGGCAATATCATAGGCGCTCCCGCCGTCAGAAAAGAGATGCCCCCATCCGCCTGCTTTCTCAATCGGAGCGCTGGCCCATTTCTGCCCCGCGACATTCGATCCCGTACCTGCGATGACCACGATACCCGGCCCATCGCCGAACGCCGCCGCCAAAACCGAGCGCGTATCCTCCATGACTCGAACCACTCCGGCCTTGGGCCAGACACGGCGAATGATTTTTTCCACCCGCGCTTTCTCCGCGGCAAGCTGGCATCCGGCAAACGCGCCGCCGATGGCCTCAACCTTCGCGCCCGCGTTGCGGCGAATCGTCCTGAATAATTTTTCCAGGGCCGTATCGCCCAGCAAAAGCGTATTGCCCGGCCCCGCCTCGCCTTGCGCGAGGACTTTTCCGTCATTCGTCACCAACGCCCAGGTCGTCTTCGTTCCTCCGCCCTCGATACCGAGAATGCTCATCGTCTTTTCATTTCCTGCCATGCCGCCACTATCGCCTTTTCATCGGCTCGAACGCCATCGAAAAAGTCCGGGGCTAGGTTCGATAAACTTTTTCCGAGGACGCCACCCCGGACCTGGCCTTGATCAGTTCTTCAATCCCGGCATCTCCCTTTTGCTCCTCTCGCGGCGCATAGAGCGCTCTTCCCCTGGGATCGATATCCTGGGGAGGTTCACACAGGAAATAAATGGCCAGGCTCTTCCGGTAGATGCCTTCGGGTTGGGTCAGCTTCCGGCTCATCCCATGCCAGGAATTTTGAGTGGTATCAAAAATGACCGCGCGCCGGAATTTCGGTTCGATTTCATGAACGAGCTTGCCCGGCCGATTCGTGGCCGGATCCTGTTCCCACAGTCCCAGATGCCCCCCGTGCTCCGCTTTAAGGTCGGAGGAGATATAGAGGATGATGTTCAGCTTTCGTTGCAGCCCGAGCTTGGGATGAAGCGAGTAATCGAGGTGCGGGTTCAAATTGCCCCCAGTTCCATGAATATGCCAACCCCCGCCGTGCAGGCCCTGGTCGGAAAATAATTTCGTGTCCGCCAGCTTAGATAAAAGGCTGACAAACTCAGTCGAGTTCAGGTACTGGAAATATTTGTAGGTGGCGCTGGGAAACACGTTCCAGTCATTCAAGGCCTTCTTGTCCTCGATCTTATTTTTATAAACAAACCATTTGGGCGATTCGAAGGGCAGGAACTCGCTTTCCAATTGCCGGGCGAGCTCCTCCGTAACGAATTCATCCACGATGCAATGACGGAAAGGCTGACCTTTTTGAAACCCTGAGAATGCGGAAGCCAGAGCGTTATGATTGATCATGGAGATAAGACCCAAGGGCCTCTTTTCGGATAAAAACAAATCCAACTACAAAAAAAGCGGCTCAATTGCTTGAGCCGCTTTTTGGTAAAATCTTTTTCGGTTAGTACCGACCGCGACCGCGATCTCCGCGATCACCACGGTCTCCGCCACGACGGTCGCCACGGTCTCCGCCGCGTCCACCACCGCCGCCACCGCCACGGTAGCCACCACCGCCGCCGCCGCCGCCTTCGCGCTGTTCCATGGGGCGGGCTTCATTAACGGTCAGGGCCCGGCCATTGATTTCCTGGCCATGGAATTTCGCGATGGCCGCCTGCGCTTCTTCCGCAGTGCCCATTTCCACGAAACCAAAGCCGCGGGGACGTCCCGTCACGCGATCATTGATCATCTGCACCCGCGCGACATTGCCCGCCTGGGCAAACAAATCGGTCAGGTCGTTTTCCGTCATGCTGAAGGGCAGGTTGCCCACATAGAGTTTTACGCTCATTTTTTCCTTTTGGCTGGCTTGCTGATGTCTCCGGGATCGGATCTACGCTGCCACTGAGCTAAAACTCACCTAGCACCGAACGTCAACTTACCTTGAGGACGAATCGTAGGATATGGCGGTGGCGGCGCAAGAAAATTCCGGCGTAATCACTTTGCGCAAATTAATAGATTACCACCTCACGATGAAGCAAAGAAACTGGTGACTCCAGCGCAATCCTGCATCAAGCCAGCGATCCATCGCCCGGAAGGGAAGCGCCCCGTGGCGAACCGACCCGGTCATCGCCCGCAAGATGTCGTGATCGCCTACGGATCGACCCGCCTGCAAAAGTCGCCTTCTCCTGCGGAAACCGGCTGTCCTCGCTTCTTTCCACACCGCCCTCCAAAGTCGCCAGCGATGCGGATAGAGTTTCCAGAGACCGAGGCTTAAGGCCGCCTCCGAGGCGACGATCCATGGCAGCAGCAGCACCAGCGTCGCCCATTTGAAATTTGCCAGCAGCAGCAGATAACGATTCCGCTCGATGTAAAACAGCCGGTCACCGGAGGCCTCCAGCGGCTGGAGCCAAAACCGATGATCGTGCGTCACCCGGCTGGCTGGCGCCAACCGGTTCTCCAGCCCGGCCATCCGCATCCGCCAGCCCAGGTCCGTGTCGTCGGCGTAAAGGAAAAGCTCCTCCCAGAAGATGCCCGTTGTTCCCAACCTCGCATTCAACGCCTCGAGGGTCGCCACACGAAAAGCCAGCGCCGCGCCGCTCCCGGAGAAGATGTTTAGCGTTATCGGAAAATCAGACACGGCTTCCCCATATCCCTCGACAAAACCGAGTCCCAGGAAGTGGAGCGCGTTCCCGCGGGAATTGATCGTGCCATCCGGCAGCAGCAAAAGCGACGCCGCCGAACCCACCGAGGGATTTGCAAGCTCGGCCACCAAAGGCTCCCACCATCCGGCATGGACAACCGTATCGGGGTTGAGGAGGATAATGGTTTCGCACGGCGTCTGCGCCTGCAAAGCCGCGTAAGCCGCGTTGTTCCCCCGCATAAAACCGAGGTTGCTTTCGCTGCGCAGGACATGCACGGAAAGCTTGAGCGCCTTCTCCTCTCGCTCGATCACCGCCAGCGTCGCGTCGGTGGAGGCATTGTCCCAAATCCAAATCTCGCTCTGGGCTGGATCGACCGTCGCGGCCAGGCTGCCGAGCAAAGGCCCGATATGCCGCTCGCTCTGGTAGGTAACGATGATGATTCCGATCGGCTTCAAGACGGCCGTTAGCTTGAGACAGGAGGAACATGAAGAACATGAAAAAGAAGTCCTCGAAGAAAGTTCTGTTCTAAAAAAATCCTCAACAATCTCGTTGTTTCCTGCGCATCTTTGGTTACGATAAAAGCGATATGATCGTCTCCCGCCCGAAACTATCGTGGGTTGAGAGAATGTATTTGCCCGGCATTCTCACCGGGCTGAAAATCACCGCCAGTCATTTCATCGACCATCTTCTCGGTCGCAAAAAAATCACCATGCAGTACCCCGAGGAGAAGTGGCCCATGCCCGACGGCTACCGGGGCGCGCCCACCCTCGTGCGCGATGAAGAGGGCCGCGAAAAATGTGTCAGTTGCCAGCTCTGCGAATTTGTCTGCCCACCCCGCGCCATCCGCATCAAGCCCGGCGAAATCCCGCTCGATTCGCCTCACGCCAAAGTCGAGAAAGCGCCCAAGGCCTTCGACATCGACATGATTCGCTGCATTTATTGCGGCCTGTGCGAGGAAGTCTGTCCCGAGGAAGCCATCTTCCTGCTCAAAGATTACGCGATCACCGGCCTGTCCCGTGCCGAAATGGTCCACGACAAAGCCAAACTTTACGAACTCGGCGGCACACTGCCCAAACCCATTCACAAGTGGGACAAGAATAAGTAAGAAGGAAGAAGTTGGAAGGGGGGATAAAAGTGAGAACGAGTAAGCGAAATTTTCAACCCATCTCACCGTTAGCCCACCACATCTCGTCCTTCTGCCTTCTTACTTCTGCCTTCTTACTTCTACCTTCTTACTTTCCCTCATGAACGCCCTCTTCTTCTGGTTGTTTTCGGGCGGGATGATTGTCTGCGCCCTCGCCGTCATCCTCAACCGCAATGCCGTCGCCAGCGCGCTTTGCTTCACCTTCACCATCGTCTTCATGGCGGGCCTCTTCGTCATGCTCAGCGCCTTCTTCCTTGCCGCCGTGCAAATCCTCGTCACCGCCGGCGCCGTGATGGTCCTCTTCCTCTTCATTATCATGCTCCTCGACCTCACCGCGATGGAGCACATGCCCCGCCAAAAAATCTGGATGGGCTTTTCCCTTGTCCTCGCGCTCGGCTTTCTTTTGATCGTGGCGAAAACCCTTCAAGCCACGCCCCAGGGCACGACCACGATCAGTTCACTCAAGTCCACGGAGATACCCGCCCGTTTTTTCAACCGGCCCGAGGTCCTGGCTGATGGCAGAACCATCGACCAGTCGATCCCCCAAAGCGAGTGGGACCAGTACGACGACACCCACCGCATTGGCCGCCTTCTCTTCCGCACCAACACGGCCAACGGCCAAACCTCCTATGTCGCACCCTTTGAAATCACCAGCCTGCTCATCCTCGTCGCCACCATTGGCGTGATCGTCCTCTGCAAACAGGACGAACGCAGTCGCCCCAGCCCGCGCGAGGAACTTATGCGCGAAGCCCCGCCCGTTGCTGAAAGGCAGAAGGAAGAAGTTGGAAGTTAAAGGTCAGAAACAATCGCTACTCACCGTTTTAATGTAAAAAGAATCGATGCACTCCACTTTAATTTTCCTCTCCTTACCCTTCTAACTTCTTCCTTCTAACTTCGTCATGGACATCACCCTCAACCATTACCTCGCCGTCGCGGCCATCCTTTTCGCCATCGGCCTGATGGGGGTCATCATGCGGCGCAACCTCCTGATCATCTACATGTCGCTGGAAATGATGCTTCAGGCGGCCAATCTCACTTTCGTCGCCTTCAGCCGCTTCAACTGCGCCAACGACACCAACGGTGCGATCGACGGCCAGGTCTTCGTCTTCTTTGTCATCACCGTCGCCGCGGCGGAAGTCGCGGTCGGCCTCGCGCTCATCGTCGCCCTTTACCGCCTCAAGCGCACCACCCAGGTCCAGGACCTCACCACCCTCAAGTTCTAAGGATTATGGACATCGCCTGGTTCCTTCTCATTGCGCCGCTCGTCGCCACCATCGCGATCCTGCTCCATCTCCATCGCAAACCCGACATGGCCATCTTCGCCTCGGTCGGCTCGGCTTCCCTCTGCTTCCTTATCGCCCTCGCGGTCGCTTTCGGCGGCATTCCCGAACCCGCGCCTTTCGAGTGGATTTCCCTGCCCGGCTGGACGGTCGATATCGGCATGATCTTCGATCCTCTCTCCAAGGGCATGCTCCTCATCGTCACCGGCATCGGCCTGCTCATCCACATCTATTCCATCGGCTATATGTCCCACGATCCGGGCCGGGGACGCTTCTTCGGCGGGCTCAGCATCTTCATGTTCTCGATGACCGGCATCGTCCTGGCCGACAACCTCATCATGCTCTTCCTTTTCTGGGAGGGGGTCGGACTTAGCTCCTATCTTCTCATCGGCTTCTGGTACGAGAAGGAAAGCGCCGCCCAGGCCGCCAACAAGGCCTTTGTCTGCAATCGCCTCGCCGACTTCGGTTTCATGGTTGGCATCCTCACTTTCTGGTTCCTCATGGGCACCGTCTCGGTCCGCCCGGGTGTCCTCGCGCCTTTATATAAGGAAAATGCCCTGCCCCAAAAAGGAAGCATTATCAATCAAGTCGAAATCGTGACGACCCAGGCTGATTCGTATGCCTCCCAGCACGGCGTGGTTGCCACGCCCGTGCTACTCACCATCATGGTGGTCGGACTCTTCCTCGGCTGCGTCGGCAAATCGGCCATGTTCCCGCTCCACGTCTGGCTGCCGGACGCCATGGAAGGCCCGACGCCGGTCTCCGCGCTGATCCACGCCGCCACCATGGTGGCCGCCGGCGTCTACATGCTCTGTCGCGTCTATCCCCTCCTGCTCCTCTCACCTGCCGGCCTGTTCATCATCGCCTGCATCGGCTGCCTTACCGCCATCTTCGCCGCGCTCATCGCCGTTCAGCAAAACGACATCAAGCGCATCCTCGCCTATTCCACCCTTTCGCAACTCGGCTACATGGTCATGGCCGTCGGGTGCGGAGGCCCCGATGCGGCCATGTTTCACCTCACCACCCACGCCTTCTTCAAGGCGCTCCTCTTCCTCGCCGCCGGTTCCGTCATCCACGCCCTCAACGATGAGCAGGACATCTGGAAAATGGGCGGGCTGTATAACAAAATCCCCCTCACTTTCTGGACTTTCGCCATTGGCATGCTGGCCCTCATCGGCTGCCCGCCCTTCGCCGGATTCTTCAGCAAAGACTACGTCCTCTCCATCGCCTACGCTTACGGCCCCTTCTTCTATTTAGTCGGCGTCATCACGGCCTTCCTCACCGCCTTCTACATGACGCGCCTGGTCGTCGTCGCCTTCCTGGGCAAGGCCCGCACTCCCGCCGCCGAGCATCCGCACGAATCGCCCCGCGTGATGACCATTCCTCTCATCATTCTCTCTGTTCTCTCTTTCACCGGCGGCTTCATCGGAATCAAGCCCGTTTTCCATGGCTGGTCCGTCGACGTCCTCGCCTCCACCGGCCTGCTTGGCGTCACGTCTCCGGCCGCCGAACCCGGCATCTTCCTCGAAATGGTCGTCCCCGCCGCGGTTGTGGCCCTCGGCGTGATCCTGGCCTACTTCCTCTATTCGGATGTCGCGGCCGACCCGCTCGAAATCAAGATCCTCGCCGATAAATTTTACTTCGATGAATTCTACGACCGCAGCATTGTCGGCGGACAGCAACTCGCCGCCCGCTTTCTCAACTGGATCGACAGCTGGATTCTCGACGGCCTCATCATTCGCGGCGCTGCCTATGTCAGCGTCGGCGTGGGCGAACTTTTCCGGCTCCTGCAAACCGGCAGCCTGCAGGGTTACGCCTTTCTTTTCACGCTCGGCAGCATCGTCCTGATTTACTTCACGCTCTTCCACTAGCCATGAACCAGGCCATCTCACCTTTACTCGCTCTTTTGTTGGCACCGCTCGCGGCCATTGGCTTCATCATTCTCCTGAAAGCCCCCGCCCGGACAACGACCCTTTTCGCCAGCGCGTTCAATCTCATCCTCTCCCTGGGCCTCATCTGGAATTATCCCGCCGCGCAAGGCGGTTATGCCTACGTTTCGGATTACGTCTGGGTCACCATCCAGGGATTGCCCCCGATTCATTTTCATCTCGGTGTCGATGGCATCAGCCTGCCGCTGGTTTTCCTCACGGGCATCGTCACGTTCGCCGCGGTGGCCATCTCGCCCGGCAACATCCGCCGCTCCGCCGAGTACTACAGCTATCTGCTCCTCATGTCGCTCGGCGCCATGGGCGCCTTCACTTCGCTTGACCTCTTCTTCTTTTTTATCTTCCACGACTTCGCGCTCATCGCCACCTTTCTTCTGATTGGCATCTGGGGCGCGCAAAACCGGCAGTTCGCTTCGTTCCAGGTCACGATCTATCTCATGGCTGGCAGCCTCATTCTTCTGGCCGGGATCGTCGCGCTCGTCATGGCGTTGCCGGTGGCGGATCGCACCTTCGACATCGTCGCGCTCCAGGCTTACATCAACGGCCATCCCCTCAGTACCACGACCCAGAACATCATCTTTCCGCTCCTGCTCGTCGGCTTCGGCATCCTCGTCGGACTTTTTCCCTTCCATTCCTGGGCACCGCCCGGATATGCCTCGGCACCGCCCGCAGCCGCCATGCTGCACGCTGGCATCCTGAAAAAATTCGCCATCTACGGCATGATCCGCATCGCCATCCCGATGCTTCACGACGGCTTTGGAACCTGCCAACCGCTGATCCTCACACTGCTTGCGGGCAACTTTCTCTACGCCGGATTCGTCACCCTGGCGCAAAAGGAACTGCCGACCATGATCGGCTTTTCGAGTGTCATGCACATGGGCTACCTGTTTCTCGGCGTCGCCTGCTGGAACGTCATCGGCGTGACCGGCGCGGTTGTGCTGATGGTGGGCCACGGGCTCTCCGCCGCGCTCCTCTTCGGGCTCAGCGGCGAGATCACCCATCGCGCGGGAGAGAACCGCTTCTCCGAACTGGGCGGGTTGGCCAAGCGCGCCCCCGTGCTCGCCATCCTCTTCAGCTTCGCCTCCATGGCCTCGATGGG
>Ga0302319_10012652_pt1 | contig 15890 bp, 15 predicted proteins | sample Bog_T0_2_FD_203319 | JGI IMG/M metagenome (GOLD analysis project Ga0302319, IMG submission 203319) | Peat permafrost microbial communities from Stordalen Mire near Abisko, Sweden - Bog_T0_2 | ecosystem: Environmental > Terrestrial > Soil > Wetlands > Peat | place: Sweden: Abisko, Stordalen Mire...
GAGCTCAAACCGGCAGTCGATAAGATGCGCGAGCTGGAAGCCGAGGTCACCGCGCAGCAGCAGATCTTGCTGGGCAAGAAGGCGGAGGCCGCGGAGCCCGTAGCTGAAGGACCGGCCAAAATCGCCATCGACGATTTCCTCAAGGTGGATTTGCGCGTAGGCCTGGTGCTTACGGCGCAATCGGTGAAAGGCTCGACCAAGCTGATGCATATGACCGTGGACATCGGCGAACCGCAGCCGCGCACCATCGTGGCGGGCATTGCCGAAGGATATGGGCCCGCCGATCTGCTGGGACGCAAAGTGGTGATCGTGGCCAACCTCCAGCCGCGCAAACTCAAAGGCATCGAATCCAACGGCATGATTGTGGCTGCGTCGGTAAACGACGGCAAACCGGTGCTGGCGGGATTCCATGAAGACATCCCCGTGGGGGCGCGCCTCAAGTGAGGCTGGTGGATTCCCACGTCCATCTGGACGACTCCAAGTTTGACGCCGACCGCGAAGAGACCATAGAGAGAGCGCGCGCGGCCGGCGTGGAATGCATGATGGCGATCGGCACGGGCAACGGGCCGCCCGATCTGGAAGTGGCCGTGCGCCAGGCCGACCGATACCCTTTTATCTACGCCACCATCGGAGTGCATCCGCACGATGCGTCTAAGGCTACGGAGGAAACCTGGGCGCGGCTGCGGGAACTGGCCGCGCATCCCAAGGTTCTCGCGGTGGGCGAAATCGGGTTGGATTACCACTACGATTTCTCGCCTCGCGAGGTGCAGCGAGCGGTCTTCGAGCGGCAATTGGAAATCGCCGCGGAGAGCGGCAAGCCGATTGTCATCCACACGCGTGAAGCGTGGGATGATACCCTGGCGACCCTGGGCGCGCACTGGCACGGCGCGGGGATTATGCATTGTTTCACCGGCGACGAGGCGCAGGCCCACCAGGCCCTGGACCTGGGTTTTCATCTGAGTTTTGGCGGGGTGCTCACATTTCCCAAGGCCGAAGCGGTGCGGCAGGCAGCACGCATGGCGCCGGACGACCGCATTCTAGTGGAAACCGATTGCCCGTATCTGGCGCCCGTGCCACACCGCGGAAAACGCAACGAACCGGCCTTCATGGTGGAGACCGTGCGGCGGCTGGCTGAACTGCGCGGGCGCGCGCCGGAGGAGATGGCCGAGTTGACCGCGCGGAATTTTGAGAATTTGATGTGGGGCGGAGCTGCGCGCGGCACTAAATCCGCACGGCCCGGATTGCAGGGTGGTACCGGTAACAGGTAAACTGGTTAACTTACATGAATTTAGGCAAGCTGGGGCAGGTCCTCACCGCGCGTGAAATTTTCGATCTCATCCAGGACGAGCTGGAACAGGTCGAAAAGAAGATCACCGTCGAATCGGTGGCCTCGGTAGAGGCCGTCACCGCCATCGGGCAGTATCTACAATCGAGCGGCGGGAAGCGGCTGCGTCCCACGCTGCTGCTCATTTCTTCCAAGCTGGCCGACCCCAACGGCGATGCCGGCAGCGCCTGTGCCATCCAACTCGGCGCGGTAGTGGAGCTGATCCACGCCGCTACGCTGGTGCACGACGACGTGATTGACGCGGCGGAGACGCGCCGCGGCCGGCCGTCGACCAACGTGAAGTGGGGCAATCATACCTGCGTGCTGGCGGGCGACTGGCTCTACATGCAGGCGTTTCAGATCGCCCTACGGGAGCGCAGCTTTCAGATTCTCGACCTGCTGATCGGGCTCACCCAGATGATGGTGGAGGGCGAGTTGCTGCAGCTCGATCGCATCGGCAGGATCGACGTCAGCGAGGCCGATTGCATGGAGCTGGTGGACCGCAAAACGGCCTGCCTGTTTTCCGTCTGCGCCCGCCTGGGCGCCCTGGCCAGCCGTAGCGAGACGCACACGCAGGAACGGCTGGGCGAGTATGCCTGGAACCTGGGAATGGCGTTCCAACTGGTGGACGACGTTTTAGATTTTACCGCCCGCGAGAAGACTCTGGGCAAGCCGGTGGGCGGCGACCTGCGCGAAGGCAAGGTGACGCTGCCGCTGGTATATGCGCTGGAGCGCGCCACCACCGCCGAGCGCCGGCAGGTGGAAACGATTCTGCGGGAGCGCAATTACCAGCAAGTGCCGTTCTCGCAGATTCTGGCGCTGCTGGAGAAATACCGCGGCATCGAGCGGGTCAAGGAGCGCGCACAGGCCTTCACCGACAAAGCCCGCCGGATTATCAACGAGTTCCCCGACTCGCCCTACCAGCGTGCGCTACTGGCGGTAACCGAGCTGGTGACGGAACGCGACCACTAAGTACGCCGGTTACTCTAAAACCGCTCCCTTTGGTCGCGGCTCTGTAACTACGCAGTGGCAGCGGCCACGGTGGGATAGAGAGACATGAGCTGTTCCACCCCGGTCATCTGGAAGAGACGCAGCATGCGCCCGTTGGCGCCGGCCATGCGCAGATCGCCGCCGGCCTTTTTGATGTGAGTGAGGCAGGAGACCAACGTTCCGATGCCGGAACTATCGGCATAATCCAGCGCGGAGATGTCGAAGACGAACTTTTTCTGTTCCTGTTTGAGCAGGTCGTGAATCACCGTCTCCAACCGCTCCACATCCCTTCCGAGAACCAGCCTGCCCGCAACCGTCACCACGGCGACCCCGGAATCCAATTGTTTCGTTTCGATGGGCATTGCTACAGGATACACCACTGATTCGTCACCCGGCTGCCGCTGCGCGCCGGTGCAGGCTGCCGTACAATCAATCCTGTGAGTCTCCAACTGAACGGCCACACAGCCATCGTGACGGGGGCAGCGACGGGCATCGGGGAAGCCATTGCCCAGCGGCTGGCGAGCGACGGAGCCACCATCGCCATCGTGGATCTGGACCTGGCGGGAGCGGAGCGCGTTGCCGCTGCCGTGGGAAGCGGTTCGTTCGCCATCCGCGCCGACGTCGCGCACTCCGCCCAGGTGAAGAAGGCCGTGGAGACGGTGCTCGCGCGGACCGGGCGCATCGACATCCTGGTAAACAATGCCGGCATCGCGGGAAAGGCCGCTCCGATCACGGAACAGACCGATGAAGACTGGGACCAGAACATCGCCATCAACCTGACGGCGGCGTTCTACTTCTGCCGGGCGGTGGTGCCGCACATGCGGAGCCGTGGATACGGCCGCATTGTGAATATCGCATCCATCGCCGGAAAGGAGGGCAACCCGCGCATGGTGGCATATTCGGCCAGCAAGGCGGGCGTGATCGGCCTGACCAAATCGCTGGGCAAAGAGGTGGCGACTGAGGGCATTTGCGTGAACGCCGTGGCGCCGGCGGTGGTGCGCACGCGAATTCTGGATCAGGTTACGCCGGAACAGATCGCCTACATGACGGACAAGATTCCCATGAAGCGGACTGGCCGCCCGGAGGAGATCGCCGCCGTGGTACGCTTTCTCTGCGGACCGGAATGCTCCTTCGTCACCGCCCAATGCTACGACGCCAGCGGGGGCAGAGCCACTTACTAACGGTCCGGATCCGGAACCATAAGGTCGCGGATCACGGCGCTCAATTCCGACCCGGCCGCCAGAAACTGGCGTAAAGTGCGCCGCGTGGCCCCAAAGGTGTCGAAATCGTCAATCGAAATGCCGTTTTCGGAATTCGCACGCGCGAAATCGGGGAAGTGCGCGGTCAGTTGCCGCACGATCAAAGGATCGATCGGCTGATCCATGCGCGGTAGCGGCTCGATATCGCTGGCATTGTAGCGGACCTGCCAGGAGTACGGCGGGGATATGACTACGTCGCCGCCAATGAACTGGCTCCAGTGCATGTGGTTACGGAACGCCGCGGAGAGCAGCCGCAGACGATAGCCGCGCTCCCGGTAGATACCGTATGCCTTTTTGAAAACCGCTACGCCGGCCCATTCCAGATAGCCCGGATCGATGCAGATGCCGTTTTTCTCCAGGAGCACCTTGAGCCAGTCGTCCAGCCGGCCGACCATGATGGTGCAGACCGGACCCATAAAGCGGATCTCCAGGCCTTCCTTCTCGCGGCGCGCCAGGCCGCGCTCCACGGCTTCGGCCACGGCGATGGCTTGCGGCAGGGTGAAGGAGACGGTGGCGTTGATGCTGACGCCGCGATAGGTAGCCTCTTCCATGGCCCCAATACCGGCTCGCGTGGCGGGGATCTTCACAATCATGTTGGGAGCAAGCTGGCTGAAGCGGAGGGCTTGTTCCAGGATCGCGGCGCCGTCCCGGTAGAAGCGTGGATCGGTCTGGATGGAGAGCCGGCCGTTGCGGCCCCCTTGAGCGTCAAAGATAGGTTTGAGCAGCGCGGCGCCCAGAACCGACATCTCTTCCACGACCTTCCAGCCGATCTGGTCTTCGGTGGCGGCGGGCATCTCTTGCAGCAGGGTTTCGACGCGTGGACGCCAGAGCGGCATCTTCTTTTTCAGGATGGAAAGCGCGATGACCGGGTTGCAGGTGGCGCCCACCGCTCCGTGGCCGATCGAATAGGCCAACTCGTCGAGGTCCGCGGAGTCGTTCCACAGACAGGTAGGCGTGGTCTTGGCCATTTGGAACAGCGGACTTTTATAAGCAGGGAGGGTGCCAGTGGGTGCCATAGTAGTTTAGAAATATCCGTAGGCGAGCCAGCCGCCATCGACATAGAGCGAGTGACCGGTAATGAAGCTGGCCTGCTCGCCGAGCAGGAAGGACACGGCGTCGGCTACGTCGGCGGGTTGGGCCAGGCGTCCGAGGGGAATGCGAGCCTTGACCTGTGCTTCATTGATATTGCCTGCCGCGATGTTGCGTTCGGTCATCTCGGTGGCGACATAGGCGGGGCCGACCGCGTTGACGCGGATGCGCCGGCAGGCCCACTCAATAGCCAAGACCTTGGTGAGCATGGCCAGACCGGCCTTGGCCGAGCAGTAGGCGGCGCGGCGCGGGAAGGCCGCCTCTGCATTGGTGCTGGTGATGAATACCATGGCCCCGCCGATGTCCCACATGCGGCGGGCACAGGCTTGCGCGGCATAGAACGCGCCGTTCAGTTGTACGTCCACCATGTGGGCCCAGGCCGCCGGCGGCAGGGAAATGGAGTCGTGCGGCTGGCTGATACCGGCACAGTTGACGACTCCATCGAGCTGGCCGAATCGATCGATGGCCGCCTGCGCCGCGCGGTCACACTGCTCGGGGTTGGTGATATCGCACGCCACGCCGATGGCCACGCCTCCCGCCGCGGCGATGCTCGTTGCCTCGGCCTGGGCCTGGATCGCGTTGAGGTCGGCAATGACGATGCGGGCCCCCGCCGCGGCAAGCCGCGCGCTAGTCTCGCCGCCGATGCCGCCGGCGCCGCCGAACACCACAATGACCTTGTCTGTTTGATCTCCCATGAGAATGAAAATCAGAGCATAGCACCAGAGCGTAATGACCGGGGCTGGCAGGAACCGGCGCGGAAAGGCGTTGGCGGTCATCCCGGTGCGTTAGCGAAATCCTCCGCCTGCGCGCGAAACGACTCGAATTGGCCGAGCAACTCCGCCAGCAGTTTCGCGGCGCCCGCCAGGTCACCGGTCTTCGCCAGCGCTTCGATTCGCCGCGCCGTGTCGGAGAGCCGGGCGCCACCCGCGTTCGCCGCCGCGCCCTTCAGTGCATGGGCCGCCCTATGGGCAGCGGCGGCATCGGCCCCTTGCACCGCCTCGGCCAGCAGCACCAGTTGCCGCGGGGTATCCGCTACGAACCGGCGTAGGATACGGCACGCGAGCTCGCGGTCCCCCATCAGGCGTTCCACCAGATTCTCATCGTCTAAGACCGGCTCCAGCGCCTGGGGTTGGCTTTTCGGCACGATTGGCTCCCATAGAACTATCGTCCGCGATCGCCAGTTTCATTAGGGCATAAAGAAATTCGGATCTGCGCCGATAACTACGGGTGATGACGCAGATCGACGCGGTTGCGGAAATCGGCTGACCCCTATGGACTCGCCCACCATTCTCGTTGTCGACGACACACCTAGCAACGTGGAGCTGGTGAGGAGCGTCCTGCAGTCTGAAGGATTCCGCACCCTGGCCGCCGGCGACGGCCCCACAGCCCGCGGTCTAAGCCGCGCGCAACAGCCGGACCTGATTCTGTTGGATGTGATGATGCCGGGCGAATCGGGCTTTGAAACTTGTTCGCACCTGAAATCGGATCCTGCGACGGCAGATATTCCCATCATCTTTCTTTCGGCTCTGAATGACGTGAAGAGTAAGGTTGCCGGCTTAAAGATTGGCGGAGTGGACTATATCGCCAAACCCGTCCACGGCGAAGAAGTCCTGGCACGAGTGCGGGTACACTTGCGGATCCGGGAAACCAATCGAGCTCTGGCGGCCCAGCATCGGACCCGTCTGGAACAGTGGCGTCAGGCCCAACAGGCCATCCTGGTCCGCCCGGAAGATCTCCCGGAGGCGAATTTCGGCGTCTACTACCAACCGCTCGAGGAGGCCGGAGGAGATTTCTATGATGTGATTCGACTGGGGGAAGACATCTACGCCTACTTTGTGGCGGATATCAGCGGGCATGGGGCGAGCGCCGCGTTTCTTACCTCGGCGGTGAAAGCGCTGCTGCGCCAGTACGGCGGCCCGGTTTTTTCCCCGGAGGACACCTTGCGCGGCGTGGATTCGGTGATGGGCCAGTTGCTGGGAGAGGAGCGCTATCTGACGGCTTGTTATGCGCGCCTGAACCGTCAGAGCCGCCGGCTCACGGTGATCGGCGCCGGGCACCCTCCCCTCATCCTGGTAAGCCGCGAGGGAGAGGCGCAAACCGTGGAGCTGGCCAGCGATCCGCTGGGGGTGTTCGGTGCGGCGATTCTCCGGCGCCGGGATCTACCGGTGCGCCCTGGGGACCGATTCTTCCTATACACCGACGGGCTGATCGAACCGTCGGCAGGCGCCGGCCGGCGGAAGGGCCTGGAACGGCTGATAGACGCCTGCGTCCGCCACCGGGCTGCGGCGCCGGGGGAATCGGCCGCCCGGATTGCGGACGAATTGCGTCCGGAGGGGCGCCCGGTGGAAGACGACTTATTGCTGCTGGCGGCGGAGGTGGCGTTGTGACTCATTCCGCGCCGGTCGATTGTGAGATGCGCGTTGCTCTGCCTGGGCGCCTGGAAGCCGTGGAAGAATTCTTCGCTGAATTCCGCCGGAAGAGCCAGGCGCTACGGGACCGTGTAGATGGTTTCGCCGCGGAGCTATTGGTGCGCGAGGCCTTGACCAACGCCGTGGTGCATGGCTGTCACGGCGACGCGCGCAAGCAGGTCCGCTGCTGCCTGCGGCTGAAGAACCACCGCCTGCTCATCGCTGTCGAAGATGACGGCGACGGCTTCGACTGGCGCTCGGCCGCGCGCCATCCGGCGGCGTTCGCGGACTGTTCCGGCCGGGGGATGGAGATTCTTCGTAAGTATGCCAACCACGTCCGCTATAACCAGCGCGGCAACGGAGTGGCGATGGTGAAACGGTTGCGCTGAGGAAAACACCATGATTGCGATTACACGCGAGGACAATAGAGCCGTCATCCGGCCGGCGGGAGCCAACATCGTAGCGGCCTCGATCCCCGAACTGCGCTCCAAGATGCGCGGAATCCTGCAAGAGGGCGTCCGCGAGCTGGTGCTGGATTTGACCGATGTCCACATGGTGGATTCGAGCGGCATCGGCCTGCTGATCGCGGCGCACAACTCCCTGCGAAACGTGGGCGGCAGATTGTCGGTGATCCATGCCTCGGCGGAAATTCTGGAGCTATGCCAGTCCATGCGCATGCACCAGCATTTCAGCATATCCGGAGACTGAGGGGCACACGTGAGCGAACTGAACCTCGACGACGAACTGGTGCAGGACTATCTGGCGGAGTGCCGCGACCACCTGGCCACGATCGAGACGGACCTGCTGGCCATCGAACAAGGCGGCGCGGAGATTGACGAGCAACTGGTGAATCGCGTCTTCCGCGCGGCTCATTCCATCAAAGGGGGCGCCGGTTTCTTCGACCTGGTGAAAATCCGGGACCTGGCGCATAAGACAGAGAACGCCCTGGACCTGATCCGCTCCCGGCAGATGGCGCCCGCGCCGGACGTGGTCAGCGTCCTGTTGCTGGCCTTCGACAAGCTGCGCGAGCTGATTGACGCTTACCGGGAGAGTAACCAGGCCGACATAGGGGAGTTCATCTCCGCACTGACTTCGCTCGCGGCACGTAGTCTGCCGGCCGGCGAGGATCGCTCCGTTTCCGAAAGGGTCGTGTTGGCGGTTCCCGCCGCCCAGAAGCGGGTGCAGGTATCGGCATTCGATTTGAACCAGGTGCGCAAGGGCGGGAAGTGTCTTTACCTCATCGAATACGACCTGATCCACGATATCGGGCGGCGCGGCAAGACGCCTTTAGAGGTCTTCAAAACCTTGACGCAGCACGGGACGATTCTGGAGACTTCCTTGGATCTGGACTCGGCCGGTACGCTGGAGGACGACCTTGCCCCGCAGTTGCTGCTGGAAGTGGTGTATGCCACGGTGCTGGAGCCCGAACAACTGCAAGGAGTTGTCGACGTGGCGCCGCGGCAGGTGTGGCTGATCGAGAAGAACGGCGGACTCAGGTCGCCGGCCGAACCGGTTCCGGCGGCGGAAACAGACCGGGCGGAAGCGGTGGAAGCAATCGGCGCTGAGCGGATTCCCGCGGGCGAGACCACCATCCGCCTGAACGTGACGTTGCTCGATTCCCTGATGACTCTGGCCGGCGAACTGGTGCTCGGCCGCAACCAATTGAATGAGTCGCTATCCCGGCAGGATGACCGGGGCATCCGCACCGGCGCGCAGCGTATGAGCCTGGTGACTTCGGAGCTGCAGGAAGTAGTGACGCAGACGCGCATGCAGCCGATCGGGAGCCTGTTCGCAAAGTATCCTCGTTTGGTGCGCGATCTGGCGCGGAACCTGGGTAAGGATGTGCAACTCAAACTCGCCGGCACTGAGGTAGAGATCGACAAGACGATCCTGGAGGGCCTGAGCGACCCTCTTACCCACATGGTGCGCAATGCGGTGGATCACGGCATCGAAGCGCCGGCGCAGCGAACCGCCACCGGCAAAGCCGCCACCGGAACGGTGACGCTGAGTGCCTCCCACCAGGCCGGGCAGGTGGTGATTGAGATCGTGGACGATGGCAAGGGCCTGGCAGTCGAGAAGGTCGCAGCCTCTTCCCTCGCCAAAGGCGTGGTCAAGCCCGAGCAACTGCGGAACATGTCGGAGCGCGAGAAGATGGCGCTCATCTTCCTGCCGGGCGTTTCCACCGCCGAGAAGGTCAGCGACGTATCGGGACGCGGCGTCGGTATGGACGTAGTCAAAACCAACCTGGACCGGCTGGGAGGCAAGATCGAGATCGAGTCCGCGCCCGGCCGCGGTTCGCGCTTTCGCATCAAGTTGCCGTTGACTCTGGCCATCATTCCCTCGCTGCTGGTCTCCGACGGCGGAGACCGCTTTGCCATTCCGCAAATCAACGTGGGCGAACTGATCCGCATTCCCATCGCACAACTGGCCGGGCGCACCGATCGCGTGGGGGATGCGCTGGTTCTGAACGTGCGCGACCGTCTGGTACCGCTGCTCTATCTGGCGGATCTGCTAGGGGTGCCGCGTCCGGAAGCCGCGCCGCGGGCGGTCAACGTGGTCCTGGTGGATACGGGCGCCTTCGAATACGGGCTGGTAGTGGGGGAATTGCACGAAACCGTAGAGATCGTGGTGAAACCGCTGGGCCGCCATTTGCAGGGACTGCATGATTATGCCGGGGCGACCATTCTGGGCGACGGGCGCGTGGCAGTGATTCTGGACGTGGCAGGTCTGGCCGCGCGCGTGAACCTGACAGCCGGCGCAGCGGAAACTGCTTCGCGGCAAGCGGCGAAGAAGACCGATTCGGGCGCCGAACTGCATGCCATGCTTCTGTTTCACAATGCTCCCGCCGAGACCTGCGGCGTGCCTATCGAGCAGGTATCGCGCATCGAGAGGGTCCGCCCGGCGCAGATCGAGCACCTGGGCGGACGCCGGACCATGCAATATCGTGGCGCCAGCCTGCCCCTGGTGAGTCTGCATGATTCCGCCGCGGTCGGCGAACTGACCGGCGACCAGCAGTGGGTGGTGATTGTGTTCGAGAGGCTGGGCCGGCCCCTGGGGCTGCTGGCTGCCGAGCCGATGGACATGGTGGAAACGGCGCTGAAGATCGATGCGGTCACCTTGCGGCAGCGCGGCATCGCCGGATCGGCGGTGCTCAAGGACCGTACCATTCTGCTTCTCGACATTGATGAACTGGCCGATGCCGTTCTGCCGGAAGCCGGAAAATCGTCGGCGAGAGGGCAAGTCAGAAATACGGACGGCCACGTTCCGACGGTTCTGGTGGCCGACGATTCGGAGTTCTTCCGCGGCCAGATTCAACGCCTGGTGGAGGCGGTGGGCTGCCGGGTGCTGACGGCGGAAGACGGGCAGGCGGCCTGGGAGATCCTCGACAGTAACCCCGGAGCAGTGGATTTAGTCGCTACCGACATCGAGATGCCGCGGCTGGGTGGGCTGGCTTTGACGCGCCAGATCCGTGCCGATCGTCGCTTTCCCGGGTTGCCGGTGATCGCGCTGTCGTCCCTGGCGGGAGAAGAGGAAATCGCCAGCGGATTGGCCGCCGGGGTGGACGAGTATCAAATCAAGCTCAATCGGGACGAGCTGTCGGAGAGTATTCGCCAGGCGCTACGCCGGGCACATCCGCGGAAGTCTCCAGCAACGGCACAAGAAGGAAGCGGAAAGGCAACATGACATCTCTATCGAATATCAAAATCGGACGGAAGCTTGCTTTGGTATTAGGGGCGATCACCCTTCTCCTTGGCATGGTAGGCGCTATGGGCTGGTGGTCGGTGATGGCACTCGCCGGACGCCTCAACGAATCCGTTGGAGTGACCACCCGACAAATCGAATTGGCTGGAGAACTGAGGGCCAGCGTATATACATTCAGATTGCAGGAACGCGGGATGTTGCTTTTCTCATTCATCAAGGCGCCCGCACAGGTTGCCGCCAGCCGCGAGTCCTTCGACAAGGCGATTACCGAGTCTATCGAGAAGATCGGGGCCATCCGGGCTCTGGTCCACCTGGAGCGTGGACGGGAATTGATGGACGAAGCAGAGGCAGGCATCCAGGAGTACAAGGCGCGGCAACTCGAAGTCCGGAAATTCCAGGAAGCCGGTCAGCTTGACCGGGCCACCGAGTGGGACAAAAAGAATCTGGTCCCCACGGGGGGCAGGATTGTGACTGTGCTGGACCAGTTCAATCAGGTCATGCACGCGACGAACGCCAAGGCTAGTGAGGAGGCTCTGGGGACGGCAGCCACCGCGAAGTTGGTATTCGCCGTAGGGCTGCTCACTTGTCTGATCGGGTCGCTGGTTTTCGGGTTCGCGCTCAAGCGCAACATTGTCAGGCCCCTGGGAGTCGCTGTCGGCCACCTGGATCTGCTTGCGCGGGGGGACGTCTCCTTCGAGGTGCCGGCTGACTCCCTGGCGCGGAACGACGAAATTGGACAACTCTCCAAGGCCATGCAAAGTGTGGCAACCGGCCTGCGCCAGATGATCGGGAACCTCAGCGAGGGAATCGGCGTTCTTTCTTCCTCCTCGGAGGAGCTATCCGCCAATTCCAGTCAAATGTCCAACGGTTCTCATGCAGCTTCCAGCAGAACCCATGCGATCGCCGCGGCCGCCGAGCAGATGACTGCCAATGTGATGTCGGTGGCGTCGGGGATGGAACAGACCACCACCAATCTGAGCAGCGTCGCCACGGCCACCGAGCAGATGACCGCGACCATCGGCGAAATCGCCGGCAATTCCGAGAAAGCCCGCCGCATCACCGAAGAGGCCACCCGGCAAGCTGCCCGCATCAGCGAACAGATGAACCACCTGGGCTCGGCGGCGGAGCAGATCGGCAAGGTTACCGAGACCATCACGGAAATTTCGTCGCAGACCAACCTGCTGGCGCTCAACGCCACCATCGAAGCCGCCCGCGCCGGCTCGGCCGGAAAGGGTTTCGCCGTGGTAGCCAATGAAATCAAGGAATTGGCCAAGCAGACCGCCGCCGCCACGGAAGACATCAAGAGCAGAATCACGGGCGTACAAACATCGACCGCGGGAGGAATCGCCGAAATCGGGAAGGTCACGCAGGTGATTCATGAAGTGAGCGACATCGTCGCCTCGATTGCGGCTGCCATCGAGGAGCAATCCACGGTAACCAAAGACATCGCCCGTAATATCGCGGAGGCATCGACGGGTGTGCGGGACGCGAATCAGCGAGTGGCCGAAACTTCGCAGGCTACCGGGAATATCGCGCGGGAAATCGTTGGCGTCGACCAGGCGGCGGGGCAAATGGCTAAGGGCAGCGAACAGGTGCAGACCAGCGCGACGGAGCTGGCCCGTGTGGCGGAGCAACTGCAAACCACGGTGCAGCGGTTTAGGGTTTGAGGCGCAGCATGTCCCAGACGAACTCTCAGAAGGGCCAAACGGTATTATTGGCCACCTTTTTGGTACACGACGCGCTTTATGCACTAGATGCCGCGGTTATCCAGGAAGTGATCCGCCTGGGCCCGGTGACGCCGGTGCGTCATGCACCCGACGAAGTCCTCGGTATTGTCAACCTCCGCGGGAAGATTGTCACCATCGTGGATCTGCGGCTGCGGCTCGGCTTCCCCAGGGCGGTTACGGGAGGGGACAACCGGGTCTTCATTATCGAAGATCGCAATGAATTCATCGGCCTTCTGGTGGACCGCGTGGACGAAGTGGTGGAGGTAGTGAGCGATCAGTGCCAACCGCCGCCGGCCAACGTAAGCCGGGGACAGGCACGGTTTTTTGAGGGAGTATGCCACACGCGGAATCGGGTGATAACGCTGCTCGACGCGGAGCAGATCCTCTCTGCCGGCGCGCATTGAGACGGCGGAAGAAACGGACGAGGGCATGAGCACCAGAGTTCTGGTAGTGGACGATACCGTCTTATTCCGGCGCATCGTTTCCGAGGTGGCGGCCGAGACGCCGGGTGTCGAAGTGGTGGGCACGGCCGCCAACGGCAAGCTGGCAATGGCACGCCTCGCCGCGCTGCAGCCCGACCTGGTAACGCTGGATATTGAGATGCCCGAAATGAACGGGATTCAGGTGTTGGAGGCGATGGCAGCCGCCGGCATGAAAGCCGGAGTCATCATTCTCAGCTCTCTGACGGTGCGCGGCGGAGAGTTGACCGTTCGCGCGCTGGAGTTGGGCGCCTTCGATTTCCTGACCAAGCCCGAAGGCGGCAATGCCGCGGCGAATCTGAGCCACCTGCGCGCGCGCCTGGGTCCGATGATCCGGGCCTTCGAACGGCGCCGCGAAATACGGTCGATCCTGCGCGGCGGCGTTTCCCGGGATGCGCCAGTGGCAAGCTCGTTTCCGGTTGGGCCTGCCCTCTTGAGGCCGGAACGGGGGTTGCGCCGCCAGGGATCGCCGCTGGTGCTGATTGGAGTGTCGACCGGCGGACCGGCGGCATTAGCCGAACTGATACCGTCGCTGCCTGGCGACCTGGGTGCGCCGGTATTCATCGTCCAGCATATGCCGGCGATGTTCACCCATCCGCTGGCCGTCAGCCTGGACCGGAAGAGCGCGCTCCGCGTCAAAGAAGCGGAGGACGGCGAGACGGCACGGGCGAACTGGGCCTATCTCGCTCCCGGCGGCCGGCAAATGAAATTGACTCCCGGCCCTCAGGGGGAGATTCTCGTGCGGCTTACCGACGATCCGGCGGAGAACGGCTGCCGGCCCGCGGTGGATTACCTGTTTCGCTCCGTCGCGCTCCATTTTCCCGGCCGGGCAGTAGCCGCCATTCTCACCGGCATGGGCAACGACGGCACCGACGGCTTGCGCATGCTGAAGCGCGGCGGCTGTCTGGCCCTCGCGCAGGACGAAGCCAGTTGCGTAGTTTTCGGCATGCCGAAGGAAGCCATTCTTGCCGGAGTGATCGATAGTGTGGCGCCGTTGACGGCCATCGGCGCGGCGATCGTTCGGTCGGTGCGAGAGGCCGGCCGGTGATTCGGCTGCAACCCGAAGAACAGAAGAGCATGGCGCAATACATTTACTCTCTGTGCGCCGTCAGCCTGGACGAGTCCAAAGGATATCTGATCGAGAACCGTCTCGCGCGCCTGGTCGAAGAAGCGGGGTGCGGCAGCTATGGGGGGCTCCTGCAACGGGCAAGATCCGATTCCAGCCGTGCGCTGGACCGCCGCATCGTCGACGCAATCACCACCAACGAAACATTGTTCTTTCGAGACACGGCGCCCTTCGATCTGTTGCGCCACAAGCTCATTCCCGAGTTGATCGATCGCCGGGCGCGGACCGGCGCGGCGAACATCCGCATCTGGAGCGCGGCTTGCTCCACCGGCCAGGAACTCTACAGCATCGCCATTCTGCTCAAAGAGATGCTCGGGGACCCGGACCGTTACGGCGTCCGCCTGCTGGGCAGCGATGTTTCCGATGCCGCGGTGGCTCGCGCCAGCCGCGGCGTGTTCGGTCCGGTGGAGGTTTCTCGCGGGTTGGGCGAAGCCCGGCAGCTTCGCTATTTCGTGCCCGTCGCCGGCGGATGGCAGATTCGCGATGAAATCCGCGCCATGACCTCCTTCAAGCGGCTGAACCTGATGATGGACTTTTCAGCCCTGGGACGATTCGACGTGATCTTCTGCCGTAATGTGGCGATTTATTTCACCGAGCGGGACCGGATCTCGCTGTTTGGAAGGATGGAGAAAGCCCTGGAACCGGGCGGCTACCTGATTATTGGGGCCATGGAATCGCTGAACGGAATATGCCCGCAATTTGAATCCAGGCGTCATCTGCGATCCGTGTTCTATCAGGTAAAGGCTTGAGGCCGACGGTTTACGCCGTTACCGGAGGCACCAGCGTCTTGAGAAACTCGTGCGCCACGCGGAAGCCGCGTTTGTACTGTTCCGTAAAGTTCGCCCCGTTGTACGACGGATAGTAGAACTCGTCTTCGTGCTCGATGTTCATGGCGCCGGTGTAGCCCACTTCGGAGAGCACGCTGAAGAAGCCTTTCCAGTCCACCGAGCCATTGCCGGGCAGACGAAAACGCCACCAGCGGGCGCGGTTCACGGGTTGTATGCCGGCGCGTTTCAGCACGTGCCACAGAATCTCCGTATCTTTGAGATGGACGTCGTAGATCTTGTCGGCGAATTCCCGCGCCGCCGCCACCGGGTCCATGAACTGCCACACCAGGTGCGAGGGATCGAATTGCAAACCCACATGCGGGCTGTCTTTGAAGGCTTTGAAGAGCGCTTCCCAGCCCACCGGTCCGGTGGCGATGTTGGGCCCGCCGGCGTACGGCTCCCATAGGATGCGCACTTTGTTCTTCTCGCAGGAGGCGAAGTATTTCTCGGTGTAGACTTTGACAATCTCATCCACCTGCTGCTGCAGGCCCATGGTGGCGATGGTGCCGCTCTGCCCGCCGATGTTGGGGATCCCGAGTTTGCCGCAAAGGTCCAGGCATTTGAGCGTGTAGGTGTTCTGACGGTCGCGCCGCGCGGGGTCGGAATCGATATGGTTGCCGTCCACGGCCAGGGAGGAGACGTAGATCCCGCTTTGCGCGATCTTGTCCTTCAGCGCGGCGATGGCGGCATCGTCGAGTTGATCGGGATTCAGCCGGAGTTGCACGCTGGTGAAACCTTCGGCTTTGGCGAACTCCAGGTTGGAATCCGAATACTGCATCAGAATGCCGAGTCTGGGTTTCCAGTTCGGCGGACGGTTGCGCTGCGCCTGAGAGGCGGCGGCCGCGGACAAGGCGGTAAGAATGGTGCGGCGGGTGACGGTCACGAAACGACAATACCCCGTGGCGGGCGCGGGCGCAAGCCTCGGCGATCCGCCCTTCCTTTTGGCGTCTCCCTGGGAT
>Ga0302319_10012653_pt1 | contig 15890 bp, 17 predicted proteins | sample Bog_T0_2_FD_203319 | JGI IMG/M metagenome (GOLD analysis project Ga0302319, IMG submission 203319) | Peat permafrost microbial communities from Stordalen Mire near Abisko, Sweden - Bog_T0_2 | ecosystem: Environmental > Terrestrial > Soil > Wetlands > Peat | place: Sweden: Abisko, Stordalen Mire...
GCAGCAGAAACCGTCCCCCAGTGGCTAAAGCCGATCGATTTTACATATCTTTAGCGGCACGGATAAATCCGTGCCCTTTCAAACCTGATCCTGCCGATGTTAGAAATCCAAATGCGATTGCCCTGAGAGCTTCCTGGCGCGGTCTGTTTTTTGCCTTTCGATACAAAAAGAGTTTTTCCGCAGCCTGTGAAGCCCCAATCTTTTCTTGTCGCGTTGAATGGCCCGGCTGAAGCCGTGCCCTTGTTACAAAGCCACGACCGGGATACAGCAACCCTGGTCTTATTTTGGCGCGGTGAGTTTAAAGTTCTTGCCATAAATTACAAAGACAACCGCAGATTCTTCGACTCACCAACCCACAAACGGAAAAACAGGGAACAGGGATCATCCATGCACGTTTTTGGGGCCCCGTTCGCCCGGAATGACACGAGTTGATTGGGTGTGGTTTACCGGGGCGGGACACTGAAAGCTGAAGGCTGAGAGCTGAAAGCTAGCAGCCAGAAGCTAGAAGCTGAACTCTAGTGCCCGGTGAACAAAATCCCCCACAGCATCACAAGGGTCATGCCGATTACGATGAGGCTGGTGCCCCAGGCAATGATGTTCCAGAGCGGAGAGTTGCGGTGCTCGCCCATCAGGTCTTTGCGGTTGATGAGCATCAGCATGAGGATGATGATCACCGGCAGCAGCACGCCGTTCAGCACCTGCGACAGGATGGCGAAGTTGATCAGTAGCCGGTCGGGCAGCACCAGCACGGTTGCCGCACCGCCCACAACCAGCAACGTGTACAGCCAGTAGAAAAACGGCGCCTCGCGAAAGCTCTTGTCCACGCCCGATTCCAGCCCCATGCCCTCGCAAACGGTGTAGGCCGTTGAAATGGGCAGAATCGACGCGGCAAACAGCGACGCGTTGAACAGGCCGAACGCAAAAAGAATGAACGCATAGTCGCCGGCCAGCGGACGCATGGCCTCGGCCGCGTCGCTGGCTACTTGAATAGCTCCCATGCCGTGCACATAGAGCGTAGCCGCGCAGGCCACCACGATGAACCACGCCACAATGTCCGTAAAAAAGCTGCCCACAATCACGTCCAGGCGCGAGGCGGCGTAGTCCTTTACACGAATTCCTTTTTCCACGATCGAGGACTGCAGGTAGAACTGCATCCACGGGGCAATGGTGGTGCCCACCACGCCGATGGCCATGTAAATGTAAGCTTCGTTGCCCCACACCGAGCGCGGAGGCAACTGCACTGTAGCCAGCAGGGCGTCGTGCCAACTGGGCTGCGAAAGCACACCGGCAAAAATGTACGCGATGTACACCACCGAAGCAACAAGGAAGATTTTTTCAGTGCTCTTGTAGGTGCCCTTCACCACCATGTACCACACCAGAGCCGCGCACAATGGTACCGAGATGAACTTGGTTACATGGAACAGGTGCAGCGAGCCGGCGATGCCGATGAACTCGGTGACCACGTTGGTGTAGTTAACCACTACCAGCGTGAGCATCAGCAGAAAGGTGAGGCGCAGGCCGAATTCTTCGCGGATGAGATCGCTCAGGCCTTTGCCGGTGACCACCCCCATACGCGCGCACATCTCCTGCACCACAATCAGCGCGATGGTGATGGGAAGCATGGTCCACAGCAGCATGTAGCCGTACTGCGCGCCTGCCTGGGAGTAGGTGAGAATACCGCCGGAGTCGTTATCGACGTTGGCTGTAATAAATCCGGGGCCAAGAACGGCCAGGAACAGCAGTATCCGGATTCGCCAACGCTTCCACATGCACGACAGGTCCTAAGGTGGGTTCATTGCAATGTGTTCTACGAACACGGGTTTCCTCACTGACCATAACAGGAGAGGCCCGCATTCGCGAACCCTGGCGCACCGGGGCGCGGGGCAATCACATTTGAGAAAGCGGAAAGGGATTGTTTTGAAAGGGCGCGGATTTATCCGTGCCGAAGAAGGTGGTCGGGAATGAGATGTGCTTTAGCACCTGAGGGATGGTTTTCGAAGGCAGCAGAAACCTTTCCCCAGGGGCTCAAGCCCACCAATTTTGCGGTTTGTCGCGGCACGGATAAATCCGTGCCCTTTCAAAGCCCCTGTTGTTCTTGATTCCGATTTCAAATGCGATTGTCTTGAACGGTGATGCAACCGCATTCGCATGAAAGGCGCAGAGCCACGATTTTGCGCCGGGGATTCCACCCGCGAATAGGGAAAACAAGCCAGATTTTCAATGCAAAGAGGGTGGATTCGTTGAACGAATCCACCCTCTTTGCCGTACCAGAGAAATTGCTTGTTTCAGGCCGTCGCGGCCAGTGCAGCCTCGGCGGGTTCTTCAACCTCGGCGTTCAGGCTCAGCAGCGATTTCACCACATCCGCGGCGCTGTAGTTGATGCGGCCCGGCGTTTGGAACTGCGCAATGGTATTCAGGTCGTCGCCCACCGTCACCAGCGCCGGTTCCACTGAACCATCCTTGCGCTTCTGCTCCAGGCCGATGTTGGCCATCAGAGCATTGCACAGGCATTTGCGTCCGGTCGTTTCTTCAATCTTGCCGCCCTTTGACAAGTAGTTTTCTACCGGCTCGGCCGCGCAGCGGTAGCCTATCTGGCCGTCGGAGGCGGCGTAAGGCTCACGCAGATAACCCAGGTCGCAAACCCGCTTGCGTTCCTGATAAATAGGAAACGCAGAAGAAGTTCCATCGAGCTGAGCCACCTTGAACGGGAAACCCGTGGGCGAGGCCAGCGGATCGGTAAATACCTGCCCTGATCCAGTGGCTGCCTGATCCAGGAGCGTCTGTTTCAGATCGGCGCGCAGTCCCGATTCTTGGCTGAATGCAAATGCGGTTCCCACCTGAACGCCGGCAGCGCCCGCGTCCAGCGCCTTGCGCACCATCTCCGCGTTGCCGTACCCGCCGGCCAGCCAGAAGGGAACTCCCAGCTCGCGGAATGCGGCAAGGCTCACCTGGTCCCGTTCGCCATAGACGGGCTCGCCCGCCTCATTCAGTTGCAGCTTGCCGCGCGGAGGCGCGTTGTGTCCGCCGGCCGTCGGCCCTTCAATCACGAATCCGTCCACACGCCCGTTGGCGCGCCGCAGCATGGTGGCCGCCAGCGTGTTCGACGAAACAATGGCCAGGAACCTGGGGCGATGCAGCACCGGCAGCGCCCCCTCGGCGTAGTCGGCCGGGTTCAGGCTCATCATCGTGTTTAGTTCAGGCAGTGCGCCGGTTACAGCCAGCTTGTATTCGGCCACGTGGTGCGCCACAAACGCATCCAGCACGCCTGGAATATGCAGCGGAATGCCCGCGCCCATCAGAACGTAGCCTACGCCCGCCAGCATGGCTCCGTAGATCGAGGCCAGGTGGGGCATCTGCACTTTTTCAAGAAAATTTATGCCAACTGGATTCTTGTGGCCTTCTTTGGCCAGAAAAACTTCGGCAAAGTTGCTCACGATGCACAGTTCGATCAGCTTGCGCGCGCTGTTGCGCTGGTGCATCGGCAGGGTCGGGTACGGCGTTTCTTTGGCCTTCCCTCCGGGCGTAAAGTACTCACTCCAGATGCGTCTGGCCATATCGGGAAAGGGAAAGGCATCCACTGCGCGGCGCATATGGCCGTCCTGGTCGCCGTCGGCAAGGCGGCGTACAAATACGGAATCGAGAGCAGTACCGGAGACGACGCCAAGTTGGCCGAGCTTTGAAACGGCCTGTGCGAGTCTCCAATTCGATACACCCACGCCCATGCCGCCCTGGATGATTTTTGGAAACTGTACCATTTACGGATTGTTTCACAAATTCATAGAAATCCACAGATTTTCTGGCATCTAAGGTGACGAAAGACACATGACAAGTCCGATACCGGGCCGCCTTTTGGGGATGCCGGATCGTTCTGGAACTCTATCCGTATCCGAATCAGATCTTTTCGCGCAGGTAGCTGATCACCTGCTCCGACTGCACAACGCCGACCATCCGTCCCTGAGCGTCCAATACCGGCAGCGCATGCAGGTTGTACTTGTCGAACATCTCCGCCAGATCGTTCTGGTTCATATCCGCGTGGCAGGAGAGGAAGCGCGGTTCGGCCAGCACGCTTAGCCGCGTCTCCGGCAGCGCCATCACCAGGCGGGCCAGCGGAATCGCTCCGCGCAGCATGCGCTTCTCGTCCAACAGGTATACCTCGGTCACCGTCTCCGGGTCGCCGTCAAAGGTGCGCAGCGCCTGCACCGCCTGGGCCACGGTGGACTGCATTCCCAGGTACACAAAGTCGGTGGTCATGCAGCCGGCGGCAGAGTTCTCGTCGAACTCCAGCAGATCCTCCACCTCCTGCCGCTCCTCCGGCTCCATCTCTTCCAAAATGGCGTCGGACTGCTCCTGGGGCAGCTCGGCAAGAAGGTCCGCGGCTGCGCCGGGGTCCATCTCCTCTACAATGTCGGCGATCTTTTCTTCGTCCAGCTTTTCCAGCAGCGACTTCTGCAGCTTGGGCTCGACCTCTTCCAGCGCCTCGGCGGCCGTCTCTTCGTCCAGCGTTACAAACACGGCTTCGCGCTCGGCCGGCGCAAGATCTTCAAGAATGTCCGCCAATTCCGAGGGGTGCATGTCGGCAAGCCGCTCGTGCTCAATGCGCAGCTTTACGCGCCGCGCCGGGTCCACCTCGATCACGTCCACAAAAAGCCAGGGAATGCCGTGTGCGCTGAATTTGCGCGAGAACGATTCAAGCGTGGCGCGGGGAAGAACGCCCTTGAACACGCGGCGGAAGGCTCCGCGCAAGCCCACTTCCACTTCGGCCACGCGCAGCAGGTGAGCGGCGCCGTGGCCCAGCCACTCCAGTTCCACGTCGTTTACACGGACCACCTTTCGTCCGTGAATATCGATGATCTGGCGGTCGACCAGGTCCTGCTGCAGAAACAGGTAGCTGCCTTCGTCTTTCAGCGGAGTCAGCGCGCCCGCCGAGCGCAGCTCGAGCGTGCCGGCAGGGGTCTCCATCACCTCATGGGAGGGAACCAGCGAGAGTCCGGCGCGTGTCTTCAGCACCAGCCCCGCCACTTTGCCGGCCTCTGGGCCCGTGGCCACGGCAATGTCTTTCAGGCGGCCGCGTATGTGGCCCTGCGCATCGGTCACCGGAGTGCCGAGAAGCGCCGTCAAACTTACCCGGGCTTTGGTGCGAGGCTCCATGATGTGAGTGTATTCTCCTGAGGAAGTGTACGATGCCCGGCAGATTGGGAACAATAAACGGCTTGACACGCTCCGACTTCAAACATGAAACTGCCAGCTAGAGCCTATCGAAACATGGCGGTGCTGCCTGCCGGCATAAGTCGATACACCCTACAGAGGCGGGAGAGCGGGCCCGGCCAGTCCACAAGAAGGCGGAGAGCGAACCGGTGAACGCACCCATGCCAGTACGGCGGAGTCTCAAACTCAGGTCCACCATGGACAGTGTCTGCGAGGTTGAAGCTGCAGCAGACAAGCTGGCGGAAGAAGCGGGACTGAGCGACGACGAGCGCTTCCATGTAGCCATGGCGGTGCGCGAGGCGGCAGTGAACGCGGTGCTGCACGGCAACGAATACGACCCCTCGCGGAAGATTGACGTGGCTTTTGAGAACACCGGCAAATCGCTGGTATTCACCATCTCCGATGAGGGCAGGGGGTTTAATCCGCAAGCCGTTCCCGACCCTTTGGCGCCTGAGAATCTTTTGCGCGGCACCGGCCGCGGCATCTTCCTTATCCGTTCCCTCATGGATGAGGTACACTTTCGACAATTGAATCCTGGGACTGAATTAACGCTTGTAAAGCACCTGGCGCAGCCGGATACAAAGACGTAACAACCGGCACGCGGGCGCGGGCTACCCGGGGAAGAGGGTCTGTTCGCCTGCTGTGGCATGACGGCAAACAGGTGAATTTTCAACAGGTCGGCACTGCGAAGGTGCTATAACCGTAATACCAAGAAGGAGGATATCCAGTGGCACTTACTATTGCTTCCCGTGAAGTGGACGGCGTTACCGTTCTCGATCTGAGCGGGCGGATTACGCTGGGCGAGGGCAGCGTGCAGTTGCGCGATGCGATTCGCGACTTGATCAGCAAAGGGAAGAAAAACATTCTGGTCAATCTGGGAGAAGTGAACTACATCGACAGCTCGGGTCTTGGTGAGCTGGTGAGCGCCTACACAACGGCAAAGAACCAGGGCGCAACCGTAAAACTCCTCAAGTTGACCAAGAAGGTTCACGACCTGCTGCAGCTCACCAAGCTGTACACCGTTTTCGACGTGAGCGAAGACGAAGCCAGCGCCATCGCATCCTTCAAGTAAGCTGCCGGGCTCAAGCGGCCTAGCCGCCATTGCCCGCGCACTACGAACAAGGCCATCCCGCCCGGCGGGATGGCCTTTGCTGTTTGCGCCTGGCGTTGAAAGCACTTTCGGATTTACTGCAGGCCTCCGTGCCCCATCCATTCCGCGTTTTTCCGGCGGAATGGGTGGGAAACCTGCAAAACTCCGGTCTACGCAATTCCCGAAAATGCGTTTAGAACTTGACCGATGGTACGGCCTGCGCCGCCGGACTGGCCGTAAAGTACGCATCGTTCACCTTGTAGCCGGCCATCCCCGCCCAAATGCTGTTGGGGAACTGCTGCACGAAAGTGTTGTAGTCCTGTAGCGCGTCGTTGTAGCGCTTGCGGGCCACGCTGATACGGTTTTCCGTTCCCGCCAGTTCGTCTTGCAGGCGCATGAACTGGTCGCTCGAACGCAGTTGCGGATAATTCTCGGTCAGCATCAGCAACCGGCCGAGCGCCGAATCCAACTGCCCGTTGGCCGCGATCTTGGCCGCCGGACCCTGCGCGTTCAACATGCCGGCGCGGGCGTTGGCAATGTCGCCATACACGGTGCTTTCTTCTTTAGTGAAGCCCTTAACGGTCTCCACCAGATTGGGGATCAGATCGGCGCGCCGCTCAAGCTGCACATCCACCTCTGACCAGGATGCCTTCACGTTTTGGTCTTTCGCGACCATCTGGTTTTTGGCGCTGACGTAGCTGCCGAACACCATGAAGACCGCCACAATCAGGACGCCCAGGATTCCAAGCGTAATGCCAAGTCCACGGCTCATACTTTCCTCTTCTCCTCCGGCCCTTGCTCTAGCAAAGGACCCCTGAAATCAGCTTCTAGCGTGGCGTCTCCAAAGTTCATTGAAGAACACCCGCAGATCCTTCGACTCACCACCCCCCAAACTGAAAGACGCTTGGGGTCCCGTTCGCTCAGGATGACCGCAGTTGTTTGGATGCGAACTTCTGAGACTTGACACCAGAACTCTTAGTTTTGCAACTCCGGAATCGATCTCATCAGCTCCGGTTATTTGATCGAGCACTGAAAGTGGGTGCCCCATCCATTCGAGTTCTTTGCGAATGGGTGGGATCGCACAGCTATCGGCCCACGGGTTCTGACCCTCCCACTGAAAAGTGGGTGCCCCTGGTCTGGATTCTCAGACCAGGGAAAGCACAAACCCAAAACACGCGTCAAAGCGGAAGAAGACCCGGCTGCTTTTACCAACTGCCACCTGCGCCGCCGCCGCCGAAACCGCCTCCACCAAATCCGCCAAAACCACCACCGCCCCCGCCCCCGCCACCAAAGCCACCACCACCAAAACCGCCTCCTCCACCCCAGCCGCTACCACCACCCCAGCGGTTGCCGCCAAAGATGCTTGAAAGCAGCCCGTAGCCCAGCAGCATTCTAAAAATCGACCCGCCGCCAAAGAACAGAAGCACCAGAATAAGGATGATCAGTTGGCCCCAGCCGCCCGAGCTGTGATGAGCCTGAGGGGCTGGCTCTGTTGGCACTGCGGGCTCATTCTGCAGCGTCACGTTGGCGTCCGTTGCGATTACCTGCGCCACCTGTCCCACGGCCTGTGTCACTGCAGAGTCGTAGTCGTTGGCGCGAAGATAGGGAACCATGGTGCGGCCAATATCGCCCACCTTGGCGTCGTTCAGGATTCCTTCAAGCCCATAGCCCACGTCGATGCGGTACTTGTGGTCGTCGACCGCAAGCAGCACCAGCACGCCCTTGTCTGAGCCCTTCTTGCCGATCTTCCACTTGTCTTCAAGCTGGTTGGCGTAGTCGGCCGCGTCGTCGCCGTTCAGATTCTGCACGGTCACTATTGCAATCTGCGCGTTGGCGCTCGAGTGGTCGATCTGGCCGCAGATGGAGTCAAGCTGTTGAACGGCCTGCGGCGATAGCACATGGGCAAAGTCGCTTACGTAGTCGGTGGGCTGGGCCAGACTGGCGACGCTCTGCGCGCCCGCAGCCAGTGTAAAAAGCTGAAACGTTGCCGCTAAAAGCAGACAGACTGCGGCCGGGAGCGTGCGTCGAGTGCCGTTCATTCCTCCAACATTGTACGCGGGCGCAGGGCAAAAGGTTCCGCGCGGAATTCAAGCCATAGGGCGTCCGCCCGGCCTATAATGATCGCCAACTCCCATGGCTGATACAGATTCGCTCTTAAAACGCTGGCGCACGGCAGGCGTCCTCGACGCCGAAGCCGAAGCGCGCATCCGCGCCTTTGAAAAGGCAGAGCACAAGCCCAGCGGCCTTCAATGGCAGGGAACCATCGCGCTGATTCTCGGCGCTATCCTGCTGGCTTGCGGCGTAGCGCTGTTTATCTCCGCGCACTGGGACGATCTGGGTCCAGGGACGCGCTATGCCATTGCCATTGCCGTGGTCGCCGGCTTTCACCTGGGCGGCGCGCTGGTGCGGGAAAAGTTCTTCGGCCTCTCTACCGCGCTGCACGCCGTAGGCACGGCCACAACCGGCGCGGCCATCGCGCTGGTCGGGCAAATCTTCAACATTCAGGAGCACTGGCCGGCAGCCGTGCTCCTATGGGCGCTTGCCGCCGCCGCCGGTTGGCTGCTGCTCCGCGATCAGGCCCAGCAGACACTCACGCTCCTGCTTGCGCCCGCGTGGATTCTCTGCGAGCTTGGCTTCTGGATGGAGGGCCATATCGGCGAGGTCAGTTTTCTGGGCCGCGTACTGTTTGTGTGGGCCATCCTCTACTTGACGTTCTTCGTTCGCTCCGAGCGCAAGGCCGTGCAGGGAATTCTCTTCGCCGCCGGTGCCATTGCGGCCGTAGTCGCCACCGTCATCATGTTTGACGGTTGGAGATCCTGGGGGCCAGGGCAGACCTTTATCCCCTTCGGCACGCAGGTCTGGGCATGGATCGCCATTGCCGCAATTCCATTGATCGTGGCCGCTTTCCATGGGCACAAGGGACTGGTTCCCATCGCTCTGGCCATTGGGTACGCAGTCGCGCTGCCATGGTCGAACCGCGTGCGGACCGAGACTGTGGCCTACGGCGCGAACGGCGTCAACCACTATACCTACACGCACAGCGAGCCGAACCTGGCCGCACATGCGCTGGTCGCGCTGTTTGCCGTCTTCCTCGGCGCCTGGGGAGTGCGCCTGGCCTCACGCGCGCTGGTCAACTATGCCATGGTGGCCTTTGCTGCCGCCGTCGCCTGGTTCTACTTCAGCGACATGTTCAGCAAGATGGGCCGTTCGCTCGGCCTCATCGGCCTGGGCGTTCTCTTTCTAGCCGGCGGGTGGGCGCTTGAGGTCACACGGCGTCGTCTTCTGACGCGGATGGCCGCAGTGCCGTCGCCGCATCAGGAGGCGCAATGAAGCTCGGCAGCGTTTCGTTCGCGGGCAAATCCGTCGCGCTTTTGCTCATCCAGTTGGCCATCGTGTCTTCAATCGCAGCCAAGTATCTTTATCAGCGCTGGACCTGCCCAAAGGTGTGGGCGCGATCCATGGCATACGATCCGCAGCTGCCCCTTCGCGGCCGCTATCTCAGCTTGCAATTAACAGTGGACGGTTGCCAGAGCACGCTGCCCTCAGCCAAAGCCGCGGCCTTTCCGCGCGATTTCAACGGCGCAGCTATCCGCGGACCGTACACCTTGCGGGCTGCGACATTGTTTCGCGCAAATCTTAAGGTTGAAAACAACCGGCTGGTCGCCGTCCGCGTTGAAGCGGACGAAAGCGGCTCCGCGGGACAGCAGGTTTCTGCTTTTCCCGATTCGTCATGCGACAAGATGCGCCTCACCATGCCGGTCGATTTCTATATCTCCGACACGGCGTCAGATCCATCGCAGCTCAAGCCCGGCCAGGAGTTATGGGTCGAGGTGACAGTTCCGCCGCAAGGCCCGCCTCGCCCCACGCAACTGGCGCTCAAAGACAACGGCGTTTGGAAGCCGCTGGCATTCGAATAAAACGATTGTCCAAGAGATAACTTCAGGCGGGTTCCGGCGCGTTCAAATCGAGCAACCCTTTGGGCAGCGCCATCTCCACGCGTCTTCCCTCAAGGTCGATCTTGCGCAGATAGCTCTTCGCAAAGGGAACCAGAATCTCGCCGCTCTTCCCCTGCACCACCAGCAACGCTACCGGCCCGGCCGTCCGGTCAACGTCATCAATCGTGCCAACAGCTACTGGCTCTGCGCCTGCCACATCCACCAGCGCACAGCCGATCAGGTCGGCGATGTAGATCTCATCTTCGGCCAGAGCCACACGTTTCTCGCGCGGAATCGCCACCATCAGCCCGGCCAATCCCTCCGCCGCGGTAATGGAGTCGATCCCGGCAAAGTGCAGCACCACGCCGCCCTTGTGCAGCCAGTGATTGGTGAGCGCAACCGCGCGTGGAGCGGCGTTGGCAGCCGTCTCCCGCACCAGCCATAGCTCGCGCCGGTCGGCAAACTTCTCAGGAAAGTCAGTGAGAATTTCGGCGAAGACTTCACCTTTGCGTCCTTGCGGACGGCGAACGCAGGCCAGCCATGTCCACTGGCGCTCATCGTTGGCTGGGCCGGCTACTGTCTTCTCCGGCGATGGGGAATCGGATGACAGACCCTAGCCCTCGTCGTCCTCTTCTAGGATGTCGAGCGTGTAGCGATGGTGCAGCTTCATGCTCACGGCGCCTAGAATCGTGCGCACCGAGCGTGCCGTGCGTCCCTGCTTGCCGATCACTTTGCCCACGTCCTGCGGTGCGACGCGCAGCTTTAGAACCGTATTCTCTTCCCGGTCCACTGACTCGACTTCCACAGAAGACGGTTCATCTACCAGAGCCTGGGCGATTTCTTTAACCAGCTCCGCGACTGTTGTTGGTGTGAGCATATCTTGTTGGGTCATGTTCGTGCCCCTGACCTTCATTCTTGAAATTGCAACAAAAAGCCGTGCGCGAATAGTAGCAGCACAGCCCCACGGCCGTCAGCAAATCTCTGCGCCGGAGTTTGGGCTCCGGCGCAAATTATTTTCAGGGGTGTGGTCTAACCAGGGTCTGTGAGCAGACTCTAGGCTGCGGCAGGCGCCGGAGCTGGAGCCGGCGCGTTCTTCACCAGCTTCTCAACCGTGGGCGACAGCTGCGCGCCCGTGCCGCGCCAATAAGCGATCCGCTCGTGCTTCAGATCGACGGACGCAGGGTTGGTGCGAGGGTTGTAGGTGCCGACGACTTCAATCGAACGGCCATTGCGGGCGCGGTCTTTTTCAATGACCACAATACGGTAGTAGGGCTGCTTGCGGGCGCCAACGCGCGCCAAACGGATCATTACCACGGCGTTTCTGTTCCTTTCAAGATCGGCAAAGCATTGTTGGTGTCTTCGGGGGAGCCTTGCTGCCCAGGGCGGGTTTGCAAACGCGCGCGCCCAAAGCAAAGGCCAGACTCGTCGTCCGGCCCGGGCAAGACTCAACAACTAAGTATCGCTGAAATGGCGATTTTGGGCAAGGGCGGAGTGCTGCTGGCTCGGGGCAATCGCATTTGGAATCGGAATCAAGAACAACAGGGGCTTTGAAAGGGCACGGATTTATCCGTGCCGCGACAAACCGCAAAATTGGTGGGCTTGAGCCCCTGGGGGACGGTTTCTGCTGCAGTCGAAAACCATCCCTCAGGTGCTAAAGCACATTTCATTCCCGACCACGGTCTACGGCACGGATAAATCCACGCCCTTTCAAAACAATCCCTTTCCACTATTCCAATGTCGTTGCCCTGGCGGGCGGCTATCTCGCAGGAAACAGAAACCGGAGCATGGGCCTTACCCGCAGCGCCCAGCTTGCCTCGTCGTGCGTTCCCCCGGCAGCAATCTCAAACTGCAGTGTTTCCCCCGGTTTCCAGCCGTTGGCCGTCAGCCGCCGGTTCAGTTGCTCGGCGTTTTCCACGGTGCGGCGGCCCTCCTGGTCGCCCACGTCGAGCCAAATCCGCGGCCGGTCCCAAATCCGTGGCGCATGCTTGTTCAGGTAGCCCAGAATGCTCTTGTGGTTCCACCAAACGCTGGGCGACAGCACGGCCAGCCTGCCAAAGCGCGCGGGATGCCGCAGCCCCAGGTAGAGCGAGACCAGCGCGCCCAGCGACGATCCGCCCACGCCCGTCTGTTCGCGCTCCTGGCTCACGCGGTACTGGCCGGCGATCCAGGGCATCAGCTCTTCGGTCAGCAGCCGGCCATAGGCCTCGCCTTCTCCGCCGCCCATCTGCCAATCCGGCTCGGGAGTGTACTCGGCCACACGCCGGTCACCGGTGTTGTAGACGCCCACAATCACCAGCGGTTCCACTTCGCCTGCTTCGATCGCCGCGTCCGCGTTCTCGTTCACCTGCCATGTGCGGCCATAGACGTAACTGGTGCGCGGGTCGAACAGGTTCTGTCCATCTTGCATGTAGAGCACGGGGTAGCTATGCGCGGAGCCGGCGTCGTAGCCCGGCGGCAGGTACACAATCACGTCCCGCTCGCCCGGCAAAAAACGGCTGGCAAAGCCGCGATGCAGCCGCAGGCGCGGAGAGGGTGTAACCGTGCCGGCAAAGGGCAGAAGGGGCAGCTCCTGCGGGCCCGGTGGCGCTACCGATGGATATGTTTCAGACTTCAAGCTCTGCGTTCCTTCCGCTCGGTTTGGCGGGTAGAGCGAAGTAAGTTAATAACTCCAGCCTTGGCTGTTACAGTATCAAGAAATCAGCGGTTCTCCAATGGATAAGTCTCTATTTGCAAGTGGGGGACATACAAGGCGAGGCATGAATCGCGAGTATCGCAAGGGCTATTCAACCCGGCTGGGCAAGCAGATGGAGTTGCTCATCTTTGGACATGCCGGCCGGCCTGTGCTTGTTTTTCCCACCTCCGGCGGCCGCTTCTTTGAGTTCGAGGATTGCGGCATGATCGCGGCGCTGGCCGGAAAGATCGACGCCGGCGAGGTGCAGATCTACTGCGTCGACTCCGTGGATATGGAGAGCTGGTACAACCACAATGCGCCGCCGCGCTGGCGCATCGCGCGCCACATGCAGTACGAGCAATACCTGCTCACCGAGGTGATTCCACTTGTCAATGAGCGCAACGACGGCCAACGCGGCGACGAGCAGCGCAATGACGGCGCGCGCCTGCTTGCCATGGGGTGCAGCTTCGGCGGCTATCACGCCGTGAACATCGCGCTGCGCCATCCTGATCTATTCAGCGGCTTCGTCTCGCTGTCGGGCGCATTCGACCTGAGCAGTTTTCTTGACGGCTACTACGATCGGGACTGCTACTTCAACCTGCCCACGCACTACCTGCCCAATCTTGCCGATCCCTGGTACCTCGACCGCTTCAACCGCAGCAGTTATGTGATGGCTACGGGATGGGACGACCACTGCCTCGAGCAGAATCAAAATCTCGACCGCATTCTCTCGTCCAAGCAGATTCCGCACCAGTTCCACATCTGGGATGCGCACAACGCCCACGACTGGCCAACCTGGCAGCGAATGGCGCAGGAATATCTCTAATCGCACGGCAGGCGCAAGTCATTTTGTAACAGGCCACTCGTCAACTCGTGGCACAATCTCTCTGAGAGGGGGATGCGATGAGCAAAGAGAATCCTTACGCGAAGTACCTCGATGGCCGCCAGATCGAGACGATCATTTCGGCAACGCCGGGTGCGCTGGCCGAGTGCCTTGAAGCCATCGGCGCTGAAAACGTGAGCACGCCGCCCGCGCCCGGTAAGTGGAGCGCCACTGAGATCGTCTGTCATCTTGCCGATTGCGAAATGGTCTTCGGATTCCGCTTGCGCCAGACTCTGGCTGACGATGCGCCAACCCTTCAGCCCTTCGATCAGGACAAGTGGGCGTGGACCGCAACTTACTCCGCGATTTCGCCTGCGCTGGCGCTTGAAGTCTTCAACGCGCTGCGGAAATGGAATCTACGGCTGATTCAGAAGTCTCTGCCCGATGCGGCAGGCAGAACTGCAACCCATCCCGAGCGCGGCGCGCTTACATTTCAAACGCTGGTAGAAACCGTTGCCGGCCACGACCTGAACCACCTTGGACAGTTGCGCGCCCTCGCCGGCAAGTAGCGCGCATTCGTCCGAGCGTAACCGAGCGCTTTCAGCTTTTCAGTTTCTTCATCAGCCAGGCCATGTTGCGTCCCAACACCCTCATGGTCTGCATGCCCTCTTCGTCCTTCTCCACGTCGCCGATCTCGCGGCCATAGGCGATATTCCAGTAGCTCGATCCGGGCACAACCATCTCGCCGATCAGAAAGAAGTGGTTGAGCGCGTCGAACGCGTGCATCGCGCCAGCGCGCCGCACCGCAACCACCGCCGCGCCCACTTTGTGCCGGAACATGCCGCCGTTGGCCTTTGACACCAGACACGCGCGATCCATCAGCGCCTTTATCTCTGGCGTCACATCGGCCACATAAGTGGGCGAGCCCAGCAGAATGCCGTCGGCATTGGCCATCTTCTCGATGTAGACATTGCCCATGTCGTTCTTCTGTCCGCAGCGCCCGTCCTTGTTCTTTGAGCACTCGCGGCAGGCCACGCAGCCGTGGATCTTTGCGCCGCTCATCTCCACCAGCTCGGTCTCAATGCCCTCGTCTTCCAGTTCCTTCAAAACCGTCTTTAGCAGAATGGCGGTGTTGCCGCCTTTGCGGGCGCTGCCATTGAAAGCCACAACCTTCGGTGCTGCACTCATCGTTCGTTCCCCTCGTCTGTGTGCGCATTGCGCACGGGTTCTTGTTCCAGATTCATCCTCGAACGCGGCAGCGCTTTTTGTCAGTGATGAAGGATATTTTTTGATTTACTTCGCGGCCGGGAACATTTTTCCACGATGCGGAGTCAAAGTAGACAGCAACTTCCTGCTACAGTTGGAAGCCGATATGTTTCAGGGCCCATGGGACGATTGAAGCGTCTCTAATGGAGGAACTATGCGTCGTCTGTTTTCCGCCGTTTTTCTCTTCGTTCTCACCCTCCCCCTCTTCGCCCAGGCTCCCGGCGCTCTTCCAGTCGCAAACGCCGCGGCCTCTGTCCGCGACCTGCCGGTGCGCAAGGTCGTGCTCTACAAAAACGGCGTCGGCTACTTTGAGCACTCGGGCGCTGTCCACGGCAACCAGAAAGTCTCCATCGATTTCACCTCATCGCAGTTGAACGACGTGCTGCAGTCGCTCACGGTGATTGACGAGGGCGGCGGCAAGGTGAGCGCGGTCAACTACAACTCCACCACGCCCATTGAGCAGCAGTTGAAGTCGCTCTCCATCGGGCTTGGGGATTTTCCGGCAACGCTGGCCATCTACCAGTCGCTGCGCGGGCAGCGCGTTGAGGTGACGGGCGCGGGAGCGGCGCTGTCCGGCAGGCTGGTTAACATCGATTCCCGCAAGGAGACCGACAAGAACGGCAACACTTCGGAGGATCATTACTTTCTGGTCGTCGCCACCGACGCGGGCGCGCTGCGCACCGCCGAAATTACCGACGCGGTCTCGGTGCGCATGGCCGACCCATCGCTGCAAAAGCAATTCACTTCGTATCTTGAGATCGTTGCTTCGGCGCAAAACCAGCAGGGCCGTCACCTTAGGAACCCCTGCGCAGGTGCGTGATTTTGCATCGACAACGCGAGCGCAGTTGATTTTTTGATTCTGAATAGGTTTTCTGTCGGAAAAGACGGGTTGCGGCTGGT
>Ga0302319_10012654_pt1 | contig 15888 bp, 9 predicted proteins | sample Bog_T0_2_FD_203319 | JGI IMG/M metagenome (GOLD analysis project Ga0302319, IMG submission 203319) | Peat permafrost microbial communities from Stordalen Mire near Abisko, Sweden - Bog_T0_2 | ecosystem: Environmental > Terrestrial > Soil > Wetlands > Peat | place: Sweden: Abisko, Stordalen Mire...
CCCAAGCGCCTCCACAGCGCGCTAAATTTTCTTTCCCCAGTTGACTTCGAATCCAAAAACAACTAACCAACTAAACCAGTTTTACTGTCCATTTTTTCGACTCAAGCCCAGGCGGAGGGCTGCGGTCCCCGCCATTTGAATAAATGGGGGGAGGGGTGGTGCTAATTTTCGCGATTTTTGACCTCCGACCTCTTTTTTTATGTCTGCTGTCTGCCGGGGCAGTGTCAAAATGCGCCCGGGCGAAGGGCGATGAGGGTGCGGGGCTTGACTTTTGGGCGGGGTGGTGAAACCTATATCAGGTACTGAACGTCCAATCTATTGTTATGCTTGAGCCGCTTGCTTCTTCGGGCTGGAATTACTCTACGGCCGCTCACTTGTTGAATCGTGCGGGGTTCGGCGGGCCGCCGGCGGAGATCAACCGATTGGCGGGGATGAGCATGGATGAGGCGGTGGCTTCGCTGATTGATTATGAAACAATTCCGGACCTGACGCCGAATCCGACGTGGGCGCATCCGGATCCGGTGCGGATGCAGCAGATCGCGGATTTGCGCAAATTGAACACGCCGGAGGCGCGGCAGCAGTTGCAGATGCAGGAGGGGCAGTTTTTGCAGCGGTGCATGGTGGAGTTGCGGGGTTGGTGGCTGCGGCGGATGGCGTTCGGGCCGAGACCTTTTCAGGAGAAGATGGTGTTATTCTGGCACGGGCATTTTGCGACGAGCGTGGAGAAGGTGCGGGACCCGTATTACATGTGGCGGCAGAATGATTTGTTCCGGCGGCTGGCGGTGGGGAATTGGGCGCTGATGTTGCTGGAGGTGGGGCAGGATCCGGCGATGTTGGTGTGGCTGGATCAGGCGCAGAGCCGGAAGGATCATCCGAATGAGAATTTTGCGCGGGAGGTGATGGAGTTGTTTTCGCTGGGCGAGGGGCATTACACGGAGAAGGATATCACGGAGGGGGCGCGGGCGCTGACGGGGTGGTCGTTGGACCGGTTGGATCAGGTGTATTTGTACCGGCCGGGGGCGCATGATTTCGGGGAGAAGGTGTTTCTGGGGAAGACGGGGAATCTGGATGGGAGTGATGTGATCGCGCAGATTGTGGCGCAGCCGCAGGCGGCGGTGTTCATCACGGGGAAGTTGTGGAATTATTTTGCGGGGCAGATGCCGTCGCCGGAGCTGAATCAGGCGTTGGCGGGGGTGTTTCGTGACTCGGGCAACAATTTCAAGCCGGTGTTGCGGACGATGTTCAGCGCCAAGGAGTTTTACGATCCCAACAACATCAAGAACCAGGTGAAGAGCCCGGTGCAATGGCTGGTGGGGAGTGTGCGGATGTTGGAGTGCGAGCTGCCGCCGCCGTTGGTGAGCATGGGGATGTTGCGGCAGTTGGGGCAGGATTTATTTGCGCCGCCGAATGTGAAGGGGTGGGACGGGGGGATCACGTGGATCACGACGAACACGTTGTTGACGCGATATAATGATGCGGAGTCGCTGGTGACGGGGTCGGTGCCGAATTTGTCGGCGGCGGACCTGGCGCGGAAGGCGGGCGGGCAGGGGGGCCAGGCGGTGGCCAAAATTGTGCAGCGGATGCGGCTGGGCGGGGTGGATCCGGAGAAGATTCTTACGCCGGCTGAATTGACCAGCAAGAACGAGCTGGTGGCGGCCCTGGAGCATCGGCTGCTGCAAGCGCCGCTGACGGGGGATCAGGAGCAGGTGCTGGACGAATTTCTGGTATCCAAACAACAATTGAACCATGCGGATATCCTGGCCGTGATCCGGCTGGTCATGAGCACGCCGGAATATCAGGTGGCCTGAAATTTACTCACTTACTTTCTCCCTTCACCCAACACCCAATCATCCCATGAAAAACGAAATCACACTGCAAACGCGGCGGCAGTTCATACGGTCGACGGTGCTGGGCAGCGCGTTGTCTTGGACGGTGCCGGCGTTTCTGGCGGACACGTTCGCGGCGCTGCATGCGAGCGCGGCGGATTCGGCGACGCAGATCGTCACGGGGAAGGATGCGAGCATTCTGGTGGTGTTGCAGATGGCGGGCGGGAATGACGGCATCAACACGGTGGTGCCGTATGCGAGTGATTATTATCACAAGGCGCGGCCGCGGCTGGGTTTGAGCGGGGATGCGGTGCTGAAGATCAATGATGAGGTGGGTTTGAACAGCGCGTTGACGGGGTTCAAGGATTTGTATGATGCGGGCGAGCTCTCGGTGATCCAGGGGGTGGGGTATCCGAACCCGAACCGGTCGCATTTCCGGTCGACGGAGATCTGGCAGACGGCGTCGGACGAGGACAAGGTGGAGAAGTACGGCTGGCTGGGGCGTTACTTTGACAATGCGTGCGCGGGGGCGGACCCGACGGTGGGGGTGACGATCGGGAACCAGTTGCCGGAGGCGTTTTTTGCGCCGAAGCCGACGGGGATCGTGATGAACAATCCGCAGAATTACCGGTTCGTGTCGGGGGATCATCCGAAGATGGGGCAGCCGGACATGACGGAGGAGTCGTACAAGAAGTTGAATGAGCTGGAGATGTCGGCGCCGTTGCCGGATGACAATTCGGGCGGGAGCATCGGGTCGCTGCCGGCGGGGATGCCGATGACGGGCGGGCGGGCGGTGGATTTCATCACGCGCACGGCGCTGGACGCACAGATGAGCTCGGAGGAGGTGCGGAGCATCGCGGCGAAGGTGAAGAATCAGGCGCAATATCCGCCATCGCAACTGGGCAACGCGCTGGGGTTGGTGTCCAAGCTGATCGGCGGGGGTTTGCCGACACGGGTGTATTATGTGTCGCAAGGGGGTTACGATACGCATACGAATCAATTGGGGACGCAGCAGCGTTTGCTGAAGGATCTGGGGGATTCGCTGAAGGCGTTCGTGACGGATTTGCGGGCGCAGGGGAACATGTCGCGGGTGCTGGTGATGACGTTCAGCGAGTTCGGGCGGCGGGTGGCGGAGAACGCGAACGGTGGGACGGATCATGGGGCGGCGGCGCCGATGTTCGTGGTGGGAAACAAGGTGCAGGCGGGGCTGCGGGGGCGGTATCCGAGCCTGGCACCGCAGGATTTGTATCAGGGGGACATCAAATACAACGTGGATTTCCGGAGCGTCTACGCGGGGGTGCTGGAGGGTTGGCTGAAGACGACGAGCGCGCCGATTTTGGGGCGGCAGTTTGAGCCGCTGAAGGTGGCGTGAAAATAAAAAACAGAAACTGGGACAGCAGAAAGCAGAAATGAACGGCGCGCGGAAGAGGTTTTTAAAAAAGCTGAAAATATAAAATTCCAAAATTCTAAAAGGGGACAGGGGCGTAAGCGTGAATAGGTCAGGGGGCAGATCCGCCTTCGCTGAGGTTATGGCGAACCGGTGAGGGCTTTGTAGAGGTGGAATTTTCAAGGCGGTGGTAAGTTGTTTATATTCATAATAATAAAAGGGTATATTTTTTGAGGGCGCAGTGTATAATCTGGCGCGTTAGTATTTATAATAGTTGTTTGAAGGTATGAATGCCGGGTGGCCGCTGGCGGGGGTGGAAATGAAAAATAATAAACTTATGAATTACAAACAGATCAAACTGGCGGCGCAAACGATGGCGGGGGTGTTGATGATGCTGGGCGGGAGCGTCGAGGCTTCGCCGGTGGCCACTTTTTATTGGTCCGAAACGGGCAGTTCCTATGGCGATGCCAACGGTGTTTTGACGGTGACAGATACAGGGTATTTTAATGATACTGATTTCTTGTTCACTGTGGATTCTTTTACCGGCAACTTTACGTCCGGCACGGACAGTGGCGACTCGATAACGTTCAACGATACGGGATCCTTGAACGGATCGTCCAATTCGTCCTTAACTCCGGGCAACTTTTTGGGTGAAGATGATATTCAGATCTTGATTGATGGAAACAGTGCTTACATTAATGGAATTGACTCTGCAACCACCATACACAGCGGGACGTCCGACGGCGGATCGGATGTGTTCACCATTTCCACGACGGCGCCGGCACCGGAGCCGGGTACGCTGGCGCTGGGCGCCCTGGGCGGACTGGCGTTGTGGCGGTTCCGCAAGCGGAGTTGATGGAAGCGGTTCAAAGCTTTGTCCCGGCCTGATGTTCAGGCCGGGATTTTTTTGCCAGCAGGGGGCTTAAACCCAGTTATTAAAGGTTCCGCGGGAGCGGGTTCGTTGGTTGACTATTGGCCGGAACGCGGAAGAATGAGGGCATGAAGACATTCACTGCGGTGATTGAACGCGACCCGGTCACGGGCCTGTTGGTGGGTTATGTGCCCGGCTTCAGGGGCGCGCATTCGCAGGCGGAGAGCTTGGATGAGCTTAATGCCAACCTGCGGGAAGTCATCGCCATGTTGCTGGAAGATGGTGAACCGCATTTTGACGCAGAATTTCTGGGCACCCAAAGCGTGGCCGTGGCCTGATCATGGATCTCTCCCCGTTCTCAAACCGCAGGAGGTCTGCCGGCTGCTGGAACGTATCGGTTTTGGGTTGGTGCGCCAGCGTGGTTCGCATGCCCAAGATCGCCATGCCGATGGTCGTTGCACCACGGTGCCGATGCATAAGGGTCGTGACATAGCTCCGCCCCTGCTGCGGCAAATTGCCCGGGATATTGGTCTTACTGTCGAGGAGTTGGTTTTACACCGTTAATTTAGGTTGCCACGACTGGCGTTGTGGCGGTCGTTTTGTCCTGGCGCCGGGAAATGTGCCGGCGGTCTTACCCGTAAAATCACCATAAGTGGTGATATCTAATATTGGGATGAGGTGATAACTTTCAAAGACATCCGAGATTTACGAAACAAAATCATCGTTCAAAACAACTCATTCCTGATGAAGAGATTGCTGAAGTTGCAACCTGTGGGTTGCCAGTATCCGGCCGGCGGGCCGGGGTCGGGTTTTAACCAGCATTAATCCATTTTTCCACGATTTACCCAAATCAACCATAAAATCCCCATGAAATTGAGGCAATTGCACACTTTTATTTGTTTAAGCGGCCTTTTGTTGGCGGGCACCCTGACCGGCCAGGCGGCGACGACCACTTATACTTGGAGCGCGACGGCGGCGGGCAATTGGAATACGGCGGCTGACTGGACCGGCGGGGTGGTGGCGAGCGGGGCCGGGAATTTTGTGGTCACAGGAAATAACGCCGCCGGGTTGACGTTGAATGTTCCGGAGACGATCGGGGAAGTGGCGATTTCGCATAGTGCTTCCGTGGGCAGCATGACGGTGGCCGCCGCCACCGGGGTCGCCATCACCATGGACAATACGGGGGGATCGATCAACAACATTGCCGGCGACAGAAATTCGTGCATTGGATCGTCTTCGAGCGGTGCCATGACCTTTCAGCCGAGCATCATCATAGCGAACACGGATTTGGATTTATATCAGGGTGGTTCCACCCAGCCGACCCTGACGATTGGAGTTTTGAACACATCGACGATCACGGCCTCCACGGCGCAGAATTTATTTTTATTTCAGAGTGACGGCACTCATACCATAGCGGTGAACAGCAGCATCGGCAGTTCGGGGAGCTTGATCACGATCCAGAACAAGGGCGCGGGCACGGCCAATCCGGGTGCGAACCTGATCGGGGTGGTGGGGCCGAATGCGGCCGTCATCCAAAACAGCACGGCGTCACCGCTTGAACTTTCGGGGGCGAACACCTACACCGGGGCGACGACGATCACGGCGGGCACGCTGATACTAAACGCGGCCAATACGATTCCCAGTGTCAGCGCGGTGAGTGTGACGGGCACGCTGAATCTGAACGGGCATAGCGACAATATTGATGCCCTCACCGGTGCGGGCACGGTGCAGGGGACGAGCGGGACGATCACGCTGGGAATCGGCAATAATAATTCCGGCGGCACATTTTCCGGCGTCATTGAAAACACGGCCGGGACGCTGTCGCTGACCAAGTCCGGGACGGGCACAGAGATTTTGAGCGGGGCCAATACTTATAACGGCACGACGACGATCAATGGCGGCATTCTGACGGCCGGTTCCACCACGGCGTTTGGGAGCGCCACGGCGGCGGGGAGCATTGTGTTTGGGGGCGGCACGTTGAAATATGGCAGCGGGATTACGACAGATTATTCGGGTGAATTCAGCACGGCGGCGAACCAGGCCATCAGCATTGATACCGCCGGGCAGTCGGTTGCCTACGGAACGACGCTGAGCAGCAGCGGTGGGACGTTGACGGTGAATGATTCGGTGGGCGGCGGCAAATTGACGCTGACGACCGCGCCGACTTATTCCGGGAACACGACCATCAAGGGCGGGACTTTGGCGTTGAGCAGCGGTAATCTGGCCAGCCCCAACCTCATTTTGGGCGCGGGCGGCACTTTCGATGTTTCCAGCCAGAATGCCAATTATTCGCTGGGGAGCGAGATTTTGAAGGCGAGCGGCACGGGCGCGACGGTGGGTTCCACGGCGGCCAACTTGGTGGTGGCTTCCGGGCAGACGTTCGATGTGGGGACCTCGACTTTGAACCTGACGTGGGGCGGGTCGTCGTCGGGCACGGACAATACGCATCCGGCGCTGGTGCTGTCGCAGGGGACGCTGAATTTTAATGGGAACACGATCAACGTGGCGGTGCCGGGGACGGCCCTGGGGCTGGGGGTTTACACGCTGATCACGGCAACGGCCATCACGGGATCGGCCCCGGCGGCGTCGCCGACTTATGCGGGCGGCAACGGGGTGGTCCTGGGGTATCAAGGCGTCATCAGTGTGAGCGGCAACAGCGTGATTTTGACGGTCAGCAGCTCGGGCGCCACCTTGTCGACCTGGGCGAATGATGTGAGCGGCAACTGGACGACGGCGACGGATTGGAGTTCGAATCCGACGGTGCCGGGCAATGCGGGTGACGCGGCCACGCTGGGCGCGGGTTCCGTGTTGCGCACGGTTACTCTAAACGCCGGTGAAAGTCTGGGCGCGTTGTCGTTCACGAATGCCAACTCCTTTGTCATCGCCAGCGGCGGGGACACGCTGACGTTGGATAACAATGGTTCCGGCGCCATATTGGCCGTGAATGCGGGCACATCGAATCTCATTCAGACGGCGGTGGCCTTCAATGACAGTGTGACGGCCACGGTGAACAGCGGCGATGCCCTGACGATTTCCGGGAACATCGGCAACACGTCCGGGGCGGAATCGTTGTTGGTGAACGGGGCGGGCACGCTGGCATTGTCTGGTAACAACTCGTACGGACCGGCGGCGGGCACGGGCCCGACTTCATATGGCACCACGGTGTCCGGCGGCACGTTGCAGGCGGGCAACAGCAGCGCCCTGGGCCTTGGGGATGTAAATCTTTCGGGCGGCACGCTGCAGGCCGGGGCGGCGGTGAGCCTCAACAATAATCTGAACCTGGCGGTGACGACGACGGTGAACAACAACGGGTATGCGCTGGCGTTGGGCGGGGTGATCAGCGGGGCCGGGGCGCTGACGGAGATCGGGACGAACACTTTGACGTTGAGAGGTTTGAACACTTATACGGGTGGCACGGTGGTCAATGCCGGGACGTTGAGCATTTCTGAGGACGGGGTGAATGCGGGTTCGGATCCGGGTAATCTGGGGTTGTTGCCGTCGGCGACGGCGGCGGACAATGTCATCCTCAATGGCGGTGATTTGTTGGGGAACGGCACTTTCACACTCAGTGCCTATCGGGGCATTGGCATCGGGCCGACGAGTGGCGCGACGCCCGGGACGGGCCTGATTGATTCCGTGACGAATGACACGTTCACCATCGCCGGGATCCTGGCGTCGGCGGGCAACATGGGGACGAACAATTTGCTGGTGAACAGTGTGAATCCGACGCCGGGCACGGTGGCGCTGGCGGGGGCGAACACGTTCCGGGGCTGGACCGTGGTGGCCGGGGGCAGCCTGGAACTAGCCAATCCGCTGGCGTTGCAGGACAGCACGTTGATTTATAACAGTGGCAATGTGACGTTCGGTGCGGGGATCACGGCGGCGACGTTGTCCGAGTTGATGGGCACGAACCCGGCGCAGAATCTGGTGTTGACGGCGGTGGACAGCGGGGCGGTGACGCTGACGGTGGGGGGCGGGGTGTTGACGAACAATTACGCCGGCAACTTGAGCGGGTCGGGTGCGCTGAATGTCATCGGGGCGAGCACGCTGACTTTCAGCAACCTTAATTACACGGGGGCGACGACGGATAACGAGACGAATGGCGGACTGAGCTTGGCCGGCGGCACGTTTGGGTCATCCGGATCAGGTCTCAACGTTGATTCAGCGGGCATCTTGACGATCAATGGGACGGCGAATGTCACGGCGGGCACGGTGCAGATCGCGCCCAACGGGGGTGAGACGGGCGGGAGCCTAGTCATCGGCGGGGCGGCTTCGGCGACTTTCAATGCGGTGAACATCGGTTCCGGCGGCGACACGGCGGGGCATCTGACGGTCAGCACCACCGGATCGGTGGCGTTGGGCGCGGTGATTGATTACAAAGATTATGGTGCCACAGGACCGAGCACGACCACCGGCTTGATCGTGGACAGCGGAACCAATACGGCCACGAGTGTGATTGTGCAGGATTCGGCTTCCGGCGGGAATATGACGATGGCGGGCGGGTTTTTGACGATTGGGAATTCAGGCTCTTTAGGGGCTTTCATCGTGGGCAATGCGGACAGCGCGCGCGGCGGGTTTCTGACGGTGTCAGGGGGATCACTGACTTACTTGGGGTCGGATGGGTTGCTGGTGGGGGCGGTGTCCGGCGACGCATCGGGCGTGGTCTTGTCCGGCGGCACGACGACGTTGACGGGTCTCACGCTGGATTCGGTTCAGACGGCTTCGTCCAGCTACCTGACGGTGTCGGGCGGGGCGGCGCTTTATTTGGGCAACGTCGGCCTGGTGCTTGCTTCGGGTGACACGGCGGCGACGCCCATCTCCCTGGGGGGCGGCACGGTGGGGGCCTTTGCCAACTGGTCGTCGTCGGCCAGTATCATTCTGGCCTCGGCCGCCACAAATTCCGCAACGATCCAAACGGCGGATATCACGGGCACAAATGCGTATAATATTACTTTAAGCGGAGCCCTGGGCGGCGCAGGCAATCTGACGGTCACGGGTCCGGGGCTGCTGACCTTGTCCGGCAGCAGCACCAATACTGGTGGCATCATTGTGAGCAACGGGACGTTGCAGGTGGCCAATGTCAGCGGGAGCGCGACGGGCACGGGGGTGGTCACGGTGCGGACCAACGGGGTGCTCACGGGCAACGGGGTCGTCGGGGGAAATCTTACAGTGAACAACGGCGGGCAGACGTTGCCGGACGGCGCGGCGACGACCCTGGTGAATGGCAACGTGACTTATAATGCCGGGTCCTTGGCGAACTTTGTGCTGTCCAACTCGCATAGCAGCGGGAACGACGAGATTGTCCTGTCCGGGGCGAGCAGCGTCCTGACGGTGAACGGGGGCAGTGTGGGCATTGTGGCGACCAACGGGACGCTGGATACGACGGGCAATTATTTGCTGATCACGAATATGACCGGGACGATCTCCGGCAGTTTCCCGGCCACACCGGTCTGGATCGGGACGCCGCCGGCTAATGCACAGTATTTTAGTGTGCAGACCTGGGCGAATTATGTGGTGCTGCAATATTCCCCGATCATCTTTTCGTCCATCACGGCCACGCCGAATCCGGCGGCGCATGGTCAGGTGGTGACGGTGGCGGTCAATGTGACCTCGACCGGCAACGCGATCGACCCGAATCTGGGGGTGACGTTAAATGCGACGGCGCTCGGCGGTGGCGCGGCGGTGGCGCTGATATCGTCCAACGGCACGAGCGTTTTCACAAACAGCATTGTGGTGCAGCCGTCCACGCCGTTGGGTCAGCAAACGTTGGTCGCCACGGTGGTGGACAGCGGCAGCAACACCAACACCGAACCGATCTCCCTGACCGTAATTGGTGCCGGAGAGATCTGGAGCGGGGGCGGCGCGCCGGTCACCACCTGGGTCACCGGAACGAACTGGGTGAGCGGCTATGGCCCCGGATCGGGCGATTTGATCACCTTCGCCGGCAGCACCCATTTGACGTCCACGCTGGACACCAACTATTCGATTGGCTCGCTGATTTTCAGCAACAATGCGGGCGCGTTTGACATCACCAATGTAACCGGGAGCCTGGGCTTGACGCTGGCGGGCGGGGTGACGAACAACTCGGCCAACGTGCAGACGGTGAGCGTGCCGGTGGCAATCAGCGCGGTGCAGACGTTCGCCGTGGCATCCAACAATCTGGTGTTCACCAGCCCGATCTCCGGTGCCGGCGGCGTCAATGCGACGGGCGGCAACACGCTGACGCTGGCGGGCAATAATGCTTACACCGGGGCGACCATCGTTAATGCCGCCTCCCTGGTACTGTCCGGCAACAACACGGCGGTGACCGGACCGGTGACTGTGACCAACGGAGCGACGCTCCAACTGGCCAATGCCAATGCCGTCACCGGCCAGTTGAACCTGGCGAGCGGTTCTACGGTGCAATTGCGTGGTGATGCCAGCACCACCTTTTCCCCGGCCGCCATCGGGCTGCAGACCAATGTTCCGGAAACCTTCAACCTGAGCGCGGGTCCCATCACCACCGGGGTCACGGGTAAAACGTTGACCTTGAACGGGGTGTTCAACAACGGCACCAATGACAATATGACCATCAATGTCACCGGCAACAGCACTTACACGCTGGTCCTGAGTAATTTCATATCCGGTAACACCGGCCACAACCCCTTTACGGAAACGGCCTTCAACACCCTGCCCGCCGGTCCGGCGTTGGCCATCAATCAGATCCTGACGGGCAACTGGAGCCAATGGCTGAACTTCCAGGGCGGTGGCAATGTCACGCTCACCAGTCTAACCAACGTGTCCAATGGCTCGGCCGTGGTGTATGTCACCGACGGAACGACGCTGACAATGAACGGTGCCTCATCCTTGTTTGCCACGGCGGCGGGTATCACGGATGGTTTTCGTTATGATGTGGCGCATGGCACCCTGGTGGTGGACAACAGCTATGCCCTGACCAATAACACGTCGGGGGCGGCCACGGTGCCCGCTTATTTTGTGCTCGGGGCGGTCACGAACATTTTCTCCTCCACGTCGGTGGGTTTCAGTCCGCCGGCGGGGGTGCTGGTGGGGACGAACAACAGTTGGAATGCCGCGGTGTATCTGGGGGATGCCACCCACCTGACCGGCGGCCTGGCCGTGGGCGCGACGGTCACCAACTGGGTGGCTGACGGGGACACGAATTTTGTGAACAGCGGGACGGTGACCATTGGCGGCCAGAACACGAGCGGCATCAACACATATAACAATCCGATCATTCTCGGCTGGACAGCCAACCACGGCAAGAGTGTCAACTTGGTGGCGGCCACCGGCGGGGAAGTGGATTTCGCCGGCCCGATCCGGGTCAATGGGACGGACACCACGGCCGGGGTGACGGTGGGGGATGGCACCCATGGGGGCTTAATTAAATTACTCGGGGCGAACACCTATGCCGGCGGCACCACGGTGAGCAACGGAACGTTGCAGGTGAATGGCACCATCACCAGTGGTACATTGACGGTCGATAATGGTTCCTTGGTGGTCAATGGCACGGTGGGTGCCGGGGGCACGACGCTGAACGGCGGTTCCATGACCATCAGCGCCACCGGTACGGTCGGGGCCGGGACAGTCTCGGTGAGCAACGCCACGTTGGTGGTCAATGGCACGCTCGGGAGCGCCACGGTGAATGTCCTGAACGGCGGGACGTTGGGTGGCGGTGGAAACATCAACGGCAGCAGCGCCACGGTGACGGTTTCATCCGGCGGTACTCTGGCACCGGGAGTCGGGACCACGACGGCGGGCAAGATATTAACCGCCAGCGTGTTCACCCTGAACAGCGGGAGCACGACGACGATGGCTGTTTCGCACACGCATGCGACCAATGATCAGGCGTATGCCACGGTCGTCACCTACGGTGGTACGCTGACGGTGATCACGAATGCGGGGGATGCGCCTTTCCGGGCAGGGGACACGTTCCAATTGTTCCGGGCCTCCTCCGCGAGCCTCTATCTGGGCAGCTTCACGACCCTCAACTTGCCGGCCCTGGCATCAGGGCTGGGTTGGACCAACACGTTGTCCTCCAATGGCAGCATCTCGGTCATAACGACGGTGAATCCGAATCCTACGAACATTGTGGCGGCGGTGTCGGGCAATGTGCTGACATTGAGCTGGCCGGCGGATCATACCGGGTGGCGTTTGTTGGTGCAGACGAATAATCTGGCCAACGGCATCAGTGCGAACACGAACGATTGGACGACGGTGCCGGGTTCCGCCGGGGTGGATGTGGAAAACCTCACGAACAACCCGACCTTGCCGGACGAGTTTTACCGGCTGGTGTATCCGTGATAATTTGAACGGGTTGTGGGACCCGTTCGGGTGAAGCAGGGTGCCGGTCGCAATGGCCGGCACCCTGTCTGTTTTTACCGGTTTGCCCGGCGCCGTCAAAATCCCCGTCCAAAAAAAATTGAAATCGGGCGGCGGCTTGGTCATCATGTTTGTTCGCTTTGGAATTCCGGTTTGGGATTCCCTGTCATACATGAAACGTACACATCATTGCAACGAACTGCGCCCGGCTCACATCGGGCAAACGGTCACACTTTCGGGCTGGGTTCATTCCCGGCGCGATCTGGGCGGCCTTATTTTTATTGATATCCGTGACCGCGAGGGCCGCACGCAGACGGTGTTTGATCCGTCGGATCTGTCGCCGGCACTGTTTGAGCAGGCGGCCGGGTTGCGCAGTGAATGTGTGGTGAGCCTGACGGGCCGGGTGCGGCAGCGGCCGGAGGGCACGAACAACGCCAAGATTCCGACGGGCGGGGTGGAGGTGGGGGTGTCGGCGCTGGAGGTGTTGAACATGGCGGAGGTGCTGCCGTTCCCGGTGGATGATCCGGAAATCGCGGGGAAGGTGAATGAGGAACTGCGGCTGCAATATCGTTATCTGGACCTGCGCCGGCCGGAGATGGCGCGGAACTTGAAGGTGCGCAGCAAGGTGGCGATCGCCACGCGCAGTTACATGGATGAGCAGGGGTTTCTGGAGGTGGAGACGCCGACATTGTTCAAATCGACGCCGGAGGGCGCCCGGGAATTTTTGGTGCCGAACCGGCGGGAACCGGGGACGTTTTATGCGCTGCCGCAGTCGCCGCAGCAGTTCAAACAGATCCTGATGGTGGCGGGGGTGGAAAAATATTTTCAACTGGCGCGTTGTTATCGCGATGAGGATTTGCGGGCGGATCGGCAGCCGGAGTTCACACAGGTGGACATCGAGATGTCGTTCATCGACCGGGAGGATATTTATGCGCTGATCGAGGGCCTGCTCAAGCGGGTTTGGCAGACGGCGCTGGGCGTGGAGATTCCGACGCCGTTCAAGCGCCTGACGTTTGCCGAGGCCCTGAACCGTTACGGGATCGACAAGCCGGACACGCGGTTTGGGATGGAGCTGACGGATTTCACGGAGGAGTTCCGGGCGAGCACGTTCAAGGTGTTCAGCGGGGCGATCGCGGCGGGCGGCGTGGTGAAGGCGCTCAATGCCAAAGGGCTGGCGGGCGCGACGCAGGGGCAGATCGAGACGATGACGGAATATGCCAAGAGCTTCGGTGCGAAGGGGTTGGCGTACATCAAGGTGGAGAACGGCGAGTGGAAGTCGCCGATCGTGAAGTTTTTCAGCCAGGTGGAGAAGGACGCGCTGATCGCGAAGCTGAACATTGTGGAAGGGGATTTGATCTTGTTCGCGGCGGATCAATGGCTGACGGCCTGTGAGATCCTGGGTAAGATCCGGCTATATTGCGCGGAGGTGCTCAAGACGCAGGGCAAGCTGGTGATTCCGGCGGATCAGTTCAATTTCCTGTGGGTGATCGAGTTTCCGCTGCTGGGTTTCGACCGGGAGCAGAACCGCTGGTATTCCAGCCATCATCCGTTCACCGCGCCGGTGGCGGAGGACATTCCGCTGCTGAAGACGGACCCGAAGAAGGTGCGCGGGCAGCATTATGACGTGGTGGTCAACGGCGTGGAACTGGGCGGCGGTTCCATCCGGATACATCAACCGGAGGTGCAGAAGACGGTGTTTGAGGAAGTGCTGCAAATTCCGCCGGAGGAAACAAAGATGCGGTTCGGCTACATGCTGGAGGCGTTCCGGTACGGGGCGCCGCCGCACGGAGGCATCGCGCTGGGGTTTGACCGGTTGATCGCGATTTTGTGCGCGACCCAGAGCATCCGCGATGTGATCGCGTTCCCGAAGACGGCGAAGGGCACGGATTTGATGACGGACTCGCCGGCGACGGTTTCGGCCAAGCAACTGCGGGATTTGCATATCGAGCTGAAGGTGGCGAAGAAGGAATAAATTCAACCCCGCAACGCATGACCACTCCCCAACCCAGCTGGCGGCGCCGATGGTTGCGGGTATTGGGCACGGGCGTCGGTGGCACCTATCTGCTGCTGGTGCTGTTGATCACGGTGTTTCAACGGGAGCTGCTGTTTATCCCCACCACCGTGCCACTGGTGGCGGCGCAGCAGATCGCGGCGGGGCAGGGGTGGCATCCGTGGCTCAATCCGGGTGGCGGTCTGATAGGCTGGCAGTTTCCGTCGCCCGGGTCAGCGACCGGGCCGGTGACCGGGCGGGTGCTGATTGTTCACGGCAACGGCGGCTGGGCGCTGGACCGGATGGATCTGGGGGAGGCCATTCACGACGCCACGGGGCTGGAGGTTTATATTCTCGAATATCCCGGTTACGGTTCGCGGGCCGGGTCGCCCAGTGAAACCAGTTTTCTGGCGGCGGCGGATGAAGCGTGGGTCAACCTGCCGCATGACCGGCCGGCCTATGTGGTGAGCGAATCCTTGGGCACGGGCGTGGCGGCGCATCTGGCGCAGAAACATCCGGACCAGGTGGCGGGCCTGCTGATGTTTGTCCCCTACGACCGGCTGGCCTTGGTGGCGCAACATCATTATCCGTTCCTGCCGGCCTACTTTTTATTGCGGGACCGGTTTGACCCAGCCGACTGGCTGGCCGGTTATCGCGGGCCGGTTAAAATAGTCATCGCCGGGGCTGATGAGATCATTCCGCCCATCCGGGGTCAGAAGCTTTATGACGGTTATCAGGGCCCCAAGACCCTGCAAATCATTCCTAGGGCCCACCATAATGAGACAATCGGCCAGTCGCCGGGGTGGTGGCGGTCGGTGCTGGGTTTCTGGGAAACAGGCGGTCGGCCCTAGGCCAAAGTTTTTATAATAATCCAAATTATTTTCTTGCATTGACTACGGGACAGGACGATAAACGGGATAAGCCTATGAAAAGCACAATCCCGGTCAGTTCTTTACTGCACGATAAAAGCCACGTGGTCTGGTCGGTCTCGCCCGCCACGAAGGTCTTCGATGCCATCAAAATGATGGCGGCTCACAACATTGGCGCATTGCCGGTGCTGTCCAACGGCGCGCTCGTGGGCATCTTCACGGAGCGTGATTACACCCGCAAAGTGGCGCTGCAAGGCAAATCCTCCAAGGACACCGAGGTATGGGAGATCATCTCGAACGAGGTGGTGGCGGTCTCGCCGGAGGATTCGGTGGAGGACTGCATGCGGTTGATGACGGAATGCCGCGTGCGCCATCTGCCCGTGCTGCAAAACACGGAACTGGTTGGCATGATCTCCATCGGCGATCTGGTGAACTGGACCATCTCGTCACAGGAGGCGACCATTGCGCAGATGGAACAGTATATATCGGGCAGCGTGTTATAATCCTAAAAACCGCAGTTACAGTTCAACCTGGTGGTGGCGGTGCGGGTTGAGCGAGCCATTCAAGGGGATCCTCGATTGCTTGGCGGGCGAGCAGGCGCAGGAAGTTGCCTTGGGATTCCAACT
>Ga0302319_10012663_pt1 | contig 15882 bp, 17 predicted proteins | sample Bog_T0_2_FD_203319 | JGI IMG/M metagenome (GOLD analysis project Ga0302319, IMG submission 203319) | Peat permafrost microbial communities from Stordalen Mire near Abisko, Sweden - Bog_T0_2 | ecosystem: Environmental > Terrestrial > Soil > Wetlands > Peat | place: Sweden: Abisko, Stordalen Mire...
CATATCCGGTTCTTGTCCATCGGCTCGCGTCTTTGCTCCACGCTGCTTTCAGACCCCACCTCACGGTGACGCCCTTGCGCTTCGCTATCACTTCTCCTCCATCAGGATGTGAAGGGGACTTGCACCCCAAAGCTGTTAAACATGCTCGGCACACAAGGAAAAGGGTTCCGGGACGCCGGCCATAGGCCGGCCGATCCGGAACCCTCTGTGTGATAGCGATGCTTAGCGCTTCGACTGGCCGCGGGCGAGCTTTTTGACTTTCTTCTTCTTCTCGCCGCGCGCTCCGGTGCGCTTGGCCTTGGGTGCGGCCTTCTTGCGCGCGGTGCGCTTCAGCTTCTTGCGTTCCAGCTTGTCTTCAACCTTGGTGGTGTCTGCCACGTATAACCTCTTTCACTGCAATCTTTTCTGGTTTTCCCGGAAATCGGGTCGATGTGAATTCAAGAATAACAGGGAATTCGCTCCGGCGAAAGCGGGAACCCTCGCACCAATAGAGTGTTTCGCGCGAAATCAAGCGCGGCATTTACCCGTTTCCGGCGTACAATCGGAATAGACACGCATCTGTGACGTGACCAGCCTGCTCGGCTCCGGCCGCCTTAAAGCTTCTGACGAGCTCCGCAACCCCACGCAACAACCAACCTGTTTGCCGGAGTTCGTCAATGCGTTCCGATAAAATACACCGCGCACTTGCGCAGGGAATGAACCGTTTTGAAGTATGCCAGCTGGTGGCTAAAGGCGTGAAGGCCACCCACAAGACCGGCGCTCGCTTTGAAGATTCGATCAACGATGTGTTGCAATACCTGGGCACCCACGAAACGCCCAAGGAAAGCCTGCACCCGGCCATTCCACAGGTCAGCGTGAAGAGTCTGAAACCGGCGGCGTAGAAGGACTAGGGACTAATTGACAAGGGACTTAGGACCAGGCCAAGTCTAAAACGGATTTGATTCCTAAGTCAGACGCAAAAGAGGGACGGCAGCTTTGCCGTCCCTCTTTTGTTGATTCGCGAACTGATTGCTCGGCTTTATGCCTTAGACAACCTGAACGTTCTCTGCCTGCCATCCCTTGGGGCCCTTGGTCACGTTGAACTGGACGCGTTGGCCTTCCTGCAGTGAACGGAAGCCGTTCGACTGAATGGCGGTGTGGTGGACGAAGACGTCCTCGCCGTTCTCACGGCTCAGAAATCCAAAACCCTTGGCATCATTAAACCACTTGACTGTTCCCTGTTCCATTTGGTGTTGCTCCTTCGATACTGATTTACCGCGAACGCAATGTGGAAGTTTGCGAGTAGGCGGTAACCGGAACAGGCAAGGACTTCAGATCGAATTCTACGATTGAAAAGAGTGTACCACGGATCGGTCAAATGAGCGAATGCACCGTTTGGGCCATGCGATGCCGGAGAGAGCAGGGTATTCATGCCCCTGAAGAGATCCGTCAGTGGGGTTCACCTTCAGGCTCGGTGGTTCCCTCGTCAGGAACCTGAGAGCCAGAGGCCAAAGCCCGGTGGCTTCCGCCATGCTCTCGGGAGCACCAATGCTCCTGTTCCTTCCACGAATAGCCCCCGCTCTCCAACGTTTAGACATGGTATTTTCAGATGTGCTTTACGAGGATTGACAAGTGGCGCTGACGGTCCAGGAACAATTCGGTCAGATCGATATTTATGTGTTCGACCAGATTCTGCGCGGGAACATCGCGGCGGGAATGCGTGTGCTTGACGCGGGATGCGGTTACGGGCGAAACCTGGTGCATCTTCTCCGCGAAGGGTGCGAGGTGTTCGCGCTTGACGCCGATCCGGCCGCCGTTGAGCATGTGCGCAAGCTCGCTGCCTCGCTGGCGACGGGATTGGCGGACGAAAACTTCCAGGTGGGGCAGATCGAGCAGATGCTGTTCCCCAGCGGGTTTGCAGACGTGGTGATCTGCAACGCGGTGATGCACTTTGCGCGGGATGGGGGGCATTTCCGGGCGATGCTGGCGGAGTTATGGCGCGTGTTGCGGCCCGGTGGGATGCTGTTCTGCCGCTTGGGCTCGAGCATTGGAATGGACTTCGAGCGGGTGCGGCCCAATATCTTCGTCGTTGGCGACGGCTCGGAGTGGTTCCTGGTGGATGAAGCGATGCTGCTTGGTCTGACCGATGAAATGAACGCAGTGCAGGTTGATCCGCTGAAGACCACCATCGTGCAGGACTATCGCTGCATGACGACGTGGGTGATCAGGAAGCGCTTTGGTAAGGCTTGAGCCCGGACGGTTTGTTCACAGGCAAGAAATTCCTGAGCATGGAGGCCGACCCTCAAGCCGCTCCTGTCTAGGCATGCATGCGCCCGCTCCCCTTTGAAGGCCGGTGCGCGGCTTTGACGAGTGGGATTAAGGACTGGGATTTGAGAGTGGTGGCCAGAGACGGGATTGAACCGCCGCCGCCGGCCTTTTCAGGGCCGCCTTCCAACTCGCTAAGCGGTTTAGAATCAGTCTAAGTTGTTGGTTTTACTGAACTTGTAGATACGCTGTTGTACCTTCTGGTGCTGAGTGGTATGCCCCGGTACCCAGGATGTGTCCGTATTGTGTCCGAGCCACAAACTCGTTTCGCGGAACGGAATGTACTGCGAATCGCCATTCACGGCGAGGGAACTATAGCGCCTCGCGCTCGATGCTCGTAAGAATGGCGCGAACCCGTAAACGCGGATAATGAATGGTCAGGGCGGAGGGATCCGAACCCGTTTTACCCCGATACGAATAAGCCATGCTTCCTTTGTGATGTAGATCCAAAGCGGAGCAAAGGCATAGCTTAGCATTTCTCTACACCGTGTCCTGCTTTCTCTACAGTCTCCACAGACGACTACATTCCCCGGCATTTTTGTATCCTCGGTATCCAGGTCGTTTTGTTTTATGCCTTTCGAAGAGCGCGTCACAAAACGTTGACGAAGATATTTAATGGGTCTCAAACTGAACCTTGATTTTTCCTGGGCCGCTAGGGTCGGCACCGTTCCAAATGGTTGTTTTTTCTGTCCCCCTCCATCGTATACATGCGAAGCTGGCACCTAGGCCAATCCGGCCCTACGACAATTCGGGATCGAACCGATGACCTCTTCCATGCGATGGAACTGTCGAAAACGTAAGTTGTTTACGGCAAAGTGGTTAGAAGACGGCATACCTGGCAAAACCGGCACAATCGGTGCCCTTTGACACCAATTTGACACCAAAATCCTACGCCGTGAGCTGAGTCGTGGCGGGCCAGCTCACCATCATTTTGTTTCTGGCAATGGAAGCAACGTAACCTTAGAGACAACATGATGAACGAACATTACGACGAAATTCGTAATGAGATTGTAGAGCTACTTCAAGCTGTCCGGGCCGCTTCAGCACGTAGCGTGAATGCGCTGATGACCGCTACCTTTTGGGGAACAGGGCGCCGTGTCGTGGAGTCTGAAGAGGGAGGGCAGGAGCGGGCAGAGTGTGGGGAAGCCCTAATCAAGCAGCTCGCCAGCGATTTGGAATCAAGGTTCGGGCGTGGATTTGGATGGCGCAATCTTACGCAGATGCGCGCCTTCTATCTTGCGCGGCCGGCCTCGAAGATTTTGCAGACACCGTCTGCAAAATCGGCGCCGATTGACAAACTGGCTAAACAGTTTCAGTTGCCCTGGTCGGCGTATGTCCGGCTGCTATCCGTGAAGCGTCCCGAGGCCCGCGCATTTTATGAGACAGAGACACTGCGTTCCGGTTGGCCGATCCGGCAGCTCAATCGTCAGATCGGAAGCCAATTTTACGAGCGGTTCGCACTTTCCCGAAGCAATGCGGCGATGCTTGAGAAGGCCGAAGTCCCGAAATCCGGCGAAGCCCTCAGCCCAGAGGAAGCGATGAATGACCCCTTCGTGCTAGAGTTCCTAGGCTTCAAGGATGAGTATTCCGAGACCGAACTCGAAGAGGGCCTCATTCAACACCTCGCCGACTTCCTGTTGGAACCAGGAGACGACTTCGCGTTTCTGGGAAGGCTGAAGCGACTCCGCATCGACGATACCTGGTTTCGCATCGATCTGCTTTTCTTCCATCGCCGGCTTCGCTACCTTGTTGTCATCGACCTCAAAGTTGGTAGATTCAGCTACGCTGACGCCGGACAGATGCACCTCTATCTGAATTACGCCCGCGAGCATTGGACGAAAGAGGGAGAGAACCCTCCGGCCGCTCTGATTCTTTGCGCGGAAAAGGACACTGCGGAAGCTCATTATGCTCTGGACAATCTGCCGAATAAGGTTCTCGCAACCGAATATCAGACGGTCTTTCCTCATGAAAAGGTGATCGCGGAAGAGTTGAGGCGATCCAGAAGGCAACTTGAGGAAAGAACGCGGGGCATTGCGCATGTGGATGGCTCGGAATCCTAGCGCTTTGTGGAGAGTCGACCCGATGCTTCGACTCGTCCGGCTCTACATCCTTTGCAGACTTTCTACGGTATGATCTTCGTGTGCAAAGGAGTACAAGTGTACGAATTGTTCCTGCTTGGCAAGCTGCTTGAGCGCCCCTGGTACGGATACGAATTTCACCAGGTACTCAAAGCATTCGTCGGTCCATCAAGGCAGGTCAGTTGGGGTACCATTTATCCACTGTTCAGGCAACTGCAGACGCAAAGATTCGTCCGTCCGATCTCGCGTCAGACAAGCGAAGGCGGACCTGACCGGCAAACGTACACGATTACCGCGGCTGGTAGACGACGGTTCCACGAATTGATGATGGAGGAACGAAAGACAAATGCGGATTACCGCGAGACGTTTCGAGCGAAAGTCGGCAACTTTAGCCGGGTGGACGATTCAATCCGAAAAAGTGTGACGAGAAACTACCTCCAGAGAATTGTCGCGATTCAAGCGCACACGACTCAGCAATATGACCTGGTTCAACATGTTGCTTCCCTGAACGAAGACGAACGGATCATGATCCTTCGAGCCATTCGTCATGAACGCTCGCTTGTCGAATATGAGATCAATTGGCTCCAAAAAGAGATGGCAGAGTTTCTCTGATCTGGCGTAATCGCGAGATCGGCGATTCCTTCTGCAATTAAGATGCGGCCAGTTTTACGCCAGGTTCCAAGAGTGAACTGGATTCCTCTCTGGGCAACTTGCGGAGTTAGCGCTTACCGTGGACGCCAACGATTCAGTCGATCCGTCGGAAATGTGCCCTGTGCACTCCTCACATCCGGTTTTTGATCCGCAACCTACGCTAAATATGGTGCAGTGCATGGTCCTCCCGGAGCAAATTCTTGGCCATGAAGTAATTGTGTCCATTTGAGGATTGTGCTGAAGGATGCAACCCGCGAATGCCGGCTGCCCGGCTGCCTACCGTCGCTGTTAGCCGGCCGCCGCCCACGCCCGAACCCGGTAGTCACGAGGCGCGTCGAAAAAATCCTCTTCACGCGGAACGAATGCGCGCGGCCCGACGTATAGTCTTTTGAAACTGCTATATCGCATCGATATAGCGAGACGGAGAAATCGATCCGAGCGTTCCCGTCGCCATCAATCTCAAAAGACAGGAGAAATTTCCGATGTGGCAACTTTCTAATGCTGGTGCCGTTAACTTGCAAATTCCGCGTTGGATTATCGCATTCGCTGCTTTTGCGGCACTACTCTTGGCGATCGGAGCGAGCATCTCCCTGCTTGCACCTCAACGGCTCGTAACGCCTGGAGTCGAGATCAATTCAGCCGCTCAAATTTATGCCGGGTATACCTTCTCCCGAAATATGGGCCTCTTCCTTGTGCTCTGTGTCGGTCTCATAAAGCGCTCCAGATCCATCATGACGGTGATGATGGGCCTGTTCTCGCTCATCAACTTTTGTGACGCCATCATGGACATTAAGGAGTCGCGCCTCCCCGTGTTCGTAATTGCTTTCCTGCTCTCATTGATCGCAGCCATGGCGGCCATAAGATTGTCGAAAACAGACCTGCCTTCGATGGTTTGAAGGGCTTCGCATCTGGCGGTTCGCCACTCCTTAATCTAAATCGCCATGGAAAGCCCCGGAACGGGGCTTGTGAAACCTGGCGGCATTCTCTGGGAGCTGCTCATGTCGTCTACCGCATGTTTGAAGGAACAGAACCTGAACCAAGCAGTTGGATTTCGCTTGCACCCTTGGCGCTCTTCTTTCGGTTGGTACTTGGGTGCCGCATCCTTGGCGTACTTTGCGGACGGGCGATGCTCCGTCCCCCTCGCAGCGTGGCTCTTTCCAGCATTCATGCTGCGTTTTGTTCGCCTTCAACGGCCTTTGGCCGGCTTAGCCATCACCTACGGGACCCTCGTCGTGGCGCGCTGGTTCGCCTTCCGCGGGACGGTTCCTTTACCAGGAATGCTCTATTTCCTTTTCGCATTCATCTCTATCAGCCTGGTGCGCCAGTCCTCTCATGGCTTTTCGGCAGCCTACGACTGCAACGGTCGGTCTTTGGCCGAGATGGGTGCGTTTTAAAGCTCTGATCAGACACTTGTCGCGCAGATCCCAATCAAAGGAGGTTCCACTTTATACACCCAATTTGGGGATTGGACGGCTTGGATGAGTATTACCCTGCTCATCGTGTTGCTCGGTCTATATGTCCGGTCTTTTCGGCAATTTCGTTCTGGGGCCAGTCCTGTCATCCCCTGTGCAATACAACCGATGTCTGACGTTAAGATCGCCGGCTTCGGCGAGAATGGAGAATCCATGTTCATAAGAGCTATCGTTTTGGCAGGATGTCTAACGATTGCGAGCACCTCCGATACCCATGCGCAGCCATCGAACGAACACCTGCTTCATGTTGAAATAGAGGGACTGCGCAACAACAATGGACAGATGTTAGGCGAATTGCATACTTCAGCCACATGGCTTTCGAAAGAAAATGCTAAAGCTGTGGTACTCGCCAAATCGATAATCGCGCACAACCACGCTACTTGCGAGTTTTCCGGCATTGCTGCTGGAGAATATGCAGTATCGGTTATTCATAACGAGAATTCGAATGGCAAATTGGACAAGAATTTCTTGGGCATGCCGCGCGAAGGATTTGGTATGTCGAATGACGTGATCCCACGCTTCGGACCGCCAAAATTTGAGGCCGTCGCGTTTTCATTTGACGGCGGCACATCTGACATCAAGATAGTGATGCGTTATCTTTAGGCGGCCAAAGGCATTCAAGGGGAGGCACGAAGTAGGGCACCCCAATTCAACCATCCTAAACCAGAATGTTCCTCCGTCGCGCCCTCGATTGCGACAACTCACTTCGATAACACTGAGCGCTTTGGCACCTGAGAACAGAGCTGGCACCGCAACTTCGGAGAGGCACCTAAGTAGGAGTTCTGTTCTTCGGCGGCCTACTCTGGCGCTGTGGCTGAGAAGAGTTGTTCAACGAATGTTTAAAGTCAGGATGCAATGCGCGATCATGCTGATTCAGAGGCCAGCGGGATTGTCGAAGATTGAAAAGCAGCAGTCGGCGTTTTCCGATCAAGCTCGCAGCGCCGTTCGTTGAAAGGGTTCGGAGGGAGACATGGCAACAGCGATGGCCAATACTAGCGATGTTGCAATCAGGACCTCTACGATTCCTGGCCCGATCAAGAAGTAGGTGCACGAATTCACAGCAGACACCGCGTAGGTGACCGCAAACGTCATCAAGATAGGTCGGACTCGCCTGACTTCTGTCGTAGCTAGGGAGGCCAATTGCCAGAAAGCGATCGACTCCGCCGGACGGGAGATGGTGTTTGCCAGTCCAAGGCCGCGGCAGAAATCCAAAAAACCTCTCACGTGCCCGAAAAGAAGAAACTGATTGGCCTTCATTGCCTGCACCGCAATGGTTGCGGCACTAGGTTCGATGCGACCAAAGACGCTGCCCACGGTATGCATAATCGCACGGATGAGGTCAGGAGAGCAGCGATACGCAGAAACACGATGGGTTTGTTCTTGAAAGACCTCCATTTGCGGAACTGGCGAATTGCCCCAGGATGTAGACCCAGGCTCCGCGTTCGTCGAAGACTTCCCGCAACTTTTCGTATCCTTCAACGTAACGCTCCAATTTGCTGTGTTCCAACTGCTCCAGGATTGTCCTGGCCTCTCGGAAGTGAACCGGATCGCTACTTCACTGGCCTTGTCGGCCCGGTAGCGGCGCGCCAATTTTGGCGGCCGCCTTCCGCGTGAGGCCCCGCGCAACGATGCTTTTGGCCAACTGCATTCGCGTAAGGACGGTAAGTCTGGCATTCTGATAATAGTTCAACCTATTGAAACATCACAGCTAGAGTTGGACGTCGCCCTGCGCGAGATGCTCTTCCCCAAATTTGCCTAGATGGTCAAGAATTGAAGTGATCGCGGGTCGGAGGGGTTCGGCGAAGTTGTATTCGACGTGCCGGACTTTGGCGCTTAAATCCCGACGAACAATGATTCCGGAGAGCTCAAGCACACGTAAATTGTCTGTGAGCACCTTCTTGGAGGCCGAGGGTAACCTAGCAAAGTTATAGGCGGCCGATGTTATCAAGGAGAAAGCGCTAAGTGAGTTGACAGTAACGCATCATCAAAAGACGTCCAATTGAAAAGTTGAAAAGGAGCGATCATGGCAAAGGTTGTTTTTGGAAATCATATGTCGGTCATAGTTTCGTTGAATGACCGGGACAGCATTCACAAGTTCTATTGCGATGTCCTTGGAGGTCATATGACTAAATGGGAAGGCGATAGGGACTTCCTTCGCCTGGGAGACGGCTTCTATGTCTTCCTGTATGGGGATGTTCCTGATCAGAGCGAGTTCCTGCGGACGGCAAGATCGGTGTGGCTGGAGATCAAGTCAGACAACGTGGAAGAAATGACGCGCAAGATTCTCGAGTCTGGCCTTGTGAGGAGGCTTGAAATCCCGGACCCTCACCTTTACTTCCAGGCACCGGGAGGCCAATGCATTCGGTTAGTCGGAATCGACGAGGACCTTTCCTTCTATGAGGGCGCGGGAGAAGGTTCGAACGTTGCAAAGATAAAAGAGGACCTCAAGAAGGAGGCGGCGGCCAAATGAGCTACGGCAATGTCGATGAAGCCATTTCTCTCCCTACTCGGCGCGCAATCATTGGGCAGCTAGCCTGGTTCGGATTGCCTATCGGTCATTCCGCATTCTTGCTTACTATCAAAGATATTGGAGGGACGAAGATGCAAGACTCGCCGGCAGTTAAGATAGCACTTGCGCATATAGACGCTTGGAGCCGTCATGATTGGGACAAGACAAAAGAACTACTTGCGCCCAATGTGCATGTTTTCGTAACCACTACGATGCCCAATCTGGGTAGCAGCAGCGAGTTTACAGGCATCGACAAGTACATGGCACTCAAGGTAAAGGCCGCGCAGCTCATAGAGCCCGGTAGCGTTCAAGTGATCGGAACGATTGGCGATGAAAGTAACGCACTGACCTTGGTCACTTTCAGAATAGGCATGGGTCCCGGTGGGACTATGGTGACCATGGCGAGAGCATGCCTCTATTTGCTGGATGAAAAGAGGCAGATCAAAGAAGAACGGGATTCATTCTTCGTACTTTCCCCCTAGGTATATTTTCCTGACGGTTGAGTCGGAGTTACTTCCGGCCGAGGAGGCAGGGTTGGAGTCACGCCGAGATGCTTGGTGGCCCATCCGCACATAGCGTCCATGATGTTGATCAATTCCTTCCCTGAGTCGGTGAGGAAATAGTCGACGCGAGGTGGAGCGCTCTCGGCATCGATGCGGGCAATGACGCAATCGTGCTCCAATTCGCGAAGTTGCGCTGTCAATACTGTCTGGCTTACACCGGGCAGAAGCCGAAGCAATTCGGCGTGTCGCAATGATCGAAAGGCCAGATGCCAAACGATCAGCACCTTCCATTTCCCTGAGAAAACATTTGAGGTGGCTTGAACGGGACATCCAAAGTGCGCCTTCAATATGATGTTCCCCCTTTCACAATTATGTCTCTTATTGCCCCCGCGGTGCGTCGTTATTCTCTGAATTGTAAACGTCGCCGCACGCACAAAGCGGATAGCATCCCAACACGCAGAGCATATCGAGTGAGCGTTGAAGCACCGCGACATCCTCGAATCGCCCGCCATGCTTGCTGCCTCCAAGACTCTGTTGAAGTGATTTATGCACGAGGCGGATCACGATGAAACCCTCTCCGACGGCAGAGGCCACTCGCATCACGTTGGCCGAACGGACGTCCCCAATTGCAGTTGGGAGACCGGCTGTTACACCGACTGGGCTTGCCAAGGTCTTCACGTCGCAATTGGTGACCGTGGCGGCGAGACCTGGCATTCTTCACGTCGACTGATTGACTTCAGCGGCCTGCCAGGGGGCACACACTTTGACATCCGGCGTCACCGGGGCGTTGCCCATTAGGCCGAGGTGGCGACCAATGAAGACCTCGGTAGTTACAAAAATGTGCCTACTTCCAAAGCAATCGACGCGGTTATAAGCTCGATTTGAGCAATTCAAACCTCAGAGATTCATTTGCAAACAATCGTTGCCGATTCCCCCAGCTTGAGGCTTTGGAGTGGGCAGCGGTTCTGGCCAGAGACATCGCAGCGCCACTTGGATTGAGAACTACCTGACTGAGTAGGCTCCAGCCTATCCAATTTGGAGAAGCCTGGAAACGCTCACCTCATTACGCTGTTGTTTAGGTCTAGCTCGTGAATTCCACGATGTTCTTGAGCGGTGTTAAGCAAGCTCGGATGGAGTTCTTTCATGGAAATTTCGACGAATCCATTTGCGGTGTTGACTTTGATCTCGGCACCCGCGGTGCTCACCAATGCGTCCTGCGTTTTGCTCTTTGGAACCGGAAATCGCTATGGACGAGCGATTGATCGCGTCCACGAGCCCTCAGAAATTATTGAAACAGCGACCAGTCTCACGCCATCGGAACTTCATCTGCGTATTCGTCAGCTTGAGGCCTCTGAACCACGAACGGGCTTGATCGTGCGGGCGCTTACGTGTTTTTACACGGCAGTGGCAGGTTTTGTTTCCAGCACGTTGATCTCTCTGATTGGAGCCATCATGGTGTCAGCCAACATGGGCCATGGCACTACCGTCTGCTTCGCGATCGCGATGCTCACAGGAACCCTGGGGGTCTGGTGGATGGTCGCAGGAGCTGTGATGCTGGTGCGAGAGACCAGGTTCTCGTTTCGGATACTCACGGAAGAAAGCAAGTTTCTTACCGAACGTGCGCGACAGCGTATCCCGCAAGTTCCAGACCTATCACCCGGACTCTAGGACAACTTCAACGGTTCTCGTTGAGTTAAGAACCAAACCGCTGCTTCAACCCAAATCGACGGAAAGGGCCATCTATGAAAACGAGTTCAGCAAGCTCCCGCATCGACCCGCAAGACGCCGTTACCCTAATACCCGAACGGTGGGCAATCTGGTATTCAAATCGTGGTGAAAGCTTGAGCCCGAACCCGCGGATCCAGCTCATTTCCGCAAGGTGGATGGAACCAGGTGCAAGTTCACACACCAAACATGGGCATTGACAAAACACACCTTGAAGTCACGCGCTTCAAGAATTTACAACAGTGCCCAGAACACTCCGTACGATTCCATTACCACGGTTTTGATTTTGCGACCATTGGGTTGAGAAATCAAAAAATGAAAATCCCCGTTCAAACGCAAAAACATTTCCCTTGAACCGATACTCAAATACGCTCAAGAAAAGCCATGTCCGAAATGAGGCTCCGTTTGAAACGTCGTGATTTTTTGAAGAACTCGTTGGCCGTGGGCGTCGCCGGAACCTTTTCAGGAGCTGTCTTCATGGAAAGCGCTGCCAGTCAGGTTGGAAGCGAAGCAGCGCCGGACATGTTGAACGCGCAGATGATCTGGTGCGACGAGGCAGTACCGGTGCCGCTCAAGGCCAACGGGCCCGCCAGCGGAATCGCGTCGTCATCGGATGGCCACGCAAAAATCGCCACTTCTGACCTGCACGCGGTGTTCGCGCGGGAATTCACGCTGGATGCCGTGCCGACGGGAGCGGCTATTCGACTGTTCGCTTATACGCGCTACCGGCTCTACATCAATGGCGTCTATTGCGGCCGCGGGCCGAGTCGCTTCCAGAACCGGAGGCCGGAGTACGACACGCGGGACGTACGTCACGCGCTCAAGACTGGACGTAACCTGATTGCGGTGCTGGTCCATCGCGACGCACCGACAGGCCGCATCATGCGGCATGAGCCGGGCTTTGCCGCGAACCTCTACTTTTCGAACGGAGAAAAGCAGCAGGTGATTTCAACCGATACCAAGTGGGTTTGTCGGCCTGAACTTTCGATTGGGCCGCGCGACGAGGCATGGTCGTCCATTGAGGAGCACATCGATGGTCGCAAAGCTGTGGACCTGACAGACCCCAAACTTTTTCTATCCGGATGGCCGGCTTCTGTCCCCGCCGGTGGACCTGATTTCCTCCCGACCTGGCCGCGGACCACACCTCTGCAATCGGAGACGCAGCAGGCGTGGAACGCGCACGCACCCGATCTTTCACAAAAACGGGTTGACCTCCAGCCTGGGCAACAGGCGTCCTTCGCGCTGGATGAGATTATTCAGGGCTACCACGTGCTTGAATTCGACGCGGATGCCGGGAGTGAGCTCGAGATCCGCTATCAGCTTCCGGAGGATTCCACGAGCGGGGCCAGCACATATGTCGCCCGGCAAGGCATTCAGACCTGGATAGGCGGCGATACTTTTGCTTTCAATCGGCTGACGATTCGAGCGAAAAGCGGGCGCATCAAGTTGATGCGGGCTGAGGCCGTCGAGGTACGCTATCCGTTCACACGGGCAGGAAGCTTTGAGTGCAGCGATCCGTTTCTAAATAAACTCTGGACCATCTGCGCGCGTTCCCTGGAGTTGCTGAGCGAAGACTCCTACGTTGATTGCGCCGACCGTGAGCGGGTTGAGTGGACCGACGATTCGCCGCCTGCATTCGACTGCACACGGGTGATGATGCGCGGACCCGAGGGAGACGGCAAAGATTATTGGGGCGACAGCCGGTTGCTGAAGGCGCTGGTGCGACGAATTGCCCTGACTCAGCAAACGGACGGGCAGATGAAGGCGCACAGTTGCTCCGAACGCTGGGATATTCACGCCATCATGGAGGATCGCTCATGTGACTGGGTGATCCAGCTGCGCCAATATGTCGAGAGCTCGGGTGATGTTGCTTTGGTCAATGAACTGTGGCCCGCGCTCACACGACTGATGGCATGGTTTATGAGCCGGCGGAGCGCACGCGGGCTGGTGCTGGCGCGCGAGTGGGAGGTGTGGGACAATCCCCTGCGGTACCAGGTTTGCGAAGGTGCCGGGCTCAACGCATTCGTCTATAGAGCACTGCGCGATGCGGCGTGGCTTGGCGGCCACATTGGGATGTCGAGTGCCACCCGGGGATTTGCATCCGACGCTGCCCGACTGCAAACGGACTTCAATTCCCTGCTTTGGGCGAAGGACGAGGGCAGCTACTACGGCGGGCTGTTTGGTCGGGGGTCCAAAACAAATGAACGGCTCGACGGTAAGATGTTTACCGGCCCTTTCGTGGACGGGCGCTATCAGCCGACCGCGCAGGCCGCGCTGTTCGCGCTGTATGCAGGGATTGTTCCTGCTGAACGAGTTGCGAAGGTGCGTCACTGGCTTCTGGAGCATCTGGATGAGGTCAAGGGCCCGATGTCGCATTACTATCTCTTCCACGCGCTCTACGCGATGGGAGAACCGCAGCAGGACCAACTGGTGCTAGATTCGATGCGGGCCGGATGGAGGCCGCAGGTTGAGTCGCAGTGGCAGACCACATGGGAAGACTTGCCTGACAACGGCGGTTCGAAGGCGCATATGTACGGCATCGTCCCGGGATACTTTCTGACGGCTCATGTGCTGGGCGCGCGACGGGAGGGGCATGTCACGGACCGTTCCATCCTCATCGAGCCACGTTGCGGAGAACTCGTGTGGGCGAAGGGGATCGCCGTGACTGAGTTCGGCCCGGTCGAGATGAGCTGGTCAAAGCTGAGTGGCGGCGGGATAAAGATGCAATGCTCTGTTCCGGCCAATACGACGGCGAATCTCAGGCTTTACAAGCACGGGTCGGGAGATGGGATTTTGGTCGATGGCCAGGTGAGGACAGCAACGTTGAACGGGAATTTTCTGGAAACGGCGCTTGGACCTGGAAAGCACGAGGTCCAGTATCCGGCTTGAGGTTTGCGAATGCGATGCCGCGCCTGGGTTGGCAATCGACTCGTCTTTCGCCTTCAGGACGTAGGTGCCGTGTTGAACTCCTATCCCAAGGCTCCTCATCCAGCATCTTGCGTTAGCGTATCCTCAAAGCCGAGTGCTCGAGCGGGAGCGGCGGTTGCGAGATACACACATGGAATATGGGTTCCGGGCCGTGATGGCCTTCTGTTTGTTGTTCGCCTTGATCCTCCTTTGCTCGCCGTTCTGCTTTTCGTCGCAGGCCCACGTCAGTCCCGGACCAAGCGACCTCGTGGTGCGGGACATCACCTGCGACTCAACAGTCAATCCTCTCGGAGTAGATGATCCGCAGCCGCGTTTTCACTGGACTCTCAAAGCCCGCGACGAACAGCTTCGCAACGTTCAACAGACCGCGTTTCAGATTCTAGTGGCCTCGTCGCGCACAGAACTCGATCGCGATTCCGCAGACGTTTGGGATACAAACAAGATCAGCACATCCAAGGCACCTTCGGTTTCGTACGCAGGACCGCCTCTTGTTTCCGATACCGTCTATTACTGGAAAGTCCGGGTGTGGGATCAGCGGGGAAGACCATCCACGTGGAGTGAGACCGTGACTTTCCTCACCGGCCTCCTGCAGCCTTCCGACTGGCACGCGCACTGGATCGCCGCTGATCCAGACGGGCCTCGCCAGCCACAGGCTCGCGGCAATGACGACACGCGCGCCGCCTCGACTCCGACCCTACCCATCTTTCGCGATACGTTTCCGGTCAACAAGCCAGTCATGCGCGCAACGCTCTTCCTTTCCGGCCTCGGTGAGTCCGAAGCGATGCTCAACGGAAAGCCCGTCACGCATGCCGTCCTCACTCCCGGCTGGACCGACTATCGAAAAACCGTCCTCTACGACACCTACGACGTAACGCAATTGCTGCATCAGGGAATCAATGCAATTGGCGTGATGCTAGGCAACGGGATGTACAACGTCCAGGGCGTCCAGGGCCGCTATACAAAGTTCATCGGCTCCTTCGGCCAGCCGAAACTGATAGGCGAACTGCGCCTTCACTATGCGGATGGGTCGACCTCCATCGTTTCAAGTAGCACCCAATGGAAAACAACCAGCGGCCCCATCCTCTTCTCTTCCATCTACGGCGGCGAAGATTACGACGCGCGCCTTGTGCTGACCGACTGGACGCTGCCAACGTTTCAGGACGCCGCATGGAGGCCCGCTGTTCTCGTCGATGGCCCCGGAGGAGAGCTCCGAGCAGAGATGCTTCCACCCATCGAAGTCATTCGAACCTATTTGCCCGTGAAGGCCAATCGCATCAGTTCAGGTGTCACTGTCTATGACCTTGGAAAGAACTTCGCAGGTCGTCCCGCGATCACCGTGCGAGGGCCTCGTGGGTCATCCGTGCGGATTCTTCCGGGAGAATTGCTGGATGACAGTGGCCGTGTCACACAAGCCAGTCAGGCTGCATCACCGGACAATTCCGTTGCTCTCAACTACAGGCTCGGTGGCGATGGAATGGAAAGCTGGACGCCGCAATTCTCCTACTCAGGGTTTCGCTACGCCGAAGTGACTGTCTCGGGGAAACATGCGCTTCCCGCCGTTGAGGCTTTTGAGGCCAATCCATTCACGACGCAGTTTCCATCGACGGCAGCTTTTCAACCTCGAATGATTTGCTGAACCGGATTCACAAGCTCATCGATACGGCCATCCTGAACAACACGGTGAGTGTTCTCACCGACTGCCCCACGCGCGA
>Ga0302319_10012664_pt1 | contig 15881 bp, 13 predicted proteins | sample Bog_T0_2_FD_203319 | JGI IMG/M metagenome (GOLD analysis project Ga0302319, IMG submission 203319) | Peat permafrost microbial communities from Stordalen Mire near Abisko, Sweden - Bog_T0_2 | ecosystem: Environmental > Terrestrial > Soil > Wetlands > Peat | place: Sweden: Abisko, Stordalen Mire...
TCCAAATACCAGGGCCAGACGGACACCACCTTGGAGATCACGCTGGATCCCTATCTCCTGACGGTCTCGCTCCTTTTGGCGAAGGTGGCGGCCAACGGAAAGGTGCCGGTGGAAGTCCGGACGCTCAACATCGCGGACGGCGCGGACATCGAGGTCAAGTTCCTGGACGGGAACGGCGGTGCCGTGGGAACGGTGAAGGGCAAGGTCTATTCGGGCATCTACCGGGCGTCGTATGCGCTGGAGAAGGCGAACTCCACGGGGTTCATGCTGCCGGTCGCGAGCCTCTCCGACTACGGGCTGGAGCTCGCGGGGCCTGCCATCCAGGTTCTGCCCCCGGTGAAGATCGAGAACCTGAAATGGATGGACGAAGAGGGCAAGACCGAGCTGGACACCGTCATGGGTGGCCAACGCGTGACGCTGGTGGCGGACGTGACGCTGGGACCGCGCGAGGAGCAGATCGACCTCGTGATCCAAGCGGAGCCAGACACGACATCGGCCCAACCTTCCGATTCCGGAACGCACGGGCATGGCAAGGATGCCCCACCGCTCTACTTCCCTTTCTCGGGCCGGATCAGGGACAAGAAGATCGCGGAACTCCTGGTGGCCGACTGGGACGTGAAGGTCCGGAAGGCGAAGCTCACCTACACCATCAGCCTGTACGGCGTGACGAGCGAGGCGTCGAAGGTGGTGAAGTACCTGTCTACACAAAAGCACTCGGGGTAACAGAATGAAACCATCAAAGCAGTTTTCGTTGCGCATTGTCATTGCACTTGTGGGAATTGGACCCATTTGTGCGAAAAGCGCTCCGCCTCAGATCATTGAAGTGCATAAGGATTTGTCAGTGTCGGATGAAGATCGACTCGATGACTTCAAAACCCGGGGCATGTCAAGAATAAATTCTCATTATCACAACTCGTGCTTCGTGGATACGACCTATTGGGTTATTTCAGCGCAGATTTTTCCAAATAAAAAGAAATCTCTAGAGGCAGGAGGGCGGATTTTAAAGTTATCCAATACCAATGATCGTGCATTTTCGAGTGCGGGAGCGGGATCATATTTGCGTTCATTTCTGCCGCCAGAAATCCAGGGAATATTCTCAAATCATTACATTCTAACATCGAATTGGATTGAGAACTGTACGTCATCGGACTCCACTGCCTTGGCAAAAAAGTTCGGACGGGACAACGTTCACACAGGAGATGATAACCTCTGTGCTGTTGACGATACAATTGAGACAATAGACTCCTCATTAGTTGAATCAAAGAAAAGGGCACAAGCTCTTGGTGAGGAAACGCGCAAGACGCTTCCGAAGCTATTTAAAAAAGCCTCATTAGATTTTTACAATGGTGGTGGAGAAGTTTTCGTAGTCGGCGCATGCCTAGGCAAAACGCGAACAGACTCATTGTTGCAGACACTTGGGGCCAATGTGCTTGGTGTACGAATTTTAGCAAAGTGAGCCACCAATGACATTGCCAATTTACACTTACGGCTCCCGCATTCTAAAAATCAATGATGCTGGATCCGATGTCCTTGACCTTGAGGTAAAGGTCGTAAGCTTTGGGGGGAAAGATAAGCCTGTTACCTGCGAAGGAACTTTTAATAAAAACACCCAGCAAGCTATTCTGAATTTTTGCCAGCTATTTGGATTAAAAGCCCAGGATTTTGCTGATGACAAGATATACCAATCTATTGAAGAATGGCTAAAATCAGAGACGGAATTTCTAACTATTTTTCAAAATACTTACCCTTGTCACTGCTCAGGTGAGTCAGAGTCAATCAAGAAAGATGCACTAAAAAAATGGAATAGATATGTTCAAGGAAAATCAAAAAAAACGGATGGTAGTCTTGTTTTAATCCCAACTTGTTCAGGATTCGGAAATTCTATTGCTGGAGCCTTTCAGTTTGACAGGGCTAGCGATTCGAGCGGCAGAATTCGATCTGAACTAATAGAGAAGCCAGGCTTCAACAAGCTTCTTTTGTGGGCACTCCTTGGCGCTCGGAAGATCTTACAATCCGAATTGGGTGTAAATAGTCTTGGAATGGCAATCAATAACGGGTATCGTTGTCAGTACAATTATTTCGAAATTGTCGCTCAAAAAGTTGCCCAAGGTAAGCTTGCAAGCGAGCCAGTTGCCATGGGAAATCACCTTGGCAACGCGGCTGATTTAAAGTTTAAGGCGTGCACACCCAAACAGGCCCGTAAACTTCTACAAAAGCAATTTGCCTTCCACGAAGATGTAAAACCATACCCCAACCATCTTCGCCTGGAACCGCTCGCCATGTCGCCTCGTTGGACACACATGGACACGACCACTTACGAGTACCAGGTCTACGTGAAGACCGTTCAGGATGCCCTGGAACCCCGATACAGTGCAGGGTGTGCCAATTTGCCGGTCAGCGTGAGTCCTGCCGCCATCGCTCCTACCGAGCTATCGGCTGTCCCAGCTCCAGCTCCAAGCCGCACCGTGACACTCAAGGTCGGAGCGGAGGCCGCCCAAGACGTGCGTAAAGCCAATTTTCCTCCACCTGTCGAAGGTGGATCGACAACGGAGAGAGTCCAGGAAGAGGATCCGCCGTATTCGCTGGTCAGCGAGGCTGCCGAGGATGATTCATCGGATGCTTCGGATTCCGATGAAGCTGATTCGGACGACGACACCAACGTCAAGGACGAATTCGGCGGCGAACTGGTCTCCATCGAGTACGAAGAGGATGACAGCGGTGATTCCGGTTCCGATGCCGACGCGGACAAGAACCAAACGATCGAGATCGATCCCGAAGCCGTCCAAGTGCTTCACATTCCCGTGGATGGTGGAAACTTTCCCGTGGGATCCAACCTGACTTGGCACGGAGGGGTCCATCTGCGCGGTTTGCCCAACCAGCCCGTCCAGGCGATGGCCGATGGGATCGTTGTCGCCGCACGATTGCCCGAAAAGGATGCCGCCAAGCCGCCTTATGGGAGCCGCAACTTCGTTCTGGTCAAGCACCGCACTCCCAAGGGCGATGACTTCTGGTCCCTCTACATGCACCTGCTCCCCATTCTGATCAAGGACGACGACCCAGCCCTGGTCAAGGCCATGCCGTGGTTGTTCGATCTCACGCTGGAGTCCAGCGGTCCCGAGCAGACCCCGGTGCGACCCCATCCGGACACAGTCTCAGAATCGGATCCGCCACGAACATCCAGTCCCGGGGAGATCTTCTCGGTCCTGGATCAGCGAGAGACGGGCGGAATCCTGTGGTACCAGGTGGAATCGAAGAGCGATGGTGCCCGCGGATGGATTGCCCGCTCGGCGCAGATCACGACCCACCACGCCGTGCACGGTGCCGACGACCTGAAAGCAGGCAAGGTGGTGAAATTCAGCCACCCGATCCTAGCCGGGACCAGCGTCGGGTTCCTTTCCCGTCCCGATCCGGTCATCACTCCCTACGTTCACTGGGAAGTGTTCTCCGACAAGCTCGTCTCGGGTGGATGGCAAGCGATCGTCGACGACCAGCAAAACAACGTGATCTGCGATGCCGAGGGTCTGAAGAAGCTGATCAACGGGAATCTGTCCCAGGCGGCATTCCTTGGCCCCATGACCAAGGAATTGGTCGTGGCGGCGTATCGGGATCCGCAGAAGGTCAAGCAGATCGCCTCCTTCGCCTACCACTTCGAAAGCGAATGGGCGGTCGATTGGGAAATCGGTCTCAAGAAGTACGACCCCGAAATCGCCAAGTTCCAGGGGCCGCTGTTCAACCTGTACAGATTCTGGCCGGATGCCGAGAACGCCGGCTGTGATATCCCTAAAGGAGGGACGGTCTACCACTACCATCCCGTCGCCTTCAAGCTGGTTGCCTACGACCAACCAATCCAATCTGCCGCTCTGGAAGCGCAGGCCAGCTCCATCGAAACCCATTGGCCCAGAGACTCCAGAATTCTTGATGGTCAGAACAATTACAACGACTTGATCAAGGCGGCTGGCAAGCAATACTCCATGGATCCATTGTTGCTCAAATCATTGATCGCCCAGGAAAGCGCGTTCAATCCGAAAGCACATAATAATGTTGGATATGCTGGTTTGACACAAATTGGCGGAGCCGCTATCTCGGAGGCTGGACTCAGCAAGGGCGCAACGAAGAAGGTGGATGGCATCTACAACTACGACATGGATAACGACGAGCGATTTGATCCCAAAAAGTCGATATTCGGCGGGGCCTCGATCTTTTCCAAAAAACGGAAAACCATCGACAGACTGGTGTTTTCCAAATACCAGACGCCGCTCGAAACGAAGGAAAAAGAAAAGTTCTACGTAGCAGCTTACAATGCCGGTGAAGGAACGATTCAAAAGGCATTCAAGGGATCTGGAGCTGATAGTCCGACTTGGGACGATTTGATCGAGGGTGAATCCAAATCATATTTGTGGGAGGCTATCCCGACTTCTTGGGGACGGCCAGACAAGTACAGGGAAATTACGAAGTACGTTTCAGATATCCTCGCGAGGAGGTACCAATGATCGTTCTTTCGGCGCTGCTTCAACTAGTAGTAATGGTGTCTTCCGTGTCCAACAAAACCATTAATGCGGATTCTATTCGAACAATTTTTGCTGATGGGCAACGAGCACATGATATTACCGTGGAGATGATGGATGGCACCAGTATCGCCCTTATACACAACGATGGTGGGATGTTATGGCTTGGAAATTCTTCCTACAACCATCGGTGGTTTGAAATGGTTAACAAAAGTTGGAACAAGCAAAAACAAGCGAAGCTCGGTGTCATCATTTGCGATGTCCCTACGATGACATGCAAACCAGAAGATGATATTGGCGATAGCTCATTCGCTTTTGATAAGTTCCTCGAAAAGACGCCTGAATTCCAGATGATTTCAAAAAATCGGATCAATGGAAAATTTGCCAAGCGAGTTCTTCCGCTTGATTCATTCGAGATTAGGTTCAAATCAGCACACACCAAATACGTTCAGCCCTGACCCCTCGGAGACCCCATGCCACCAGCCGCACGACTGACCGACATGACCGCCCACGGCGGGACCATCACGGGGCCCGGCGTGCCCACCGTGCTGATCGGGAAGATGCCCGCGGCCACCTTGGGCGACATGCATGTGTGTCCCATGATGACGCCGGGCACGCCGCCCATTCCGCATGTGGGAGGGCCCATCACTTTGGGCAGCACCGGCGTGTTCATCGGGAAGAAACCCGCCGCGCGCATGGGGGACATGGCCGTGTGCGTGGGGCCGCCCTCCACCGTGGTGCTGGGCTGCATGACGGTGATGATCGGGGAGGCGGGGAGCGGGTCGCAGGCGGGATCGGCGGCCTCGGCCTCCGCGGCGCAATCCGCGAGCATGAAAGGACCCAAGTCCGTCGCTGCCATGGCTCCGCCTCCGTACCAGACCACCCAGACGCAGAACCATTTCGTGGACGTGCTGGTGCAGGACAAGAAGAAGAAGCCCCTGTCCGGCCTGGTATACAAGCTCAAGGATCCGCTGGGCGTGCAGATTCCGGGAGCCACCTCCCCCAGGGGCAAGATCCGACACGAGGGGTATGCGGCTGCCGGCAGCTACGAGGTGCAGATCCTGTCCCTGGCAAACGCAAAATGGAGCACCTCCAAGGTGGAGTTTGGCAAGCCCGTGGACCTGTCCGTGGATTGCGACGGGATCGAGGACGGGACGGACATGGTCTTCCATCTCACCGCCGAGATCGACGGCAAGCAGAAGGTGTGGTTTTCGAGCTTGCCGTCGGTGATCCAGGGGAAGAAGGGCAAGACGACCTGGTCCATGGACGATGCCCAGCTGAAAATCCTGATGGCGGCTCACGTCGGGGAAATCACGGGGGTTGCGTTTCTGGCCGTCTGCCAGAACGCCGCTGCCGCCTCGGGAAATCTGGAGATCGAAGCGGAGCGCATCTACGTCTTCAAGGACAGGCGGGGGCTCCCTGTGAAGGACACCGAATTCATGGTCCAGACTTCGTCCGGCAAGATGCAGAAGAAGAAAACGGACCAGGAAGGCAAGATCGACCTGGGCAAGGGTCGGGTCGGTTACCACCGCGTCGATTCCTCCGCGGAGGCCGATTCCTGATGTCGCTCTCGACGGACGACCCGCATGAAGAAGGGACCAGTTCCGGGGTTCTGGCCTCCGGTACCCGTCAAATACTGTTCCTCCCGCGACTCACCATCCGCAAACTGGCCGCGGCGCTCGAGCAGGCGGAGAAGGACGGCAGCTACGCGCATGCGTTGGCCTGCGTGGACCTGCTGGACTACGATTCGGTGTGCGCCTTGGCGGATCCCGGCGATCCGGACAACGACCCCAACCTGATGCCGAGCCGGTTCATGGTCCTGCGCGGAGCCACCGATGCTGGATTGAAGGACAAAGGGAACCTCGACGATTATCCATACCCGCTCGGGGAAGGGATGCCGAGGGAGGCCGGGTGCCAGGCTCTCGCCGATTTCCTGGTGCTTTCCGGGTCGCTGGATGGGGGGGTGCCCGCTTGGTGGAAATCGAATTCCGACGGTGCTCCACCCCGCGAATTCCCCGGGTGCGACCAGGAGTTGACGGATGCATTCGACGATTTCGCCGACGGCTGCGATGCCTGCTATCCGCTGTACGAGATGCCGGAGGAACACGCGGTCGTGGACGGAGAGACCCTGGGCTCCATCGCGGAATCCTACGGAATCCGATCGTGGACCTTGCTCTGGGAAATGAACAAGGACACGGTCTCCTCCCCTTCCGATGCGTTGCAGGCGGGATCGACGCTCAAACTTCCCGCCGACAAGACACTGGATACCTCGAAGTTCGAAGATTGGATCGAGGGGTACAGCGGTGTGGAGCCTGCCTCGGCGTGGGGCTATTTCGATCCGCGCACCGTCCTTCTCGACGAATCCGGGAGGTTCGTGTACAGGTTCGCGGAGATCGCGGATTGCCATTTTCTGCCAAACGGATTCGTGCCCTTCCTGTCCACCGGCGCCGATTTTCCCCAGGTCCTCGCCACGGTGGTCGGATACGCCGAAGCGCAGGGCGACCCCGGCTGCCTTGTCCTCGGGCACTGCGATCCGGCCGACGCCACCGACGACGCGGCGGGCGTGTCGTTGCGACGGGCGCAGGCCGTGCAGGCGGTGTTGGGCAGGGATGCGGACGCCTGGGCGGGACTGGTGCAGGACGCGACCTCCGACGAGGTGGAGGCCACCCTCTCGGGATTCGCATCGGTGCTGGGATGGGATTGCGACCCTGGACCTGGCGGCGACACCGCCATCCAATCCTTTCGAGCGACCTGCGGGGAAATCTACGGCTTCGACCTGCCTACCGCGGGCGATTGGACGACCATGCACTGGAAGGCCGTCCATCGGGTGCTCTGCGGACAGGTGGCGCTTCGCAGGATGGACATCGATCCGCACCGGCCCGATCCTCCCGACTGGTCGGTGCCCGCCCTGGCCTCCGCGGGCGAGGATGGGATCGTCGCCTGTTCCGACGCCCACCCCATTCCCGACGACTTGAAGCCCTTCTACGCGAGTCGCACGCATCGCAGGGTCGAGCTTGTCTTCGCACCGTCCATGTTGCTGGACATGGGAGACGGCGAATGAAGCCGGGAACGCCTCCGATCCTGGACACGGACGTGGCGGGAGGGTGCCGACTGGATCCCGACCCGGACCTGGGCATGATCCTCTACGCCACCGGACGGAACGAGTTCCTGATACCGGACAAGGCGACGCTTCCCCTCCTGCAGAAGATGTTCAGCGATTCGATGAACCTGCAGACCGAGATCGCGGCGTTCCGGGAGAGTCCTCGACCCATGGACGAGAAACGGGAAGAAGAGGCCGGAAGGAACGAAGAGAACTTCGAGAGGGTCTTCGAGGTCTCCGATTCCAAGGCCGCCGATGCCATCCAGGAAATCCTGATGGTCCGCCGCAACGCGAAGGGCTCGGTGGTCCACGACATCCGATACATCTCCAAGAAATCGGGCGGCAAGTTCAGTTGGGCCAAGCCGGGATCGAAGGAGGTCGAGAAGATCAAGAACGCCCTCCAGTGGACCACGGAGGACGACGAGAAGAAATTCAACCGGAACGCGAAACGACGAGCGGCACGCAAGGGCGGCACGGAGGCTCCCGAGGAACGGAAGGAACAGGAAGGACCCGTTCGGAAGGAGGCCAAGATCAAGGCCGTGCTGGCCCCGGGATTCTCCATCAGCAACGCCGGGGGCAACCCAGATCTTCCCTGGCCGCTGTCCGTAAAGTCGATCTCGGTGAAGCCGGATGGCCAAATGAAGGCGGACACCGCGGCGGGGAGCTTCGAACTCAGTCCGGAGGCGCAGCTCCTCCGGTTCACGGCCGGTGTCGAGACGGCTGCGGAAATCGACCTGAGCGAAGGGAAGATTTCGATCGGAGGCCATGGGTATTGCTCCTTCGGGTTGGCCGAGGGCAAGATCGAGGGCAAGTGGATGCTTCCGTGCGAGGCGGGATTCGATCTGCTGGCCCTGCTGGTTTTGACCGACAAGGCCCGGAGCGCGATCGTCGACGGCAAGAAACTCGTCTACCGGTTCGGGTTGTCGTTGACCGTCGAAGGCTTCGTCGGTGCCCGGCTGGACGCCGCTCTCAGCCTACCCAGTCTCGATGCGAAGGAACGGACCGGGGAGGTCGGCGCCAGCGGATCGGCCTTCGCCGGGGCCACTGGATCGGTCACGGTGGAGGCGATGCTGGCCTGGAACCCCATCGCCAGCGGTGCCGAAGTCAAGAAGACCGAGGACGGAGGCTGGTGCGTTCTCACCAAGGTCGGCGGTGAACTGGCCGGTTCGGCGGGAGCCGGCATCCAAGGGATCGCCGACATCGCCTACGAGAACGGCAAGTTCCACTTCCGCATGGGTGCCGCCGTGTGCTGGGGGCTCGGAGGGAAGGCGGCCATGAGTTTCGAGGTGGACGCGCGAAGCGCCATCGAAATCGCCACCCACATCCTGGATTGCATCGACTGGCACCGGACCGACGCGTTGGGAACGATCGCTTTCCAGGCGGTCCTGAACATGCAATTCTGGATGCTGGTGAAAGGCGTTCACGAAACGGAACACTTGGCCCACGCGGGTGCCGAGAAGCTGTCGCAAGTCAAGGATTGGGTCTGGGGGATCATCCATTCCCACAAGGATCAAGGGGAATCCCAGCGAGACGAGATTCGCAGAAATCTGGTGAAGGTGGATCTGCCCCAGGTTCTTCCCGAAGTACGCGGACGGATCATGGCGAGCCTCATCGAGTTGGAAAGCGCGGTGAACAACTACGATCAGGCCAGTTTCGACGTGATTCTCCACATTCTCGATTCCGCTTCCAGCGCCCATGAATTCAAATGGATGGTTCGACATTGCCAATTCGTGCTGGAGCCCGATTCAGGAGACGAGACAGCGAAGGATCAGGCGTTTTCGGCGGGAAAACAAAATCTGAAGGAGCATGGGCAAGACCAATCCGGGTACAACGCGTACATGTTCGAGTTGGAAAAGAACTTCAGCCGATATGTGGATGTCTTTTGAACGGGCCCGCACCCAAAACGAACCCCATTCCGATTCCGAACCTCTTCGCGGGAATCCTGGTATGCGCTTTCGCGGCCGCCGTCGCGGCCGGCGATGCCGACACGGTCGTGCGCGCGTTCAACCCTGCGCTGGTGGCGAAGGGGAGCTTCGTCGATCCACGGGACGGCATCAAGTACGGGACGGTGAAGATCGGGTCCCAGACTTGGATGGCGGAGAATTTGCGCTTCAAATCGGACAGTTCCTGGTGCTACAGGAACTTGCCGAAGAATTGCGAGGAATACGGGCGCCTCTACTCCTGGAACGCCGCATCGCACGCCTGTCCACAAGGTTGGCGGATGCCGGGCGAGGACGAGTGGCGGATGTTGGAGAGGAACATGGGTGGAACGGACTCGGGAGGTGGCAGGTTGAAGTCCGAGCAAGGTTGGTATCGGGATGGAAATGGAACCGATGCCTACGGTTTCAAGGTCCTGCCCGCAGGTTTCAGCCAAGACTATGGTGGATTCGTCAACTTCGGGATGAGCGCCGTCTTCTGGTCGGCTGCCGAGCACGGCAGCGGCACCGCCTGGTGCCGGGTATTTCGATGCGGCTTTGCCGATGTGTACCTCGATGCGTACGTAAAGTCCTATGGTCTCAGCGTTCGTTGCCTCGAGAGCGGTGCGCATTGAACTTTCGGAAGGCAACGAAAGGGGATCCCCTAGATAAGAAGCCAACCTTTGTAGATTTCCTTCCTACTTAGCCGGTAGGGGGACCATGGACAAACCAAGCAAGGAGCTGGATCCGGAAGCAGTGCGAGCCCTTGCCCTCGCGGTGGAACTCCGCGTGGTGCTGGGCAACCTGCGGCGGCGGCTGCGCGAACAGGCGCACCCGGGAGACCTTTCCTGGTCCCAGATGTCCGTCCTGGGGCGGTTGGAGCGCGACGGCCCCACGACCGTGACCGTCCTCGCGAAGGCCGAAGGCGTGCGTCCGCAATCCATGGGCGCGACGATTTCCGTCCTGGAGGCGGCCGGACTCGTGGTCGGCGCTCCGGACCTCTCCGACGGTCGCCAAACCCTGCTTTCGCTGACGGATTCCTGTCGGGAAATGGTCCAGGCGAACCGTGCGATGCGGGTGGATTGGCTGTTCCGCTCCATCCGATCGAATCTTTCATCCCGGGAACAGGAGACGCTGGCGACCGGCGTCGAACTCCTCCGCAGGTTGGGCGACGCCCGGGAGTCCCCATGAAGGGCACGTTCCGGTCGCTGAACAGCTACAACTACCGGGTGTGGGCCAGCGGGGCCATCGTATCCAACGTGGGCACCTGGATGCAGCGCATCGGCCAGGACTGGCTGGTGCTCACCCAACTCACCCACAAGAACGCGACCGCCATGGGTTTGGTCATGGCGCTCCAGTTCGGGCCGGCTCTGGTGCTCCTGCCCCTCACCGGCTTCGTGGCCGACCGGGTCGACCGGCGCAAGCTCCTCATCTTCACCCAAGCCTCCATGGGAGCCCTGGCCCTGGGCCTCGGGATCCTCACCGTCGCGGGGATCGTCCGGCTGTGGGAGGTGGACGTCTTCGCATTGCTGCTCGGCTGCGTCACGGCCTTCGACTCGCCGGCGCGCCAGACCTTCGTGTCGGATCTTGTCAAGGAGGAGGATCTTTCCAACGCCGTGGCCCTGAATTCCACCTCCTTCAACGCCGCGCGGATGATCGGTCCGGCCGTCGCGGGAATGCTCATCGCTTCGGTGGGAACGGGCTGGGTGTTCCTGATCAACGCCGGGTCGTTCGTCGCCGTCCTCTGTTCGCTCGGGTTCCTGCGGACCGGCGAGCTCCACCTGGAGGGAAAGTCGCGCCGCGCGCCGGGAAGCCTCGCGGACGGATTCCGTTACGTCCGAAGCCGACCCGACCTGAAGGCCATCCTGCTGATGACCCTGCTGGTGGGAACCTTCGGACTCAACTTCCCGATCTTCATCTCGACCATGTCCGTCAAGGTGTTCCACGCGGGAGCCGGCGAATACGGGCTTTTGACCTCCGCCATGGCCGTCGGGTCGGTCATCGGTGCCCTGCTTTCGGCCCAGAGGGAGAAGCCGCGCCTTTCCCTCGTCTTCGCCGGGGCCGCCGCCTTCGGATTCGGCCTGGCGCTGGCCGCGTTCATGCCCAACTATTGGCTCTTCGGACTGGTTCTGGTCCTGATCGGGATGTCCGCGCAGACCTTCAGCACGACCGCCAACGGAGCGCTCCAGATGACCACGGACCCGGCCATGCGCGGACGCGTGATGGCGATCCTTCTGGCGACGCTCATGGGCACCACGCCCTTGGGCGCTCCCATCGTCGGTTTCGTCGCGGACAGATTCGGCCCCAGGTGGGCGCTGGGAGTGGGTGCGGCCGCGGGCATCGCCGCGGCGGGCGTGGGAGTCCGGTACCTGTGGAAATACCGCAACCTGCGCCTGCAACGGGATTCCTGGCATTTCCACTTCAGCGTGGACCAGCCCTCCGAAATGGACCTGCATCTGCTGGAACCCAAGGCCGAACGAGCATGATTCACGGATCCAACGTCAAATTCCATTGACGGGTCCCCCCCGGCGTTCGTAGTGTAGGCTGTAGATGAATTCCGCACACTTGCACCTGGTCTTCTTCCTGCTGCGGGTCCTGGAAGCCCTTGTCCTGGGGTGCGTGATCGGGGCCGAGCGCCAAAGGCACCACCGGATGGCGGGGCTGCGGACCAACGCCCTGGTGGCCACGGGCGCCTGCCTGTTCGTGTCCGTGGTGGGACTGGTGCCCGGTCTCGAAGCGGGATCCGACCGCATCGCGGCCCAGGTGGTCTCCGGCATCGGGTTCCTGGGCGCGGGGGTCATCATGCGCGACGGACTCAACGTGCGCGGATTGAACACGGCGGCCACCCTCTGGTGTTCCGCCGCCGTCGGGGTCCTCTCCGGCATGGGTCTCTACGCAGCCGCCGCCATCGGGGCCGCGGCGATCCTGGGTGCCAACCTGCTGTTGCCCATCCTTTCGGAACGGGTGGATCGGATGGAGAGCAACGGCGCGGCGGGCGCCCTGTACCAGCTCCGCATCGTCTGCGACGGTGCCGCGGCCGGCGACATCAGGACCCGGCTCCTGGCTCGGCTGAAGGTGCTGAAGTTGCCCGTGCAGGAGTTGCGGACGGACACGTCCCGGGGTTCCGATCGCGTCGACATCCTGGCGAACGTGGTGGCGAACTCCGGAAAGCTGTCCACGCTGGACGAAGCGGTGGCCTGGGCAGGCGAGGAAACCGGCATCTTCGACATCGGATGGAAAGCCGCGGACGAACGCATCTGAGCGGTTCGCCCCAAAACGGAGGAGAACGAACAATGGGAAAGAAGACGACGATCCGGTGGTTCAAGGAGTCCGAGGAGCACGACTATCCGGCCGCGGCCTGCTACTTGTCCTTGCTCTACGAGGAGAAGAAGGTGAAGAGCACCGTGGCTGCGCTGAAGAAGGCGCCCATGACCTCCTTCAAGGCCAAGGACATCTTCCGGGCTTCGCTTCTTTCGCTTCTGGGCGTCAGCAACTTCCACGTGCGCAGGAATCTGCGGAAGATCGAAGAAGGAGATTCCTTGTCACCGCTCCTGTTGGTGCGATCGGCCGATGGAAGCAAGGTGATCATCGCCGACGGCTACCACAGGATGTGCTCCGTCTACGTCCTGGACGAAGACGCGTCCATTCCCTGCAAGATCGTCGGGATCGGCACGGCGGGTCGCGGGTCCAAATAGTTCCGACCCTCTCGTCCCTCCGCTCCTCCAACCGGCGGGACGGGTAGCGGACGGATTCCCCGGCGGCATCCTCGCCAAGGAATATGGAATCCAGGAGGGTTGCGTCTCGTCCATTCCAGCGAGGACTCCTGCACTCGGGAGGCCCAGCCACGGAACGCATCAACCCAAGGACCATCGCCATGAAGAAGATTCTCTCTCTGCTGCTCGTCACCGTCTTCGCCGCCGCCGCCTTCGCCGGCACCGTCGCGCCCAAAACCCACCACCACCACGGCGGCCACCACAAGAAGGCAAGCAAGTAGGCCTGAAAGCGGGGGGGAGGGAAGGCCCGGACACGACGTGATCGCGCCCAAAGTATCTTGGCGTCTCCGTCCGGGCGTCCGCCCTGGATCGCGATAGGAGCCCGAATGTCTTTGCTCAGAAGTGGATTGCTCGCCCTCGCGACGTGCGGAGGGCTTGCCCAGGCAGCTTCCGACGGGATCTCCGTCCGCTTGGCGGTGCGCGACACCATATTGCCCAACGGTCTGCGGATCCTGGTCCACGAGGACCATTCCGTCCCCACCGTGGCGTGCCGTCTGTTCTACGCGACCGGCTCCGTCCATGAAAGGGCGGGGGAGACCGGCATCACCCACATGCTGGAACACATGCTCTTCAAGGGCACCCGGCGCGTGGGGATCACGGATTCGACGTCCGACGCCAAGTACCTACCGGTCATCGATTCCCTCGACGAGGCCCGGAGGGTGGCCTCGGACAGCGGAGACACCGCAGGCTGGAAGCGCCTCTCCCACGAAATGGACTCCGTCAACGCCCTGCAGCGCCGCTTCTTCGTGAAGGACGAGCTCTGGCAGGCCTACAAGGAGGCCGGCGGCACCGATCTCAACGCCTATACCACCAAGCTGGGCACCGTCTACTTCGTCACCCTTCCGCGAAACCGCGTGGAACTCTACTTCTGGCTCGAATCCGACCGGATGCAGTACGCCGTGATGCGCGACTTCTACGCCGAGCGCGACGTGGTCCGCGAGGAACGCCGCATGCGCATCGAGAACAATCCCGACGGCCGCTACTGGGAGACGCTGGACGACATGTTCTGGGGCGGGAACCCCTACAGCATCCCCACCATCGGATGGCCTTCGGACATCGAGCACTACCGCCGGTCCCAGGTCCAGGAACACTACGACCAATACTACGGTCCCAAGAACGCGGTGCTGGTGCTTTCCGGAGACGTCTCGGCGGACACCGCCTTCCGTCTGGCCGAACGCTACTTCGGGCCCATCCAGAAGGGTGCCGACTTCCCCAAGGTGGTCACCAGGGACCCCGAGCCGGTGGGCCAGAAGAGGTTCGTTTCCATCCGCGAGAATGCCCGACCCTCCATCGACATCCTCTTTCCGGTTCCGGCCATCCAGTCAGCGCAGTCCCCGGCGTTCGAAATCCTGCAGGGCGTGCTTTCCGGTGCCGCCGGGCGTCTGGAGCCCATCCTTGTGGACTCGCTGCGGCTTTGCACGGAGGTGGGCGCCGAGCACGAGGCCCAGATCTATGCGAGCCAATTCGTGGTGTCGGCCACCCCGGCTCCCGGTGCCGATCCGTCCAAGATCGAGAAGATCATCTGGGAGCAGATCGCCAAGATCCGTGATTCCCTCCTGACCGAGCGCGAAGTGCAGCGGGTGAAGAACCGGCTCGCCGCCGCGGACGTCACCCGGCTCCGATCCCAGGAGACCGTGGCCACGGACCTGGGGTTCATGTCGCTCTACGGGGATTGGAGGCTCATCTACACCTTCCCCGCGGCCGTCCAGGCGCAGACGCCCCAGTCCGTGCGGGCCGCCGCAACCCAGTGGTTGCTCCCGGAGCGCGCGACGGTGGGATGGCTCCTGCCGCGAAACCATTCCGAACACACGGTCACGGGGGTCTACCAGTGAAGCCCATCACCGCGCTGCCGCTGGCCGCCGCAGCGCTCTCCGCCTTTTCCGGGTGCGGTCGCTTCGCGCCTCTCCCTCCGCCTGAGGACGCCCCGGTCGTGGGGCATGCCGCCTCGGTGATCCTGCCCGGCGCGCCGCGGATCGACGACGACGACACCGGAATCGCGTTGCCCGCACGCTACCAGGATATCAAGGCCCCGTCGCTGAAGTGGACCCCACCGCGCCTGTCGTCGTTTTCCGACACGGTGGCCCCCGGCGTGGTTGTCTTTTGGGTTCCGGACACGTCCCTTCCGCTCGCCTCCATCCAGCTCGTGTGGCCCGAGGGGCGGCTCGCCCTGGGTCCAAAGGACGACGCCGCGGCTTCGCTTTTGGGAGAAGTGTTGCGCGAGGGCGGAGCTGGACCGTTTTCCCCGGCCAAGCTGGACGACACCTTGGAATTCCTGGCCGCGCACGCGTCGGTGTCCCTGGGGTTGGTGCGCACCACGGCCTCGGCGGGCGGGCTTTCCCGCGACCTGCCGTTTTTGATCACCGTGCTCGGCGACATGCTGACCGAACCTCGATTGGACACGGCCCGCATCTCCACGGCCATCCAGGATCGGGTCCAGGACATCGAGCACGAATTCGACACGCCGCCCCAGACCATGGATCTCGCCTGGGACCGCATCTCCTACGGCAGCAATGCCTGGACGCGGATCACGGATTCCGCCGACGTCCAGCGCCTGCGCGCCGACGATTTCCGTCGTGTCCTGGCCGGG
>Ga0302319_10012666_pt1 | contig 15880 bp, 6 predicted proteins | sample Bog_T0_2_FD_203319 | JGI IMG/M metagenome (GOLD analysis project Ga0302319, IMG submission 203319) | Peat permafrost microbial communities from Stordalen Mire near Abisko, Sweden - Bog_T0_2 | ecosystem: Environmental > Terrestrial > Soil > Wetlands > Peat | place: Sweden: Abisko, Stordalen Mire...
GGAGTTTCTTCTCTCTAAATGTGAGCGCCTCCTGCATGATCTCCTGGGGTGTGCCGAGGGTTCGATACGATTGCTGATAGCCGAGCGACCACAGCGGAGGCATCTCCGGAAGCCCAGTGATCTTGGCGTACTCTGCCAGGATTGCGGTTGGCTCCGCGGTGCCGATCACAAACACATCGAGCGGAAGGGCAGCCGAGCCATCGGCCGCGCGCAGGCGCCCTCTCTTGCCGCTGAGATCGAAAGTGCCAATCGGCGCGTGAACGAATATGCCCCAACCCGCGGTTCCAATCAAGAATTGGATAGGAACCCGGGCGCCGTGCGTACCGAGATGATAGCCGCCCTGACCATTGACCATCCGGTCGCTATCACCGCGGCGATCGAATTGCGGACCGCCTTGCCCAAGACCTAGCAGCAGACCTTCTCCCGTGTTGAACTGCAGCTCAGAGGATGCGGCGTCGAGGGTCAACTCCTGAACCATGGTGCCCGCCGGTCCCTCCACTCGAATGGTCCATGGCTCCGACGAAACTGTGAGGTGCAGATCGCCGGACTGGACGGTGCGAGGGCCGGAGGCAGCACGCAGACGAATGATCGGTTCGCCTAATTGCTCATTGAGCAGCGCGCCATCGAAGGGCAGAGGTACGAGCTGGCCATCTTTGAGAGGTAGCGCGGTAACGCGAACTGTCCGAGGACTTATGGAGGCGATGGAGATTTCGACCGGACCTGAAGACGCGGCAAGTGCGGGCTCCTGCCCCAGGGCGGATGCCGGCTTGATGAGCGCCAGCGCACCGGTGGAAGCCATTCCCCTCAAGGCGTCTCTGCGGGTGAACGAGTTATTCATCGATAACTTTCCCTTTATCTGCTATGCGATGGCGATGTTGCGCAGGTACACGGAGTAGCGTTCGTCCATGATCTGATTGAGCGGCACCAGGGTGTGGATGGGACCGTGTCCCTTGGTGCGGAACTCGAGGGCGTAGAGCGGCGAGGCCTCTGCCTGCTCGAACCAGATGGCATCCTCCGCCGAGGGCGGCTCGGGTGTGCCAGGTTGGCCGTTGGCGCCTCGGCGCGCGCGGCGACGAGTGTCCACAGTTGGCATGGGATAGCCTTCGTCAAAACCTCGCGGACCATAGCCGCCGTAGACCATCCCAGCGGTCAATCCTTCGGTGCCAAGCCTTGCCGCGAGCACGAGTGGACCATACATTGCCGCTTGAACCTGTTTATCATCCGGGGTTGTGGCGATGTGCAGCATTAGTGGAATGTCAACCGCGATTACGTCGCCCGCTTTCCATGCGTGATCAAGGGTGAGATAAGTCGAGGGGGTTGCAGTTACCTGCTGCGGGTCTCCGTTGATGCTGACGGTGGCGCCTTTTGTAGCCCAGTATGGCACACGGACTTTGAGCGCAACGGGACTTGACGGAGCGCTTTCAATGGTGAAGGTGATGCGCTCGTCATTCGGGTATTTGGTGGTTTGGCGCAGCTTCAGGCCACGCTCTTTCCAGTCGAGAGTGGAGGGGATGAAGAGGTTGACATAGAGAGAGTTGTCGTCGTGAAAGTAGATGGAGTCGGTCAGCTTTGAATACTCCTCGGAACCCGTGCCGGTGCAGCACCAGAAGGCGTCAAACGGTGTGCCGAATGTCTTGTACATGCCTGGTTGAAGCGGGACGTAATACATGAGCATGCCATTGCGATCCTGGGTGCCGTAACGCACGTTGAGCAGAAGCCGTTCGTAATAGTCGAAGAGTTTTGCATCTGGCTGCTGGCCAAAGAGATGGCGGGTCAGCTTCATCATGTTGTAGGAGCAGCAACACTCTTCGGCTGCCGGCCCGAGCTGGGTTGCGATTGCATCGGGCGCGTGCCACATCTCGCCGTCGCTGGTGCCGCCGGTGCAATAAGCGTGGTGCTCGGTAACGAAGCGATAGAAGTTCTGGCTGATCTGCTGGTAGCGGGCATCTCCAGTGAGCTCATATCCGCGGGCAGCGCCAATGACCTTGGGAATGTTGGTATTTGCGTGATTGCCGTCCAGCTTGTCTTCACCGGCGGCGAGTGGATCGAATATCTTCTTGTGTTCGAAGCGATACGCCAGGTCGCGGTATTTTGTTTTGCCGGTGATGGCGTAGAGATTGAACGAGGCTTCATTCATGCCGCCGTGCTCGACAAGCAGGACGCGTTGCCAGTCGTCGTCAGTGAAGGACCGCGCGTAAACGTCTGCCCAATCCGCCATGCGCAGAGCCATGTCCAGAGCTTGCTGATTTCCGGTGTGCTCGTACATGTCGATAAGTCCGGCGACGATTTTGTGGTAGGTGTAGAAGGGAGCCCAAACCTTTTGATGGGTGCGCAGCCGGTCGTAGAATGCAGCAGGGTAGGCGCCAAGATAGCCATCTTTGGACTGGCACTCCGCGAGCATAACTACCAGATCGTTTGCCTTGGCGGCAATGACCTGATCGCCGGTGCTGGCGTGCATGAGCGCGCACGAGGAGAGATAGTGCCCGACGTAATGACCGCGGAGTTCGCAGTCCGGCGCCTCCCAACCTCCCAGCGGATCCGCATCGGACGGGATGCCGGCAGTTATGCGGAAGTTATGCGCCAGACGTTCATTGGGGAGTGAATAGAGGAAGCTGCGGTTCAGCTCCATCGTGTCCTTAAAATAGCTTGGCAACAGGCGGACCTCGGTCATGGAGAACGGCTTGGCTTTCCACTGGACTTTGGCGACGGCGGCATCGGTAAGCGTCTGTGCGGCCGTGTCGACGGCGACATTCTTTCCGATCGCTTGTTTGCTGCTGGTTTCCCCGAGGGCGGAGGCAGGGGAGGGAAGGAGAGCTACAGTACCTGCGGCTGCTACGCCGCCCAAGAACCTTCTACGAGTCAAGCTCAGGGCCATTGTTTTTACCTCATGTACTGCGGTTTCATTCAAAAAGCCAAAGGCACTTGCACAATCGAAAATACAATTTCGCATACAACAAGAAAACGATCTCCCAATTCACTGTGGCCTGTCAACCCATCGCGGCGACCACCTCAAACTTGCGCTGTCCATTGGTTGGAAAGAGTGCTGCATCCTTCAGCAGGCCGCCGGGCGCGACGGGTCCTCCGTTGACGGTCAGGTCTGACAAGGTTTTGTCGGATGGCACGCGAAAGCTCACTTGCAGCTCCTTGGGCAACTCGCCTTGATCCGGAAGGGTAATGGTGGCGACGAGTTGAGCGTTGCCGCGCAGCGCAAGCTGGAAGTCGACGCGACCCCACCGCGTGGGCGCATCGCGGATTCCGATGGGCCTGCCAGTGGCGATCCAATCGCGGGGGAGGGCTCGGCCAAAGTACAATCGGTCGTCGTCAGGGTCTTCGAAGACGAGCATCCAGCGCACCAGCAGAGGAATTGTTTGCTGTGCGGGAATGCAAAACAGCGCTCCGTCGCCGGTGATGCCGGAGACCTCGCCTGCCGTCCAGCTACCGCGTGAATGGTCGTGATAGCGATGCGCATAGAGAAAGAGTATGTATTCCTCGATGCGATCGAGCCGCAGCAGCGCCTGCGCGTATCCATACGAGATGAAGCCGAGAATGTCGCGGCCATCCGGGTGAGGGCGCTCGACGTTTGCCACCACGCCCAGGGTTGTGGCTCCGTAGGCGCGCATGCAGTCGATGATGATGTTTGCCTGCGCGGGAGGAATCACGCCGGGCTGCAGCAGTTCGGCGTAACAACGGTGCGGCCACCCTTGTTCGCTGGGACGCTGCTGCGCCATGGATTCGCGAAAAGTGAGAGAAGCGCCGGGTAGCGGGCCGATATAAGGAGGCTTCATCTCGCGCTTCGTATTTCGATCGATGCTGCTGATTAAGGTTGCCAGCAACTGATCGCTGCGCCGACTCCAGTCGCCGGCCATCGACTCCGCGCCACTCACGTTTAGCTTGCGCCAGACTGCGGCGATGTCGCGCCAGCCGCGCACGGCGCAAGCGCTATTCGAGAAGTAGGGCTTATCCCACAGGGAGGGGTTTGGCATGAGACAGGAGTCCGATTCACACCAGCCGTAGATAAGTCCGTATCCGGGGTCAGCGGCGGGTAACTGGAGGGCTTCATCGTGTAACTCCGCTAGCAAGGTTGCAGTGGCTTCGATCTTATCGCGATGCTTCAACAGCAGCGCGCGGTCGCGGGTGTAGTTATGGTAGCGCGCGATGAGGGAGAGGGTCAGTCCAAACTGCCCGGTCTCAGGGCCGCGCATGTTGATCATTCCCTTTTCGTCGACGAAGTCGGAAAAGTAGTTATCGAAGACATCCCGTGCGAGGGTAAAGCGGCCACACTCCAGGTTCGCGTAGAAGGACATGGTGAAGATGTCCTGGAAGCCGTCGTACTCCGGTCCGTAGTAATCGCGATCGACGGCACCGTACTTGGGATATACGCCGCCCGGACGCACAATCTGCTCTTTCACGAATGCATAGGTCACCATGTTGGTCCAGCTTGGGTCCGGCAGCGTGATGGGCACGACGTCGTGCATCAGGCTATCCCAGTATTCGGCGAACTCGAGCAGAGCTTCATAGAATTCTTCAGGGCGGGGATCCTGACGGCGGCGCGTGTACGCCGGATAGCTGTGGCCGTATTCGACCTTCACGATCTTCCCATCCTGAATGTGCGCGGTGCGGTGCCAGGTTTGCACGATAAAGCGATCCCTGGCGAGAACATCTCCGAATACGACAACTTCGTAATGGGAGCCGTTGTCGCCAGGCATGACTTTGCGGACCGCCGGCATCCAGCCGCCGACCAGCCCCTCATATCTTTTGCCGGCGCGCTCCTGGGTAAGCTCCTTGAAATATTGCGCGGGATGATAAGTGCGGGTGTTGCCGCTGGGATAAATGGGCATGGTATCGCTGCACTCCCGCGTGCCGACGATCGTGTTCCACGAGGGACGATAGCCTGGACCGCCATGGCTTGCGGAGTCCATGGGAGGCGCGGCGCGTCGCACCTGGTCTTCATTGGGATCGCCGTGAGCCAGCAGCTTGTCGGCGAGCAGGTCAGGCGCGGACATGCCGATGTCTTTTAGGTCGAGGCCCAGGTACTTCGGCCCTTCCTCAGCGAATGTCGCTTCCGCGGTCTTCGGCAAGACCCGCACATTTCCCGTGGCAGAGACGAAGGTGAGGGCGCCGTCGCGGGTGCGCAAGTCCTCGTACACTTTCCAGTTTTCGCCATGATGGGTAAATGCGCATAGCAGAGTATGTCCGTGGATGGAGGTCTTGCTCGCTTGCGTGGCGCCGCGCAGCCATGAAGGCGCAGGGCTGAGATTGGCTGGCGGTTCGGCGATGGCCGCGAATTCGTTGAGTGCCACGGAGCTTGCGGCCAGGGTTTGCAGGAATCGTCTTCGATCCATACGTAGCCTCATATGAAGAGTGGGCCGTTCAGCATGCAGTTGCGATGACAGGCGTCAGGGATGCGTTGGGTGCTCGCCGTAGAACTTCCAGCTTGTCTTGAAGTCGCGCGTCAATTGCTGGTTTTCCAGGTCGGCGCGGAGCAGCTCGATCGACATCGAGTTTTCGTGGAGAATAGCGTCGTGAAACTCACGGTCGGTCATCTTCTTCGAGTCCACCAACTCTGTATGCATGGCGCGAAATTGAAGCGCTCCGAGCAGGTATGCGCTCTGATAGAGCGGCCCGACCGAGCCGTCGAACGATCGCCGTACTTCGGCGGTGGCGTTGTCCGGCTCAAAGCCGACGTTGTCGATGAGATATTGCACGCATTGCTTCGGTGTCCAATTGCCCAGGTGAAAATTCATGGTGAAGATGATGCGGGCGGAGCGGTGCATGCGCCAGACCAGCGCACCGACGCGCTCCTCGGGTGTCTTGTCGAAGCCCTTGTCCCAGAAGAGCATCTCCCACCAGAGTGAGTTGCCCTCGCCCCAGAACGGGGTGGAAAAAGCGCGCCGGTAGGGATGGTATCGCGCGGCCATGTAGAACTGCAGGAAGTGGCCCGGGATCATCTCGTGAAAGGCGGTGGCGTGAGCGAATGGGATGTTATTTCCGCGCATGCTCATCTCCCGCTGATCGAAGGTCATGGTGTCTGTGGGATAGGAAACGCTGATCTCATTGCCGCCGGTGAAGAAGGGGTTCACCAGTTGGCGCTCGGGGGTCATCATGATCATCCGCCAGGTTTCGTCGGCCAGCGGAGGCACGGTGACGAGTTGATTGTTCTTGGCGAAATCGCTGCCCTCGACCACCAGCTTGCGGATCAGCTCAGGCTGTTCGCCGGGGGGCACATGCATTTGTTTCACCTTCTCGACGGCAGCGTGCCAATCGTCGCCAAAGCCCATCTCGCGGGAGGAATTGAGCATCTCGCGCATGCACCAGTCGTACTCGGTCTGGGCGATCGCGATCAACTCCTCGGGCGAGTACGGGATCATGTTGTCGGCGAGTTCGTCCATCAGCGCGTCGCGGCCGACCGGATCTCCGATGATTGTGGTCTTATCGTCGGGCGGAATGCCGATGAGCTTTTCTTTGAGGAAGCCGACGTATTCGGTGAGCGCCTTGTTGGCGTCCTTGTAAGGCTGATCGACCCACCAGGTGAAGTCGGGATCGTAGCTGTTGTACTGCTTGAACCAGTCCTGAAGATTGGTGATGAGCTGCTGTGTGGCAATGATGGCGCGGTTGGCAACCACGGGATCGATTTTGGGCTTTTGATTGACGGCGTCAGGCGCGGCGCCATGCGGCTTTGGGTCGAGTTGCGCACGGGTGGCTGCGATCTGCTTCACCAACTCGGTGAGCGCGGCGGCGTCTTTTTCGCCGTCCGGTCGTTGCATCAGGCGCTTGCTGTCCATTATTTCTTCGATCGTCTTTGCGAAGGGCAGCAATGACTGCATCTCGTTTACATGCTTTTTATCGATGGCAAGTTGATGCAGGTCGGAGGCGAGGTCGTTCTTGAGCAGGAGGTAATCAATCTTGTCCTCCTGGGAGAGCGCATCGAAGTTGATTGCCGCCAGCATTGCCTGCTTCTCGGTATAGAACTTTTCGAAACGCGCCATGCGCGACGGCGAGATGACGACGAAGTAGGTGCGGTTCAGGGCCATGGAGTCGGCAGTGAACTGTTCAACCACGGCCGGCATTTGGGGCGCCTGCGGCTCGGTTGCGCCGGTCTTAGCTGGACTGGCGCCGTACGCCACGCCGGTGGCGACGATCAAACTACAGAGTGTGTACTCCGTTGGTTTCGACATCCGCATCGATTTCTCTCCGAGTGAAGGAAAGGTATGGACTACTTGAAGTGGGGCCGCGCGTTGCTGCCTGGCGAACGATGCCCTGGGAAGGGAGGGCATGTCGCGTTGGAATGAATTGTATACTATATTGAATTTGTTGATTCCGATACTATGTCAACGGAGAAATCCCGATCGCCGGAACCCGCGACGATGGAATTCCGATAGAACCTGGCACGCGAACCTGGAGTTTCGATCATTGAGCGAAGGCTTTTCCATCAAAGTGAACGGCAGGGCGGTGCGGGTGGCCAAGGGGACCAGCGTGGCCGCAGCGGTGATGATGGCGAACGAGCCGTGCCGATTTTCTACGCTCGGTGAGGCGCGCGCTCCCTTTTGCGGCATGGGCATCTGCATGGAATGCCGGGCGACGGTAGATGGCGTGCCGCAGAGGCGAACATGCCAGCTGGTATGCACTCCGGAGATGGAGGTTGTGACCGGATGAGCGACCGCTTCGATGTGTTGGTGGTGGGAGCCGGGCCGGGAGGGATGGCCGCTGCGGCTGTGGCCGCGGAAGCAGGCAAGCGGGTATGCCTGCTGGACGATAATGCGGCGCCGGGAGGGCAGATCTGGAGGGGATTTCGCCGGGAGACGGCGCAGAAGTATCCGCACGGAGGTGCATATCTTGACTGGACAAGCCGGTTGCGTACAACCAGCTGTGCGGTATGGCATGGATGGCAGGCGATCGACAGTCCGCGGCCGGGTGTCTTGCGTGTGGAGAAGGACGGCGAAGGGCGCGACCTGGAGTTTGGCAAGCTGATTTTGGCCACCGGTGCGCGAGAGCGTTTTTTGCCGTTTCCGGGATGGACGTTGCCGGGAGTGATGGGCGCCGGCGGGTTGCAGGCGATGGTCAAGGCGGGTCTCGATCCGCGAGGCAAACGCGTAGTGGTGGCCGGGAGCGGGCCGTTGCTGTTGGCAGTGGCAGCGGGGCTTGCCGGGGCGGGCGCACGGATCGAGGGCATATATGAACAGGCGGGGCTAGCGCGGTTGGCGGGCTTTGGCCTGACGCTGCTTGGGCAACCGGGCAAGCTGGTTGAAGGGGCGCGCTACAGGCTGAAGACCCTGGACGCGGCCTATCGCACCAGTTCGTGGGTGGTCCAGGCCGAGGGCCGGGGCCGCGTGGAGCAAGCGACGGTGACGGACGGGAGGAAGCGGCGGAAGGTGGCCTGCGATTGGCTGGCGTGCGGATTTCATCTTGTTCCCAACCTGGAACTGCCTCGGTTGCTCGGCTGCCGCGTGGATGGGGGTTATGTTGCGGTCGATGGGGTGCAAGAGAGCTCAGTGGCGCGCGTGGCCTGTGTGGGCGAACTGACTGGCATTGGCGGATTGGAAAAGGCGCTGGTGGAAGGCCAGATTGCGGGATGGGCTGCAGCCGGGCGCGATGCCGAGGCTCGCGCACTGGGGTTGCGAATGCGGAAGCTGCGACAATTCGCGATGCGGCTGGACCGCGCTTTTGCGCTGCGCGCTGAATTGCGTGAGCTGGCTGCTGCGGAGACGCTGGTTTGCCGTTGCGAGGACGTGTCGCGCGCCGCGCTGAATGGATGCGCTACGTGGCGCGAGGCGAAGCTGCAGACCCGCTGCGGCATGGGCGCGTGCCAGGGACGCGTCTGCGGCACTGCGGCGGAGTTTCTTTTTGGATGGGAGATTTCGGGGGCGCGACCACCGGTGTTTCCCGCGACGGTTTCTACGCTGGCCGCCGAGGCGGATGCGCCGGAACCAGTGCACAGGTAACATCGCACATTTTTTCCCCTGCTCAGAACGAGAACGGCTACTTCTCTTCGAAAGGACTGTTTTTATGCATTTGCACAAAGACGAGCCGAGTTCCTGCCTCTTTTCGCTGGGTGCCCTGACCTGGCGGTCAGCTTTCTACGTCGCAGCCATGCTTCTGTCGCTGGTTACGCTTCCCGCTCTGCTCGACGCGCAGGTGGGGCCGGCCGATTATGAGCGAGCGCTCAACCTGCAGGAGAAGTATCGCAACCTGGTGCTGCACATGCCGGACGATGTTCACTGGGTGGAGGGAACGGAGCGCTTTGTCTATCGCAGGTCGATTGCCGGCGGGCATGAGTTTGTCCTGGTGGATGCCGAGAAGCAGACGAAGGGCCCGGCTTTTGACCATGCGAAGCTGGCGGTGGAGCTAACCAAGGCGCTGGGTGAGCCGGTGAAGCCGGAGGCATTACCGTTCGAGCGATTCCATCTGGACGCGGGGCGCGCGGCACTTGAGTTTTCGCGGGCCAGGGAACGGTGGCGCTGCGATCTGACGACTTACACTTGCACCAAACAACCTGGACCGCACGAGGATGAAGACGATGACGACGGCGGCTATGACTCGACACCCCGTGCGGTGAACGGTGCTGCTCATGCTGCGGTTTCTCCAGATGGCAACTGGCTGGCTTTTGTGGAGAACTACAACGTGGCCCTGCGTCCGGCGCACACCAAGCCCGCCGATCAAGAGAAGCAAACTGTGTTGCTCAGCGATGACGGATCGGAGGGCAATTACTACGCGCTGGAAACGCTGGGGTGGTCCCCTGACTCGAAGCACCTGGCGGCTTATCGCGTGCGCCCCGGTTACAAGCGGGAAGTGCACTACGTCGAGTCCTCGCCTGCGGATCAGTTGCAACCCAAATATTCGTCGATGGTGTATCCCAAGGCAGGCGATTTGCTGGCGCTCTATCAGCCGGTGCTGTTTGACGTGGCTGCGCGACATGAGCTTGCGATCGACAATACGCTCTTTCCCAATCCCTACGAGATGTTGCATATCGACTGGTGGAAAGACTCGCGCGGGTTCACGTTTGAGTACAACCAGCGCGGCCATCAGCTCTATCGAGTGATTGAAGTAGATGCGGCGACCGGTAACGCGCGGACGCTGATTGAGGAGACGAGCGGGACGTTCATCAACTATGAACCACTGACGCGCAGCCAGTTTGACCATGGCAAGGAGTATCGGCTGGACCTGGACGACGGCAAGGAGATTCTGTGGGCATCGGAGCGTGACGGCTGGGAGCACCTTTATCTCTTTGACGGGCATACTGGCGCACTGAAGCAGCAGATCACGAAAGGCGAGTGGGTGGTGCGGGCGGTGGACCACGTGGATAAGGCAAACCGCGTGATTTATTTCGAGGCCAGCGGGATGGATCCGGACGAGGATCCGTACTACGTTCACGGCTACAAGATACATTTCGACGGGACCGGGCTAACGCCCCTCAGTCCGGTGAAGGCCGACCACACGCTGAGCTACTCGGCGGACGGGAAATACTACGTGGACACTTATTCGCGGCTGGATCTGGCGCCAGTGATGGAACTCTATCGCGTTGCAGATGGTGGCCTGGCGATGTCTGTGGACAGTGCCGACGATGCGCAGCTGAAGGCCGCTGGATGGCAGCCAGCGGAGCCTTTCCACACCGCGGGCCGCGATGGCAAGACGCAGATCTGGGGAGTGATTCATCGCCCGCTCGACTTTGATGCCAACAAGAAATATCCGGTGGTCGAGGACATCTATGCAGGGCCGCAGGGCTCGTTTGTGCCCAAGAGCTTTACCGCGCGCGTGGAGCCGCTGACGGCGCTTGGCTTTGTGGTGGTGCAGATTGACGGCATGGGCACGAACAACCGCTCGCGCGCTTTTCACGATGTGGCGTGGCGCAACTTGAAGGATGCGGGCTTCGCCGACCGCATTCTGTGGCACAAGGCATTGGCCGCGAAGTATCCGTGGTATGACATTTCGCGCGTGGGCATCTTCGGCAACTCGGCGGGCGGACAAAGCGCGATGGGAGCGCTGTTGTTTCATCCCGAGTTTTACAAGGCCGCGGTGGCCAATTCAGGTTGCCACGATAACCGTATGGACAAGATCTGGTGGAACGAGCAGTGGATGGGTTGGCCGGTGGGGCCGTGGTACTCCGAGTCGTCGAATGTGGACAATGCATGGCGGCTGCAGGGCAAGTTGATGCTGGTGGTGGGGGAGATGGACAAGAATGTGGATCCGGCCTCGACGTACCAGGTGGTCGACCGGTTAATCAAGGCGAACAAGGAGTTCGATTTGCTGTTTGTGCCGGGTGGCGGACACGGCGCGGGAGGCCGTTACGGGCAGCGTAAGCTGATGGATTTCTTCGTGCGCAACTTGCTGGTGGCGCCAACTCCTGACTGGAACCGGCAGACTGCCAAGGACGAGAGCAAGAAGGATATTCAGTGAAATATCAATGATATAGAGACGTCCTGGCCGAGGATCGGACTTGACCCGGCGGATGGAACGGCGGCGGGTGAAGAGGGCGGACGAGAGCGCCAAGCGGGGGATGCATCTTTTCTCTTGCAGAAAATACAAAAATAAATACATAATGTGGCTCAACTGAATATGCAAGAATGCGTTTTTCTAGATTGCACTTATCTGTCTCGTTTTTTCTTAAGAGTTCTTGATTGTCCGGCCTGAAAACAGGGTTCGAATCGACGATCGATTACGTGCCCGAATGGTTTCCCCAAAAAAGCGAATCATTGCCAACACCGAAATGCCATTCATGGAGGAGAGGATATGAGGACGCAAAGGATCTGCGGGTCCTTCAACTCGATTGGAGGCCTAGTCGAAGTTATGCCTGAGGGCAGGCAGAAAAGGGCAAACTTTGTGAGAGAGACAATCCGGTCGCTCAACAAGATTGCCCGGAGTGTGGTGGGGCGCGTTGTTGCCGGCGGGGTACTTTTGGCGGTTGCAGCATCTCCTATTGCGCGGGCACAGGATATGTCTACCGGCGCCCTCAACGTTACGGTGCAGGACCCTTCCGGGGCAGCCGTCAACGGAGCGCATTTGGAGTTGAAGGACTTGGAAACGAACGACGTTCATGCGGCGACCACCAAGGGGGCCGGGGACGCTGTGCTCTCGTTTCTGAACCCCGCGCACTACAGCCTGACGATTACCAAGGACGGGTTTGAGACCAAGGTGTATCCCTCGGTGACGATTCAGACGAATCAGACTACCGATTTGAAGGTGACGCTCGCGCTTGGCGTGGCTACGCAAACGGTTTCGGTTTCCGGAGACACGAGTCCGCTTCTCGACACCACGGAAAATACTGTGTCCACGACCATCGATCTAAAGGAGGTTGAGGATCTGCCGGTGTATGGCCGCGATTTGTTTCCGCTGGCCTTTCTGGTTCCGGGAGCGGTGGGAAACAACTTCAACAACCTTCCCGGCGGCGCGGTGAATGTGAGCGCGAATGGCTTTTCGACGATGACGAATCGTTTCAAGAGCGGCGGTTTCGATGCCGACGGGGCTTCGATTACCAATCGCCTGGAAGACGTGCAGGAGATGACGGTGCAGGCGGGGGAATTGGATGCAAGCAAGGGCGGCACAGCGGCCATGGATATCGGTTTCCTGACCAAACGCGGCACAAACAAGTTTCACGGGCAACTGTATGAGGATTATCGCAGCGATGCATTGAACGCCAATGGCTGGGTCAACAACGATATTGGGCAACATCGCACTTTTCTGCTCGAGAACGATTTCGGGGGAAGCGTGGGCGGGCCGATTTTAAAGGACAAGCTTTTCTTCTTCGCCAGTCTTTCAAATTTCCGTCAACCCTTTGGCTCCACAGTCACCACGGAGGTGGCTACGCCGCTGGCGCTTTCCGGCGTTTATACCTACATACCCAAGGACCCGCACACGGGAAATGACCTACCTCCGCAAACCGAAAATGTGCTGCAAGCCGGCGCGAGCGCGGGCTGTTCGACCTGTACCGGCACAATCAATCCATTGATTGCAACCGACCTGTCCAATATCCAGTCCACCTACAACTTGAGCGGCGCCACACTAACCCCGCTGGACATCAACCATGAGAACCTGAATTTCCCTAACAAAGGATCGGTTATCAATAAATATCCGACGTTGCGTCTTGACTACAATCTGACCCAGAGGTTTCGCCTGACGGCATCAGCGAATGAGACTAACTCGTATAACATCAATTCAGGCGGGGCGCCGTTCCCTGGCCCACTCTATGCCAATCAGGCGTACAGCAACGTGGAACGGAATTACCAGATTGTTACGGGCTTTGACTGGGATCTGAAGTCGGACCTGGTGAATGCCTTCAGGGTGGGATATCTCTACACCGGTTTCACTTATAACTCGCAGGGGCTGGGAACTCCTACGGCGACGATGGTTCAGCAGGGCGACCTGCAGTTTGGCTTCGGTTTGAACAGTGGCGTGAACGGCTTCAATAGCCTTAGAGGAGGCTCGCTTTACCCTGTGCTCAGTGTAAAGGACGACTTCACCTGGCAGCGCGGCAGGCACACGATGGCATTCGGCGTGGAGAGTGCGACTGAGGTCGATCATTACTACAACAACCAGTTTGTGCCCTATATCGGTGTGAACGGTATCTCATCGGGAGATCCAGTCACGAATGCACTAACTGCGCCGGTTACTCCTTCTGGTCCCGACGCTCCTGTGCCGCCCGCCTCCGCCGTAGGCGATGTCGAAGGCCTGTACGCAACGCTGACGGGACGTATGACCTATTACAGCCTGGGTCAATTCGTCAATGCTTCGACCAAGCAGTTTGAGCCCGGCATCTCATTCGATCTGCATGAGCGGCTGAACCAGACGGCGCTTTTTTTTGAGGATTCATGGAAGGTAAAGCCGACGCTCACGCTGAACCTCGGATTGCGCTGGGACTTTACCGGCGCATCGAAGGACGAAACCGGATTCTATACTCATCCGACCGTGGCGGATTTGTGGGGTCCCACGGGAGTGGGCGACATTTTCCAACCTGGGACGCTCACCGGGGACGCAAATCCGGTGGAGGGCCCAGGCGCTGAATCCTACAGTCCGACTTATGTGCATCCGGAGCCGAATGCCGGGTTCGCCTGGAATCCGCAGGGAGCGCCAGGCACGCTGATGGGCAAGTTTTTCGGCAGCGGGATTACCGTGATCCGCGGCAGCTTTACTTTCAAGAACTATACGGAAGGCGCCCAGAACTTCTGGAATTTCGGATCGAACAACGGTGCAAATTTCAACACCTACTACTACGCCAATCCGGTAGCTCCGGGGAGTGGCACTCCAGGAGCGGGATTCTATAACGCCGGGTCAGTGAGCCTGGGCGGCGCACTGCCCGCGCTGGCCTCGACTTCGCCGTCGCCTTTTCAATCAGTGATTCCTGAATCGTACCAATCGTTCAGCGGCACTTCTTATCTGACTTTCGACCCACATATCAAGCAGCCCTATGTTGAATCGTGGCAGCTGGGCATTCAACGCCAATTGAGCCCGAACAATTTGCTTGAGGTGCGCTATGTGGGGAATGTCGCCAAGGATCAATGGCTGGCGAAGAATTACAACGAGGTCAACATCTTCGAGAACGGTTTCCTGAAAGATTTCCAGGCGGCGCAGGCTAACCTGGCGGCCTCTGGAGGAACCACATTCCAAGGTTCAAATCCGACGCCGATCCTGTCGCAGGCCTTTGCTGCTACGGGGGCCGCTGCGAACTTTACCAACGGCCAATTCATAACCTGGTTGAACCAGGGGCAGGCCGGCGCTTTTGCAGCTGACCTCGCGGGTAACTCCAGCTACCTTTGCTCCCTGGTATCTACCTTTACCGGATGTAATGTGGTTGGGTCGCCTGCTACCGGAACGTATCCAATCAACTTCTTGCAGGCGAATCCATTTGCCGCGGGGCAAAGCATATTAGAGATGACGAATGCCGGATACTCCAACTACAACGCATTGCAGATTGACTTTCGGCAGAGGCTGAACCACGGGATGCAGTTCGACGCGAACTATACGTGGGCTCACTCATTGGAAAACAACGTCCAGGGCAGCATAACTCCGGGCTATTACGGTGGTGGCGGCAATGGCAACTCCGGAAACAGTTCTCCTGGTTACTACACCTTGCGCAATACGCACCTGAACTATTTCCCCAGCTCATTCGATATTCGCCAGGTGTTTCATCTGAGCGGGACATACGATCTTCCATTTGGCCATAAACAGCCGTTCTTCAATACGAACCCGATTGCGAATGCCGTAATCGGGGGGTGGACCATCGGCACGATTCTCACACGTGAAAGCGGCGACCCGCATCTCTTTGTCGGCGGAGGCACTGGAAATAACTTCTTTAATCAGGAGACCGTTAACCAGAACGACTCCGGCATTGTGCTGACGGGTGTTTCTCGTTCCGACTTGCAGAAGCAGATCAGCGTCCGCCCCGGGGTTGCCGGCAGCGGGCGGGTGAGTCTCTTCGATCCAAAATATGTTTCCAGCGCGGGGCAGGCGAACACCCAATACATCGGCCCGGAGACTACCGCAGGCCAGTTCGGGGCACTGATGTGGCTACACGCTCCGAAGTGGATCAGCACGGATATGGCGATCACCAAGGTGATTCCGCTGCACCGGGAGATGAATTTTTCCATCCAGGGTGAATTCATCAATGTCTTCAATCACGTTGCCTGGGCAGGGATGGATACCGGGGTCCAGGACGACATTTTTGGAACGACGGCATCAACGGCTAATGGTCCCAGGAATATTGAGATCCGCGGGAACTTGCGATTCTAGGCGGGCAAATCCATGCGGTGATCGTTGCTCGACTGACGATGACTGCGCGGATTATGAGAGCGTTGAGATCGAAGTCAGCGATTGCAAATGCAAGCCTCCTGCCTGCCGTGTTCTGGATCGATTTGGATGCGGCAGGGTCTTTTATCGGAATTAATTCCGATGA
>Ga0302319_10012668_pt1 | contig 15879 bp, 12 predicted proteins | sample Bog_T0_2_FD_203319 | JGI IMG/M metagenome (GOLD analysis project Ga0302319, IMG submission 203319) | Peat permafrost microbial communities from Stordalen Mire near Abisko, Sweden - Bog_T0_2 | ecosystem: Environmental > Terrestrial > Soil > Wetlands > Peat | place: Sweden: Abisko, Stordalen Mire...
AAGAGGCGTCAGCGTCCCATCGCGTCGAATCGCCACGCACGGAATTCCGGTTCGCGTCCGTTGAGGAAGAGGAACTGGAAGAAGAGGAGCACGAGGCGCCGCCGTCGTTCCTGCGGCATGAATCCGGGCCGGCGGTGGCCGAGGTAGCCGGTCCCGAAGCAGCCGGTCCCGAAGCAGCCGGTCCCGAAGCAGGCGGGGCCCCGGCTGAGACCAATTCTCCGGAGAGCGAGGTCGTCCGCCAGCTATTTGGATACGCGCCAGGCCTGGGCGTGCTCGAAGAGGAAACGATTGATGAAGACGAGTACGACTTCGAGCCGATTCCCGGCCACCAAACCGAGGAACACCTGACCGAAGAGATGGAAGAGGAGACCCTCGACCATGCCTCTACCCTTGGCGACACTCTGCGCGAGGTTCATCTGGAACAGCATCTCGGGTATGGCAGCCCGGCCGAAGCGTCCGAGGAAGAAGAGACCGACGAAGCAGAGACTGGATTCGCCGAAACCGACGAAGAGGAATTCGAGGAAGCGGAAGCCGGCGAAGAAGAAACCGAAGAGCCAATCTCTGAAACCGGAGGGGAGGCGGGTACCCAGGCCGCCGCGCCGGCGCGTCGCGAAGATCGCCGCTTTGGACGCCGCGGGGGCCGCGGTGGACGGCCTCCGGGCCGCCGGCAGGGTGGCCGCCGGCCGAACATGCAGACCTCGAATCTGCCTATCATCAGCGAACTACTGAAGCAGGGACAGGAAATCCTGGTGCAGATTGCCAAGGAGCCCATCGCGCGCAAGGGCGCCCGGATTACCAGCCACATTGCGTTGCCGGGCCGGTTCCTTGTCTTCATGCCGACGGTGAACCACGTCGGCGTCTCGCGGAAGATTGCCTCCGACGAGGAGCGGCAGCGGCTGAAACGCGTGCTGGCCAGCGAGAAGGGAACGGCACCGGGCGGATTTATCGTCCGGACCGCCGCCGAAAGCGCAGGCGAGGACGATCTTCGCGCCGACATCCGCTTCCTCATCAACCTGTGGAACGAAATCAAGCAGCGTTCCGACGACGCTAAAGCGCCGGCGCTGATTTACCACGATCTCAACCTGATCGAGCGGATTCTGCGGGATCAGGTGAGCGACAACTTCTCCACCATCTGGGTCGACAGCGAAACGGAGTACGAGCGGATCGTCGCATTCCTGAATCGTTTCCAACCCTCGCTGGTCAGGCGCGTGAAGCTCTATACCAAAGAGACGCCGCTTTTCGAACAGTTCGGCATCCAGGAGGAGATCAGCAAGGCGCTTAAGTCGAAAGTCTGGCTCAAGTCCGGCGGCTCGATTGTCATCAATCAGACTGAGGCGCTGGTGGCCATCGATATCAACACCGGGAAGTACGTGGGGAAGACGGCGCGTCTGGAGGACACGATTCTCAAAACGAATCTCGATGCCATCCCGGAGATTGTGCGCCAGGTTCGGCTCCGCGACCTGGGCGGGATCATCGTGATCGACTTCATCGACATGGACGAGCGCCGCAATCGCCAGAAGGTTACACAGGCTCTCGAAGACGCACTGAAGGCCGATCGGGCGCCGTCGAAGGTCCTGCAGTTTAACGATTTTGGCCTGGTGGCCATTACTCGGAAGCGCGTGAAGCAATCGCTGGAGCGCACGCTGAGCGTGCCCTGCCTCACCTGCACGGGAACCGGGATGGTTAAGAGCCCGACCACGGTGGCCAACGAGCTCTACACCGAAATGCGGAAGATGATGCGCCACTTTGAGCGCGGCGACGTGATGCTGCGGGTTCACCCCGAGGTTGTCAAGGTGCTCAAAGCGAACAACGCAAAATGGCTGAACGAACTGGAAGAGATGATCGGCAAGACCATCCTCGTGAAGAGCGATCCGGCCCTGCCGCCCGAGCAGTTCGATATTCAGGGATAATTTTAGACGTAACGAAAAGGAAAACGGGCCTGTCCCCAGGCCCGGCATCCTTTGGCGCGCAGTCCAGGCTCTGAACACGGCGCAAAACCGCCGAAAAAGCATCCTAACCTGAAACTTAGGACGGATTTTCGTGTCCAAGTAATTGGAAGCGGCAGGCTAACCCCTGCTGATTGATCCCCGCACTTACAACAATTCAGAGGTGTTTAAAAAATGGTTGCGAACTGTGATCGTAACGGCCCGCTTACCCGGCGCGTGCTGATTGCCGTTTCTGCTTTTGCCATCGCGTTTTCGCTGCAGGCGGCAGCCCAGTCGACTTCGGCTGCAGACAACTCGCCGAATGGAAGGACTTTTTCCAGCTCGACCGCTTACCAGGCTTATCTCAGCACGGAAGCTCTGCTCGGAGGCGGATCCTCGGCCGAGCCTTCGGCAAGCGCCTCCCCGCAATATGGGGGGAACCGCAGCACCGCTTATCCGCGCTACGAAAGCCGCATGAGCCACGTTGCCTTTGAGGCGGGTGGTGGCTTCACCAGTCCCATCGGCAACGATACGCACGGCTACGACACCTACGGCTATAACGCAGGCGCGGGCGCAGGCTGGAACTTCAGCAAGAAATTCGGCGCTCTCTTCGAGTATCAGTACAACCGGAACAAAATACCCGGCGCAACCATCGCCGCGGTGGGAGCCCAGGGTGGCAACATCAACACGCACCTTTTCATGTTCAACCCCGTTTACTACTTCTATTCGCGCAAAGGCACCGGAGCCTATGTGGTAGGGGGTGCCGGTTACTCCCGCAAAGTCACGAATTTTACCGACCTCCAGTCAGTGCAGGAGTGCTACTACTTCTGCTACTACGGCTATGCTCCGGTCACGGTCGATCATTTCTCCAGCAATCAGGCCGCGGCAGATGGTGGCCTTGGCGTTTTCTTTAAGGCCTTCGGCCCCGACAGCCGTGCCAAGCTCTTCGCGGAAGCGCGTTATGTCTGGGTGGATTCGCCGAAGCCGACGCAAACCACCAACGGCGAAGGCACGGAGGGTTTGATTCCTGTAACCTTCGGGATTCGCTTCTGAACGTTGAACGCCGCACCAGCCTCAGACCCCCCTGGGGCTGGAGCGGTTCAGTTGTGCAACGCTTGTTGTCGTGTGGCCCCGCATCCCCCAATGCCCATCGACGTGATCGATGATCTCCATCTGGCTTGAGTGAATGACGCGTAGCCGGGAGCAAATTTTCGAGAACCTACGGCGACGGGTGGGCCTTTCGGTCGCGCTGAGTCTGCCATTCGCCTTACTCGCCGGTTGCGGCGTTACCTTTGGAACCGTGCCCGGGCCAAGCTCCCCGCCCCAGCCTCCGCCTGTTGCCCATAACAGCGGCTCCGTCACCATCAGCCCGCAATATGTGGCCCTGCAGCCCGGGCAGAGGGTCCAGTTCACAGCTGCCTCGAATAGTGGAGGCACTATCAACTGGCTGGTCAACGGTGTCTCCGGAGGCAACGCAGGCTTTGGCACCGTCGACGCGTCGGGCAATTACACCGCTCCGGCCTCGATCCCACAGAGCGCGAACTTCACGATTACCGCGGAGCTGGCCTCCTCGCCCCAGCAAAACCAGGCGACCGCGGTCGCCTCGGTTATCACCGCCGGCCGCATTTACCCCACCGCGAATCCACAGGTGGTGCAGTATTCAATCGATCTTCCTTCGCCCGGCCAGGTTTCGATCGAGTTTGGACCGACCACCGACTACGGCCTGAACACCTGGCAGGTGGCTACTCCGACATCGAACGGTGGGCTCGTGAACATCGATGTCGCCGGGATGTTGGCAAAGACGCTTTATCACATGCGCGCGCAGGTGGCCCTGAACAACGGCGCCTCGATGAACGATGTGGATCACAGCCAGTTCGCTTCGGGCTCGCCGCTGACCACCGGAACTCCGCCGCCGACGGTACCCATCACCATCTCCGGATCCGGCACGCCCCAGTCTGGGATTGAGCTGTGGAACACCATTCTTCCCGACACCCCGGTCCAGCTCTTCGCCACCGACCTGAAGGCCAACGTCCTCTGGACCTACACGTATCAGGGGACCAATCTCGACACGATTCAGGGCGCGCAGCTTTTGCCCAACGGCGACTTCCTGATGGTGATCTCCTACCTCTCTTCGCTGACCGCCGGCGTTGCCGGAGCCCATCCCGGAACGATTAACTCGGTCCGCGAAGTCGACCTGGCCGGCAACACCGTTCGCGAAATCACCATGGACGCGCTGAACCAGAAGCTCGCTGCAGCGGGCTTCAAAGACTCCGGCGGCAATGCGTATCAGCTCAAGAGCTTTCACCACAATGTGCTGGCTTTGCCCAACGGTCACTGGGTGCTGCTGGCCGCTTATCCAAAGAACTACACGAACTTGCCGGGATACCCGGGAACCATCGGCGTGCTTGGCGATGTCCTGGTGGATGTCGATCAAAACTCGAACCCCGACTGGGTGTGGAGCGTTTTCGACCACCTCGACATCAATCGGCACCCCATGAATTTCCCTGACTGGACGCACTCGAACGACATGCTGTACTCGAGCGACGATCACAACCTGCTGCTCTCCATCCGCCATCAGAACTGGGTCGTCAAGATCGACTTCAACGATGGCCACGGATCGGGGAATGTTCTCTGGCGTCTCGGCGAGGGCGGCGATTTCAAGCTCGTAGGTGGCACCGACCCCGCCGACTGGTTCTATGCACAGCACGGCCTGTTCTACTTCACGCCCAACACCACTGGTGATTTCCGGCTTGGGCTGATGGACAACGGCAACGACCGCATCTACCCGGCGCCGACCGGGCAGGTCTTCTGCAAGCCCGAGGCGCCGACGACACCGCAATGCTACTCAACGGTGCCGGTTCTGGAGATCAACGAAAACGACATGACCGCGACGCTGGTCTCGCATTATGTGCCGCAGCCCAGCTATTTCAGCTTTTTCGGGGGCAATGTCGAGCTACTGGGCAACGGCGACAGGCATTTGAATTTTTGTGGGCCGCTCGCCGGCTCCATCGTTCAGGAGTTCGATGCAACGGGCTCGCAACTGGTTTGGCAGGGAACTACTCCGAACGCCAATCAATTTCGCGTGGGCAGGCTCGGCAGCCTCTATCCCGGCGTCCAGTGGTAAGAGCCGCGAAGAAAGCGTTTGATTTGCATGGGCCGCAGCGATCGTCAGGCAGTCTTCAGGCCGACGGCTTTGGCAAGCTTCCTCTGCCGTTCGTCGAAGGTCCAGAAGGTTTTGGCTTTGAGTTCAAGAGCGCAGGCGACGTGGAGTGTATCGAGGGTGCGGGTGCCTATCCGAGCTGCGTGCCTTCGAGTCAGTTCAACGGTAAGCTCAAAGACGCGGCGGGGAATCTCCGCTTCGACCCACAGATTGTTTCTCGAATCGATCGCGAAATGATCGTAGATTTTCCGCGCCCCATCGGTTGACAAGAAGCCGCGAAAAACATGCTGCTCGATCGCGTGAGTCCACTCGGCTCGATGCAGTGGCGTGAACCGCAGATCAGGGTAGGTGGCCATTCCCTTTCGGACCTCAGCAGAATGGCTGTCGTTGATGTAAAACGAGACAAAAACACTGGTGTCGGCATAGACGCTCAATAGCGTCCCCGCTCTTCGATCAGCAGGTCGGCCCCGGGGAGTACGCGGTCACCAAAGAGCTTCTTGTGGCGTGCCTCAATGTCGGGCCAGACCTTTTCCTTCGCCGCCCGCTTCTTAATGGGAACGATGCGTGCGACGGGGTGATTACGCTTCCGCAGTTCGATTGTCTCTCCGGCCTGCAGCCAACATTCAAGCTGGCGCGTGTCGCGAAGCTGGCGCATGTTGATCGTCCGCATAGAAATAACGTGACACATGATGTGGCACATTGCAACAATGAGTATCAGGCAAGGTTTTCGAAGATACCGGCCGCGCCCATTCCGCCGCCCACGCACATCGTCACGAGACCATAACGCGCCTTTCTGCGCTGCAATTCGCGCAGGATCGTCGCCGTTAGTTTCGCCCCGGTGCATCCCAGCGGATGGCCGAGCGCGATCGCTCCGCCATTGACGTTGACCCTGGAAGGATCGAGGCCTAATTCCCGGATGACCGCTAGCGCCTGCGCCGCAAACGCCTCGTTCAACTCAACCACGTCGATTTGTTCCAGCGACAACCCGGCAAGCTTCAGCGCTTTCGGTACGGCGAAAAGGGGGCCCATCCCCATTTCTTCCGGGTGGCATCCGGCATACGCGAACGAGACAAAGCGAGCCAGCGGCTGAATGCCCAACTCCTTCGCGCGATCCGCCGACAGGACGACGGCCGCAGCTGCCCCGTCCGAGGTCTGCGAAGAATTGCCGGCTGTGACCACGCCCTTCGCGTGAAAAACCGGCTGGAGCTTCGCGAGGGCTTCGTAGCTGGTGTCGGCGCGGGGCCCTTCATCTGCGCGAAATTCGCTAGTGATCGTTTTGGGCGTGCCATGGCCGTTGGGCGTGGAAAACGTTACCGGCACGGGCACAATTTCTTCGGCGAAATAGGCCTTCTCCATCGCGGCCAGCGCCTTCTGATGGCTTTCGAGGGCAAATCGGTCGGAGTCCTCGCGTGAGATGCCGTAGTGCTTTGCCACCCGTTCCGCCGTGAGCCCCATGGAGAGATACGAGCCTGGGTAGTTTTCGACCAGCCAGGGATTGACCGCGATCTTATTGCCGCCCATCGGCACGAACGACATCGACTCGGCGCCGCCGGCAACGATCACCTCGGCGCCGCCAACGCGGATGCGCTCGGCCGCCAGCGCGATGGCCTGCAGGCCGGACGCACAGAAGCGGTTAATGGTCATGGCCGCCGATTCGATGGGCAGGCCGGCGCGCAACGCCACAATGCGCGCGAGGTTCATCCCCTGTTCGGCTTCGGGCATGGCGCAGCCGAGGATCACGTCGTCGATGGTGTGCGTATCGACTTGCGGCACGCGCTCCAGCGCGCCCCGAACAGCGATCGCCCCCAGATCATCGGGGCGAGTCGAGCGCAAAGCTCCGCGCGGCGCCTTGCCTACGGCGGAGCGAACGGCACTGACAATGACAGCTTCAGTCATGGCTAATTCCTCAGCGGCTTGCCGGTTTTGAGCGTGTGCGCGATTCGCTCCTGGGTCTTGCGCTCTCCGCACAGCGAAAGAAAATGCTGACGCTCCAGATCCAACAGGTATTGCTCGCTCACCGGAGTTCCCGGTGTGATGTTGCCTCCGCAGAGAATCTCCGCAAGGTGTGTGGCGACGGTGACGTCGTGATCGGTGGCGAACGCGCCCTCGTGCAGCATATGGATACCGAGCCGCAGCGTCGCCAGAACGCTGTCGCCCGGCGCCGGTATGTCGGTGCACGGAAGCGGCGCACGATAGCCCGTATCCGCCAACGCAATGGCCCGGCTCTTCGCATCGTGCAGAACGCGGTCGCGGTTCATCGTGGTCGCATCGGAGGGGCGCAGCAGCCGCAGGTCGCGCGCCTCATAGGCCGACGTGGACACCTTCGCCAGGGCGAGATTCTCAAAGATGGTGCGCATCGCATGATGCAGTTCCACAGAGTCCGAACGCGAAGCCGTTGGCGCCGCTGCGATCGCCATCTCAATGGCGCGCAGCGTCATTTCTTTGCAGCCGCCGCCCGCAGGGATAAGACCCACACCGGCCTCGACGAGCCCCATGTACAGCTCCAGGTGCGGCTGGCGCGCCGCTCCGTGCAGCGACACCTCGCAACCGCCGCCGAGTGTCAGTCCGAATGGCGCGACGACCACCGGGCTCGGGCAGAACTTAATGGCCTCGGTCATCTCCTGGAACGCCTTGATATAAACATCAATCTCGTCCCACTCCTTATCCTGCGCGGCCAGCAGCAACTGTACGAGGTTCGCGCCCGCCGAGAAGTTCGCTGCGTCATTGGTGATGACAAACCCGCGGAACTGCCGGACGGCCTCGCTGTCGGGGCGGAGCGTCTGGCGAACGAAGCTCACGATGTCGCCGCCGAGGGCGTTCATCTTGGTATGGAACTCGATGCACCCGATCCCGTCGCCCACGTCGATGAGCGAAGCTCCTGGATTCTCGCTGACGATTCCGCCCGATCGTTTGGCGCGCGTGAGGGTGATGACGGACGATCCCGGTTCGACAGGGAGGTACACACTGGTCCGGGCATCGAAATACTCCGATCCGCTGTGGCGATACCAGGAGACACCACCCGAGGAAAGCAGCTTTTCGAGTGCCGCGGGGAGCTTTGTTCCGCGATCCCGCAGCTTCGCAGCGGTCCCTGCGACCCCGGCCGCGTCCCACATTTCGAACGGGCCCAACTCCCAGTTGAAGCCGGTGCGCATCGCCCGGTCGATGTCGGCAATGCTGTCGCTGATTTCCCCCACGCGGTGCGCCGCGTACAGCCAAAGGTCGGGCAGGATCTGCCAATAGAAGGCCGCAGCCTTGTCCTTCTCCGGATTGCCGCCGAGCAGCGTGCGAATGCGTTCGGGCAGCGACTCGATCTGTTTCGCAAGATCGAGCGCCGGAAATCTCGGTTTCTGCGCGGGCCGGTACTCCAGCGTGGCCAGATCCAGGACCATGCGGTCGTCGCCCTCCGCGCCCTTTTGTTTGCGGTAAAAGCCCTGCCCGGTTTTGTCGCCGAACCATTTGCGTTCGAGCATCTGTTCCAGAAACGCCGGGAGCTGCACGTCAGAGCGTTCGTCCTTCGTGTTGGCGGCGAAATTGCGGACGACGCTCCCCAGCACGTCGAGGCCGACCATGTCCGCCAGGCGAAAGGTCCCCGTCTTCGGCCAGCCCATGGGTCTGCCCGTGAGCGCATCGACTTCTTCAATGCTGAGGCCCATCTGCTGCATCACGCGGATCGTGTTCAGTAAAGAAAACGCCCCAATGCGATTCGCAATGAAGTTGGGGCGGTCATTGGCCGGCACCACCGATTTGCCGAGGAATATTTCGGTAAAACGCGTCACGGATGCGATGGCAGCAGGAGCGCTTTCCGTGGTAGCGATGATCTCCAGCAACTGCATGTAGCGCGGCGGATTGAAGAAGTGGGTTCCGAACCAGCGCCGGCGCACATCCGACGGCAAAGCCTGGGCGATCTCGCCGACCGGGAGGCCACTGGTGTTGGTGGTCAGAATGGCGTCCGCACGAAGATTGGGAGCGACTCGGGCCAGCAGCGCGTGCTTGATCTCCAGATTCTCGGCAACGGCTTCGATGATCCAGTCGCAGTCTTTCAGCTTTGCGAGATCGTCATCGAAATTCCCAATCGTGATGCGTCCGGAAAATTCCGGCGAGGCCAGGGCTGCGGGCTTCGCCTTCTTCAGCGCCTCCAGCGCCTGGCCGGCCAGCCGGTTGGGATCGCCGGACTGCGCGACATCGAGCAGAAGAACGGGGAAGCCAGCATTGGCTAGGTGCGCGGCGATGCGCGAGCCCATCGTGCCCGCACCCAGCACAGCGACGCGGCGAATTGGATAAGATGCCGCCTGAGCATTGGCGGCGGGAGCGGCTTCGGCAACGGAAGAAGCATGCATGGCAGAATTCTCTCAGAGGCGGATTACGGCAACCTAACACCCTATCCGATTCGAGGCAGTCTGTGTTTTCGATACCCAGCGGCGGCCGGAATCGTCCAAAAGAAGTGCCGCATTGAATGGAATTGCAAGTCACCGTGGAATGCGAACGGCAGTCTGTCGAAAGAAGGAGAAGGCCCGCGATGTTATTACGAAAATATGGCGGCCTGCTCGCGGCATTTCTCCTGCTAACACCGGGCCAAATCCAGCAACGCGATCCGCGAGGACACTACGCAAATCCCGTCCCCGGCAAGCCGCTGTGCACGCTGCAAGTGCACGTCATCGGCTTCCGCGATGACCACGGCGCGGCAGGCGGGCTGGTCTTCGCGTCCCCGGCCGGTTGGCCGGACGACAAGACAAGAGCGGTCGTGCAGGGTGGATTTCCGATCTCAGCCCATCAGGCGCAGGAGACGTTTCAGGTCCCGCCCGGGCGCTACGGCATCGTCGTCATTCACGACGAGAACGACAATATGAAGCTGGATCGGGATTTCGTGGGTATTCCGAAGGAGGGCTTCGGATTTGCCAACAATCCGCGAGTAATAATCTCGGCACCCTCGTTCCAGGCTTCCTCAGTGCCGGTGCACTGTCCCGCAACTCAAACGGAAATCAGGCTGATCTATAAGTAGCTTTCGGGAATGAGTTTCAAGGCCGTCCGTCGACCGAGTCCGGCGATCAGGCAGCGGTGCCGCCTGCACCGGTCGTGGCTGGTGGCGGCGCTTCCGAAGGGCTGCCCGCATTCCCGGTCGGATTCACGAGATCGCGCAATTCCTTGCTGGGCTTGAAGTAGGGAACCTTCTTTGCCGGAACCTCAACTTTGGTGCCAGTCTTTGGATTGCGGCCGATGCGTGGCTTGCGCTGGCGGATCCGGAAGCTGCCAAAGCCGCGGATTTCAATCTTGTCGCCGGACTTCAGCGCTCCGATGACCGAATCGAAAATGGTCTCGACAATGGTCTCGCTGTCGCGCCGCGTCAGGTCGCCCAGCTTGGTCACTTCCTCAACAAGGTCGGCTTTCGTCATGGTGGGGGTTGCTCCGATTTGGGTTAGCCCTCTGCCATCATAGTAGATGCAATCTCTTTGGCTTGCAAAGTCAAGCAGTTGCGGGTGTTTTGGGGCACGGGGGCCAGTGGGGTGGAGAGAAGACAGTGCCAGTTAGACAGGGGAAAACCCAGCAAAGGCATTAGCGCCACAGGAAATAGAAGCCAGCGTGCCTTTCGAGGAGTTTTCCTGGGTTGTGCAACAGGTCGTCGGGGTCGCTCAGCAGATCGAAGAGAGAGCGATGGCGCACCGAGGGCTTGACGACGCTCGGCTCGCCGGAAATTCCCACCGATTTGGCCGTCTCGAGCAGCGCATCCCGAAAGCCGCCTTCCTTGTCGATCAGGTGCAGGGGCAGCGCCTGTTGGCCCGTCCAAACTTGTCCTGTCGCCAGCGACTTGACCTGGTCGGCTGGCATATGGCGGCCGTTGGCCACATCGGCAATGAACTGGCCGTACATGTTGTCGACCAATCCCTGGAAATAAACCCGCTCTTCGGGCGTGACGTCGCGCGTCGGGTCGCCCGCATCCTTCAGGGATCCAGCGTGGATGACCTGGGGCTTGAGCTTCGCCCACGTCAGCAGATCGCCGTAGCTCGTCCACTCCATAATCACGCCGATGGAACCGACGACGCTGGCATCGTTGGCGTAGATTTTGCTTGTTCCCGAAGCAATGTAGTACGCCCCGCTGGCGCCCACGCTTTCGATGGAAGCAATAATCGGTTTTTGGTGTTTATCCCGGATGCGGAGGACTTCGTGGTAAATCTCCTGCGAGGGAGCGGCGGCTCCGCCGGGCGAGTCGATATGCAGAATGATCGCCTTGATCGAGTCGTCCTGGTCGTATTTGCGAAGCTGATCGACTGTGGCTTCGGCCGAGAGAATTTCACCATTGATCTCGATGACGCCAATGTTGTCGCCCAGAGAGGTGAACCCGTCGTCGGATCCGCCGAAGGATCGTGCAGCCGCGTAGAGGAGCAGGGAAGCGATCGCCACGAGAGCCAGGACCAGGCCGCCGCCCACGACGAACCAAATCCAAACACGCCGCCGGGGCTTTGGGTATTCAGGCGACACAGGTTGAGAAGTCAGGGGAGAGGGTCCAAGCTCGTCCATAAACGGAGTTTAGCACCGGACCGGCCCGAGCAAGGCCCGGCCGCCCGGCCAGAGTCGCGTGTATGATAAATGTGGATTTCTCTGTCAGGTCTTTTCTTTTTGCGACTGCGGGTGACCGAAAGCTGTCGAATGAGCAGCGGTCTGGTCGTGAAATGAAACGATTGAGCTGAACGTGAGCCCTCAATACAGCATCGTCATTCCGGCTTATAACGAAAGTGCACGCATCGGCCGCGCGCTGGCGGAAGTTCTGCGCACTCTGGACGAGAAGCACTGGAGCGCAGAGGTCCTGGTCGTTAACGACGGCTCGACCGACAGCACCGCCACGATCGTCGAGGACTTTGCGGCCAAAGACTCCCGTGTGCGGCTGATCCAGAATCCAACGAATCGCGGTAAAGGCTACAGCGTACGCAATGGACTGCTGCATGGCAGCGGCAACATCGTCATGTTCACCGACGCCGATCTTTCTTCGCCGATGGACGAGGCAGAGCGCCTCTTCGACGCGATCCGTGACGGCGCGGACGTCGCGATCGGCTCGCGCTGGTTAGAACGCAGCCGCCAGACGATTCATCAACCGCTCTATCGGCAGATTTTCGGGCGCTGCTTCAATATGGTGACGCGGATGGTGATGCGTCTGCCCTTCGCCGACACGCAGTGCGGCTTCAAGGCCTTCACACGCAGCGCGGCCCAGACCATCTTCCAGCTGCAGCGCATCGAGCGCTGGGGGTTTGATCCGGAAATCCTCTTCATCGCACTCAAGCGCGGGTACCACATTCGCGAAGTCCCCGTGACCTGGGGGCACGACGAACGCTCGCGCATCAGCTATCTGCGCGACGGCATCAAGATGCTCGAAGAGCTGGTGTATGTGCGCTGGAATTCGCTGGCCGGCGTCTACAACCGGGATGTGACCGATTTGGCTGCCGAGCGCGGGTAGGCTTCTTTCTCTTTCCATTTTTTTCCGTTTGTGCCGGGGTGTGACTTCCCCGGAGCCACCCTGACCTTCTTTTTCGGTCTGCCGCCCAGCCGCCCATTCTTCTTTGCCGCCGCGCGCTTCGCAACGCTCCGTGAACGGCCGCCTTTTGTGCCCAGTTGGCTGGCCATCCACTTCCTCGACCCCAGGAACCCCTCCAGCAGCGCCGGTAGATACAGGTCTGCATCCAGTTTTGGAAAATGAATACCAAAGCCCGAGGGGGAAATTTCAATTGGTTCCAGTTGAGCGGGGCTGGCGTTCTCCAGACCCTCAGCATCCTGAGGCGCGAACATAACGTCGAGTTTGGAATTCAGATGAATGACCACGCGCCCGAGGCGCCGGTCGTACCAAGCCTTCACGGCGCGCGGTTGGGACGCCTGGAGCTCCCGTGCGTTTCGTCTCGCCTGGTCGAAGTCTTCATTGAATCCCATGGATGTTCTCCCACGCTCTGCACAGCGAACTCAAGTTCTGCAGCAAGACCGGATCGATTCGGGCTATGTCGCGTCGAGGGAAGCCATAGTTCTCGCGCACGATCACAGGGCCCACAGGGCAATTCAACACAAATACAGCCTCAAAGTCCGCGCTAATGACGTGCACGTGGGCTGGGCGATGATCGTTCGGAAAGATCACGGCACGAAAGCTGCCAAACCTGAGAACGGTTGGGATAAGAACATCCTATCATAAAACCCAAGCGATTAGGTTTCCATGTTGCCGGCTTGTTTTGGTTTGGAACATGATGCCCCGCGCGTGAACTTCTTCGCAATTCCTATCCGGCCATGCTCCCGGCGCTGCTTTTGAGCATTTGCTCGGCGTGCCGGAGGCTGGTTTCGGTGACCGTTGCTCCCGAGATCATCCGCGCCAGCTCTTCGGCGCGCTCCGCGGAGTTCAACTGCCGGATCGAGGTCTGCGTCCGCCGCTGCCTCTCCTGCTTTTCGATCAGGAAATGCTGGTCCGCGAACGCCGCAATCTGCGGCAGATGCGTCACACACAGCACCTGCTGCACTCGTGACAGCGCTTTCAGCTTTTGCCCGACGGCTTCGGCGGCGCGGCCTCCGATGCCGATGTCAATTTCGTCGAACACCAGCGTTCGGGGAACCTGTACTTTGCGCGCCCGGCTGCGATTGGCGCCTTCTTCCACGCTGACCTTCAGCGCGAGCAGCACCCGCGACATTTCACCGCCCGAGGCGATCTGATCGAGGGGCTGTACTGGCTCGCCCAGATTCGTAGAAATACGGCACTCGACGATGTCCCACCCATGCGCGGTCCAGGCGGCTGGGCCTTCGTTGGGGGTCACGGCAATCGAGAAGCGCGCCTTCATAGCAAGATCGTTGATCTGCCCCTCCGCCAGCTTCTCCAGCTTTTTCGCCGCTGCCGTACGCTCGGCGGTCAGAGCGCGCGCGGCCGCCTGGTACGACTCGCCGGCATGGTCGAGATCGGCGCGGAGTCCTTTGAGGATCTCCTCACGGTTCTCAATCTCCTGCAGCTTGCGCGCGGCCTCCTCGCCAAAGGCGATGACGTTGGCGAGGTTCGATCCGTATTTGCGCTTGAGCCGGTCGAGGAGGGCAAGACGATTCTCAATCTCCGCCAGGCGCTCTGGCGACGCGTCGATGCGTCCGGCATAATCGCGGACCGTGCCGGCGATGTCCTGAACGGCCGCGCGGGCCGAGGCGATCTGCTGGACCGCTTCGGCAAACTGCGTGTCGTAGCGAGCCAGCTCTTCGAGATGCTTCTGCGCTGTCTGCAGCTTCGCTTCCGCGGAGTGATCCTCTTCGTACAGGAGGTCATTGACGCTGATGGCGGCCGCCTGGAGCTTCTCCGCGTTGGCCAGCACGCGCTTCTCGGTTTCGAGCGCTTCGTCCTCGCCGGGTTCGGGCGCGGCTGACTGGATCTCGCGCGCCTGAAAGCTCCACAGATCGGCGAGCCGCAGCCGGTCCTGCTCGTCGTGCTCGACCTCGCCGAGACGCTCGAGGATTTCGTGCCAGCGCGAGTAGGCCTCCGATGCAGCCGCGAGGGCTGTCTCCATGGAGGAACCGCCGAAGCGGTCGAGAAGCGCTCGCTGCTGGGCTGCGTCGAATCCGGCAACGGTTTCGCTTTGCGCGTGGACCAGAGCGAGTTCCGGCGCGAGGGCGCGCAGCACGGCCACGGTGGCTGGTTGATTGTTGACGTAGACACGGCCTTTGCCGTCGGCGAGAATCTCGCGGCGGAGGATGACCTCGTCCGCGTCTATGTCAATGCCGTTGGCTTCGAGGATCAGCTCCGCGCCCGGTGTCGACTCGAAAACGCACGAGAGGATGGCCCGGTCGGCGCCATGACGAATCAGCCCGGTCGATGCTTTTTGCCCCATGAGGAGGGCGAGCGCGTCGACGAGGATCGACTTACCCGCGCCGGTTTCGCCGGTGAGCAGATTCAGCCCGGGACCGAACCCGGCGATCGCGTGATCGATGACGGCGTAATTCTCAGCTCGCAGTTCGAGCAGCATGGGAGTACAGGGTACAGGGTACAGGGAGCCGGGTACAGGGCGGAGCGTTCAGCGTTCAGCGTTCAGCGATCAGAACAACCGGTTGCCCAGCCGACGATTGGCCACGGCTGCGATAATGCGGCGTATGCAGGAACCCATTCGTGTCGGGGTGGTCGGTTTTGGATTAGCGGGGCGCATCTTTCATACCGCCGTGGTGGAAGCAACGCCGGGGTTGGAGCTGGCGTGCGTCGTCCAGCGCAGCGGCGATGATGCCGCCAGGGCCTACCCGAAGGTGAAGCTGGCGCGCTGCCTGGATGAAATGCTTGCCGACACGAGCATCCAGCTCATCGTTGTGGCCACCCCCAGCTATTCCCACTTCGAACTGGCAAAGCAGTGCCTGCAAGCACAACGCCATGTCGTGGTCGACAAGCCCTTCACTCTGACGTCGGAAGAGGCTGGAGATCTGATCCGCATAGCGCGCGAGCGCGGGCTGCTGGTGACGGCTTATCAGAACCGGCGGTGGGATGGCGATTTCCAGACCGTCCGCCATGTGATTGCCGGCGGCGAGTTAGGCCGGCTCGTCTCGTATGAGTCGCACTACGATCGTTTTCGGCCGCAACCGCGCCGCGATGTGTGGCGCGAGAGCGGGGGGCCCGGAGGAGGGACTTTGTTCGACCTGGGTCCGCATGTCATCGATCAGGCGCTGACCCTGTTTGGCGCCCCGGAAACTATCTTCGCCAGTGTTCGTGTGGAGCGCGAAAATGCAGCCGTCGACGATGCGTGGGACATTTTTCTCGAGTACGCGCAGCCGCCCCAAACAGTCCTGTTGCGGGCCACCCTCACCGCCTGCACCCCG
>Ga0302319_10012671_pt1 | contig 15877 bp, 20 predicted proteins | sample Bog_T0_2_FD_203319 | JGI IMG/M metagenome (GOLD analysis project Ga0302319, IMG submission 203319) | Peat permafrost microbial communities from Stordalen Mire near Abisko, Sweden - Bog_T0_2 | ecosystem: Environmental > Terrestrial > Soil > Wetlands > Peat | place: Sweden: Abisko, Stordalen Mire...
CAAAGCAGTGGAATGCCTCTCGAAAAGCAGCAAAATGGGGGGTTATGACACAAACCGTGACACAAATAATCGGGGATTGACCGTTCGCCCTGTCTAAATTATTGATATATATGGTAGGCACGACTGGACTCGAACCAGCGACCTCTTCCGTGTCAAGGAAGCGCTCTAACCAACTGAGCTACGCGCCTGCAAACCGTTAGAGGTAGTCTATCAGGATCGAGGCCACGGGGAAAGGCGAGAATACAGCTTCCGCCGCCTATGCTGTACCATCATGGACAAACGACGAGCTTCCGATTGGCTCTAAGCGCATTCGCAGAAATTCCTCTGGAAAATCGTTGCAGAGGTGGCTCCGCGCGAGGATAGTGGAATGGCTCTGCCGTCTGCAAGAACCTGCCATGGCCGACGTTGCAAATTCACGATTGAACCCATTTCGGACGACTCCCAACCTGCTAACGCTGTTGCGAATATGCCTTGCTCCATTTCTCGTGGCCACCATATTAGAAGGGCATTATGGATGGAGCTTCGGCTTGTTTGTGGCGGCAGGGTTGAGCGATGCGCTGGATGGGACGCTGGCGCGCGTGCTGAAGCAGCGTTCCCAGCTGGGCGAATACCTTGACCCGGTAGCCGACAAGCTGCTGCTGAGTACGCTCTTCGTGGTGCTCACGCACCTTGGACTGATCCCGGTAACCGTCACAGTTCTGGTCTTCGGGCGGGATGTGGGGATTCTGGTGGTCTCCGCGATTCTCTATGCGGCGACGGGCCGGCGGGAATTCCTACCTAGCGTCTTCGGCAAAGCGAATACCGTGGCGCAGATTGCCGCTGTGGGGGCTGTGCTGCTGCATCAGCTCACCAACACACAATGGGTATCCGACTTTCGGGCGATCACCCTCGATGCCACGATCCTGCTGACCATCGCCTCTGGCCTGCACTACGCATGGGTAGCCGCGCGCAGGGTGGGCGCTCAAGCTCCAAACGGGCCAAGCGCCAAGTGAGGTGGGCAGCGATTGCGATCTCGGAAGTCCGATCTTAAAAGCCGGTCGGCTCGTCCTCTGTTTCAGCGTTTTCTTCAATCTCCATGTCACGAAACTCTTCGGAATCAAAGACATCGCCACACTCCAGGCACTCGACAAACTCGGTGTCTTCGTGCCGGGAAACGATACGTACCCTTGGGTGCTTGCAGATGGTTGCCATTGCCTTTGGATCGGTTGGATTAAAAGCTCTTTCCGCCAGATTGTATCGAGCTTTTGGACAATTTAGAACGGAAATTTGTTGAATCTACGCCTTTCTCACAAGTTTTTTTGAGGCCGGCGCAAGAACCGTCCCAAAGCGGACTTGAAATCCCGACGGAATCGGTCGTATACTGAATACGGACCGAAGAAGTCGGATATAGACATGCTCAAGCTCACCAAGAAAGCCGATTACGGGTTGATGGCGCTCAAGTACCTTGCCGAGCATCCGGAGAAGCCTGCGCTGAGCGCCAAGGATGTTGCCGACGCATACGGAATTCCAGCGCAATTGCTGGCCAAGATTTTGCAACTTCTGACCAAGAACGGCTTGCTGCGTTCACACGCGGGGATGAACGGCGGCTACGCTCTGGCGCGGGACGCGCGCACGATTTCGGCCTACGAAGTGATCCTCGCCATCGACGGGCCGTTTTTCATTACCTCCTGCACCAAAGGCGCAAAGGGCTGCGAACTAACCCCAAGCTGCACCATCAAGGAGCCCCTTGCGCGGGTGAACGACACAATCGCCGGAGTGCTGAAGAGCATCAGCATTCAGGATCTGGCGGAGCACGAACACCCTGCGTCGCGTCAAACCGATGCGCATAGGTTGGTGGCCCTGAAGGTGTAGCGAAGTTGATACGGTAACAAGGTTTTCCCCTTCTGCGATGAGCAGAAACAGAATTGAAGAGGATGGAGATCGGAATGAGCACAGTAACCAGCAACGTAGAAGTGCCCGCAGGCGTTACCTTGCCGATTTATATGGACAACCATGCCACCAGCCCGCTCGATCCGAGGGTTCTGGAAGCGATGATGCCCTATTTCACCAGCAAGTTCGGGAATGCGGCCAGCCGCAACCACTCTTTCGGATGGGAGGCGGAGCAGGCCGTGGAGACAGCTCGCGAGCAGATCGCCAAGCTGATCGGAGCTACCGCCAAAGAGATCATCTTCACCTCCGGAGCCACGGAGAGCAACAACCTGGCCATCAAGGGCATCGCGGAGATGTATCGCGAGCGTGGCAACCACATCATCACCCAGGTGACCGAGCACAAGGCGATTCTGGATACCTGCAAGCGCCTTGAGAAGCATGGCTACCGCGTAACCTATCTGCCGGTGAAAGCCGATGGGCTGATCGACCTCGACGACCTGAAGCGGGCCATGGACGAGAAGACCATCCTGGTATCAATTATGGCGGCCAACAACGAGATCGGCGTGCTGCAGCCCATTCGAGAGATCGGCAAGCTCTGCCATGAGAAAGGCGTCCTCTTCCATACCGACGCGGTGCAGGCGGTGGGCAAGGTTCCGCTGAATGTGATCGCCGACAATATCGACGTGCTTTCGCTCTCCGGGCACAAGATTTACGGGCCCAAAGGTGTTGGCGCGCTTTACGTTCGCCGGCGCAACCCGAGGGTGCAGATCGCCGCGCAAATTGACGGTGGCGGCCACGAGCGCGGCATGAGGTCCGGCACGTTGAATGTGCCGGGAATCGTGGGCCTGGGCAAGGCCTGCGAGATTGCCCGCGAAGAGATGGATACCGAAGCGGCGTATCTGACCGGCTTGCGCGACCGGCTCAAGAACAAGCTGGAGTCGGAGCTGGACTACATCCATGTGAATGGCTCCATGGAGTACCGGCTGCCAGGCAATCTGAATGTGAGCTTTGTGTATGTCGAGGGCGAGTCGCTGCTGATGGGCATCAACGATATTGCGGTATCGAGCGGTTCGGCCTGCACCTCGGCGACGCTCGAGCCATCGTATGTGTTGAAGGCTCTTGGCCTGGGAGACGACGTGGCTCATAGCTCGATTCGGTTTGGTTTGGGCCGCTTCAATACCGAGGCCGAGGTGGACTACGTAGCTGCCAAAGTGATTGACATTGTGAAGAAACTGCGCCAGCTTTCACCGCTCTACGAGATGGTGCTTGAGGGCATCGACCTGACCAAGATTCAATGGGCGGCGCACTAAACCAGTGGTCAGTGATCAGTTGTCAGTGGTCAGTCGTTGCTCATCTCGAACGCAACGGTGCAGGCCCGAAAAACCGATCACTGATCACTGACAACTGACAACTTTTTTACAGCGGCTTCCCCGCAGAGGAGATGGACCAATGGCATACAGCGAACAGGTAATCGACCACTACAATAACCCTCGCAATGTGGGCACGCTTGACAAGGCCTCGACGGAAGTAGGCACGGGGCTGGTGGGCGCGCCGGAGTGCGGTGACGTGATGCGCTTGCAGATCCGCGTAAATCCTGAAACCCAGGTGATTGAAGAAGCCAAGTTCAAGACCTTTGGCTGCGGTTCGGCAATCGCCAGCTCGTCGCTGGCCACCGAGTGGATCAAGGGCCGCACGGTGAACGATGCGCTTGAGATCAAGAACACCGACATCGTAAAGGAACTATCGCTGCCGCCAGTGAAGATTCACTGCTCGGTGCTGGCCGAGGATGCGATTCGCGCTGCCATCGGCGATTGGAAGAAGAAGAACGGCGCAGCGGAGACGGCTGCTGTGGCAGTCGCAGCGCACTAAGTGCATGCTGATTTGCTTGGTCTTGAAAAGGGCACGGCGTTAGCCGTGCCGCAACGGTCGTATAAGGCGCATGGCCTTTTAGCCCCTGAGGGATGTTTCACCGAATACAGTTGAGAGTACTGGAAAGACGGGTAGAAAAATGTCGAACATGGTGACCATCGGAACGCAAACTTCGCAGGAAGCACATGCGGCGGAGCCGCGGTCAGCCCCACAAGGCCCAGGGAGCGCTCCGCCTTCGAGTGGCTTGCAGTTGACCGAGCGCGCCATCAAGCGCGTCCGCGTGGCCATGGCCAAGGAAGGCGTCTCGCCGGAAGAGGGCGGGCTGCGTCTGGGAGTGATGGGCGGGGGCTGCTCTGGGCTTTCCTATTCCATCAAGTTCGATACGCAGCCGCGTGAGCGCGACCGCATCTACGACTTTGACGGCGTGCGCGTCTTCGTCGATCCCAAGTCGTTCCTCTACCTGCATGGCATGACGCTGGACTATGAAGAGACGCTGATGCGGCAAGGATTCAATTTCATCAATCCAAACTCGTCGCGCTCCTGCGGTTGCGGTTCGTCCTTCTCGTCGTAACAACCTGTGACGTCTGTCAGGTTTTGAAAGGGCACGACTTTAGTCGTGCCGCAAATGTTCCATGAATGATGTCGGGCTTTAGCCCCTGAGGGAATGCTAGACCGCGACGTTCAAACATTCTCCCACAAAGCCGCCTTGTTTTCGCGGCAAACAGCAAGAGTAAAACTATGCTCAAAGTTCTCGATTCCGCGGTTCCCATTGCCTGTTGGTCCTGTTCAATCGGCCACAACGATTCAACATTATTCTGTCCGCATTGCAGCAAGATCCAGCCTCCTCCCGGCGGCGATTATTTCAAGGTCTTCGGCTTGGAGCCTAAGCTCAATCTGGATTTGCCCGCGCTGGAGCATGAGTTTCACCGCCTCAGCCGCAAGGTGCATCCAGACCGCTTTGCCCGCTCCGGCGAGAACGAGCGCGAGTGGAGCCTTGCGGATACCGCGCTGCTCAACGACGCCTATCGCACACTCAAGGATCCTCTTCACCGCACCGAATATCTGCTGAAGCTGGAAGGCGCGGAGATCGGCGAGGAGCATAGCGGCAAGGATCGAAAAGACCCTTCGCGCGTTCCCGCCGATCTACTCGAAGAGGTCTTCGAGTTGAACATGCAACTGGAAGAGATGCGCATGGCGCACAAGATGGGCGAAGAAGATCCGGCGCTCGAAGCAAGCTTGTCCGAAGCCAAGAAGAAATTCGACGGCCTGCTGGCTGATGTAGATGACGATCTGCGCGCACAGTGGCAGGTGTGGGACGCGGGCGATAAAACTGCCCGCGCGACCGCGCAAGAGACCATGGTGGCGCAGCTCGACCGGCGCCGCTACCTGAGCAATCTGGTTCGCGATGTGAACGAAGTTCTGGGAGCTTGAAAGAAAAGCATGGCGGAATCGAATTTGACAGGCCGCGTAGTTGGCATCGATCTCGGCACCACCAATTCTCTGGTCGCCTATATGCAGGGCGATGCGCCGGTGGTGATTCCCGGCGTCGATGGCTCGAACCTTGTGCCGTCGGTGGTGGCGCTCGACCCCGTTCCGATTGGCGGCGGCAGGCCTACGGTCACCGTGGGCAACACCGCGCGCAAGGCGCTCATCGAGACGCCGGAGCGCGTCATTTATTCCGTGAAGCGGCTCATGGGGCGCGGGCTTGAAGAGATTCAAGACGAGCTGAATCTATTCCCTTTTCGGCTGGCCGAGGACGTTGAAGCCGGCGAAGTGCCGCGCATCCGCCTGGGCGAGTTGAAGTTCACGCCGCCGGAGATTTCCGCGTACATCCTGCGCCAGCTCAAGCGCAACGCCGAGCGGTTTTTTGGCGCGCCGGTCACGCAGGCGGTCATCACCGTGCCGGCCTACTTCAACGATGCGCAGCGCCAGGCCACCAAGGACGCGGGCCGCATGGCCGGCCTTGAGGTGCTGCGGCTGGTGAACGAACCCACCGCGGCGGCGCTGGCCTACGGCCTCGACCGCGCCAAGGTGGGCACCATTGCGGTGTACGATCTGGGTGGCGGCACCTTCGATATCTCCATCCTCAAGCTGCGCGACGGCATCTTCGAGGTGCAGTCCACCAACGGCGACACGCATCTGGGCGGCGACGACATCGACAACATGCTGCTGACCATCGCCTTGGATGAGATTTTCGCCGAGAATGGAGTCGATCTGCGACGGCATCCCGGCGCGGTGCAGGCCGTGCGCAAGGCGGCCATCGAAGCCAAGATCGCGCTCTCGACCGAGCGCGTAGCGCACTTCGACATCGAGCTGCCCAACGGCGACCGTTACCAGCGCGAGATTTCCCGCGCGGGCTTTGAGCTGCTGATCGAGCATGTGCTCGATCGCACCGCCGGCCCCTGTAAACAGGCCCTCGCCGACGCCGGCATTGCTCCGGAAGAGGTTGACGAAGTGGTGCTAGTGGGTGGGTCCACGCGCATTCCCGCCGTGCGCCAACTGGTGGACCAACTCTTTCATCTTTCGGCGCGCGGCAAAAAGCCGCACACCGAGCTGAATCCCGATGAGGTGGTTGCATTGGGCGCAGCGGTACAAGCGGACATTCTGGCCGGCGCATCGAAATCCACCGAGGAATTGCTGCTGCTGGATGTGACGCCGCTCTCACTGGGCATTGAGGCTCTGGGCGGCACCGTCGCACGCATCATCCAGCGCAACTCGACGATCCCCGCCTCGGCCACCGAGCACTTCACTACCGGCGTGGACGGACAGACCAACGTGGCGATTCATGTGGTTCAAGGCGAGCGGGAGCTGGCCTCTGACTGCCGCTCTCTGGCCCGCTTCGATCTGCGCGGCATTCCGCCGATGAGCGCGGGACTGCCGCGCATCGAGGTGAAGTTTCTCATCGACGCTGACGGCATTCTGCACGTCTCCGCGCGCGAGCAGCGCAGCGGGCAAGAGGCTCAGATCGAGGTGAAGGCAACCTATGGCCTCACCGACGAGCAGGTCGAGAGCATGATTCTTGATTCTTTCGATCACGCCGAGGAGGACTTTGCCAAGCGCCTGCTAATCGAGGCTCGCAACGAGGCAGAGACGATTCTTGCGGCTGTCGAACGCGCGCCGCAGAGCCAGGCATGGAAGCAGTTGACAGGCGAGGAGCAGGCGGCCATCTCCGCAGCGCAAATGCGTCTGCAAGCAATCAAGCTGGGCGAGGATTCGGCGGCGATTCGCGCGGCGACGCTAGCGCTGGACCAGGCCACGCGGCGCTTTGCCGAACTGATGATGGATGCCGCTGTAACCACAGCCATGCGCGGCAAGACCATGGAAGCTGCCGGCGAAGAGATAGGCGACGCAGTGACCGCACCGCATGCCATGGCGCCGGCGGAATTCAAGTAGTGCGGTGTTAGCGAGTATAGCGGTCCCGCTATCAAAATGCCGCGTAGTTCAGAATCAGGAATCGGCAAGCGGGTACAAGATGAGCATGGCAATCTGGGACCTCAAGGGCAAACACGAGGCAAATAGCATTTCAGAGTTTGAATCCGTGCTTGATAAGAGATACGGGCCGGATGTCAATGCATTTTGGATCATGCACGACGAAGAGATGAACCCCGCCATTTCCTTGCTGGTAAGAGGCGATCTTTCGTGCATTCATTACTTCCCGTACGAAGGACATCCGGGCTTTGTATCTGTGGGAACGGTTGAGGGTTTAGATAGGGAAGGATTTACGACATTCCGATTCGACACCTTGGAGCAGGAGGAGGAAATATGGAACCACCACGTTATCCTCGCCTCAGCGTCGATGTCAGCAGCGAAGGACTTCTTCATTTCAAAAGAACTACCTAAATCGATCGAGTGGACAGAACTGTAGCGGCTTGTAGCTTCAGTTGTGGAACGATTGATTGAAAATATGAGTGAACCCGAAAGAGACGGATTGTATGAGCGAAGCAACTGAGAAAAACATTTCCGCCGACAAGCTGGTACGCGTGACCTTTCAACCCGAAGGCAAGACGGTTGAATTCGAGTTTGGCAAGATGCCGTACCAGCATCACGGCAAGCCGATGTCGTTTCTCGACGTAGCCGAGAACCATGACGTTTTTCTCGACCATGCCTGCGGAGGCGTCTGCGCCTGCACCACCTGCCACCTGTGGATCAAGGATCAGGACGGCATCAGCGAGGCGGACGACGATGAGATCGACCGCATGGACATGGCCGCCGACCAGCAGTTGAATTCGCGGCTGGGCTGCCAGGCCGTCATCACCCGCCCCGGCAACTACGTGGTTGAGATTCCCAAGTGGAACCGCAACTACGTCTCCGAAGGCAAGCCGCTGACCCTGACCGCAGAGAAGTAAGGAGATCCAATGCCGCGCGAGATTTTATGGACTGACGCCGAAGAGATCGGCATTCAACTGCAAGAGAAGTTCCCTGCCCTGGACCCGCTGACCGTCCGCTTTACCGACCTGCACCGCTACGTGACCGAACTCGAAGGCTTCGCCGACGATCCGGCCAAGTCCAACGAGAGCCGCCTTGAGGCGATTCAAATGGCGTGGCACGAGGAGTGGCAGGACGCGCAGGGTTAAAGGCTGAATTATTCCAGAGTGAATCCAGCCAACGCGGCGGCTTCACGCAGCCGCTGATCGAACGACAAGAATACTTTGCCCTTGGGTTTGCCTTCGCACCACTCGAGTGCCGCCGCAAGCTGTAGTGCAACCGCGGCTTGGAGGGGATGCAGCTCAAGCAGCGAGGATGCCTGAGCCGCGATCTTTAACGAAGGCTGGATCGGAATCCAGGTCATAGCAATGATCTGCGCTAGTTTCTTTCCGGCGAGGAATTCGTTGTCGCTGGCCTGGCCCATCCGCACCAGGCGCGTCAGTCCACTGATGATCTCAACAGGAGTGGACCACCAGACGACGACTCCATAGTCTGCGAAATACGCCGTTGCCCTCTCGGTCTGCGCCTGTTGTATGCAAAGCGGGATGAGCGCGCTTGAATCCCAAAAAGCAAGCGGCAGATTCATCGACCATCCCGCTCCTCACGCCAAACCTGCTCCATGACCTCGTCTGAAATCATCGGGCCGGATGGCGTGGGCAGCTTGTAACCCGCTGGGCGTTGCATTTTCGCGGGGGTGACGACACCTTTCGCAATAAGACGGCGCATCCCAACGTCTTCATCCTCGACCGGCCCGACAGAGACCAACCGGGCAACGGGCGTATTGCGATCGAGAATCAGCACTTCCTCGCCGTTCTTGACATATTGGATATGAGCGCTGAGTTTGGCCTTCAGTTCGCTGATCTTTGCTGTTCTCATATTGACATTCTAGCGCAATATGACTAACTTGGTCATGATTAGGGCGCAGATATTTGTCTGACTGCCTAAAGACGAGCCCGAGAATTGCTTATCTCCACTCGGACTCCCTCTGCTCGCTCCATCCGAACGACCCTTCAAAGTGCTGGTATTCCTTCTTCTGGCCTGGCACGAGATAGACGCTGAGGACATCGAAGCGCGCCGGCGGGGCCTCCTGCTGGGGCAACTGGCGCACATATTGCCGAGCCAGGCGGCGCAGAACGTGGCGTTTGTGCGAGTCCACGGCGACCTCGGCGGGAGTTAGATCGTGGGCGGTGCGGGTCTTTACCTCAACAAAGCAAAGCATCGGCCCCTGCCATGCAATCAGGTCGATGTCGCCGGGTAGATTGCCCGCCGACCAGCGCCGTGCTACCACGATGTAGCCTTTGCGGCGCAGGTAAAAGAAGGCCGCATCTTCGCCGTCGATGCCGGTTTCAAGATGAGCGGGCAGCGACGATGCGCCGCGCCGACGGGCGACCGCATGCAGGCCAGCCAGTGTGCGCTCCGCACAGGCAACGTGAATCTGTTCCATCCATCCCATGGCAAACCATTGTCTGCCAGCCGGGCGAAAGGCGCAAATCCAGCGGCGCGAAGCCGAGCTGGCGCTATGCTGCCGGCTCGCAGCGCTGCATCCAGGCCGCGGGCGTTAGCATGGAAGAATCCCCATGGCGAAGCCCACGCTCCAATCGGCACATCCCCAGCAGAAAGCAGATTCAACAACCTCGATTGTGCTGTCGTTTGCCTGCGTCTACTTTTTCTGGGGCTCGACGTATACGGCCATTCGCATTGGAGCCGCCGAGATGCCGGCGCTGCTGCTGGCGGGTACGCGCTATCTTGTCGCTGGCTCGATTCTGCTGGTCTGGTGCCGGTGGCGCGGCCTGCGCCTGCTGGGCACATCGAAGGCCATGCTCACGCTGAGTCTGGTTGGTTTGCTGCTGCTGGGCGGAGGCAATGTGAGCCTGGTGTATGCGGAAAAGACCGTCGCCAGCGGCCTGTCTTCGCTGCTGTTCGCCGCCACTCCGCTGTATGTGGCGCTCATCGAGATGCTGCTGCCGAGGGGTGAGCATCTGCCGACGCGCGGCTGGCTGGGGCTGCTGCTGGGTTTTGCCGGACTGGCCGCGTTGGTGTGGCCTTCGCTGCAACACGGATTAGGCGGCGACCGCAGGCTGCTGTGGGCTATTGGCGCCCTGCTGTTCGGCGCACTCTCCTGGGCAGCGGGGAGCATTCTGTCGCGGCGCGCGCGCTTGCCGCTGAACAGCCTGGTGGCGGCGGCCTGGCAGATGCTGGTAGCAGGCGCTATCTTAACCACGCTGGGTACAGCGCTGGGCCAATGGCCTCAGTTCCACGTGAACGCCAACTCCATCGGGGCGCTCGCTTACCTGATCACCGGCGGCTCGCTGATCGGCTATACCTGCTTTATCTATCTGCTCGAACATGTTCCCGTAGCCAAGGTCTCGTCGAATGCCTACGTGAACCCATTGGTCGCGGTGCTGCTGGGGATCCTGTTCTTGCATGAGCGGCCAGCGGCAGCGGAATTCGCAGGCATGGCGGCCATTGTGGTGGCTGTGTTTTTGCTGACCACCGCTCAGGTGAAGACCAGGCCACTGCCTATCGAGGAGTTGGAGCAGGTACCGGCGGAATGAGCGTCTCGCACTACCTGATCAGCAAGCCCCAGATCACGGAGGTCACGCCGATGAGCGAAGCGACGATCCCAAAATACCAGTAGATGCGGCTGCGGGTGAGCAGCGTGACCGAGCTGATGACCAATCCAATCTCAAGCAGCGCCTCGCCCAGATCGAAGAACTTGGCCTGGCGCTCGGCCTGCTTCACTTTTTCCTCAAGAGCCTTGGCTTCGTTCTGCTCTTCCTTCAAATCGTCTGCCCACTTTGCCTGGTGGTCGGCATAGCCCTTGGCGATCTTCTTCGCGGCGTTTGCGTCGGTGACAGTGACCACGTTGAGAAGATCGGTGACCAAAGCTGTGTCGTAGGCGCGATTCTTCTTGGCCTGGTATTCGTTCCATGTATCGCTGGCCTCGGCCTGCTTGAGCACCGCCTCAGTGTGGGTGCGGTGGCCCAGCACGGTGGTGATGGCCACCAGCACAGCCAGCACGCTCATGGTAAAAGCAACCGGTCTGAGCGACTTTGCGTGCTCGGCGTGCTCGGCTTGTTCCTGCAACTCCTGAGCTTCGTTAGCTTCCATGGGGTTAAATGTCCTCCGGTTTCAATCCTGTTCGTTTGGCAATTAGGGCAAGCATAACAGGGCCAATCTCTTCGCCATCGTGGAAGGCCCACGTGAATTCATAGGGATAATTGGGATGTTCAAGCTGCTTGTGGGAACCGCTCTTGCTCACGCGAAGTTTCTCACGCCAACCAACCCGCTGCAAAGCTCGCAAGACTTTCGACGCACGCGAGGAAGGCCACTTGCTCATCGGAAGGCTCTAGGCTACGGCAAAACTTACGTGATCCGGAGTCGATTGAGCTGCTTCAATTTGGTCGGCTATCACTCGCAGCGCCAGCGCTTCAGCCTTTGAACGGGCCTCTGTGCGAGTGGCTCCGTACACAAGCACTCCAGGAAGACTTTCGATTTCCGCTATCCAGCGGCCATCTTCTTCTCGATCAAAAACGATCTCGAAATCCATCGAACACACCTCTTCGGAAAGCCGTTGTTCCGCTGAAATGATTTTACGCCTAGTAGGTTATTTCCGCTTCCAGCGCACGCCGTCCTTGGAGTCTTCGATCACGATACCCTTCTCGGCCAGTTCATTGCGGATCTGGTCGGCGCGGGCAAAGTTGCGCTGCCGCTTGGCCAGTGTGCGCTCAGACACCAGAGCGTCGATCGCCTCATCGGTGAGCAACTGGCGGGCCAGCAGCTCGGGAGCCACATCGGCCATGCGGCCAGCCTGCGCGGCCCATTCGAGTGCTAGCCGAGTGGGTTCGGCATCGTGGTCTTCGATTACGTCGAAGACGGCGTCGAAGCTGGCCAGCACGGCCAGGATCGCTTCCCGGTCCGCTGCAAGCAGCTCTCCCTTGTCGATTGCAGTATTTGCCGCGCGGATCAGGTCGAAGATGGGCGCGCGCGCTTCGGCGGTATTCAGGTCGTTGGCCAGCGCGGCAAGATAGTCGGCCTGCGCCTTCTCCGCAACAGTTTGCAGATCGGCATTCGAGCCCTCTGCTAACTTGCTGTTCACCAGCCGCTGGCGGAAGATTCTCAGGCGCTCGATCGCATTGGTGGCTTCGATCAGCCCGTCAAAGGTGAAGTTGAGCTGGTGCCGGTAGGGCACCGAAACCAGCGCGAGACGGATGGCCGAGGCTTTGTAGCCCTTTAGCAGCAGGTCGCGGAGTGTATAGAAATTGCCCTCGCTCTTTGACATTTTGCGCCCGTCCACCAGCAGAAAGCGCACATGCATCCAATGGCGGGCAAAGGGCTTGTGCGTCACGCTCTCGCTCTGCGCAATTTCATTCTCATGGTGCGGAAACATCAGGTCTTCGCCGCCGGCGTGCAGGTCGAAGCTGTCGCCCAGAAACTCCATGGCCATGGCCGAGCACTCGATGTGCCAGCCGGGCCGGCCGCGTCCAATGGCCGTATCCCACGAGGTCTCGCCGGGCTTGGCGGCCTTCCACAGCGCAAAGTCACGGGCCGAGTCCTTCTCATACTCGTCGAGATCGACGCGTGCGCCGTCTTCCATTCCGCTGAAGTCTTTCTTACTCAGCTTGCCATACTCCGGGAAGGATGCGAGGCGAAAGTACCAGGAGCCGTCTTCGGCCTGATAGGCGGCGCCTGCCGCAGCCAGCTTCTGGATCAGCTCGACCATGCGCGGAATGTGCTCCGTGGCGCGGGCAATCACCTCGGGCCGCTCAATGCGGAGGGAGTCTAAGTCCTCAAAAAATGCGCGCTCGTAGCCTGCTGTGTAATCGCCGATGGGGACACCCGCGGCGGCGGCATTGCGGATGATCTTGTCGTCCACATCCGTGATGTTCATGACGTGGCGAACCGGGGTTCCGGTGAGCTTGAGAAAGCGTCGCAGAATGTCTATCTGCAGGAAGGTGCGAAAGTTGCCGATGTGGCCATAATCGTAGACCGTCGGCCCGCAGGCGTACATGCGCAGGGTCTTGCCGTCCATGGGAACGAGCTCGTCCAGTCGTCCTGTGAGGGTATTGAAAAGGCGGATCGGCATCGTTTGTGGGTCGAACTGCTTGCTCGTAGCTGCTGACAACAAATCGGCGGGCATATGACCTTATCGATTGTACCAGCGGGCATAGGCAGCGAGCCGGAACGCGAGGGTTTGCGGGCGCCAATTCCCTTGTTCACGGCCTCGATGGAGTTCTCCCGCGAGCAAACTAGGGCTCCCAATCCTACTTCCGGTCCAATCGGAACGCCGCCGCCTGGAAGTCGCCGCGAAACTCTGTGTCCATATCCAGGCCGTGGTTCATCCACCATGCCCCGCTGGCCGTTGCAGGCGTTTCCATGCGCGCCTTACCCTGGATCGAACTCAAGGTGTATTCCGCCGCCGGGTCAAGCCCCTTGAGCTTTAGCGTTGGAAACAGCCGCCCCTCCTGGGTCGAATGGATAAAGGCAAAGACCACCGACTGGCTTTTGTCTGGCCGCACCGTCTGCGTGGCGGAAAACTCGCTGCCGTTGCGCGGCGAAACCAGCCGGTAGAGGTTTCCTTGCACGATGGTCGCCTGCACCTGGTGGTAGGCCGCGATCAGCCGCTTGGCCGTCGCCGTCTCCTCGTCGCTCCACTTGGCGATGTTGGCGCCGATTCCCAGCGATCCCTGCATCGAGCTGAGCATCCTGTATTCAAGTGAGGTCGTACGCTTGTTCAGCCAATGCGGCGTGTCGGTTACCCAGGCCATCATCACCTGCGGCGAATAAGCATAGGTGAATCCATCCTGCTGCGTCAGCCGGTCGAACGGATCTGTGTTGTCCGAAGGCCAAACCTCGTCGGTGTAGCGCAGAATCCCCAAGTCCACGCGCCCGCCGCCGCCCGAGCAGGACTCGATCTCGACATTCGGATGCTTTTGCCGCAGTTCGGCCAAAATCGAGTAGAGACTACGCGTGAACTCGACATAAACCCGCTTCTGCTCCCCCGCGGGCAACTGGTCCCACCCCGGCTCGCTCCAGTTGCGGTTGTAATCCCACTTCAGGAAGGCGATATCGTTCTCAGTGAGGACCTTGTCCAGAAAACCAAACACATAAGCGCGCACATCCGGCCGCGCCAGATTCAAGACAAGTTGATTGCGCTGCTCCGACTCCGGCCGGCCTGGGAAGTGAAGCACCCAATCCGGATGCTTCCGGTAAAGATCGGAGTCGGGATTCACCATCTCCGGCTCAACCCATAGCCCAAAATCCATCCCCAGCGCATGAACCTTGTCGATCAGCGGCTTGAGCCCGCGCGGGAACTTCTCCGCATTCACATACCAGTCGCCCAGACCGGCGTGGTCGTCCTTCCGCTGCCCAAACCAGCCGTCGTCCATTACAAAACGGTCGATGCCGAGGGCAGCCGCCTTCTCTGCCAGCGCTATCTGCCCGGCCTCGTTGACTTTGAACTCCGTCGCCTCCCACGAGTTATAAATCACTGGCCGGGGCTTGGGCAGCGCTTGTCCCGCAGTCGCCGCGGTTCGTGGCAGCACATGCTCCAATTCAAAGCGGTGCAGCAGCCGCGAGGCTCCGCCCAGCCCATTCGCAGCGTAGCCACCATAAAAGACCGGTGTCTCCAGCCGCTCTCCTGGGTGCAGGACGTAGCCGAAATCGAATGGATTGAAGCCGCCCGTCACCCGCACCGCGTCCAACTGGTCCTGCTCCACCGTGATCCGCCACGATCCGCTCCCCGCCAGCGCGCCAAACCAGACGCTGCCATGATCCTCGTTGGCGTCGCCGGCCTGAATGGCGAACCACGGATTGGCCTGGTGCCCCGTGGAGCCGCGCCGGCTCTCGATTACCCGCGCCCCGTGCAGCACCGTCTCCTGGTTCAGCGTCCATTCTCCCGCCCAGCGGCCGGTCAGATAGTTCAGCGAATAGCGGTCCGCCGGCAAAGCCCACGATGCCGCTGCGGCCTGCTCCACCGTCACGGGCTCCGCCCCGCGATTCTCGATGGACGCCGACCGCGCCAGAATCCCGCTCACGGGATCCATCGCGTAGTGCAGCGTAACAAAGATGGGGCGAGAAATGTCCTTGAGCACCACGTCGAATCCGTTCGGCTGCGCGGTATGGCTCTCGTAGTGCAGCACCAGATCGCGGTTGCCGTCGGCAAAGCTCACCTTCAACGCCGGTTCATTGAACAGCCCTGCTCCCCAGCCGGCATATTCCTGCGGCGTGTTTGAGTAGGACGAATCGAACGAGGCCCACTCGGGCAGCGCCGAAGCCGCAGGAAAGGCATCTGCTGCGCCCAATTTGCCGCCCCAGTAAAGCTGCTGGAGTTCGCCCCTCTGGTTCACGCCAAATACATAGGAAACCCCGCCGCCGTCGAGCCGGAAAACCTTGGCCGCGGCATCGAAGCTGGCGCTTGCCGCCTGGCCAGACGCAACAAGAGAAGCGGAAAGCAGAACAAGAACCGCTGAAATGGTCTTCAACACAAGCATTCTCCTCAGGGCTTTACCCAAACCGCCCTATCATACCACCCGGTTTGAACAATTCATCGAGTCGTTGTACTCGGATCGAAACCGCATTCGTCTATCTCGTAAGAAACAAATCAGAGTCGATTATGCGGCGGCGGGTTGTATTGTGACGTTAAAGCCAAGGTTTTGCAGGCGGTTCACAAGCTTGTTGGCCTGTTGATCCTTATTGCGTTTGTCAAAATAGT
>Ga0302319_10012672_pt1 | contig 15874 bp, 12 predicted proteins | sample Bog_T0_2_FD_203319 | JGI IMG/M metagenome (GOLD analysis project Ga0302319, IMG submission 203319) | Peat permafrost microbial communities from Stordalen Mire near Abisko, Sweden - Bog_T0_2 | ecosystem: Environmental > Terrestrial > Soil > Wetlands > Peat | place: Sweden: Abisko, Stordalen Mire...
GGACTGCGTCCGGCGCCTGGCGAGTCCGATCCCGCGTTCGGCAAAATCACGCTGCGGGACGGGAGAACGATCGCCTATACCGACCGCGGCCCGCGCACCGGGACGCCCGTACTTTACTTTCACGGCTTCCAGGGCTCGCGGCTTGAACGCGTTCCCGGCCTCGATGAGATCCTCGCGAAACTCGAAATCCGGCTGATCTCGCCGGACCGTCCCGGTATCGGTCTTTCCACGCCGGTGCGCGGCCGCACCCTGCTGGGATGGGCTGACAACGTGCGCCAGTTGACAGAGCAGGTGCTCGGTCCCGGCCAGCCTTTTTCTATTCTCGGCTTCTCCGCCGGAGCTACTTATGCGCTGGCCTGCGGACAACTGCCCGGCCTGCGCGCCATGGCGCTGGTAAGCGGTCTGGGGCTGCCTCACCTGATCTCGGAATGGCGGCGTTATTCGAGCGAAGTATGGCGAATTCTGCTTTCGGCGAAGCTGGCGTACTTCAGGGCCGGAGTCTTTCTGAAGATCGAAAAGAAGCAGCGCGATCGCGTCGTCAACGACTGGGGCGGTTACTACAAAGACGTCCAGCACGACCTTTCGGCGGACGATCGGAGAATTCTGGCGCGGCCTGAAGTGGAAGAGCTCTTCCATGAGAATCGCCGCGAGGGTATGGCACAGGGCATGGGTTGTTTACTCAATGAAGTGCAGGCATTTTATTCCGATCCGCGAATCGACGTCACGCGTCTTGCCGCCTGTCGGGTCCTCATTTTCCACGGAGCCGAGGACACGGTTGTGCCGGTCTCGGTAGCCTGGGATCTGCATCGCAGGATTCAGTTCAGCCATTTCATTGAACTGCCGGGGCGCGGGCATTATTTCATTTACGACGAGGGCCAGATGGAGAAGGTGCTCTGCGAATTGTCAAATGCGCACCGCGGCTGCCCGGCCGATAAACAGAGTGTGCCGGCCGCCTGAGCCGGCGTGTGGGCGGCAGCGCTGTACATCCACTTCAAATCCGGCGCGGGTCATAAGTTTTTCGAACGCAGGGTCGGAGGCCGCCGACCAGTAAGCGGCGCATCCTCGCGGCCTGAGTGCGGCCCGGGTTCTCCGCAGACCCGCGAAGTCATAAAGGCGACGGTTTGCTCCGGTGCTGAAAGCCGCCGGGCCGTTATCTACATCGAGGATGATGCTGTCGAAGGCCTCGGCCGATTCGCCGATGATATCGCCTACATCTCTCAGCGCTATGCTGACGCGAGGATCCGCCAGCGCCTCCGAGGCCAGCGGGAGCGCCGGGTCTCGATTCCACGCGACCACAGCGGGTGAGATCTCGGCTATCGTTATCGAGGCATCCGGCCGCAGACATGCGAGGGCGGCCGTCAGCGTGAAGCCAAATCCCAGTCCCCCGATGAGGACTCGAGCCTTGCGTGTGTTATGGACGTGGGCGCAGGCCAGTTCCGCGATCTTTTCTTCCGAGGCATGGCGCCGGGTCGACATGAGTTCGGCTCCGTCGATGCGGACGGAGTACGTGCCGTCGTGTTCGTGAAGAGAAATGGTTTCGCCATCGGGCATGAGGGCCGTATCGATGGTTGTCCATTTTTTCATGGGTGGCGAACCTTACCAGCGTAGCGCCGCCGTTCCGGAGGAGGATAATAGAGGCAGGTGCCGTATGAGAAAATTCGTCGTTTATTCTTTGCTGGCGATGACGCCTTCAGTGTTCGCGCAGTCCTCTCAAACCGATTCGACGATGAAAACGGAGAAGGCGCAAAAGGTTAAGAAGAAGGGCAAGGGAGCCGCGTCCGAAGTGGCCGGCGGGGTGGGTTCGGCAGCCGGCGGTGCGGCGAAGGGCGCCGCAGATCTGGTAACGCTTCATCCAATAGACGCAGGCGCCGCTGTGGGCACCGGCGCTGTGAAGGGCGCGAAAGGCGTTACCGTAGGCACGGCCAAAGGGGTAGGACACGTGCTAAAGAAAATCTTTTGAGCGTAAACTCCGGTCTGCGATATTTTTCGTCCGATTTTTAGTTTTTTTGAAATGTCGGTTGCATTTTTCCGCCCGGCAACATGCTACAATCGCGGAATCACTACCAGGGCGTAATCGTTTTGTAGCCTGGACCCAGGAACCCGCCACCAGTCTCGCGGACCCGAGTTTGTTGCCTGGAACGTCCGAAGACCTTGTCGGTCTCACCTTAAATCTGCGTCGGATCCCGATTCCGTTACACAAATTTTCCAGAAGGGGAGACTTTCAGCATGTTCAGTTTATTCAGCAGGCATATGCGCGCACCGGCCGCATTACTCGCTTTGTTCGCCGGGGCTTTGACGGCCTACGGCCAATCCTATTACGGAGCCCTCCGTGGTAACGTTACCGATCCCAACGGCGGCGCGATTGTCACCGCCAAAGTAACGCTGACGAATGAGGGTACGTCCGAGCAGCGCACTACCGTGACCGCTTCGGTGGGTGAGTTCGTTTTCAACGAAGTGAACCCTGCGACGTATTCGGTTTCGATCGAATCGCCCGGCTTTAAGAAGCTGGAGCGCCACGGCATCATCGTAGGCACGCAGCAGCAGATCGCGCTTGATTTGAAGATGGAAGTCGGCCAGGTGTCGGAGAGCGTGCAGGTGACCGAGTCGGCCCCGCTGATCGAGGCCGCGACGGCTTCTCAGGGCCAGGTGCTGGACAATCAGAAGCTCTCGGATCTGCCCAATCTGGGCCGCAACCCGTTCATGCTGTCAAAGCTGGCGGCCAACGTGATTCCGGTAGGCAACCCGGCTTACAACCGCATGGAAGATCAGAGCGGATCAAGCTCGATCTCGATTGCCGGCGGCCCGGTTCGCGGCAATAACTATCTGATCGACGGCGTGCCGATTACGGATGCCGATAATCGCGCGATTATTATTCCGACGCTTGAGGCGGTGCAGGAAGTTAAGGTTCAGGCGAACACGTATGACGCGGAAATGGCGCGCACCGGCGGCGGGATGTTCAACACGCTGATGAAGTCCGGCGCGAATGAATACCATGGCAGCCTCTATGGCCACCTTCGGCGGACGGCGTGGGATGCCAACAGCTTCTTCAACAACGCGGGCGGGGTGCCGATTACCAATCAGCCCAACGATACGTGGGGCGCAAGTTTCGGCGGCGCGGTGATTATTCCGCATTTGTATAACGGCAAGAACAAGACGTTTTTCTATCTGGGCTATGAGCATTACGATGACATCCAATCGGCGTCTTCGGTGTTCAATGCGCCGACCGCGGCACAGAAGTCCGGCGATTTTTCAGGTGCAGGAAACCCGATCATCTACAATCCCCTTTCCGGCACGACACGCACTCCTTTCACCAACAACATCATTCCCCCGAGCATGCAGAATCCGGTAGGGATGGCGCTCGCTACCTATTTCCAGGCGCCCCAGACCACGCCGAGTTCTTATGGCGCTTACGACATCACCGGTTCGGCCCAGCTTCCCTGCCGCGCGGCGCAGTACACGGGAAAGCTCGACGAGGACTTCACCCAATGGTGGCGAGCCAGCATCAGCTATCTGCGCTACTTCTCGCTCGAGCCCGGTAACACCTGGTTCACAAGCCTTTCGACTCCGGATGGTTGGCGCTTGCTGCGCCGCGTAGATGCGACTCAGATCAATAACCTGATCACTGTAAATCCGACCACGGTAGTGACTGTTCGCTACGGTTTCAATCGGTTCCCGAACTACACTTATGACGTTAGCCAGAATTTCAATCTGGCGGGCCTTGGCTTTTCGCCTTCGTTCGTTTCCAGCATTCCGACGGCTAAGTCACAGTTCCCTCCGATCCTGATGACCAATCTGTATTCGCTCGGCGTGCAGGACAACAACTCTTTCGTCGATCTGGCTTCGAATAACTTCGGGACCAGCGTAGCTAAGTATCTGGGCCGCCACAGTCTGAAGATGGGTTTCGATTACCGCAAAATTAAGGCTGCCGGCAACGATTTCAACGATGCCGCGGGCAACTACAGCTTTAACGGCATCTTCACGAAATCAGCGCCGACCTCATCCGGCACCGGCGGCGCGGATCTTGCCGATCTGCTGCTGGGCTATCCTTCGAGCGGCAATATCTATACCTCTACCAAGCTGTCTGAGTTCTCTAACTACTACGGCGCTTACATTCAGGACGATTTCCGGTTCAGCTCGAAGCTCACCATCAACATGGGAATGCGTTGGGAGCACGAAACCGGTATCCAGGAAGCGAACAACGGTATTGTCGTGAATTTCGACGGCACGGCAACCAATCCTCTTGCCGCCGGCGTTACCGGTATTTCGCCCAAGGGAGAAATAGTCTATGCGGGCGGAGGCAAGACCGCTGCGGGCAACCCCTACAGCAGCAAATGGGGTCCGCGGCTGGGTCTGGCTTATCAGTTGAACTCTAAGACTGTGCTTCGTGCCGGGTATGGCGTGTTCTTTGCCCCGCAATTCGCCTTGGGCTCGCCGATCGCGACCGTCGGTTACAACCAGACCACAACCTACATCGCGTCCACCAACAACAACGTAACCCCGGACCACACACTCACGAATCCCTTCCCGACCGGCATTATTCAGCCCGTCGGTAACACGCTCGGGACCTCGACCGGCATCGGCCAGGCGTTTACGCTTGTGGATCCGCATGCCCGTTCGCCCTACGTTGAACAGTTTTCGCTTGACGTTCAGCGGGAACTTCCTTTTGGCATCGCGGCGGAGGTTGGCTTTGTCGGATCGAAGTCCAGCCACCTGAGCCTCGGTTCGACATCTCTCAATGGCAATGCGCTGAACCCCAGCCTTCTTTCGATGGGCTCGGCTCTTACGCAGCAGGTTGCGAATCCGTTTTACGGACACGGCGGCGCAGGAGTAATTGGCACCGCTAACGTCCAGGAATCGCAGTTGCTTCTGCCTTATCCGACCTACAGCACGATCAGCTACCAGTTCAACGACAACAATAAAGCGATCTACGACTCGATGGTGATGAAACTGCAGAAACGGCTCAGCAACGGGTTGACCATGCTCTCGTCTCTGACGTGGTCGCGGAACTGGGACGAATCGGGCGGCGGCGTGGGTAACACCCTGAACGCGGGCGCGAAAGGACCTCAAAACCCCTACAATCTTGCCGCGGAGTACGCTTTCTCGAACATCGATTCGCCGTGGCGGTGGTCAACGTCGGCATCTTATCAGCTGCCTTTCGGTACTGGTAAGAAGTGGCTGACTAACGGCAAGGCGCTCAACTATGCGGTGGGCGGCTGGAGCATCAATACGGTTTCGATTTTCCAGACCGGCTTCCCGCTGCAGATCTCGCAGGCAACGAATTACAATTCGTCGTTTGGTTATGCCAGCCAGCGGCCGAATGCCACAGGCACTTCGCCGATCACGAGCGGAAGCCTGGAAGCTCGCCTGAACAACTACATCAATCCGGCGGCTTTCTCAACCGCTCCCGAGTACACCTTCGGCAACGTGGGACGCACGATCGACATGCGCGGTCCCGGTCAGGTGAACTGGGATATGTCGATTTTCAAAGATGTCTTGATTAAGGAAAAAGTGAAGGCTCAGTTCCGCTGCGAAGCGCTCAATGCCATGAATACGCCGTTGTTCTATGGACCGAGCACGACGTTCGGAAGCAGCTCTTTCGGGAAGATCACCACCCAGGCGAACTTCTCGCGGCAGATGCAGCTGGCTCTTCGCTTCTCATTCTGACTCGGGAAGGGGCAGGCGCAGTCTTAGCCTGCCCCTTTTCTAATAAATCGCCACCGAAACCCTCAACACCACCGGTTCTCCCCCGAAGTTCAATCCCCAGCCCGGTTTCATCCCCGTTCCAAATCCTCCGGATGTGAAAACGCCGTTCTCCGAGGTTCCCTCTTCGAAACGCACGAACTGACGATATTTGCCGGGTTCCGCAGGATGGATGTCCAGGCGGCAAAAGAAGCGCCACCGGGAACTGGTCGTCTCTTAGCCGGGCTACGAGTGCGCGGCCCGTGGGCTGCGGACTGGCGATCTACGCGCCAAAAGACAATGTTTGAGTTGGCTTGCCCTTTCTCTTCGGCAACCGCCTGCGGTTGGCCTTCGAGGGTTCAGGCGTCCAAGGGGGACGGCGAGCCCATGGGATTGCCGTCCTTCGCGATGACATGCGAATAAGTGGCGGGGTCGCGCTTCATTCATCCACTCGGGCATGTAGTGCTGGCCGCCTTCGGGAGTTCCGCCCGGCCAGGCGAGCTTTGAATCCGGGCGCTCGGCATGAGATGAGATTAGGCGCGCCGACAGAGGCGCCCGTCAACAGCAACGTCCCATGCGGTTAATGTCATTCGCATTGTGGGGCTCCCGGGCACGGCCACGGAGTTGCGATGTGCGCCGCCTGGATCCGCTGCTCGGGAGCAACCCGAACGCCCGACTGGTGGCGATGGCGGCATATCGCGGCATACAGCGTGCCCTTGAGATCCATGCTCGTATCCCTCACACTGCGCTCCAAACACTGCCCATCGATCAATTTACGGTCAGGGAATTTCACGGTACGGCCGGTAAGCAGTCGCCCGATATTCGCTCACTGAAACCAGGGTAGCGACATCATGCACCCGTTCGTATTATCGCCTGAAACGCGCTCATCATCCATAATCAATAAATGCCCCTGCCCATCGTCCAGGTCGACGCGTTTACAGCGCATCCCTTCGGCGGCAACCCGGCCGCAGTCTGCGTCCTTCCCTCGGCGCGAGACGAATGGTGGCTGGCAAAGGTCGCCTCCGAGATGAATCTCTCGGAAACCGCGTTCCTCGTTCCCAATGGCGATGGCTACAGTCTCCGCTGGTTCACGCCGGCGGTCGAAGTCGATCTCTGCGGGCATGCCACGCTCGCCGCCGCCCATGTCCTGTGGACAGAGGGTTATCTCCAGCCCGAGCAGACAGCGCGCTTCTACACTAAAAGCGGGGAACTCACCTGCGAGAGGCGCGGCAGCTGGATCGAAATGAACTTCCCCGCCAAACTCGAAGAGCCGGCCGAACCGCCGCCTCATTTCGCCGAAGCCGTGGGTGCGAGGCTCGACTACGTCGGCCGCAATCAGTTTGACTACCTTGTCGAAGTCCAGGACGAAGCCACCCTGCGCGGACTCCGCCCCAGGCACCACCTGTTGCGGGAGTTGCCTGTCCGAGGCGTGATTGCGACCGCGCGCGGCACAGGCGCTTACGACTTCGTCTCCCGGTTCTTCGCCCCCGGCTCCGGCATTGACGAAGACCCCGTCACCGGGTCCGCCCATTGTGCGCTGACGCCCTATTGGGCCGCAAAGCTGGGTAAGATCGAGATGACCGCCTTCCAGGCCTCGGCGCGCGGAGGCGTTGTGAAAGTCCGACTGGAGGACGACCGCGTTGTCCTGATGGGTCAGGCCGTAACCGTGCTCCGCGGCGAACTTCTCGCATGAAAATACCGAATGCGATGCGCGGCGGCGAGCCTCCGCCGATTCTCGGCCGCTGGCGTAACCTGAACATTGTTGTCCTGATCTGGCTCGCCTTCCTCATCGTCTTGTTTTACGCGTTCACTCGCTACTTCTCATGAGGCCGCTGGACTGGATCGTCATGGTCGCGACCATTATCGCGATACCCAGCTTCGGGCTCTGGCGGGCGCGCGGGAGCAAAACCGTGAATCAGTACCTGCTTGCCGGGCGCTCCATGCCGTGGTACGCCATGGGTCTCTCCATCATGGCCACTCAGGCAAGTGCGATCACCTTCATCGCCACTACCGGTCAGGCGTACGTCGACGGCATGCGCTTCGTGCAGTTCTATTTCGGCCTGCCGATTGCAATGGTCATCCTCTCGGCAACCGCCGTGCCCATCTTTCACAAGTCCGGCGTCTTCACCGCGTACGAATATCTCGAACGCCGCTTCGATGCCAAAACCCGTGCCCTGGCGGCATTGGTATTTCTCATCCAGCGTGGCATGGCGGTGGGTCTCGCGCTCTACGCCCCCGCCATCGTGATGAGCGTCATCTTTGCCTGGCCGGACCGCATCACCACCCTCGTCATCGGCATCATCTGCGTCCTCTACACCACCATGGGTGGCATCAAAGCGGTCACGTGGACCGACGTCCTTCAGATGTCGATCATCTTTTCGGGGCTGATTCTGGGCCTCATCACTGTCATCTCACTGATGCCCCGCGGCGTGAGTTTCGCGGACGCGGTCTACCTGGCAGGCGCCGTCGGGAAGCTCAACGCGGTGGACCTTCACTTCGATGCGGACAACCGGTACAACCTTTGGAGCGGGCTTATCGGAGGCTCGTTCCTCGCGCTGGGCTACTTCGGCTGCGACCAGTCGCAGGTGCAGAGATATCTGACGGGCAAATCCGTAGCGCAGAGCCGCCTCAGCCTCCTGTTCAATGCCATGGCGAAGGTGCCGATGCAGTTCTTTATCCTGTTTGTGGGCGCAATGGTGTTCGTGTCGTACCTCTTCATCCAACCGCCCATGCTGTTTGAAAAAACGGCTATGCGAGCGATCGCGAAGCAACCGCAATATACTGCCGTGGAGCAAAGATTTGAAACAGCCTGGCAGCGTCGCAAGAGCGCGGCGGAGTCGCTGAACGAAGCCCGCAAAGACGACGACTCGGCGAAGCTCAACGCTTCGATAGCCGAATATCGGAGCGCACAAAAGGAAATCGAAAGCGCCCGCGAAAGCGGCGTCCGGCTCTACGAAAAAGCCACCGGCGAAAAGAAATTCAACGACACCAACAACATTTTTCTCACCTTCGTCACCACTTATTTCCCGGTGGGCGTGGTGGGTCTTGTGATCGCGGTAATTCTGATGGCGGCCATGTCTTCCAGTTCGGGGGAACTGAACTCCCTCGCTGCGGTTAGCGTGATGGATATCTATCGAAGGCACTTCCGCAGAGACGCCTCCGATAAACACTACCTGGCGATCTCGAGGCTCTTCACCGCGCTCTGGGGAGCATGGGCCGTGGTGTTCGCGCAATTCGCAAAGAACCTGGGCTCGCTCGTCGAGGCGGTCAACCTGGTGGGCTCATACTTCTATCCCGTCCTCCTGGGCGTCTTCGTTCTCGCGTTCTTCTTCCCGCGGGTGAAGGGCTCGGCCGCGTTCTGGGCGATTCTGACCGGAGAAGCAGGAATCGTAGCCTGCGCGGTTTTGACCAAAATCGCCTTCCTCTGGTACAACGTGGTGGGCTCCCTTATCGTGGTCGTTTTCGGCCTGCTCTACTCCACGATAAACCGTTCGAGTGGGATATCATTGACGGTGGTTTCCCGTTGCGACGCAGGTGGATCAGATACGGATTCGGTGGATCGCTAAGCGTTCTTGCCTGGCTCCTTTCCGCGCACCTGGATCCGTTTCCTGTCGCGCTCGCCGCATTCATTGCCACTACCTTCGTGGCGGGCACCGGTCCGGCAATCCTCTGTCTCTGTTTTTCGATTCTCTGGATCTCTTTCATCGCCCAACCCGCTCAGACGGTCGTTTTCACCGGTGGGGGCGTGCTGCTGTGCGCTCTGAGCACCCGCATGCACAGGGCGCTTGCGCGCACGGCTCAAAGCGAGCGATGGTATCGCCAACTAGCCGAGACATCGGCGGAGGGCATCTGGGTGCTGGACGAACTGGGCGCCATCGCTTACGCCAATCCGCGCATGGGCGAGATTCTGGGCATCGCTCCGGGTTTGGCGGCACTTGAACTGAAGGGCCGGATGGCGGAGGAGTTCCTCTTCCCGGAGGATCTCGCTGCCGAGCGAGTGCGCAATTGTGACCGCCGGGGAACGCTCCGCGATCAGTTCGATCGGAGGCTGCGGCGAAAGGACGGGGCCGAGGCCTGGGTTCTGGTCTCCACGAGCCCCCTCGTTTCAGACGACTTCGAGGGAACCCTGTCGATGATGACCGACATCACGGAACGCAAGAGCGCCGAACAGGCACTCGGGCGCTCCGAGGCGCGCTTCCGCAGCCTCTTCGAGAACGTGCTGGAAGGCGTGTATCAAAGCACCCCGCAGGGGCGGATTCTGGCCGCCAATCCCATGTTGCTCCGCATGCTGGGTCTGAACAGCGAGGCGGAACTCAACGAAGTCGACATCGCCAGCGATCTGTACCTCGACCCCGATACCCGCAGCCGTCTGCTCGAGCGTCTGGAAAACGAAGGCAGCCTGAGGAATGCCGAATATTCACTTCGCAGGCTCGATGGCCATGTGATCCGGGTGGTCGAGAACGCGCGAGTAGTGCGCGGCGAGGATGGAGGAGTGCTGTATTACGAGGGCACCCTGTCCGACATTACGGAAACGGATGGGCACGATGTTGCCAACGCGCTCATCGCGGTCGCAGGGTATGCCCGTCTGGTCCTCGAACAACTCCAGGAATCTCACCCTGCGCACTCCGCCGCTCAGGCATTACTGAGCGAGGCGGAACGCGCCGGGGAAATATCCCGAAGATCCGCTACTTAGCGGCCGGAGGAGCCGCGGGCGCGGGAGGCGGCGGCGGCCCAAAGTAGCCGTCATCGATCTTTACGTTCGCTTTGGCGCGCATGTCTTCCACAGCCTTGCGGGCCATTTCGGGGCGAATCGCCTTTTCAATATCTTCTTTCGAATCGGCCAGCGTTTTGAGCTTATGTTCCTGCACCACGATGATGTGGTAACCGAACGGCGATTTGACGGGCTGGCTGATCTCGCCCACCTTGAGCGAGAAAGCGGCCTGCTCGAACGGTGGAACCATCATCCCGCGGCGAAATTCGCCGAGGTCGCCGCCCTGCGCGGCTGAACCCGTATCGTCGGAATCGGTTTTGGCAATGGCAGCGAAGTCCGCACCAGCCGCCAGCTTCGCGCGCAGCGCATTCGCTTTGGCAAGCGCCTGCTCGTCGGTAAGTTCCGGTTTGCCTTCCGCGCCCGGCATGGGAGCGCCCTTCACGCGGACCAGAATATGTTTCGCCTTTACGCTTTCATACTCATTCTTGTGGGCATCGTAATACGCCTGAACCTCGGCGTCGTCGACCTTCAGATTCTTCTGGAGATCGTCAAACATCGCGCGGGCCAGGATGTCCTTGCGGCTGACCGCGATTTGCTCCTTCACCGCCGGGTCTTTCTCGAGTCCTTTCTTCTCGGCGTCTTCGGCAAGTAGATTCAGTTGTACGAGGTTCTCCGCGAACTGGCGCTTTCCCGCGCCCATCGCGAAGCTCTGGTATTGCTGAGGCAGGGCGGCGACCAGTTTGGCGTACTGGTCTACCGTGTAAGTGGTGTTCCCGATAGTCAGGATGACTTTGTTTGGATCCGCCGGAGCTTCGGCAGGCTGCGCGGCCTGCTCGGCTGCCAAAGCGGCAGGAGTCTTCGGCATTGCGGTGCTCTGAGCGAACAGGGCTGAGACAGTGGAAAAGGCCAATAAGGCGGTGCAAAATTTCACATCTAACATCTTACTTCAGACGATCCGGCCCCAAATTAGTCCCGCCTGGATCCTGAACACGGGTCGGCCTCCAGAGCCGCGCCGCCGGCACGAAGAAGACCGCGACTGCGCACAACGAAGCCGCGTTCATGACGAAGAAGGTCTGTGCCGGGGAAGACAGGCGCTTGAGCAGCGAGCCGGCGGGTACAACCTGATTCAGTAAAGTGAGCGCTACCAGCGCTGCCTCAAGTGCGAGGATCGTGGTTTTCAAGGGTTCTGGCAGAAACGGTGACGAGCCGATGAACAGCAGGATCGTCCATGGCAGTGCCAGACGGCTGAATTTGTGGGAAATGAAATGAAACCACATGCGGTTGCCGAAGGGGAGGAACAGCTTAGGGAAGCGCGCGTACACCTGCCACAGACCGGCGAGCGTTCGGAAGCGCCGGTAAAACTCGGTGCCCGCCAAAGCGGGAGAGTCGAAGGCTATGGCTGCGGGATCGAAAATGATTCGGTAACCCTCAAAGTAAGCCCGCAGAGAGAACGTCGCGTCGTCAGCCAGCGAGTCGGCCGGAATCGGGCGGGCGAGGGGACGGCGGAGGGCGTATATGCAGCCCGTCGCGCTGAAAATCGAGTCGATTTCCGAGTGGATTTTCCGCGCCCAGATTTCGTAGCGCCAGTAAAGGTCCATATCTGCCTGTTCGCCTGAATCGCCTCGGACCAGGTGCATTTCGCCGGTGCAGGCCCCAACCGTTGGATCGGCGAAGTTAGCAGTCAGGTGACGCAATGCCTGCGGGTCGAGGGGCTGTCTGACATCGGTGAAGAACAGGATGTCGCCGGATGCTCTGGCAATACCCAGGTTCAGAGCCGTCGCCTTTCCCGCTCTCGGGGCATCGATAAATGTGATGCCTCGCTCTGCGTATTCAGCCGCAATGGCCGCAGTGGCATCCGTCGAACCATCCGACACGACGATGATCTCGAGGAGACCTTTCGGATAGTCGAGGGCGAGAAACGTTTCCAGTTTCTGCCGGAGATGCGCCCCGCCGTTGTGAACGGCCATGATCGCCGACACGGGAGGTTCGAGAGAATAATCTTTGTATACCGCAGGGGCTTTGCGCCACGGCACTGCCGCCAGGAGCAGCGGGTAAAGGCCGAGGATGTAGAGAATCAGGATCAGAGACGTGGCGAACAGGATGGACGCGAGCATAGAGTCAATCGCCGGATAACGGCCGCAACCTGCCGGGTCCGACAATAGCGTCGACCAGAATCTCGATATCCATCCACAGCGAGCCTTCCTTGATATAGAACAAATCGTATTCAATATCCCTGCATTCTTCGGGCAGATAGGACGGCTCTCTCGGCTCATGGACCTGCGCCCATCCGACAATGCCGGGCTTAACTGAAAAACGGTGCGCATAAAAAGGCATCACAGCCGTCAGGTGATGGGCGAAATGCCGGCGAACCGGACGGGGCCCTACCAGCGCCATGTCGCCGCGCACAATGTTAATCAGCTGCGGAAGATTAACCAACCCGAACCGTGAGATCAGCCGTCCCGCGCGCGTTCGACGCTCATCGCCTGCTATCGAGGTGGTGCGAAAGCGGAGCAGGCGGAAGGGGATGTATTGAAAACCGGCACATTCCACGCTTTCAAAAATCGGGCCGGGACCTCCGAAGCACGCGATCGCCAGAGCAGCCAGCAACAGCACCGGGGAGAAGGCGATCAGGCAGAGAAGTCCGATCAGGTTGGTATAAACGGCCTGAATGGCCATGGTGCGCGCATCGCCGCGCAGGGCGGCGGAGATGAGCAGTTCGACGGGCTCAAGACGCCTGCAGCACACGCGGCTGAAGAGGCTTTCGTAAACCAGCGGAGATTCTTCGACTTTCGTACCCGCACGCAGGCACCCCAGCAGGCTCGATGCCGGAAGGCGGGTTTCCCAGTCAGCCATGTCGACCACGATCCTATCGGGGCGAAGGCGCGCAACGATCTCCCCGAAATCGTCGATTTCGCCGAGAACCGGGACGCCCGCCGGAGGCAACACCTCGGGAACTCCGACAATTCCGATAACCGATCGGCCCAGCGGCCCGATCAGGCTGAGCCCGACCGAATCGAAGCCCAGCAGAAGTACGCGCTCGCGCTCGTCATCGGTTCCGTATAGCCACTCGCGGCCGGCGGCGAGCAGAAGTGCGGCGAAAAAGCCGCCGCCTACCACCAAAAACGGCGTTCTTCGGATTTCCAGAACATAAGTGAGAATCGCATGCAACAGAAGATTCACTCCGGTGCCGAGACAGAACTGCTCAATCACCCGGACCCATTCAGATTCGGTGGTGGAGGGCGAATTCTGCCGCAGCTCAATCGCGGCATAAAACGCCAGGGCCGAGACGCCGGAACCGACCAGCGTTTCCGACAGCGTCAGGCCGCCCTTAATGAACGTCATGTAGAGGGCGGTTGCAATGGCAAAGCCCGCGAGCACAAGGGCGAAATCGAGAATCCGGTGGGAATCGCGCATCAGGAAAGGGCTGGCTGGCGCCAGCCGGTGCTTTGTGCGCGAAAGGTGCGGGAGACTACGGCGGAGAAAGAGGGTAAGTCGAAGCCTGGGCAGTCCCGGCCCGCACCGCCTTCCACGCGAAGGGACTCGCCCCGTGCCAGATCTACGTTGAACGACCAGGCCGCTGCGCCCTCCGAAAGGGTCTTCCCGCGCACGATCCGCTCACCCGAGGGACCCGTCTCCACCCAGCTCAGGCGCAGCCACTTCCATTCGCGCGCGGCCTCTTCGAGACGATTCCACCACTCCTCTTCCGTCCGGGTCTTTTCGAGACCTTTGGCGAGATACACCATGCGGGATTTCTCTGCGAGAACCCTGCTGAACTCTCCTCGAAACAGCAAACTCGCGGCCACCTCAAACTCAGGGTACCGCAGTCGGTAAACCACGAAGGCAGTGCAGACGGAAAACCCGAGGGCCGCTGCCAAATGTGCGCTGAAAGGAGCAGTGAGCCCCATTAACAGCGCAAAATACGCGCCGAAGATCGCGGCACCCCACATCGCCAGCGCGGCGCCTCGGACGGACAGACCGCGATCCAGCAGGCGGTGATGAATGTGGCCCCGATCCGCGGAAAAGATCGCCTGGCCTTTCAGGGATCTGCGCACAATCGACAGGCATAGGTCTAATAAGGGCACCGTCAGGGCCAGCAGCGGGAGAGCAGCCCCGGTGAAGCTGACGCCGCGGGCAGTCCACATCAACCCCAAACATCCCAACAGGAAACCAATCAGCAGAGCGCCCGAATCTCCCAGGAAAACCGTGGCCGGATTAAAATTATGAAGCAGAAACCCCGCCAGCGCGGCCGCGAGGAGCAGTGAAACCCAAACCAGTCCCGCCTGATCCCGCATCAGTCCGGCGGCCAGAAACGTCAGGGCTCCGATCACGCCCATGCCCGCGCAGAGACCGTCCAGCCCATCGATCAGATTGAGCGCGTTCGTCGTGAGGAGAAGCCAGAAAACGGTTATGGCGCAGTTGACGGGAACAGGCAGAGTGACTCCTTCGATCGGACCGAGCCGCAGCCCGTACACGAAAACCGTGCAGGCCGCTGCAATTTGTCCGAGCAGTTTCACGCTCGGCCGCAGGTCGAAGAAATCATCCAGCAGCCCGGTCAGAAAAATGATGGCTGCGCCCGGAATCAGGGCGGACGCGCGCGATCCCGAAATCTGAGAGTCCTGTCCAAACAGAGCCGCGAGGGTAAAAACGAACGCCACTGCGATCGGGACGCCTCCCACGCGGGGGATCGCGTAGGCGTGAACCTTGCGACGGCCAGGCCGGTCCACGACGTTATAAGACCGGAAAACGTCCCGCATGATGGGAGTGAGAAAGAGCGCCACGATGAAGGCCTTGAGGCCCGCCAGCAGCAGTTTACTCCCGATCATTTGCGGACTCGGTCCAGTGTCCCGTCCGCCGGCGCGCGGTTCCAGATCCGCTGGATGGCGTCCAGCAGGTCGAGGTCCACCGAGTGCTCGAGGATCACGGTAAGTTCGAGGCCGCGCAGGGCCCTCACCTGTCCCAGATAAAGAATGCGCCCGGCTCGTATTTCAACCAGATCGGCCGGAGCTACGGCATGAGCGGAAATTACGGGATCGAGTTCGAGAGTCAGCCGCGCGCCTTCGCGGGCACGCAGCCATCCCGCCAGGCTTTCGGTCGCCGACGGAGTAAGCGTACTATCGGATTCCGCAGGTGCTGCGGCGGGAAGGCGCCGCAGCCAGACGCGCTCGTGCTGCTCGCTTTCAGTAAAACTCTGGCCCATTCACCTCGAAAATCCTCCGATGCATCTGGCTCTATCGTAACAATCTACGGCACATTCGCACCAGGCATCAGCCAGACCGAGGGTTGTCGACGAATGAGGGACGCGCGGAAACACTGCCACGCCACAACTGTTCCGGAAAAACCGAGCCCGAATCTAGTCTCTAGTATATCGTTTCATTAAAACATAATCTTATTGATCTGTTTCCTGCTACGCTTAGGCATGGCAGGCAAATCAAGGCGGGCGAAGCTGATTTTATCGGATCAGGACCGGACGGAACTGGAACAACT
>Ga0302319_10012673_pt1 | contig 15874 bp, 12 predicted proteins | sample Bog_T0_2_FD_203319 | JGI IMG/M metagenome (GOLD analysis project Ga0302319, IMG submission 203319) | Peat permafrost microbial communities from Stordalen Mire near Abisko, Sweden - Bog_T0_2 | ecosystem: Environmental > Terrestrial > Soil > Wetlands > Peat | place: Sweden: Abisko, Stordalen Mire...
CCGTCTTCGACGTGTCGACGGAAATGCGTTTATACTCCATGGCGGACGGCTCCCTGTCGGTTGTCTAACTAACCTCCGACCTTGGCACTCGATGCCGTGGGGCCGTCCACCCCAACAAACCCCATTTCTTGGTTGGTGTTGAGAGAGGGGGCCACACGCATTTTGCGCTCACCACGTGCGGCCCCCTCTCTGAACACAAACCAAACAAGCGGGGGTCCGGAGCCTCGAGGCCCCGGCGGGGTCCAGGGGTAGAGCCCCTGGTCTCGCCTTCACTTGCCGCCCGCCGCGCGTTGGGGACGGAGTTGACACCTATGTCCGTAGGCACCGGCGACAACATGGGTGTACAACGGTCAAAATCTCAGCGAGGAGGCACTGCCATGGCTGACGACCCCAAGACCCCGCCGGGACTGTTCGGCGATATGACCCGGATGTTCTCGGAAATGCGGTTCCCCAGCATGCTGCCGGATACCGGCGTGCTGATGGCGGCGCATCGCCGCAACATGGATGTGCTGTCCCAGGCGAACCGCCTGGCGCTGGAAGGCGCGCAGGCCGTGGCGCGCCGGCACATGGAAATCATGCAGCAAAGCATGACCGAGCTGACCGAGCATGTGCGGGAACTGGCCAGCAGCGAGAACCCGAAGGCCAAGGCGGCGCGCCAGGCCGAGCTCGTGAAGCAATCCTACGAGCACGCCGTGTCGCATATTCGCGAGCTGTCCGACCTGATTCAGCGCAGCAACACCGACGCGCTGGCGCTGCTGGATTCGCGCTTCCGTGAGGCAATGGACGAAATCAAGCAGCTTCTGGAGAAGTCCGGCGAAAAGGCACCGTGACTCGGCGGACCGGCTGGGCGGCGCCCTGTTCCGGTCGTATGCCGTTAAGGAAATATTCCTAACCCTTCAGGGGGAGGGGGCCCAGGCCGGCCGGGCCGCGGTGTTCTGCCGGTTCACCGGCTGCAATCTCTGGAGCGGGCTTGAGGCCGATCGCGCCACTGCCACATGCCGGTTCTGCGACACCGATTTCGTCGGCATGGACGGCACCGGCGGTGGCCGTTTCGCCGACGCCGATGCGCTGGCCGCGGCTATCCTGGCGGAATGGCAGGGCGGCGCCGGGCACAGGCTGGTGGTGCTGACGGGCGGCGAGCCGTTGCTGCAAGTGGATGCGGCGCTGATCGCGGCGCTGCACGCGCGGGGGTTTGCGATCGCGGTGGAAACCAACGGCACGCAAGTTCCGCCGCCGGGACTGGACTGGGTTTGCGTCAGCCCGAAGGCCGGCGCCGATTTGCGGCTGCGCCAGGGCGACGAATTGAAGCTGGTTTATCCCCAGGAAGGCGCCGCGCCGGAGCTATTCGCGGGGCTGGAATTCCGGCATTTCCTGCTGCAACCCATGGACGGGCCGGATCAGGCCCGCAACACTGCGCTGACGATCGACTACTGCCTGGCGCACCCGCAGTGGCGCCTTTCGGTACAGACACACAAGGTTTTGGGCCTGCGATAAAAGGAAGTGGCGATGGACGCGACCGTGAACAGCCTGCACGAATTCTGGATGCCGTTCACGGCGAACCGCCAGTTCAAGAAAGCGCCACGGCTTTTGGTGGGCGCCAAGGACATGCACTACACCAGCCATGACGGGCGCAGCATCCTGGACGGCACGGCGGGCCTATGGTGCGTGAACGCCGGCCATTGCCGGCCCAAAATCAATGAAGCCATCGCGCGCCAGGCCGCGACGATGGATTTCGCGCCCGGTTTCCAGATGGCCCACCCGCTGGCCTTCGAACTGGCCAGCCGCGTTTCGGCGATGCTGCCGGATGGGCTGGACCATGTGTTTTTCAGCAATTCGGGATCGGAGGCCGTCGATACCGCGCTGAAGATCGCGCTGGCCTATCACCGCGTGCGCGGTGAGGGGCAACGCACGCGTTTCATCGGCCGCGAGCGCGGCTATCACGGCGTGGGTTTCGGCGGCATCTCGGTGGGCGGAATCGGCAATAACCGCAAGCATTATGGGCCGCTGCTGCCCGGCGTGGATCATTTGCCGCACACCCACGATATCGCCCGCAACGCATTTTCGCGCGGCCAGCCACAGCACGGCGCGGAACTGGCCGATGCGCTGGAGCGCATCCTGGCGCTGCACGATCCGAGCACCGTGGCCGCGGTGATCGTGGAGCCAATGGCAGGGTCCACCGGCGTGCTGATTCCGCCCGTGGGCTATTTGGAGAAGCTGAAGGAAATCTGCACCAAGCACGGCATTCTGCTGATTTTCGACGAGGTGATCAGCGGCTTTGGCCGGCTGGGCGCGCCGTTCGCGGTGGATCTGTTCGGCATCGTGCCGGATATCCTGACCCTGGCGAAGGGCATCACCAACGCCACCGTGCCAATGGGCGCCACGGTGGCCTCCACCGCCATTCACGACGCGTTCATGACCGGCCCTGAAGGCGCCTTGGAATTCTTCCATGGCTACACCTATTCCGGCCACGTGCTGGCCTGCGCCGCGGCGCTGGCCACGCTGGATGTTTACGACGAGGAAGGCCTGTTCGCGCGCGCCGCGGACCTCTCACAATATTTCGAGGACGCGGCGCATAGCCTGAAGGGGCTGCCGAACGTAATCGACGTGCGCAATCTGGGCATGGTGGCCGGCATCGAACTGGCGCCGCGGCCGGGGGCCGTGGGCGCGCGCGCCTATGACGTGTTCGTGGCGTGCTACAATGCCGGGCTGCTGACGCGGGTAACCGGCGATATCATTGCAATTTCGCCGCCGCTGATCGCCGGGCGTGAGCATGTGGATGAGATTTTCGGTATTTTGGGCGATGTGTTGCAGGCGACGGCTTAAGGAAGAAAGCACTTCTTTTTGAAAAAAGAAGCAAAAACTTTTTCTTTTGGCATTCCTGTTCACGGGGCGTGCTGTCCAACACCTCCACGCGGCTGTCGCGGACTATCCGGCGACAGCCGCGCAAAAGTTTTTGCTTCTTTTTCAAAAAGAAGCGCTTTCTTCCTTGCTTACGCGCTCAAATCCGGCGGCGTCGTTTCCAGCAACCGGCGCTCCGGCTGGCCAGACATCCGCATCAGGCCGCGAAATACCCTGATAGCGCGCACCCAGTTCGCCGGGTTTTTGAACTCCAGGCCGCCCAGCAATTGCTTCAGCATCGTCAACACGTCGAAGTAAATGCGCTCGATGACTAGGGTTTCGTTCGCGTCGAAGATAAAGAATGCCGTCATCCGCACGCGGAATGATGAGCCGGTGGGCGGGATCGGGCCGAGCGGGCCGAGATGGGTGCCGAGCAGCCAGAATTCGGTAATCACCGCGTCATGGCTGTGGCGGAATGAGATCAATTCGTGGTGCTGGTCCGGGAAAGCGGTGCGCGATTCGCTGTAATAGCCGCGCACCTCGCGGTCGCCGTCATGCACTGTCATGGTGGGGATGATTTCATAGTGCGGATGCGGAAACGTGGCCAGCACGTCGTCCCAGTGCTGCAGCACTTCGTCATTGAAATGGTCAAGCACAAGCTTCTCACGAGCGGCAAGAACGGACGCTGCCGGCATAGTACGGATCATAGATGCCCCTAGCAAAAGTTTCGATATCCTTGATCGCTAAGCGCCAACCGTAGCGTGAGTGGAACGAAGCAAGGAAGCGCTTCTTTTTGAAAAAAAGAAGCAAAAACTTTTGCGAATCAGGCTGCGCGGCGCACGGGACGCCCTGCCAGTTCCAGGGCCACTTGCCACGCCGGTAGCGCGCACAGTCCATCATACCAACGGCGAATTTCGGGAAAATCCTGCAACGGCAAATGCGCATCCGCGCCATAAATCAAATCGCCGCCCAGTGAAAAATCCGCTAACGTCAACTGATCGCCGGTCACGTAGCGCTTATGCGATATCGCCCTGAAGCCTCGCCATGTAAAGCCCATTGTGCCGTTGCCCCGGTAAATGTGGGCCCCAGGCGGTTCATTTTGAGGGGCCCGATTGTTTGGACATTGACTGCAGCCAATCGCATCCAGTGGCAAAAAGATGTTTTTGTCGCTTAGAAATCCAAATCCGCATAATGCGCGGGCGGATCCAGCCCCGCCACGCGATCGGCCAGCAGCGGCCGGAAGCAGGGCCGGCTTTTCATGCGCGCATACCAATCCTTGGCCCCCTGGCTGGACGACCAATCCACTTCGCCAGCGAAATCAAGCGCCGACATGTGCCCCGCGGCCGCGAAATCGGCCAACGACAAATTATTCCCCGCCAGCCATTTCCGGTTTTCCGCCAGCCAGCCCAGATAGCCCATATGGGCCTTTAGATTCGCGTAGCCGGCGCGCAGCGCCATGGCATCGGGCTGGCCGCGCTTGGCCATGCGCTTGATGTATTTTTCGCCGATCAGGTTGCGCGTCACTTCCTGCGCGAACCGGCCGTCGAACCAGGCGATCAGGCGCCGCACCTCCACGCGCTCGGCCAGCGTGCGGCCCATCAGCGCGGTGTCGGGGTAGGCTTCCTCCAGGTACTCGCAAATCACGTTGCTATCCGGGATCACCAGCCCGTTTTCCTCCACCAGCGTGGGCACTGTGCCGGCCGGGTTCATTTCCAGGTATTCGGGCCGCGCCTCCCACGGTTTTTCGAGCTTCAGCTCGAACGGCAGCCGCCGCTCCGCCAGCACCAGGCGGATCTTGCGGGAGAAGGCGGAGAGGGGCAGGTGGTACAGGACACGCATTGGCGGCGCTTATGGCATTCGTGCCGTAGGCGCTGCAACAAAGGGAAGGCAAGCCTAGCGGTTCTTTTTTGCAAAAAAGAACCAAAAAACTTTTGTCTTACAGCACGTTGGCTCACCGGCGGCACACTCACCAGGCGCAAAAGTTTTTGCTTCTTTTTTCAAAAAGCAGCGCTTCCTTAATTCACTTGCCTTTCCTTGCCCTCCCAATAAGGCGCCCGAAGCTCCCGCTTCAGCAGCTTGCCCGACGCATTGCGCGGCAGCACATCGGCGAAATCCACGCTTTTCGGCGCCTTGAACCCGGCCACACGCTCCCGGCTCCAGCCGATCAGCGCATCCTCGCTGAGCTCCGCGCCCGGCCGCAGCACCACCACGGCCTTCACCGATTCACCCCATTTGTCGTCCGGCACGCCGATCACCGCCACCTCGGCAATGGACGGATGGTCCGACAGCGCGCTTTCCACCTCGGCCGGATACACATTCTCGCCGCCCGAAATAATCATGTCCTTCACGCGATCGTGGATGAACAGATAGCCGTCCGCGTCCAGGAACCCGGCATCGCCGGTGTAGAGCCAGCCGTCGCGGATGGTCTTGGCCGTCTCCTCCGGCCGGCGCCAGTAGCCCACCATGTTGGCGCCCGAGCGCGTGGTGATTTCACCGACCTGGCCAGGCGCCACCTCGTTGCCCGCGGCATCCACGATGCGTACCTCCACCCAGGGCAGCGGCTTGCCGGCGGCGCGCATGCGCGGCGTGCCCGCGGGGTCGTGATCCTCGGGTGGCAGGGCGACGATCGTGCCGGTGGTTTCCGTCATGCCGTAGAACTGCACGAAGCCGCAGCCCATAACGCCCATGCATTCACGCAGCAGCGCCAGCGGAATGGGGCTGGCGCCGTAGCCCATTTCCCGGATGCAACTGAAATCGATGTTGTCCGCGCGCGGATGGCGCACCAGGAATTGCAACGCGGCCGGCACCAGGAATATTTTACTGATGCGGTGGTGTTCGATCATGTCGAACGTGGCATCCAGATCGAACTGCCTCTGAATATGGCACGTGGCGCCGTGATGCACCGCGATAATCCCCCAGCCGGCGCCGCTGATGTGCGAAACCGGCATTGCCTGCACGGCCGAATCGCCATTCACCCATTGATTCCACGGCAGCGCCGCCGCCTCGCCCGCCGCGATGTTCGAGGTGAAATTGCGATGCGCCAGCATCACGCCTTTCGGTCGTCCCGTGGTGCCCGACGTGTAGAGCTGAATCGCGACATCGTCCGGCGTCACCGTGTGGGCCGGCGCCGTGGCCGGCTGCGCATCGCGCCAATCGCCGAATGACGGCCACACGGCATGCCCACCCTCGGCCGCCAATAGCGTTTCCACGCGCGGCAGCGTGGGCAAAATACTGGCCATCAGCTCGCTGAATTCCGGCCCCACCAGCACCAGCCGCGCCTCGGAGTCCTCGATAATCACGGCGATTTCCGGCCCCGCCAGGCGCCAGTTCACCGGCACCACCACCACGCCTTCCTTCATGGCGCCATACAGCGCCTCGAAAAACACGTCGCTATTCTTGCCGACATAGGCAATGCGCTCGCCCGGCCCAATCCCCGCCGCGTGCAGCGCGGCGGCTACCTGGTCCGTGTGGCGATCGAACGTCGCGAAATCCGTCACGCGCCCTTCGAACGTAAACGCCGCCTTGTCCGGCACGGCTTCCACCGCGGCCCGCAACGATTGAAGAATATCCGTAACACCATGCGTCATTGCGCTTTCCTCCCGATTGCGGGGAAGGAAGGCCAGGGGCTCTGCCCCTGGACCCCGCTGGGGACTAGTCCCCAGACCCCATTAGTTAAGTCAGTGTTTGAGGAGCGGGCCACACGCGTGGAAGCAACCTGACGCGTGGCCCCCTCCTCAACCACTGATCTATTTAAAGGTTCTGAGCACTTGTCCTTAGCGGGGGTCCAGGGGGCAGAGCCCCCAGGCCTTCCCTTCCCCTCAAACATCCGCGCTGAGGCGGTGGTAGATCTCCTGTATTTCTTCCCGCACCCCATCCTGCAACATATATCCGGGCCGCACATAGGGCACGGCCTTGGCGGCACGCTCGAAGATCGGGCCGCCACCGGCGACGCGGTCGGTATAAGCATGCATGGCGGCGAAGGCGGCGTCGAATTGCGTGGTGCGATCGTCCAGGGTCAGCCGCTTGGTTTCCGACGCGATCGCGGCGACGGTGAGTTCCGTAGTCAGCTTCTTGCGGTTGCGCATGAATTTGACAGACATTACGCCGTTATCGTCGCCGGTCGCCGCGCGATGCAATTCGTTCAGCACGCGCACGATTTCCTGCGTATCGGTGGGCATGGAGGCCCAGCGGCGCTGGCCGGTCAGACGGGTTTTCGGCGCCGCGGCCACGCCCAGGATGTCGCGGCAGAACGCCTCGAACACGTCCTCGCCGCGGTCCATGATGGCGGAATACGGAAAGATCGTCACCGCATCGCGGCTGAATATGTCGGCGATGGTATCCCAGGTCTGGCTATAGTCCAGATCGGGCGCCACGCCGAGCTCCTTCATCCATTTCGCGTAATAATTTAGCGTCTCGCCGGCCATCAGCGAAATGTAGAATTCCGGCAGCGATTGCTGGCCGCCGGTGAAGATTGAATGGTTCCACAGCGAGCCGATCCGGTCGCTCCAGCGCCGCGCCGTATACACCACCTGAATGTCGGAGGCGCCAGTCAGGTCGCGCAGCTTGCGCAGGGCATCGGGCGGCAGGAAATGAAAGTGCTCGCAGGAGAGCAGGATGGTCTTGTGGCCCTGCGCGTTCAGCCTGGCGAATTTCGGCGCCAGAGAGTCCGCGCGCCGGCGCAGCAGCGCGTGGAAAATCGGAATATGCATGAAGCCGTTATTTTCGGCGATGAACTCCTCGGGGTAGCAGATTCCCTGCGCCAGCAACTCGTCGCGCCCTTCGGTCAGGCATTGTTGCACGTAGGTCGATGCTGTCTTCATCGGCCCGATATGGATGATGTAGCGTGGCGCCAAAACCCGCTCTCCCGTGCGGTTGCTTCCCCTACGCGGTTTTCTTGGCGATCACGTCGGCCAGGTCGCCGACATTCTTCAGCGAGTCGATTTCGCGCGTGTTCAGCTTGATATTGAACCGCTCCTCTACCGAAACCATGATTTCAATCTGCTTGAAACTATCCCAGCCGGCGACGTCCTTGGCCGACAAAGCCGGCGTCAGTTTCATGTCATCGACCATGAACACGTCATTGAAAATTTCGCTCAGCACCGTGTAGATCGCGGCCTGGGAGTCGGGGATGGTGGACATGGATTTCAGCCCTCGCTGACGTGAATGAAGGTAGGCAAAGGCGCATAGTTTTGCAAATCGAGCTCGGCGATGCTGCGTCCGCTCTCATCCTGCGACACCACGGTGAAGCCGAGTTTCGCGTAGTGGTCTCGCACCATGCCGTTTTTTTGGGTGGGGATATATTCGCCGCGCAGTTTGGTGGCGCCAATTTCCGCGGCCAGGTACGCCGCCAGGTTCAGCGTGGTGGGCTCCACCTGGCGCCCCAACACGCGGCAGCTCATCAACCAGGTATCGATTGTCACCACACCGTGCTCCTGCATGCGGCCGATCAGGATGGCGATGATGCCGTTATCGCCGAACCGGTCCCGCAGGCGGATTTGCGCGCCGAAAGATTTCGGATCGGCCATGATGGCCTCCACATCCTCGTCGGTGTGGCGCCGCGTCGTCAGGTTGAACTGGTTGGTCTTGTTGATCAGCTGCACGATGCGCTGCTGGCCCACCTTGTCGAAGCGCCGCCACACCATGCGCATATCCAGCCCGCGTAAATAGCCTTCCAGGTCCGATGAATTTGCCAGCAGCGCGTCGCGCGCCCGATTGTCCTGATACTGCGCCGTGCGCACGCGGTCATCGTCGGTCACCGCCAGGCTTTCGAAATACCCTGCATCGGCCAGCACCGCAGGCACCTCGGCCGGATCGTCGGAAACCTCCGGCACGGCCACCATCGGCAATTGCTCGCGCACGAAATTGCGCTCGAACGGATTGTCGTCCAGGAACACCAGCGCATCCAGGCCGATATTCAAATCCTGGGCGATGGCGCGGATATTCGCCGCCTTGTCGCTCCAGTTCGCCTGGAATGACGCGATGTCGGTGCGGCGCAGCACCATGTCAGGATGCTTCTCGAACGGCTCCAGCGCATTGGCCTCGTCGTTCTTGCTGCTGACGGCAAGGATGATCCCGCGCCGCGCCAGCTCGCGCGCATATTCCTGCACCGCGACGAAGCCTTCGCCCAACGCGCTGCCCTGGCCGATGACGATGCCGTCCAGCCCGTCATCGCCGATCACGCCGCCCCACAGCGTATTATCCAGATCCAGCACCAGGCATTTATACGAACGCCCCTGCCGTGCCGCGAGTATGCGCGCCACCAATTCGCCGTAGGTCGGCCCCGCGGCCGGCGAAACCTCCTGCTTGGAGCGGTGCCACAATCCCGCATCGTACCAGGCGGCCAAACCATCGCGCGCTACCGCGTGGTCCACCGCCACCAGGTCCACGCCTTCGGCATCGGCCATACCGCGCAAAGCCGCGTTCAAATCGCCGATGAATTTGCTGCGCGACCCAGGCAGGCGGTGTTCGTTGCTGCCCATCAAGGGCAGAAACGGATCCAGCAACGTCTGCTGCATCACCTTGCAGGCAAACGCCGCGCGCGCCGCGCGCCAGCAGCGCAGGATCATCGCGCGGGCCTCCTCCTGCGCCGCCGCGGCATCCTGCTGGTTCAGCGCCGCGTGCACGCCTTGCGCGAGGTGGCGCGAATCGAACGCGAACAGCACGGCATCGGGTTTGAACGCATGCAGGCCGGAGCTCGTATCGAGCAATTCCTGCTGATACTGTCCGTAATCGTTCTCGTAGGTGGTGATCCAGATATTACGCCGCAGCCCCGCCACGCGGATCGGCGCGTGCAGATGCGCCAGCGTGGAAGAACCCAAAATCGCCAGCCGCACCGGCCTGGTGCCGGTATCGGGGGCTGCGTCGCCATGCCGGCGCCGCACCAGATCGTCCAGCGCGTTGGTGCGGATGAAATCGAGCTGCTCATTCGCCAGCGCAACAGCCTGCGGCCAGATATCGCCCTGACCGTGCGCCAGCGCCCGTAGCCGGTCGCGCCAATCAGTGGTTTTGGGGAGCCATCTCAATTGCTGCAACGCGGCCCCGCTGCAATATCCGGCCAAGCGTTCAGGCCACAGCGCATGGCCCGGATCAAGGCCGCCACGTTAAACGCGGTCATCGACCCGTCACGCGGCCTCGGAAATGGACCGTGGCGGCCGAATCGCGCCCCAGCGCGCATCGGCCTCGGTGCACACCATTTTCCAACCGGGGATATCGAACCCCGGATTGCCGCTATCGTCCTTCATGAAATGGCTGATATAGCCGGCATAAACGCCACGCCCCAGATCGCGCACCGCGCCGCGCTTATGCGTCTTGTCGGCGCGCATCACGCAGAGCAGCGCGTTATCGCCGTAGCGTGCCAGAGCCGCGTGCAGGAAGCGGATCGTGTCATCGTCCAGTGGCTGCAGCGCTTTGAACACATACATTTTCTCGGCCGCGCGCAAATCCTGCAGCATCTTGCCGCGCAGAAAACGCAGGCGCCGGCAGGTCTGCGCGAACATCTTGTCCTCCGGCGCGTCAGCCGTGCGCACGAAAGTGTGGCTTTCCATCAGAAAGCGCGTGTCGCTGGTCACCCATTCCTCGGCATCCACATTTAACCGCCGCGCGCGCAGCACGGTGTTTTCCGCCTCGCCCACACCTTCGAATTCGCAATCCAGCGCAGCGACCAACTGGGTGATATCGTTGCGCGACCAGCGTAGCAACCCGATCGAATCGTTGCCCAGCCGCCGCTGCACGATGCCGAACTCGCAGCCGGCGCCGGTGCCGCCCAGGCTTTCGAAGCGCGCGAACAGGTTATCGCGCGAGTCCGCCTTGTTCTCGGCCGCCTCCGGCTCATCCAGTTGCAGCCGAACGTTCTGAATGTCCTTGATCAGGCCTTCATCGTCCGGCAAATGAAGCTGCGCTTCCAACAGGCGCCGTAGCGCCTCGGCCCAATCGCCGCGGCGGCTGGCGATGCGCGCATATTCCGATAGCAGGCGCCGCTGCGCCGGCTCCTTCGCCAGCGCGTCCCGGCACACCGCCTCGGCCTCGTCATGCCGCCCGGCGCAGGACAAGGCGCGCACATAAGCGCCTTCAAGATCGCCGCCGGGCCGCTTCTCGCGCAACTGCGCAATCACCAGCAGCGCGTCGCCATAACGCTTCTGGTCCTCCAGTATCCCCGCCCGCGCCAGCCACAGCTTCGTATCGTTCGGAAAGCGTTCGCACCACGTGGCGGAGCGGCGGTCGGCCTCCTCCAATTCGCGCGTTTCGCGATAGGCGCTGATATGCGCGGTGTAGGCCGGCGCATAATCCGGAAAATTCTCATGATGCGCTTCCAGCCGGCGCAGCACTTCGCCCATGCGCTTGCGGCGCCCCGCGGGCTGGCCGATCAGCGTGGTGGCGGCATTCAGCGCGTATTGCGGATTGTCCGGCCGCAATTTCATCGCGCGCTTCCAATAATACGCGCCGTCGTCAACGTTCTTCGCCTTATCGGCCAGATCGCCGGCCCACACCACCAGGTCGATGTCGTCGGGGAATTTCTCCAGCCCCTCGTTCAGCAGCGGCGGCGCCAGGTCCAGCCGGCGGAAACGCTGCAGCGTGCGCAGGGCGCCATTATAACCGGCGATCGATTCGCCATGATGCATACGCAATGCCGCCCAGTGGTTGAGCGCGCGGTCCATGTCGCCCGCCTGCTCGGCGATCACCGCGGCCTGCCGCAACACGCCGGCGGCGCGCGGAAATTTCTCCAGCGCCGCAGCGATCGCCCGTCCGGCTTCATCCAGCCGCTCCAACCGCGCCAGCGCCGCCGCCTGGGCGATCAATCCCTCCGGCCGCTCCGGATCGAATTGATTCAGCGCCATGCCGGCCTTCTGCATGGCGGCGTAATCCTGCCGCCGCTCCGCCAACATCACCGCCGCCTGCAAAGCCCAGTCGCTGGCCTTCAGCGCCTTGGGTAATTTCTTCAGCGTCGCCGCGGCATCGTCCAACTTGCCCAGCTTCAATTGCGCGTCCAGCACAATGCGCGGGCCATGCGGCGATTGCGAAAACCGCGCGCGCATATCATTACCAATTCGCAACGCCGCTGCATGGTCGCGCGCCTTGCTCGCCAGCTCCGCCTGCAATGTCAGCAATCCCGCGCGCGCCGGCAGCACCTGCACCATATGCTCCAGCAGCGACCACGAAACCGCGCCGCGCTGGTCACGCCGCAAATCGATCGCCAGCCGCCGCAGCGCCTTCATGTCGTCCGCGCCGCCGCGATGCGCGGCCTCCCAGCGCTTCAACAACTCGCCACGGGCCGCCTCGGGCGCCAGCGCTGCCACCGCCGCGCGCAACGCATTGTCCAACTCGGCCGGATCGGCCACCTGCTCACCAGCACCGGCAACCGGCCGCGCCTTGGCCTTAGCAGCGGCGGCTTTCGGGGCGGCAGCTTCTTTGGCCGGCATCAGGTCACTCCCAAGGTGCCCTGGCCATAGCACAGAAGCCCGGGCTATCGGAAATCGGCTGTCGCGCTAAGCGTGTGGCCAGGCCAGGGGGCAGAGCCCCCCGGCCTTCCTTCACCCCTGCCGCCACAGTCGATCCGCTTGGCGGCACACCGCGGACCAGGCTTCGACATCCGACCCGGTTTTGCCGCTCGCGTCGCGGGCGAAGTGCCCCACATACCCGATGTATTGCCCGCGCCCCAGCGCCCGCACGGTGCCGGCCTGCACGCCCTTGGGCGCGCGCATCACGCACAGCAGCGCAGCATCGCCGAAGCGCCGCAGCGCCGCGTGCAGTTCGCCCACGGTAGCGTCGTCCACCGCGTCCTGCGCGCGATAGACGAAGATTTTCTGCGCCGCGCGCAAATCCTCCAGCATTTTCCCGCGCAGGAAGCGCAGGCGCCGGCAGGTTTGCGTGTACATGCGGTCGGCCGGCGCGTCGCTGGTCCGCACGAAGGTGTGCGATTCCATCATGTAACGACTATCCCGCGTCACGTATTCCTCGCGGTCCGCGGCCAGGCGTATTGTCGTCAGCTCGGTGAACTCCTCGGCGCCGACGCCTTCGAAATCGTGCTGCAGCGCCGCGATCAATTCGGGTGGATTGGTGCGCGCCCAGCGCAGCAGCCCCACCGTGTCGCTGCCCAGCTTGCGCTGCACCATGCCGAATTCGCAGCCCATGCCCGATCCGCCCAGGCTTTCGAAGCGCGCGAAAACATTGTCGGTGGTTTGCGGCGGCGCTTCCGGCTCCGGTTCGGCCAGTTGCGCCCGCACGGTGCGTAACTCGCGCGTTAACCGCTCATCGCCGGGCAGTGCGACCAACCCCTCGTGCAGCCGGTCCGCGCAGAGTTGCCAATCGCCGCGGCGCGAGGCCAGGCGGGCATATTCGGCCCATAGCAGGCGGTCACGCGGATCTCTTGCACGCGCGGCCGCGCAACGCTGCTCGGCCGCGTCATGCCGCCCGGCACAGGACAAAGCGCGGATATAGGCGGCTTCCAGCTCCGGCGAGGCTTCCAGTCGCGCGTGCAGCGCGCCGATTTCCGCCCGCGCGTGCAGCGCGCCGATTTCCGCCAGCGCGTCATCGAAACGCTTCTGCTCCTCCAGCAAGCCGGCGCGCGCCTTGGCCAGTTCGATGCTGTCAGGAAACCGCGCGCGCCATTTCGTTGACAGCAAGTCGGCGTCGGCCAGATTGCCCATGTTGCGCAGCGCGTCGATATGCGCGGCGTAGGCCGGCACGAAATCCGGGAATTTCGCGTGGTGGCGTTCCAGCAGCGACAGCACCTTGGGCAGGCGGTCGCGCCGTCCCTTGCGCGTGCCGTTCAGCGCCACCGCAGCGGCCAGCGCATATTGCGGATTATCGGGCGCCAACGCGGTGGCGCGCTGCCACCACAATTCGGCCTGCTCTGGCACCTTGCCGGCGGCCACAGTCTGCGCCGCCACCACAACGAAATCAACGTTGTCCCACAGCTTTTCGCGCCCCGCTTCCAGCACGGGCGCCGCCAGGTCCAGTCGGCCGAACCGCCGCAGGCTGCGCAACGCGCCGATATACCCGGTAGGCGATTGCGGCGTGCGGGCCCGCAGCGCGGCCCAGCTGCGCAGCGCCTCGTCCAACTGCCCGCGCTGCTCGGCCACCGTGGCGGCCAGGCGCAACGCCGCCGGGTGGTCGGGGAAGCGTCGCAGAATTTTCGCGATCGCTTTCTTGGCCGCGTCGAATTTCTGCTGCGAAAGCAGGCTCTGTGCCGCGGTAATGTCCGCCGCGGCTTCGGCTGAAACGGCCGTTCCCGCGCCGGCCGCCAGCGCCTCGCGCGCCCGCACCACCCATTTATTGTTTGCGGCGTTGGCCGGCAGCTCGCGCAGCACGGCCTCGGCCGCCTCGGCCATGCCAAGCTCAAGCTGCGCTTCCACGCAGAGCCGCGCGCCTTGCAACGAATGTGGAAACCGCACGCGCATCGCCTGGGCCACGCGCAGCGCTTCGCTCAGGTCGCCGAGAATAACGTATAATTCGGCGGAAAGCGCCTCGGCCGCGGCATGCGGCGGCTGCAACGCGGCCAGATCGGCCGCCAGCGCGCGCACCAGATCGCCGTATTTTTCGCGCCGCAGCGAGCGCGCGAACAGCCGCACGGCTTTCGGCTGATCCTCCTCACGCGCGCACAGCGCCGCCCACGATGTCATAAGACTGTCACGCGCCGCCGCATCGCCCACCGCGCGCGCGATGGCGGCGCGCACGGTTGCATCCAGGCTTGGCCGTGCAGCGGTCGCACTCATTCTAAAACCTCTTGTGCCGGCCGTGGCACATCAGAATACAGCGGGATCACGAATCGCCGCCGCCGGCCGGCGCCTCGTGCCCATGCGCGTCATCGGCGCGGCGGCCGGCCCGTGGCCGGGCCTGGCGCAGATCGGCGATCTGGCGATGTTTCCAGCGCCATAAATGGGCGGCGATGTCCACGGCGTCGTCAACGCTCAACTCCGCGATGTCACCGTCGTCACGATACACTACATCGGCGAACAATTTGCCATCCTCGCGCTGCAAATAGCGCCGCGCCACGCGCGCGTTCGATGGCGCGAACATCTCCGCTATGCGCTGCATCACCGCGGCCGGCACGCGGTATTTCGGCCCCGGCGGCAGCGCCTCCAGCGCCTTCACCACATCGCCATGTTCGGGATTCAACGCGCCGTCGCGATAGCGCGGCACATGCTTGCGGAACGATTGCAGAAATTGCAGCGACCGCGCATCCAGGCTGGGGTTCAGTGAGTCCGGTATCGCAAGCCCGGCACGGTCGATGCCCATCAGCGCGAAAATATCGTCCACCACGTCGCCGCCCTTCAGGGAAGCGCGCTCGAACACCCGCACCACGATCGATTCGTCACCGAACGCAGCTGCCCATACATTCAGCATCTTGTCGTAATTGTAATAATATTCCCGCTCGCTGGCCGGCACGCGGGTTGCCTTATCGCTGCCCGCCTTGATCACCATCGAATATGTGCTCAAATAATATTCCGGCTGATGACGCAAATAGATAATGATTTTTACCTCGTGCGCCAGGCCGCGCAGCATGGCCGCCAGCTGCGCCAGCTGCGGCAAATCCCGCACGCGGGACGACAAATGTTCGTTCGACAGCCACACCTTTTGCGCGCCCGAAGCCGCTATTTCAGCGCGCAACCGGCCCGGCAACGCCGCCTGGTAGGCCGCGATATCGGCCTGGTTCAGCAACCCTGCTTCATTGGCCAGATCCAGACAGCGCTGGCCGCCGGAGGCATAAATCGCCAGGCCGGTATGGTTGATGTCGCCGGGTGCTGCAGGATACAGCACGCCACGCGACGCCAGCACCTCGCGGTTGCGCTTGCCAACCTGCTGCAGCGTCGTGGTACCGGTCTTTTGCGTGCCAATGTGCAAATAGATCGTTTGAGTGACGGGCTGATCGGGCATTCAGATATCATTTTCCAATGCGAACGGGCGCGCCGCGGTCAGAAGCAGGCGCATCCCGCTAGCGTGCTTGCACGCCTTGAGCATGATCGTTTGAAGTTGGGTCGGCGCCGGCCCTCGCCCCCACCCGGCCACCCACGACAGTATGCTCTATGGGTGGCCGGGT